>Ga0123356_10000146_pt1 | contig 79460 bp, 45 predicted proteins | sample TergutEmb28metaG_2_FD_92546 | JGI IMG/M metagenome (GOLD analysis project Ga0123356, IMG submission 92546) | Embiratermes neotenicus P3 segment gut microbial communities from Petit-Saut dam, French Guiana - Emb289 P3 | ecosystem: Host-associated > Arthropoda: Insects > Digestive system > Gut ...
CGCCTTAGGAATGAAAGGACCATTAACGTGGGGAGCAGGCACAGGTAATGCAGCTCCGATAATCCGCTCACTCAGCTTTATAGTCAACAATGCAGGGAGTGGTAAATTCCAATTAGCTAATTTATACATGTTTGAACATGATGTACACGATTGTGGTTCATGTCCGACTTGTAATCCTCCGCCCTCCGACCCTGCAGATATTGTTGCAAATGCAATTGGTCTTATCGAAAATGCTTTCCCGAAAACAGTGCTCCAAGAAGATATAAACACTGCAACTGATGCGTGGGCACATATTGAAAGCGAGCTTCCTAAGATTGCAGGCTTAACAGCTTTAGATGTAGTCGTTGAAGTATTGCAAGTAGATTTCAAAGCCGCTGAAGAGGGCGATGCTGCCAATCCGCTTGGTGAAGCAGGTCACTTTGGCTTCAAAGTAAAAGTGACTAAAGACGGTGTCACTGACGAAACAGTAGCACTTACCCTCAACATTACCGCAACAATATTTAGTGTTACTGCTGTTGAGAATGTAATCTACGACCTGTTCAAAGACAATGCCACACTTTTAGCTGTCAACGGTGCGGGTTCAAGTTCACTTAACTCACTTGCAGGTGGCTTGTTACAACGCGGTGGCTTATCAACAGGAGGAGTGACAACAGTTGTGAACAACACTGTTATCATGGAAGGTAGAGGCGGTTCATCACAGGGCTTCCGCCTTAACGTACAAAACTTCATTAACGACTTTACAAAGCCCAACCACTCTTACAGACTTGAATACAGTGGAATAATTGACCCTGTTAATGGTCAGGGACGTTTTCGTATTGAAAGTGGTGTAAACGCTCCGGCGGGTGCATTTGGTCTTACGGCTTCAAACCAAGTTATAGGGCTTAGTACAAACCGTGATGCGAACGGTGCATTCAGCTTTTCAATAACAGGAACAATAGCTGATTTTGCAAGCGTACTTCATGCAAGTACTCCGGCAAACACAAGCATTAGTATCGGTGATAACAATTCACTCAGTGATACTGTCAGAAATACCCTTACATACACAGGTTTCAAAATTGTCGAAATCTGCACAACAGGTTGTTGTGAGCCCCCTCCGCCTGTCGAGAACGCAATGTTCGACATGCAGAAAGACTCTGTAACACATCTGATTGGTACAGGAGGCAGCCCCAGTGAGGAAACCCACATGCTCCGCAGAAACATGACAATGGAGGGCAACCTTACAGCAACTCCGAAAACCCTCACAATGACGGCGGCAACAAGAACGGGCTCCTCGCAGGGTATCAGACTCCACCTTACTACATTTAATAATATGACAAAAGCAGGTCACTCATACAGAATTGAGTACGGTGGTACACTGAGTACATTTGCAAGTACAACAGCAAACCAAGCAAGATTTAGATTGGAAAGTGGAGCAGCTCCCACCGCAACAAATCCTGTTGGCAGCGGGTCGGTGGCTGACGGCACATTTGCTGCTGCAACGACTAACGTTTTAGCGCTCAGTCGTCCTATTTCGGGAACAGCAACAGATAGAGACTTCTTGATTTCCTTTACAGCCACAGCAGAAGAATTTGCTGCTCTGCGAAATGCGGATGCTTCTGTAATAAGCTTTGGCGACGTAAGAACAGATAACACGGCAGACAGAGATACAGGCATCACATACAGCCACATCAAGATTTTCGAAATCTGCACAAGCGGTTGCTGTGAGGCTCCCGACGACTCCGGCACACTCGAGTGGATTGTATTCCCCGCAGACGACAATGTCACATTCATCGGAACAGCAGGTAACTCAGGTACGGGACATGTTATGAAGCTTGACGACCTCGGATTTAATCCCGAAAACCTGCCGACAAGCGGCGGCGTGCTGATGTTTGATTACCGCTTTGCACACAACAGCGGCAGAAGACTTTTAGCATGGACAGACCTTTCGGGAACACCGGCAGAGGTTGGCAATATTTCATTCCTCACATCTGCCAATATTGATGCGGAAAAAGTAATAGTATCAGACGCTCTTGCCTCAAATGCAAGTTCAGCGGCGATTGAACTTCCGCAGCACCTGCTCTATGACATAGCAACAGATACATATGCATCTGTTATATATGTTGCATTAGGTATTAACGCCGGACCAAATGGCGACGGCACTAACAGATACACTGCAGCAAGCGACCAAAGAGGCGGCGACGCGCGTTCTAACGTGGGCGGAGTTGACCTCGCAAAAGAATTTGACATAATCAGCACAGTTAAATTAGATGTTAAGCCCGAAGTTACATTTGCCACATTTATCACACTCTCACCGGGCAAAAATGCCTCGGAAATAAACTTCGGTTGGTTTACATCAATTGATGAGCATGTCGGCAATGAGTCTGTACTTCAACTCATTCCTGCAAGCGAACTTGTAAACGACAAATTCTGGCCGGAAACAAATCCCGCAGGCTTTAGAGAGTTCAGAGCTCCGGCAGGTAGCGGACCTCTCAATGAAGCCTACGGCTTTAGGTCAAACAAACTCATAGTAGACGCTCTTACGGGTGGCGAGTATGCCTACCGTGTGGGTGACGGAACAGAAGAACACTGGACAGGACCCTACAAGTTCTCTGTAAAAAATCCGAGTAACTATAATCTTATAGTTATATCCGACCCGCAGCTCAGCCAAAGCGCTTCAATGGCAGCAACATGGCAAGGCTCTTTAACAAGAGCGGTTTCCAGAGTTGATAAAATTGGCGGAGCAGCGTTTATACTCAGCGCAGGTGACAACACAGGTTATGCAAATGACTTGGTTGAGTATGTCAACTGGTTGACACCTAAGGAACTTCGCAGTCTTCCGTACTTTACAGCTGTCGGTAACCACGACACAGTCGACCAACGCCGCGGCAATATTCCGGGCGGATTGCTCGGCACATATAAAGACGGTATTACTGCATATGATGAAGACATGTCGCTCATGCCGATGATATTTAATTGGCCGAACCACACATGGCTCGATAACGGAACTACTGTCGGCAGTCCCAGAAGCGCAGGACCGACAGGTAACCCGATCCGTGGCGGCGGCGGTTACTACATGAGTTACGGTGACACACTGTATATCTCAGTTAACTCAAACGTAGACATCAACAATGCTGAAAACCTCGCAGCACAAAAAGCATTCATGGACAAAGCGATTGCTTCACACCCCGGTGCAACATGGACAATTCTCACAATGCACCATGACCTCTTTGGTAACGGCTCAGGTCACTCAAACAGTATGCCTCCGAGACAAACAAGATGGGCGCTGTTCCTTGAGCAATACAACATTGACCTTATCATCACAGGTCACGACCATGCATACTCACGCTCCAAGTTTATTGAGGGTGTTGAAACGAGCGTAAACCCCTTAGGTTATGTATTCCATAACGACCAAATGCCCACAGTTCTTGATGTAAACGAAAATGTACTCTTCTCTAAGAACCCGGGAACATTCATTGCTCCGAAGGGTACACAATACCTGACAATGGGCTCACCCGCAGACTTTGGCAAATACTTCACAATTGAGCCATGGCAGCGCTGGGCAGCATTTGCAGGTTCGAGAACATTCGATAACCGTGCTCAATACTCAATAATTTCAATTAACGGTGATACACTGAGCTTTGAGTCATACGTTGTACTTCCCACAGGTGAAGAACTGATTGACAGCATCACATTCAGAAAGACAGCCACAAAAGCTGACCTTGACTCAATAACCAAGGGAATGGACACTGTTGAGAAAAACGGTATCACAGATGCAACATGGGCACCTTTCCAAACTGCGATAACTCAAGCGAAAGACGTAATTGCAGCCACGGGAGCACTTCCCAATGCTGTTCATGCAGCGTATGTAGCACTCTATGAGGCATACTACGCACTTGACCCGAACACAAATAAAACGCAATTAACACGCATCATTGACCAAGTCGCCGCAGAGCTTGCGGTTGCTACAGAGGGTCGCTGGGAGGGTCAATACCCGACAGGTTCAATAGCAGCACTGCGCAAGATATTTGACGAAGCAGTACGCATCAACAATCTGAGACTTTCAACACAACCTCAGATAGATGCGGAAAGACTAAAGCTAATGCTTGCATTCGACGATTTCCTTGCAAGCGTAAGCACAGAACCTTGCCCGTGGAGAGAGCTTCACCCGATTGCTTCAACAGGCGTCAGCTTGGTTGACCTCATCGGTTGGATGACCCCGACAAATGACCCCGACGACCCGCTCTTTAACTGGGGTGACGGAAATGAGAGATACAACACTCTCTATACCCGTAAGACCACAGTTGCCGATGCGGACGGACCGGACTCTGCAGGAGCAGGCGGCGGTAATCGTACCGACCCGATGCACGGACCTGCCAACAGATTTGGCGGCAGAGCACCGAATACACTCAATCCAAACTATGTTGGTTCACATATCGTAAAAACCTACATCGGTAACTGGATACGCTACGAGCTTAATGTCGCTCAAGCAGGTATGTATGAAGTCAGACTTGGCGCGGTCAATCCCACAGCAACAACACAAAGAGTTGTTATAAGGGATGCTGTTGACGAAGCAAACCAACAGATACTTGCAATGTTTACGGTAGAGCCGAGCTATGGTGCGGCGGCAGCTGATTTCAGCGACTTGAGTGCACTTCCTGCACCGGTTAAAGCAGACAAAGAAATCTATCTACCTCAAGGCAGATATGTCATTGAACTTTACTTCCTCAACGACGGTGTTAACGGAGCGAGCAACGCAGCTCTGAACCAAGGACTAAACATTGACATACTTGAGTTTGAGCGCAAAGGTGCCGGAACATCAGCGAGAATTCCGGATGAAGAAGGTAGAGTATATCTCAGAATTCCGACAATGCATCACGGTGATGCAAGACACAGACAACGCGGCTGGAGAGTCAGCACCGGCGACTTTACAATCGAAGAATTCAATTCAGCTAAATATCTTGTCTTAGAAGTTGGCGGAAACAATGACCCGAGACAGCTCAGCGGAACCTCAATGCAAATTCAAATAGGTTCTGACGCGAACGGCTGGTTCCAAACCGAAGGTCCGGGGCGTGACGCAGCCTCCACATGGAACCCGCTGACACGAACGCTTACAGTTGACCTGCTAAAATGCTTGGGCGGCGAAACTATGGCAACCTCAATTGCAACAGGTATGATTGGTGTCAGTTACTACGGCCTTGGCTGGAGTGAGCTCAACCTGATGAGAGCATACTTAATAACAGGTGAGCTTGAAGAAGTCGGCAAGATTGAAACCATGGAATTCTCATGGGGCGCAACAGGCGGCGAGCCGCTGCACCTTGAAACAACCACAGCAAACAGAGGTGACAAGGTCAGCTACATCCTCGGAGGAGCAGACCACAGCAATACAGTAGGCTCGGTACTCCAGTTTGACGAAATCGGTCTTACCACAAGCGGTTTCATCTCAGTAGAAAGTGCAACACTGACCTTTACACTCACAAATGCCGTTGACAGACGCGTATGGGTGTGGACAGACCTTGTAGGTCCGGGTAACGGTGCAACAGCTACACTCGGCGTACAAAGTGGTGCGGTAGCAACTACAACAACAATGTCTATACCGTCGCACATGCTCTTTGATGAGAATACCGGTAAGTTTGCAACTAAGATATTTGTAGCGGGCTACACCAACAGCAGCACTGTTGAAGCCTACGGAACAAACAACCGCTTCCGTGCGGATGTAACCGACGCAATCAACAGCATGAAGCTGACGGTTATCGGCAGAGTTGACGACACAACCAAAAAAGGCGGTTGGGTTGAGTTCTACAACATGGCTGAGGATTGCTTAAAAGACCTCGACATCGGACTTGTTCCCGGTGCAGTCGAAGCAACAAGTAGCGGCGAAACAAACTTCCTCATCAACTCCGGATCAATACTATCAGTCACAAACGATAATCCGGCAGGCGGCAAGTCACTGCGTGTAGTGCCTGTAAGTCAAGACCAGTGGGATAACTGGCAGGGTATCGACTTTAAGCAAGATGCATTTAAGTTCGTACCCGGTGTAGAGTACAGAATTGAAATCACCGGACGTATTGCAACAGGAGCACTCACGCTCTCAACCCGGAAGAACGTTGTTGAGAACTGGGAAACAATTTACCACCCGCTTACAGGCGGTGTTGAAGGTGGAGTGTTCACCTACACGGCAGTTATCAGATTTACATCTGCGCACTTTGAAAACATTGACCCGAACGGAGCAATACTGCGACTTGCATCTTCGGTAAGCCTAACACCATTTAACATCGACAAGTTGACAGTCTCAATCTGGGAGGGTGACGGCGACAGCGGCGAAACACCGCCAACACCACCGCCACCACCCCCACCGAGACCACCCTCAGGCGGCGGCGGCGGTAATCAGCCCGAGGAAGACCCCGAGCCTGTCGTACAAACAATCCCCTCAAACGGCGGCAATGTTGCAATTCCGTACACAATCGAAGCAGGAAAAGTAACACTTGTAATGGACGAAGAGGTAATTGCAGAGTTAATCGAAAGTGCACAAGACGGCGTAGTACACTTCGACGTATCAAATGTACGCGGAGCAACAGCAGTAACAGTGCCCACAGCAGCACTCAAAGCAATGGCAGATGAAGGACTTGCAGTAGAGATAGACATGCCGCAAGGCAGCATACAGCTTGACCCGGATGCCGTAGCATCACTGCTCGCACAGCTCGGCGGCGATGACTTCACAATCTCGCTCTATGAAGCACCGCAATCAGAGATGTCAGCAGATCAAGTAGATGCACTCGAGCCCGGCGACAAGGTCTTCAAGATTACAATAGAGTCCGCCGGACAGTTCATCAGAAACTTTGACGGCACTCTGACAATCACACTCCCATGGGGCGGACCGTTCCCGGCAACAGTCTGGTACTTAGATGAAGACGGCAACATGACTGCAATGGACACAACGTTTGACGAAGCCGCAGGCACAGTGACATTCACAACAGACCACCTGTCATTCTATGTAATCAGACCTGAGCCGGTAGAAGCAGCCCCGGGCGACGGCACGGAAGAAGCACCTCCGCACCTTCCGACAGGACCGGGACCTGCAATTCCTGACGCACCGGGCGGACGCGGCGGCAACACAATGTGGTGGATAATCGCGATAATCGCGGGAGTCAGCCTGTGCGCCGCAGGAGTAATAGTCATCGTACTCCGCAAGAAAAAAGCCCACGCATAAAATCCCACAGCAAATAACTAACCACAAAGGAGCAGAGACATCAGTCCCTGCTCCTTTTGCCTGCGTGGGAAGTATGGTGCTTATGGTATATTGACCAATAGAGCCAATAAATGGTATAATGCCTACAAGCTCAGCTTCAATAGAAAGCAGGTGGGTTCATTGTTAAATAATATATCACCGGTATTGAGATTTATGGTTTTCTACATAAATGAGTTTTCAAAAGTAATTGGCAGAAGTAATGATGTAGGCTATAAAGTGCTGTTAGAAAATGGCATTTTGGATTACCTTGAAGATTGCTACGAACCCTTGCATACACAAGGCAGACTCTATGTTTTGACAGATATCATAGAAATGCTTATAAGTAAAGGGTACTTCCCCGAAAGCAGCACCCCATTCGATATTATACCTGAATATGCATATTTGCAACCTACGGAGGGATAAATGTGTCTATGATTGTTTATCACGGCTCAACAGTTATTGTTGACATACCTGAAATCCAACCTGTAAGCCGGCCTCTTGACTTTGGCATCGGTTTTTACACTACCACATTTAAGGATAGAGCTGAAGAATGGGCTGCAAAAAAAGCAAAGAAAGAAAATGGAATACCTATTATTAATGTTTATGATTTTGATATATCGGATTTGCATCATCTGCTAACAGTGAAAAATTTCGACAGTACGAGTGATGAGTGGTTGGATTTTGTGTTGTTACATAGAAATTTGACATCATACACCATTAGTATTGAGTCAAGAACAAAGAAACGGTTATTATCTGCAAAACCCGGCTTGCATCATGCATTTGATGTAGTAATGGGTGAAGTTGCAAACGATGATGTATTTGACTCTATAGAGTTCTACGAGGCAGGCGTTATAAGCAAAGACGAGCTAATTCGCAGATTGAAAACAAAAAAAATAAATGACCAAATATGCTTTTGTTCTTCTGATGCCTTAAAGTATTTGAAGTTTAACAGTCATTACATGAAAGCAGGGTTATAATGTCAAGTTCTGTAGAAACAGCAAAGAGATTAATGGAAACCCGGGTTATTGCTATGATAGCAGAAAACAAAGAGGTTGGGGAAAAAGAAGCTATGCGTATGTTTTACGAAAGCGTGACATATAAATGGTTTGCTGATGACTCGACCGGTGTAGCTCGTGAGGGTGCTGATGCTGTTTTCTGTCGTGTAATTAGCGAACTTGATGGTAATATAATTTGTTAGGCTAATCATAGCACAGCAAATAACTAACCACAAAGGAGCAGAGACATCAGTCCCTGCTCCTTTTGCCTGCGCAGCGGGGAATGTTTGTCACATTGCAATTTTTCGCAAAATGTGGTAAAATCGCCTCGGTGAGAAACTCACTGAAGTGAGGGAAACATGCCATCTATAAGCAAGCTTAATAAACAATTAGATAAGCTATTTGACGGTCAGGTTGAGGCATACGAAGAAAACGATTGCCTTGTGCTCTCGGGCGAGCTTTCGCGCTGGAGTGACATAGTTACGGCAGGCATGTTAGCTGTTGCGGAAAACCCTTACGAAACCGTAGTAAACGAAATACTGTGCACGGGCGAAAAACCCCTGCCGATACGAAAACCACGTATGGAAGACAGCCACTTGGAATGGGAAGAACCCGACGTGCTCATTATCGGCGGCGGGGTTATCGGGTGCGCCATTGCCCGTGAGCTCTCACGCTATAAGCTTGATATACTTCTTATCGAAAAAGAAAACGACCTCGCCATGCAAGCCTCAGGGCGCTGCAACGGGCTTGTACATTCGGGTGTCGGTCTTAAGAAAACTCCCTTAAAGCAATGGTACACTAAAACAGGCAACCAAATGTATGCTAAGCTGTGCAGTGAGCTTGGAGTGCCGTTTCGACGCTGCGGGGAGTATCTGTGCTACACAAACCGCCTGTGGAGCCCGCTTATGTTCCTCTCGCAGATGTACTGGCGGTGGCAGGGAATGAAAAATGCCAAGGTGGTAAAAGGCGATGCCCTGCACACTGCAGAGCCCGGTCTTGGCAGTGATATAAGTGCGGCGCTATTTTTCCCCGATGCAGGCGTTGTATGTCCGCACACTCTGACGATTGCCCTCGCAGAAAATGCCGTACAAAACGGTGCTTTTATTACATTTAACACAATGGTTCAAGGCATGACGGTCGAAGACGGCTTAATTACAGGTGTTTTAACAAACCGCGGCACTATCAAGCCAAAGGTGGTTGTAAACGCATCAGGAGCATTCTGTGAGGATATAGCGGCAATGGCAGGCGACCGTTTCTTCTCGGTTCACCCCGTAAAAGGCACAAATGTGGTAATTGACAGGAAATATGCGGGCGATTTGGCGAGAGCTGCGGTTTCCTCGTACGGAAAGCCGCCCGGCAGGCGTAAAAAACGCTCCAAAACCGTCTTTGGTACGGTTTTGCGTACAATGTACGGCACGGTAGTGGCAGGAACAGATAACTTGGAGACTATTAATAAAGAGGATTTCTCTACACATTCATACTCGGTGAGCAAAGTAATTACGGGTTGCAAGCGGATAGTGCCCGAGCTTGACGAAAAGCAGGCAATTACATATTACTCGGGAATTAACGCTCCTACCTACGAGGGTGATTATATAGTTTCCAAAGGAAAAATGACGACAAATATAGTACATGCCGCAGGAATTTCAACACCGGGACTTACGGCTGCCCCCGCCATTGCGGTTGACATTGTTGATATGGTGGCGGATTTGTTCGGCGGAAAGAATTCCTTAAAGTCAAACACAGAATTTGACCCTGTTCGAAAAGCACCAATACGCCTTGCAGACCTCGATTTTGACACAAGAGCGGAGCTGATTGCCTCAAATCCCGACTATGGAATTATTGTTTGCCGATGTGAGAACATCAGCAAAGCAGAGGTCATAGAGGTTCTTGGCAGAAATGTCCGCTGCGACTCGCTCGACGGTATCAAGCGGCGTATACGTCCCGGCAGGGGACGCTGTCAGGGTTCGTTTTGCAGCCCTATAATACACGACCTGATAGCTTCCGAAAAGAGATTAACGCCGCAGCATATCCGCAAAAGCGGCAGCGGCAGCGAGATAACCTACGGAAGCTCTAAGGCAATAGCTCATAAAAAGAGCTCGGCAATCCATTTTTCAAAAGAAAGCGGCACGGACAAGGATATAAAAGAAAAAGCGAGAAAGGTATTGCTCGCACAATCAGATAAAAGCAAAAGAAGCGACGAAGACGACGATTAAACGTTAAAAAGAGTAGTGTGGTTTGAGTATGACAATAAGTAGATTTGGTGTTACTGTCATTGGCGGAGGTCCGGCAGGTATAGCTGCAGCTATTGCAGCGTCTGTTGACGGAGCTTCTGTCCTGCTTATAGAGCGCGGAGCACGCCTTGGAGGCATGTTAAAGCAATGTATCCATGACGGCTTTGGAAGCGAAAGATATGGCGAGCAGCTCACGGGACCCGAGTACGCGTTCAAAGACATTTCGACTCTCCAAGAGACAAATGTAGTTGTCATGCTGCAGACGACAATTCTCGATATATTCAGCAATGACAACATAATTCAGATGAACCTATGTAATAGACACGGGACTGTTATAGCGGAAACGAAGTCTGTGATACTCGCAACAGGCTCACGAGAGAAAACCGCAATTCAGACGAATATTCATGGCACAAAACCGACCGGAGTTATGACAGCAGGCACAGCGCAGTATTATTTGAACGTTATGGGTCAGCTCCCTGTGCAGCGCTGCATAATTCTCGGAAGTGATGATGCAGCTTTAATTACAGCCAGAAGACTTACAATTGAGGGAGCAAAGGTTGCGGGAGTGTACGAACCGTCAGATAAGCCTGCAGGGCAGCTCAAAAACGTCTCGCAGTGCCTGTTTGAGTACGAAATCCCCTTAGAACTCGGACATACGGTAACAAGAACATTTGGCTCACAGCGATTGCGTGCTGTGGAGCTTTGCAGGGTTGATAAAGCGGGAGTTCCAATCAGAGGCAGCGAAAAAATCGAAAAATGCGACGGTCTTATATTATCCACAGGTCTTATTCCCGAAAATGAGATTGCAGAGAAGCTCGGCGTCCCGATAAGTAAGGACACAAACGGTCCGATATGTGACCAAAATAATATGACACTTATAGGCGGAGTTTTTACATGCGGAAATGCAATGAACGTTTTTGATAAAGTAGAATACGTGTCGCAGAGCGGCGAAAATGCCGGAAGAAGTGCTTCAAGATATATGCCGCAGGAGCGTAGAGTAATTGAAATTACAGCAGGTAAGGAAATCCTTACGCTTGTTCCGCAGTATATTGACTATGATATTCTTTTTGGCGATACGGTGATGTATTTCCGCTGTGCAAGTGAAAGACGTGATGCAACTGTTCGGGTTTTGGTGGACGGCAGAGAGGTGTTTGCACAAAAGTATGAAATTCTGCGACCTGCCGTTACCGAAAAAATCGTTGTGAACCTCGCAGCAGGACTCACAGCCGAAAGTAATATAACACTACGGATTGAATAACATCAAAATAGGGAGTGCTAAGATATGAAAAAGTTATATTGTCTGTCTTGTACAAACAACTGTTTACTTACAATAATGGCGGGATCGGGCTTGTCTCCGGTTGTGACAGGAAACGATTGCCTAAAGGGTCAGGACTTTGCAGAGGACTGGGTGGACAACTCGGAGAGAACCCTTACAACCACTGTGAGGACTAAGTTTCCCGACATTCCGGTTATATCAGTCCGTACGGAGCAGCCGATAGCAAGAAATGCAATACCTGATGCTATGCACGAGATAAATGCAAAGATTGTTGAAACGGAGCTTGGCTGCGGAGACACTCTGATTGAAGACGTTGCAGGCACCGGCGTCCGTGTGATTGTCACATCATTTGCACTCATGCAGCTTGGAGCAGAGCTTGAAAATAAAAATGAGCAGCTTAACAGAGCTGCTTCGGGAGGAGCGTCGGCTGCGACGGGCGGGGGTATCGGTACGGTAAGGAAAGAGTCCACTATTAAGGTTTTGGACGACATTGGCGAGGATGCTGTCGGTGGTTTTGTGGGTGCTGCGGGCGAAGCTGTCGGTGTCGAAGACGCAGAAGTCGACGAACAGGACAAAAATGATGACGGAAAGAAAAGCAAAGAAATATATGTAAGGAAAGGCCGTGCCCAACTAAACCGCAGGTAAGGAACATCGGGGAATACCGCTTAACCCATCTTACGGTTATATCTTTGGTCTTCGCGTTCGCTCAGACCTTTGATGTCGGCACCGACGTCCGAAAGCTTTGAAATCATTTTTTCATAACCACGCTCGATGTAGTTGACACCGTCAATTACAGTTCTGCCGCGTGCCGACAGCCCTGCGATGACAAGAGCAGCACCTGCACGAAGGTCACTTGCTTTAATCGGAGCGCCCGAAAGATACGGAACCCCCTCAATGATAGCGCTCCTGCCGTTTACGCGGATTTGAGCGCCCATTTTAACAAGCTCGTCGACATACTTAAATCTGTTGTCCCAAACACCCTCTGTGATAGTGCTTGTACCCTCTGCGAGACAAAGAACGGTGGATATTTGGGGCTGCATATCTGTCGGGAAGCCGGGGTATGGCATTGTTTTTACATGTGTTTTAAGAAGCGGAGCGTCTCTTTGAACGATAACAGAGTCTTCAAGCTCCACAACGGTAACTCCCATTTCACGAAGCTTGACGGAAATCGACTCAAGATGCTTGGGAATAACGTCTTTGATGACCACACGGCCACCCGCACCCGCAACTGCCATCATGTATGTGCCTGCTTCGATTTGGTCGGGGATAATAGAATAAAATCCGCCGGACATACGCTTAACGCCACGAACACGGATTTCGTTTGTACCTGCACCGCGGATATCTGCACCCATTGAGTTGAGGAAGTTTGCGAGGTCAACTATATGCGGCTCTCTTGCTGCGTTTTCGATGACTGTGCGACCTTGGGCAAGAGCAGCTCCGAGCATGAGGTTGATTGTAGCACCGACGGAAACAACGTCAAGATAAATTGTAACACCGCGCAGTGTATCACCCGTAACCGCTGTGACAATGCCGTTTCTGACGCTGACATTGGCACCCATTGCGGTAAAGCCTTTGATGTGTTGGTCAATCGGACGCACGCCGCCAAAATTACAGCCGCCCGGCATAGCAACATCTGCTCTGCCAAAACGGCCAAGAAGTGAACCTATAAGATAGTACGACGCTCTGATGCGGCGCATCATATCAAATGTAGCATGTGTGGTGCCGACGCGTGTGCAGTCGATATCGAGAGTACGTTTGTCAACAACACGTATCTTTGCACCCATTTCCTTGAGAATAGAAAGAAGCGTCTTAACGTCGGAAATCTCGGGGAGATTTTCGATCCTGCAGACGCCGTCTACCATGAGGGCTGCGGGGATTATAGCGACAGCGGCATTTTTTGCACCGCTGATTTCGATTTCACCGTGAAGGGGATTGCCACCGTTTATGACATATTTTGTCACAAGCACACCTCTTACCAAACGTTTTGGCTACATTTTGTAACATATTTCGTGTATTGTACAACATTTTGTGATTTATTGCAAGAGTTTTGTTACTATTTTTTCATAAAAATTTCATAAAAATCTCACAAACACTCCAACAACTGGGGTACCTTGTCTTCGAGACCGAGCGGCATTATGTGCAGACCCTGACAGTAGGGTCTGCATTCTTTTATGACCCTTGCTGCAATTTCGACACCTGTCTCTCCGGACTTCGCCCTTTCGGGGTCTGCGGCAAGCTCGTCTATGATAAACTGAGGAATACTCACTCCTGCGATATTTTTGTTCATAAACTCTGCCATACGTGCCGACTTTAGTATTACTATCCCAAGCATGACAGGTACACCAAAGCTTTTTGCCCTACTGATAAAGCTGATGAACCTCTCAGGATCATAAACAGTCTGAGTCTGGAAAAATTCTGCTCCCGCCCGAACCTTGGCATCCATTTTATGAAGCTGAGCGTTTACGCTGTCGCTGCAGGGCGAAACAACTGCGCCTTTTGCGAACTTGGGAGCACTGCCCGTCAGCTTATTGCCGTCTAAATCGCTGCCGCTCTCTAACATTGAAGCAGCTTTGAGCAGGGAAACAGAGTCAAGGTCGTAAACAGGCTTTGAATTTGGAGCGTCGCCGAGTGTCGTATGGTCGCCTGTAAGCAAAAGAACGTTATTTATACCAAAGTATGCGGCACTGAGCAGGTCGGACTGCAGGGCTATTCTGTTTCTGTCACGGCAAGTCAGCTGCAGTACCGGAGTATGCCCGTTATCAAGCAGTGCTTTGCAGGTGGCAAGGCTGCCGAGCTTCATTACCGAAGCCTGACAGTCGGTTACATTAATTGCATGGACACACCGAAGATATTTATCGGCTCTGTCAAGCAAAGTCTCAAGCGAGCACCCCTTGGGAGGACCAACCTCCGAGGTTATCACAAATTCCCCTTGCTTAAATAAATCTGTCAGTAACATAAAATCACCTCTATACATTTATGGTGTGGGTGGGTTATACAAGGCAAGACGCTTATAAATACGTTCCCAACCACACTCCACTGCACTGTCTGTCTCGCACATGCCGTTTTTTGCTCCTCCACACCCTCCGCCCAAAAGACTCTTGGCGCAGGAGGTAATCGGGCAGATTGCAGCTGTTTCATTTAAGTGGCACTCGCCGCAAAGAGCGCAGTCGAACTTAAAGGGCGTTAAGCCTTGAAAACCGGGCACTTTTAAGGTGTCGCAGACGGAAATTACCGTTGCGCTGCTTACATTCCTTACTTTTCCGCAAAGAGCCTGAACACCAACTCCGCAGGAAGCTACCAAAATCGTATCAAATTCATTTAATAAATCTGCGTTATTTTGCAGGTATAAATCGAGATGCTCTTGAGAGCACATATATACAAGCTCGAAGATAGCGTTATCCGTTCCGCTGACCATAATCTTGTTAAGCACTGCAACTACGTCCTTTTCGGGATAGTGAACCTCGCTGCAACCCTCACAGCAAAGTGCAATAACTCTCCCGCTGACAAGCGGCAGAATTTCATCTACAGGTTTTACCTTTGTAATCAGCATAAGTTTTTCTTTCCTTTTCGTACAGCTCCCGTTATATCTATTCCCGACGGACAAATGTAGTCACAGCAAGCACATTCAATGCAATGATTAACGTTCATCTGTGCCATTGCGCTGAAATTATCCGTTGCTTCATAGTGCGGATAGTATAGAGGAAGCAGTTCCATGGGGCAAACATTAACACAACGTCCACACTTGATACAGTCGCTCGACCATGTAATGCTCCGAGAGGTTGCGATTACAGCGTTTGTGCCTTTTATGACAGGAACGTCGAAGTTATCAAGTAAACTACCCATCATCACGCCGCCAAGCCTTATCTCGGCATCATCTTCCACACCGCAATAATCCAGTAATTTGAGTGCCGAAGTGCCAATTCGCACCATATAATTGCCCTTATTCCTTACTTTTTCGCCGGAGACGGTTACAGCACGTTCTATAAGGGGCATTCCTCGTGTGAAAGCATCGCCAATGGCTCTTGCGGTGCTGACATTGAGAACAATGGTTCCGACATCGTATGGACGCTGCCCCGGTTCGAGCTTTCGACCCAAAGCACGGGCAATTAACATTCTTTCTGCCCCCTGAGGATACTTCGACCATAAAGCCATAACAAAAATATCATCTATTTCATCGGTTTTTGCCTCTAAATGACGTATAGCGTCACTTTTGTTGTCGGATATGACTATTATACCCTGCTTTGCTCCTGTGCACTTTAAGATGATTTTGAGCCCGTTTATTATATCATCGGCATATTCAAGCATAATTCTGTGGTCTGCGGTGATATACGGCTCAGACTCACAGCCGTTGAGAAGTATTGTATCTATGGGTTTTTGAGCTTTTAGCTTAATGGGAGTTGGAAAACCTGCTCCACCCATGCCTACAATACCCTTTTCCGCTATTATTGCGTCTATATCATAGATGTCCAAGTCCTCCCAATAGGGTATCGGTATGACGGATTTATGCAATTTATCCTTTCCGTCCGAAATGATTGTTACACATACCGTTTCGTGCTGAGCAGTCAGGTGACGATATGAAGCAATCTCGCTTACAACCCCACTAACACTGGCATGTACGCTGCTGCTGAGAGTTCCGACAGCCTCGCCAATCTTCTGTCCAACCATTACATAATCCCCAACACGCACGATAGGTTCGGCTGACATGCCTGCATGTTGTGACATCGGTAAAACGACTTTTTCGGGGAGTGGAAACTTTTGTAAAGTAAGGAAAGCGGAGAAAACCTTACGATGCTTCAAATACAGTCCGCCATAGAAGCTTTCGTCGCGTTTCTTCTGTATTTGCAATGCCAAATCGGCTGTATCATGCTTGCTGATTTTGTTGTAATTATAGACACAAATGTCATCAAGCTGTGTAAAATCGTTCATTATAGCAGGCATAATATCGTTTGAATTAGCATTGTGGTCAAGTGATTTTTGACTGATTATCTGCTCCCAAGCGCAATCTTTTTCTGCATCTGTCTCACATTTTCCGTTTTTCGACCCGCCGCACTGGCCTGTAAGTAAGCCCTTAGAGCACTGCGTAACAGGGCAAATGCCGTTTGTAGTGCTTAAAAAGCACTGCCCGCAGGCATCACACTGCTTATCTGTAAGGGATATACCGTGATTACCGCTGTCTTTAATGCTGTCGCAGGCAGTATAAACCGGAATTTTTGCAAGCTCTGCAACACTTTGGACCCCAATGCCGCAGGAAATCACAACAATTGCAGAGGCTTGGTAAGGCAAGTTACTCAGCAGTTTTGATAATCTATGTGAGTTACAAAGAAAGTCAACCCGCTGTGCAGCAGTGACATTAACACCTAAGTCTCTTGCAATTGCAAGAAAATCATCAAGCTCAGGCTCATTAGCACAGCTGCCGTCAAAAGGTTTGAAACACTTGTTGCATGAGAGAACAAGCAAATTATCCTTGCCCTCAAGCAACAAGGACAACTCATTATTACTTTTTAACTTAAACTTCGTATAATCTTGCATATTGCGAGTATATACTATATAATGTATCATTACAAGATGATACAAACAAAATGTAGAAAGCAAAAGAGAGCAGATGAGCAAGACAAAAATTGAAACAAACACTGCGGGCTACGGTGATGACAGCATTAGTTCCTTAAAAGGAGCTGACAGAGTTAGAAAACGTCCGGGTGTTATCTTTGGCTCCGACGGAATTGAAGGTTGCCAGCACGCAGTCTTTGAGATACTTTCAAATGCCATTGACGAAGCCCGCGAGGGTTATGGAAAGCTTGTAATTGTAACGCGTTTTGAGGATAACACCTTTGAGGTTGAAGACTTCGGCAGAGGCTGTCCGGTTGACTGGAACAATGTTGAGGAGCGTTACAACTGGGAGCTTGTTTTCTGTGAGCTGTATGCCGGAGCAAAGTATCATAACAATACAGACAAAAACTACGAGTTTTCATTGGGGCTCAACGGTCTTGGCTCTTGTGCCACTCAATATTCGTCCGAATTTATGGATGTAACAATCTATCGAAACGGCAAAAAATACACCTTAAACTTCAAAAAAGGCGAGGTTGTGGGCGAGCCGGGCAAAGAACTCGGACAAGAGGAATACACAGGCAAGCGGACAGGCAGTATTATCAGGTGGAAGCCGGATATTGACGTATTTACAGACATAAATGTGCCTGTAGAGTATTTTCTTGATGTAATGAAGCGTCAGGCTGTGGTCAACGCAGGTGTCACATTCAGATTAAAGAACCAAGTTCAAGGCAGATTTGAAACAACCGAGTTTTTATATGAAAATGGCATCATCGACTACATAACAGAGATGGTCGGAGAGGACACACTGACAGAGCCGGTCTTTATTGAAGCTAATAGAACAGGTCGTGACAGGGAGGATATGCCCGACTATAAGGTCAAGCTGTCCGCCGCATTTTGCTTCTCAAACAGAATAAGCGTTCAGGAGTACTACCACAACTCGTCATGGCTTGAGCATGGAGGTTCGCCTGAAAAGGCTACTCGCAGTGCGTTTGTCGCAGAGATAGATGCATACCTGCGAAAGACAAACAAATACAAAGGCGGCGAGAGCAAGATAACCTTCTCAGATGTTCAGGACTCACTTGTGCTTGTGACAAACTGTTTTTCAACTGTGACTTCATTTGAGAACCAAACTAAAAAAGCAATCACAAATAAATTTGTTCAGGAGGCTACCACGGAATTTTTAAGGAGCCAGCTTGAGGTTTATTTCATCGAAAACAAAATGAGCGCCGAAAAAATTGCAGAGCAGGTGCTCATAAATAAACGCAGCCGTGAAACAGCAGAAAAAACACGGCTCAATATGAAGAAGAAATTATCGGGCGGTATCGACATCACAAGCAGAGTTCAAAAATTTGTTGACTGCCGTACAAAAGATGTGGAAAAGCGTGAAATTTACATCGTTGAGGGCGACAGTGCACTCGGTGCTTGTAAACTCAGCCGTGATGCGGAGTTTCAAGGCATTATTCCCGTCCGGGGCAAAATACTCAATTGTCTGAAAAATGACTATGACAGGATTTTTGCAAACGAAATTATAACGGACATTATTAAGGTGCTCGGATGCGGTGTTGAAATCCAAAACAAACACTCAAGGGATTTAAGCGCCTTTGACCTCAGCGCTCTGCGTTGGAACCGTGTCATAATATGTACTGACGCAGATGTTGACGGCTTCCATATCCGCACGCAAATACTCGCAATGCTCTATCGCCTTGTCCCGACGCTCATCGAAATGGGGCTTGTGTACATTGCAGAGTCGCCGCTTTTTGAAATCACATGCAAGGGCAAGACATACTTTGCATATAACGAGCGTGAAAAAAGCGAGATAATCAAAGGCTTTGACGGAGCCAAGCATACAATCAGCCGTTCAAAAGGCTTGGGCGAGAACGACCCCGAGATGATGTGGCTTACAACAATGAACCCCGACACAAGACGCCTTATCAAGATAAAACCCGCACAGGCACAAGCTACAGCAGATATGTTTGACCTTTTACTCGGCGATAACCTCGCAGGCAGAAAAGACTATATCGCCGAAAACGGTCATAAATATATCGACTTCGCAGATGTATCATAAAAAGTGTTAGCATCGTCATTGCGAGGAGCCGTTCACGGCGACGCGGCAATCCAGTAATTAAAAAATCTTCATTATATGTCATCTGTTTGAGTGCATCATCTGGATCGCCACGCCTCTGCGAGGCTCGCGATGACACAGGATTTACAGTATCTGCACGTGATTTTAGATAATATATATGTAACAGGAGTAACAATGGCAAAAAAGAAGCAAGAAGAAAATAAAAAACCCGTTGACCCGAATATCAAAGGCCTAAAAGCCGAAGTGGTTGAGCAACGCATTGATGATACGCTCGTGCAAAACTACATGCCGTACGCAATGAGCGCAATTATGTCACGTGCGATACCCGAAATTGACGGCTTTAAGCCCTCGCACAGAAAGCTGCTCTTTACAATGTACAAAATGGGGCTGCTCACAGGTGCGAGGACAAAATGTGCCAACATCGTCGGTCAGACCATGCGGCTCAACCCGCACGGTGACCTTGCGATTTACGACACACTTGTGCGGCTCTCAAAGGGATATCAGGCACTGCTTGCCCCGTTTATAGACTCAAAAGGCAACTTCGGCAAGACCTATTCCCGCGACATGGCATATGCCGCCTCAAGATATACCGAAGCCAAGCTGTCTGCCGTATGTGCTGAGATTTTTTCCGACATCGACAAGGACACCGTAGATTTTGTCGACAATTACGACAGCACAATGCAAGAGCCGACGCTCCTGCCGACGACCTTCCCGAATGTGCTCGTCAGTGCAAATATGGGAATTGCAGTCGGAATGGCGAGTAATATCTGTGGATTTAATCTCGACGAAGTGTGCCGCACGGCGATAGAATACATTAATGACAACAACTGTGATTTGACCGAAACACTCAAAGCGCCCGATTTTCCGACGGGTGGCGAGCTTTTGTACAACGCTGCCGACCTTGAAACAATCTACAATACCGGACGCGGGAGCATCAAAGTCAGGGCAAAGTGGCGATATGTCAAGGACGGCAACCTCATTGAAATCACGGAAATCCCGTATTCAACAACTGCAGAGGCGATAATCGACAAGGTCGCCGAGCTCATTAAATCCAACCGTATCAAAGAAATTAACGACATGCGTGACGAAACTGACCTGTCGGGACTAAAACTCACCATTGAGCTCAAGCGCGGAGTTGAGCCTGAAAAGCTCATGGCAAAGCTGATGAAGCACACTCCGATGATGGACAGTTTTTCCTGCAATTTCAACATTCTCATTGCAGGTGTGCCGAGAGTTATGGGAGTGCGCGAGATACTTGAAGAATGGACAGCATGGAGGGTTGAATGTGTAAAACGCCGTGTTTTCAACCAAATGCAAAAGAAAAAAGAAAAGCTCCACCTGCTGCGGGGTCTGCAAAAAATCCTTCTCGACATTGACAAGGCGATTGCGATAATCCGCGCAACGGAAGAAGAAACAGAGGTCATTCCAAACCTGATGATTGGTTTTGGCATTGACGAGCTTCAAGCTGAGTATGTTGCCGAGATTAAACTGCGAAATATCAACAAAGAATATATCTTAAAACGTACTGAAGAAACCACCGACCTCGAAAAAGATATCGAAGACCTCGACGCTACGCTCAAATCAAGCCGCCGCATCAACTCCATAATCATCAAAGAACTCAAAGAAGTCAGCAGCAAGTACGCACAGGAGCGAAAGACGCAAATTGTCTATGAAGACGAGGTTGTGCACTACGATACTCAAGAGCATATTGAAGATTATGCTGTCAATATTTTTATGTCGCGTGAGGGATATTTCAAGAAAATCACTCCGCTTTCACTGCGAATGGGTGGGGAACAGAAGTACAAGGAAAATGACGGTGCGTTCTTGGCATTCGACTCTATGAACAAAAACGACCTGCTTGTTTTTTCCGATAGGCAGCAGGTATACAAAGCGCGGGTTAGTGATTTCGAAGACACAAAAGCCTCAAACCTCGGCACCTATCTGCCCACAGTCCTTGAAATGGACGAGGGCGAAAATGCCATTTATGTGCTCGACCCCGGCGACTACAAAAACCATATACTGTTCTTTTTTGAAAACGGCAAAACCGCACGTGTTGAGCTGTCGGGCTACGAAACGAAGCTCAACCGCAAGAAACTGACAGGTGCCTACAGCGATAAGAGCAAAGTTCACACGATTATGCCGCTCTATGAAGACCTTGAAATTGTTGTATTTTCGAGCGACCAGCGTGCACTTATCTTTAATACCGCACTTCTTGCACCGAAAACAACACGCAACACACAGGGCGTGCAGGTTATTTCGCTCAAAAAAGGGCGGACAATGACAAGCGCCCTGTCGCTTGATAAAACCCACATCACAGAACCGTCGCGCTACAGAGTGCGGGCAATCCCCGCCGCGGGAGCCATGCTGAAGCCCGAGGACAAGGGCGAGGAGCAGCTGACAATGCTGATTGAGGAATGATAAATGAGCCGAAGTCGTTTCCGTACCGCAGCTTTAATAATTGTGCTCGCTGCCTGTGTTTTTACCGCAGCATGTACAAATCTGCTTGAGGACAGCATCGAGGTTATCACACCGCACGTGTCCGCACCCTTTGAAAGACCGCCGATTGAGCAGATTTCGATTTCAAATCTTGAAGAATTTACGGAGCTTTTGCTCGAGCTGATAGAAACCCACGAAGCAGACACGACACTGCGTTACCAAAATTTTGACAATGATGACGTTCAAGAGGAAATTAACCGTATTTCAAGCGAAATCATGGAAAACCACCCGATTGCCGTTTATGCGGTGGCAAATATTTCACTGACGGCAACACGGCTTGTCGCATATTTTGAGATTGAAATCGAAATCGAATTTAAGCGCAGCGAAGAGCAGGTGCAGTCGATAATAACCGCGTCAACGCAGCGATATATGATGACGCAGCTTCTTGAAATTATGAGCAGACACGAGGAAGAAGCCGTTATCCTCACAAGCTTGCAGCTTACGAGAGAAGAAATAATCGAACGTATTATTGAAATTTACTACCAAAACCCGCGCAGGATTGTCATGCTGCCGTTTGTTACGGTGGAAATGTTCCCGGAAGAGGGGGACGACAGGATTTTGGAAATCAGGTTTGGGTATACGGAAAGCTCTGAAATGCTGCGGTTATATGCCGGTAATCTCGATATGTATGTCCGCCAAAATGCAGGGCGCGCAGTGGGTGATACAGATGCCGAGGTACTGCTTTCTCTCGTTGAAATCCTTATGGCGTCTACGGTTTTTAACGAAGCAATGGCAGGAACAATAAACATGCACGGGCCGCCGAACTTTGCGGCAACAGCGTTTGGGGCATTAGTGCGGGGCAGTGCGGTTGGTGAAGGCTTTGCAATGGCATTTAAGGCTCTATGCGACGAGCTAAGATTTGAAAGCCGTGTTGTGCTCGGATACATGGGCGATACGGTTCACGCATGGAACATAGTTGCGCTCGACGGATACTACTACCACATTGATGTCGCAATGTGTGTGGTAGAGGGACTTGAAGTTGCATTTCTAAAAACAGACGCGGATTTTGAAGAATTTTACGAATGGGACAGAGAAAATACGCAAATATGTAACGGTCCGCTTACACTTTATGATATAATAAAAGAAGAAGACCCGCTAAATCCGGAAGACCCGGGCGGGAGCGCAGGTGAACCCACTACAGGCGACGGGCAAACAGGCGACGATACGGCAGGCGCAGACATGACCGGAGACGGCGGCGGAAATACAGGCGAGGAGGATTAGAAAATTGATGACAGGTGAAATTGTTAGTTTCCGAAAAAGATTTATGGGTGGGTTTAACCGTGATGATGTGACGCAGTACATCACAAAAATCACAAAGGAACGAAACGAGAGTATAAAAGCAAGGGAAAAAGCCGAAAAAGAACTGCAGGCACTTCAAAACGAAAAAGGCTCGGTAGATACTAAAGCCGAGGAAGATGCAATGGCACTTCTTCACGAGTATAAAACCGGGAAAGAAAAAGCAGAAGCACAGATTGAAGCATTAGGGGCGCAGCATTATGAAATGCAGTCGAAAATCGACTCTTTGCAGGCTGAACTAAGCGAGCAGCAAGAGCGCCAGCAACAACTGCGGCAGCAACAACAAGAGCAGCAGGAAAGACCTGATGAGAGCGAACATCTTGAGAAAATCAACAGTTTGAATGCAAAAATAGATGAACTTCAAGCAAAAATAGACGAACTTCAGGCAAAAAACGACGAGTTGACTGCAAGACCAAATGAGGAGCACTCAAAAGTCGGCGAACTGCAAGAACAGGTTGAAGCATATGAAAAAATCATAGACGAGCTTAGAAACCGTCCGGTCACAAATCGGATAGTTGTTAAAATGAATAAAAAAGACTAATTAGATAGGAGCAAGTACAATGAAATTCAAATTTACAGACAAAAAAATTAAAGGTACAGACGAACTGCATGAGTACGCAGAGAAGAAAATAGGCAAGCTCGACCGCTTTTTTAAGAATGAGTCGCAGGCGTCAGTCACATTTTCGACCGAACGCGGGCGTTATATCGCAGAGGTCACAATAAATAACGACGGCACGTATTTTCGCGTCACAGGTGCAACGCACGATATTTTTGCATCCGTAGACTCCGCCGTTGCAGCCATTGAGCGGCAAATTCGCAAAAACAAAACCCGCCTCGGTAAGAAAATCCGTACAGGTTCGCTCGACAAAGCCAAAACTCCGGTGATTGCGCAAGATATGGCGGAAGATGAAGACGAAAGCGCAGAGTTCAAAATTGTACGCACAAAAATGTTCCCCGTTAAGCCGATGACCCCCGAGGAGGCTGTTTTGCAGATGAACCTGCTTGACCATGAGTTCTTTGTGTTCAAAAATCAAAACAGCAAGGACAATTTCTCGATAGTTTACAAACGTAAGCAAGGCGACTACGGACTTATAGAAACGAAATAATGTATAAACGTTTAATATCAATACTTATAATACTGTCATTATGCCTGACGCTGCTTAGCGGATGTCAGCTTATTGACAGTATTCGCGACTTCTTTGGGGGCAGGTCAGGCGGTTTTGGCGGAAACGGCAATGCGGACGGTGATGTAAACGACGAAGAAAATTTCGATATAATGATAGACGAAATTTTCGCCGACTGGGTGACTTCGGACTCTATTACGCTCAATTATTTTCTTGCAGACCCCGAAGCGATGGGTATAGAAAGACCAACCCCGACATACGGCAAAATAATGACGCTGCAGATGCTTGAAGATGAGCGGGAAAAAACAAAGGAAACTTTTGCGCAGCTGAGGGCGATTAATAAAAATAATTTGAGCGAAGACCGGAAAATTATTTATGATATTTTATACCGCCTGCTTGAAATTGCTGAAATTACTGAGAGTGAAGACGATTTTATGTATTACACGGGATATGTAAGACCTCTCAACGGTATTCAAGTGCAGCTTCCTGTTTTGCTTGCGGAGTTTAATTTTTACACCGTGAAGGACATTGAGCAATATCTAAAACTCCTTGAAGATACAGTCCGCTATTTTGACGATATCATAGCTTTTGAACGCGAACGCGCGGCACGTGGCTTTTTTATGAGTGATGCCAATGTTGACAGTGTGATAGAGCAGCTTGAAAGTTATCTTGAAAACCGCGAGAACAATCTTGTCATAGCTGTATTTGATGATAAAATCGACAAATATGCAGGGCTGAGCGAGCAGCAGCGTGATGAGTTTAAGGAGAGAAACCGTGAGCTTGTGCTCTCAAACTTACTTGTTGCATATGATAATCTGCTTGCGGCAATGCGTGAACTGCGTGGTGTCGGAGCGGCTCCCGGCGGCATTGCAAGCCTGCCGCGTGGTGACAAGTTAGCCCATGCGACACTTCGTACCCGCGTGGGAACGGACAGGTCTGTAAGGGAGCTTGAAAGGCTCCTTGAGGAGTGGCGTATCGGCACACTCGAGAGTATCAGAGAGATTTTAATGAGCGACAGTGAGCTCAACAGAAAATACATGACTTCGACAACAGGGCAAATCAAAGGCGGCAGTGCGGAAGATTACATGCAGATATTAAAAGACACCATGATGTATAACTTCCCTGTAATTGATGCTATTAACTATGTCATTGAGGAAGTGCATGAGAGCCTTCAAGCCCACATATCCCCTGCGTTTTATCTCGTGCCGGCGGTTGATAATTACGACAACAATGTAATATATGTAAACCCTGCATCGGCGAGCGATAATTTGACTTTATTTACAATTTTGGCGCATGAGGGTTATCCCGGGCATATGTATCAAATGGTGCATCAGCGGCAAAACTCCTCACATCCTATCCGTACAATGCTCTCAAACATGGGTTATACAGAGGGTTGGGCGGTGCATGTGGAGCTGCTCAGTTATTATTATGCGGGACTGAGCGATTTGGAAGCTGAGCTACTCAGTGATCTGCGTTCATATTTTATGCTGCTGCAGGCTCATGTTGACCTCGGCGTGAACATCTTAAACTGGGATAAGGACAAGGTTGCCGAACTGCTTTATATGGATTTGGGCATTGAAGATGCCGCATATGTAGATAATTTCTACAACGCGGTAACAGGTGTGCCGATTAATTCTGTTGTATATTCGCTCGGATATATTGAGCTTTGCCTGCTGCTGTATGATTATGATGATAAAATGCAGGGCAATGCTGATATTTTGGACTTCCATACATTTTTCTTGAACACCGGCCCCGCCCCATACCCGATTATAAAAAGCAGGATAGGTTAGAACAGGTACGAATACTCCCGTACGGGAATGTTTTGCAAAATAATGCTTGACATTCCCGTACGGGAATGTTATTATGTTTTCAATAAAATAATACCGTACGGGAGTATTTATTAATTATGGAAAAAATATTTGATGCCGTTGATATAGGCTCACTCATTAAGAAAAAACGCAAAGAGCTTGGAATGACCCAAGCTCAGTTGGCAGATATGAGCGGCAATGGAGTACGTTTCATTTCAGAGCTTGAAAACGGGAAATCAACAATGGAAGTTGGAAAAGTATTAGATACACTACATGTTCTCGGGTTTGATTTATTTGCATCTGCACGGGGTGATAGCTTATGAGGCTGAGTGTATTTCGTAAAAACCAAAAAGTGGGATTGCTTGATATTCAAGCAAATGAGCCTTTTTATGGCTTTGCATACGACAGCGAGTATCTTAGCTCACAGGCGGCGATGCCTCTTTCGGTGTCGCTCCCTCTTGCAGAAGCCCGTTATCCATGTGAACGGGTGCAGCCGTATTTTGAAGGATTATTGCCGGAGGGTGAAGCGAGGGATACTATTTCCCGCAGATTGGGACTGCCGCGTACAAGCTCTGTGAAGCTGCTGCAAGCATTAGGACGAGATTGCGCAGGTGATGTCACAATTATAGATGAAAGCGAAATCGAGCACTCTGACTATAGTGGATATTTACCGCTTGGTGGAGGTATTGCGGGCATTGCAAAAAACCCGCGTGAGCAAATACCGCAACTGCAAGAAAATATGCGGCTTTCACTTGCAGGCGGACAAGAAAAAATCGCCCTTTATCACAAATATGGCGAAACCATTAAAAAAGGTTGGTATATCCCACAGTTCGGAGCTCCTTCAACTCACATAATAAAACCCGGGCTACTCGAAAATTATTATCCACACATAACATTAAACGAGTTTTTGTGCCTGAGAGCCGCTACGGCGTGTGACATTCAAACAGCAAATGTCGATATACTCTTTCCCGAAACGCCTATTCTTATTATAGGCAGGTATGACCGCGTAATGAGCGAAAAAGAAGTTAACGGCTTTAGAGAAGTGACCCGTATTCATCAGGAGGATTTTTGTCAGGCATGTTGTGTCAAGTCGGATTTTAAGTATGAGCATGACGGCGGTTTAGGCTATAAAAAAATTCGGGAAATGTTGGCAAGATATTCAAAAAATCCTATTGAGGACATTTTAATGCTTGTAAAATGGGGGATTTTTAATTATTTGATTGGAAATTGCGACGCTCATGCAAAAAATCTTTCGCTTTTGCATAATGCCGACGGTACTATTTCTCTTGCACCCGCGTATGACTTAATCAGTACAGCTGTTTATGACGGAAGCTTTGGCTCAAAACTTACCCGGAGCATGGGGATGAAAATTGGTATGCATATAAACATTGACAAGATTAGTGCCGAGGGCTTTAAGATATTTGCAAGGGATGTCAGTATACGTTTCGGGCAGGTAACAGCAATCGGGAGCGAGATAATAAGCAAGCTGCCGGACGCTTTTGAAAGCGCCTCAGCAGCTGCTGAAAAATCAGGGTTTATTAATGCAGGGGAAATATCTGAGCGTATTTTGCGTAATGCACAACACAGAGTAGCTATACTAACTTAACCCATGACGATTATCCATACTGCGACGGCAACAAATATTGCGGCAAGGGTCAGGAGGCATATTGGTAAAATGTGCTTTCTTTTTAGTGTTTTTCTTTGTTGAACAATCATGAAAATTACCTCCCTTAAATATACAAATAATAGCACAAAAACGTTGAAATATCAAGGAAAAATAAACATGCTGTAATGTGTAAACATGCACTAATTTTCATCATTTAATGCATAAAATATGAAAAGGAGCTGTTGCACTATTTTGCAACAGCTCCTTATTTCAAATGCTAATTTTGTGTTATATCTTTGAGCCTATGGAGCGGATGTCGTCGAGCAGTGTGCTAAGGTCAAGGTTGCTTACTGATGCTGCCGCAGGACGCTGGGGCTCCTCATCCATGGGTGGGATATATCGGCGCTCGGGAGCGGGGGCGGGCGCTGCCGGTGCTGCCAAAGGCGGGGGTTCTGCTGCGGCGGCGGGTGCAGGGGCTGCCTGTGCTGCTGCGCTTGCCGCGGCTTTTTTCGGTGCTTCCGGTGCGGGTGCTGCTTCGGCTGCTGCAGCGTACTCTGCGACGTCGCCTTGGAACGTGTCGGGGTTGACCATCATTACGCCTTCCGGTCTATTGATAAACAGCAGCTTGTCGCCCTCGTTTATTCCAAGCCTGCGTCTTATTGATATCGGAATTGTGATTTGCCCTTTACTTGTTACTTTAGCCATTTCCATCATGGTAGTTAAATGCCTCCCTTGCATTATTTACTTTCCTTACTTATTGTTATATAATATTATACGATTATTATTATATTGTCAAGGAGGAAATTATGTCTGTTATTAAAGCATATACGCTGCCGCACCCGCCACTTGCTGTTCCGGAGGTAGGAAAAGGTAAGGAAACGGATATACCTGCAACTATTGCCGCTTTTAATGAGGTAGGTAAGGAGATTGCAGAAATAAAGCCCGATACAATTATATATATAACACCACACTGCACTGTATACGCTGATTATTTCCATATTTCACCGGGAAAGACGGCAAACGGCGACTTTGGCCGCTTCGGAGCAGCCGATGTGAAGCTGAGCACCGAGTATGATGAGGAGCTTGCTCTTGAAATAGAGTATGTTGCACAGCAAAGTGATATTCCTGCGGGTATGTTAGGTGAAAGAGATAAAAACCTTGACCATGGCACGACGGTACCCATGTGGTATATAAATAAGTTTTATACAGACTATAAATCGGTAAGGATATCGCAGTCCGGCATGTCTCCCTCTGAGCATTACCTACTCGGACAAATCCTTACCAAAGCCGCAGATAACTTAAAAAGGAAAGTTGTGGTCATAGCATCATCAGATTTGTCACACAGGCTAAAAGACGGCGGAGCTTATGACTTCGCACCCGAAGGAGCTGTGTTTGATGAAGCGGTGACATCGGCTCTTTCAAAGGGTGATTTTCTTGCTCTTTTCAAAATTCCGGAGCAAGTCAGAGAGGCGGCAGGGGAGTGTGGATATAGCTCACTGATGATATTAGCAGGACTATTCGACTGCCAAAATGTGGACGCAAAACAACTATCTTATGAGTGTCCTTTTGGTGTCGGATACGCAGTTGCGGCATTTTGTCCCAAAAATACGGAAAAAAGCCGAAATATCTTAGAACAATATTTAGAGTTCACGCTGGAGCAGTCAAACAAAAGCCGTAACCTTGAAGATGATTATCAGTTACTTGCCAGACAGTCATTAGAACACGTAATAACGACAGGGGAAAAACTGCCTATTCCCAATGACTTGCCGCGCGACATGCTTGATAAGAGGGCAGGTGTGTTTGTATCGCTGCATAAAAACGGCAGACTTCGCGGGTGCATAGGTACTATAGCTCCAACGACGAAAAATGTCGCTGCAGAGATAATTCAAAACGCAATTTCGGCAGGTTTAACAGATAATCGCTTCAATTGTGTACAAAATGACGAACTTCCATACATATCATATAAGGTAGATGTGCTCTCACCGCCTGAGAAGATTAGTGGTCAGCATGAGCTCGATGTGAAGCGCTATGGTGTCATAGTGACATGCGCAAACAAGCGTGGATTGCTCCTTCCGAACTTAGATGGTGTTGATACTATAGAGGAGCAAATAGACATAGCCAAAAACAAGGCAGGGATATCAAAAAATGAAGAAATCTCCCTTGAACGCTTCGAGGTAATCAGACATGGTTGACAAAATTCCGGCAAAATACTGGTCAAAAAGCAAAAACAGTAAGGAAAGTAAGGAAATAGTATGTGAACTATGTCCTCACTACTGTAAAATTGAAAATGGGAGCACAGGGAAGTGCGGGGCACGGTCAAACACAGATGGTGAGCTTTTTGCATCAAGTTATGGTTTTGTCACATCCATTGCTTTAGACCCTATAGAGAAGAAACCGCTTTATGAGTTTCATAGTGGAGGTAAGATTGTATCAATCGGTAGCTTCGGTTGTAATCTGCACTGTCCGTTTTGTCAAAACCACTCCATATCCATGGAGTATGAAAATGTCGGATATGACTATCTGACACCTGCGTTGATTTGTGACATAGCCGTCAGGTCGATACCCGATGGCAACATAGGAGTGGCGTATACCTACAATGAACCTCTAATAGGTTATGAGCATGTTTTTGACACTTCTGTACTGGTTAGGCGAACCGATCTGAAGAACGTACTTGTTACAAACGGATATATCAATGAAGCACCATTTTTGGAACTACTTCCATACATTGATGCCATGAACATTGATATTAAAGGTGGAACTGACAGAACATATAACATGGTCGGCGGAACATTACGGCATGTCAAAAACATAGTTGAGCTTGCATACAGCTCATGTCATGTTGAAGTGACCACACTCGTTGTTCCGGGCGAAAATGAAGACGAGATTGAAGACATAGCAAAATGGCTCGCTTCGATCGACCCGAAAATCCCATATCACCTCTCACGCTTCTTCCCGCGATTTATGTATAAGGACAAAAAAACGACGCCAATCGAGACGATGTACAAAGCTCGAGACGTCGCTTCACGGTATTTGGATAAAATCTATCTTGGGAATGTATAAGAAGGTCATCGCGAGCGTAGCGTGGCGATCCAGTTGATGTTTGTTATATTGCGAGATTGCCACGTCGCCACAAGTGGCTCCTCGCAATGACGCAAAGTAATCATTCCTTACTTCCAAACAGTCTTTTGAGCTTCGAGAATATCGAAGTGCCCGATTTTATCTTTGCGGCATTCTCAGCTGCCCTTTGAGTAAAAATCTCCTGTGAGTTAATCGGGGCATTTTTGTCAACTGTTTCACGTAAGGAATATTTTCCGTCGCAGCCAAGCTCCCATGCATTAGTATCATCCTTAAACATAATATCGAGCATCCACCTGATCGTATTCCTTACTTCGGGGTCGAGGATAGGACAGGCGACTTCGACACGTCTTTGAGTATTTCTTGTCATAAGGTCGGCAGAAGAAATGTACATAGTTTCATCTGCTCCTTCGCCAAAACAGAAAATTCGGGTATGCTCAAGAAACTTTCCGACGATGCTTATAATCTGAATGTTGTCCGTGACGCCGGGAAGTCCGGGGACAAGACAGCAAATTCCGCGTATGTTCATAGAGATTTCGACACCCGTGTCACCCGCTTCAACGAGCTTTTCAATAATCTCCTTATCGGTAAGGGAATTGCATTTAATGATAATCCTGCCTCGACCGCCGCGAAGAACCTTTTGCCGTTCTTTTTCTATGGCTTTGAGTACATTGGACTTAAAGCTGTTTGGTGCAACCCAAAGATGTGTGTAATCGCCCTCAAGGTTGTCGGTGAGCATATTGTTGAAAAACGCTGCGGCATCACGCCCAATGTCTTGATTTGCAGTTATTAGAGACAGGTCGGTATATAGCTTTGCGGTTCTTTCATTATAGTTGCCTGTTGCTATTTGCGTGATATAGTGAAGCTTTCCTGCTTCCTTGCGTGTGATGAGGCAAACCTTGGAATGGCACTTATAACCGACAAGCCCGTATATGACGCGGCAGCCCGCTTCTTCCAAGCGGTTTGCCCATTCTATATTGTTGCTTTCATCAAAACGGGCACGCAGCTCCATCAAAACAATGATTTCCTTACCTTTCTCTGCTGCATATATAAGAGACTCTGCAAGCTTTGACTGTGCGTCTATACGGTAGAGGGTAATCTTTATTGATAAGACAGAGCTGTCTTCGGCAGCCTGCCGTATAAGCGATAGAAATGGTGTTATGCTCTCAAACGGGTATGATAATAATATATCCTTTACAGATGCTCGTTTAATCATATTTGACATAGCAGATGAAGCAACCGAATGTGCAGGCACATGGGTCTGCCATACAAGAGGAGTTAATTTGTCCTTATCAAAATAACGTGACATGGAAAAACCGAAACGAAGGTCGGGCGGAGCAGAGCAGGCAAACACCTGTGCAGACTTTAACGAGAGCTTACTGCACAAAAACTCCAGCATCTCGGAACTGACCGGCCCTACAATCTCAAGGCGGACAGCTGCCATGCGCTGACGCTTTTTGAGCAGTGCCTTCATATGCTGCCGAAAATCAATGTCCTCGTCAAGCAGCTCCTCTGCCGTGTCGAAATCGGCATTTCGGGTGACGGCAATGATGCATTTTTCAAGAACGGGATAGTTAGAAAACGCAAGGTCTGCAAAGTGGAGTATCATATCCTCGAGCAGCACAAAGCGGTTCTCGTCAAGGAAAATGAGCCGCTCGGTATTTTCGGGAACAGCTATCAGAGCAAAGGCGGGTCCTTTTTTCTTTTGCAGTATAGCCGCGACGTGAAGCTGCTTATTGGGTATGTGCGGAAACGGGTGCTTTGCGTCAATGATAGACGGAGAGAGGATTGGTACTATGCTGTGCGTAAAGTGATTTCGCAGGGTTTTCAGCTCATGTGACGATAAATCCGTCATCTTCAACAGCTCAACACCGTGATTTTTCAGCTCATCAATTACAGACTTGTAAGCACTGTCAACAAGAGCATAAAGGGGAGTTATGGTACGGTAGATTTCGGAAAGCTGCTCTTTGGCGGTCATTCCGGTTTTGTTGTCAACGATTTTATTGCCAAGGAGCACAGAGTCGGAAAGTGAGCCGACTCTTATCATAAAAAATTCATCAAGGTTACTTGTGAAGATAGATATAAACTTGAGCCTTTCGAGCAGGGGCATTTCGGGACGGTTAGCCTCAAGCAAAACACGTTCGTTAAATTTGAGCCACGAGAGCTCTCTGTTTTGCATATATGCTGCAGTCTCATAAATTCCTTCTAACATCTTATTAAATAGCCCTCCCGTCACAGTTTCTTATATATTATGTATACATTTTATATAATATATATAGTGTAAGCAAGGGAATTTGCAAAATATCTGTAAAAAATTAACAATAAGCTTGAATATTTCTGTCAAATGACATACTATAGGAAACTAAGATGTGTAAGGACAATGTAATGGATAATCGACCTATCGGGATTTTTGATACAGGGCTTGGTGGGCTTACAATGGTAAAAGCCCTCTGCGGGCTGCTCCCGGGTGAGGATATTATATATCTCGGTGACACAGGCAGGGTGCCGTACGGCTCTCGTTCAAAGGAAACAATTATTAAATATGCGGGTCAAAATGCCGCATTTTTGCACGGTTTAGATATTAAAGCTTTGGTGGTTGCCTGTAATACAGTTTGCTCTGTTGCGTTTGACGAGGTAAAAAAGCCGTACTCAATTCCGTTTTATGAGGTCGTGAAAACCCCGGCTAAGGTTGCGGCTCAAAGCACAAAAAACAATAAAATCGGTGTTATCGGAACAAAAGCGACAATCAACAGCAGAGCCTACGAGCTTGCAATTCACAGCTGCTCACCCGAAATATCAGTCTTTTCCGTGCCGTGCCCGCTCTTTGTGCCACTCGTTGAGGAAGGCTGGACCGACCCGGATGATGAAGCGGCGAAGCTCATAGTAAAGCGCTATCTTGAAGGACTCGCCAAGGAAAATATCGACACATTAATTCTCGGCTGCACACATTATCCGCTTTTGACCGAAACAATTAAAAAAGTAATGGGCGAGAGTGTTAGGCTTGTGGACTCCGCTGCCGAAACAGCAGGATTTATCGCAAGCGACTTAAAAGAAAAAGCCTTGCTAAAAGGGGACGCAGACAGTCAGCCCAAGGGGTCTGTGCAGTATTATGTTACAGACTGCACAAAGAGTTTTGCGGCTCACGCGTCAAATTTCCTCAAGTCCGATATATCAAATTTGGTTAAGAAAATAACTGTGGAGTAAGAAAATGGAAGAAATGAAAAAAGTCTTAATCTCAATAAAGGGTCTGCCTGTTTTTGCAGAAAGCGACGACGAGGCTTTTGAGCTTATGACCGAGGGTGAATACAAGCAAACAGACGATATTTCAACGTTTAGTTATATTGAAAATCCCTTTACCGGACAAGACGGGCTGCTCACGACATTTGCCGTAGAGCCCGACCGCATCGTGCTCAGCCGCGGCGATGAAATGAGCTCGGATATGATTTTTTCCGAAAAGCAAAAGCATCATTTCCTCTACAACACCCCGTTCGGCTCAGTGATGATGGGCATTGATACGCACAGCATCAAAAAGAACATGGAAAATGACAGCGGGAACATCGAAATCCGTTATGACATTGAAGTCGATAATGTTGCCGTCAGCCGTAATCTTTTTAAGATTAACATCAAAAGTTTGCCACAGTAAGCGTGAAAACAGGAGCCTTATGAACCTTATCGAAAGTGCAAAAAATCAAATAATTGAACTTCTGAGCGCCGCATGTGAACAGGCGCGCGTTGCGGGCGTACTTCCTGAGGGTGGCGAGCTGCGTGGCAGTATTGAAGTGCCGCGTGACCCGACTCATGGCGACTACGCCGCGACCCATGCAATGTCAATGGCAAAAGAAATGAGGCTTCCGCCCCGCAAAATCGCAGAAGCTCTCACGGCAAACATTGACCTCAACGGAACATATTTTAAGGCAATTTCGATTGCAGGAGCGGGCTTTATCAATTTTGCCGTATCAAGCAACTGGTATAGTGATGTTCTAAAAGCCGTTGAAAAAATGGGTACGGACTATGGCTGTGTTGATGTCGGAAACGGCAAAAAGGTTATGGTCGAGTTTGTTTCGGCAAACCCTACAGGTCCGATGACAATCGGTAATGCGCGCGGGGGAGTGCTTGGCGATACTCTTGCTTCGGTGTTTGAAAAAGCAGGGTACTCCGTTTGGCGTGAGTTTTTAATTAATGATGCAGGAAATCAAATAGACGTTTTCGGTAAATCAATCAATGCAAGATATATGCAGCTTTGCCTCGGTGAGGACAAGGTAGAATTTCCCGAGGACGGATATCACGGCGATGATATAAAAGAGCTTGCCAAAATAATGTTTGACAAGCACGGAAATAAACTCCAAGAACTCTCTGAAGAAGAGCGTATCAAAATTTTTGTCGAGTTTGGTGTGCCGCATAATGTAGCTCTTATGAAGGAGCATTTGGAACGCTACCGCATTAAATATGACGAGTGGTTTTCCGAGAGCAGTATTCATAAAAGTAAATACATCGACGAAACTGTTGCACTGCTTGACAACGCAGGGCTTTTGTACGAAAAAGACGGAGCGCTTTGGCTGAGAAACACAGACCTCGGCGGTGAAAAAGACGAAGTTATGCGTAAGTCGAACGGATTTTTCACATATTATGCAATGGACATATCATATCACAGAAACAAGCTTGACCGCGGCTTTGACCAAGCGATAGCAATCTGGGGTGCAGACCATCACGGTCATGCAATCCGCCTTATGACAACAATGACATCGCCGAAGCTTTGCGAGGCCTTAAATATCGACGGCTCGCGGCTCCATTGCCTGCTTATGCAGATGATGCGCATTGTCAGAGACGGTGAAACTGTCAAGGTGTCGAAAAGAACAGGGAAAGCGTTAACCTTGAGCGACCTGCTCGACGAAATCTCTGTCGATGCATGCAGGTTCTTCTTTAACGCACGTCCTGACAGTCATTTGGATTTTGACATAGAACTTGCCGTCAGGCAGGATAGCGAAAATCCCGTTTATTATGTGCAATACGCACATGCACGTATTTGCAGCCTGATTGAAAACCTCGCAAGCGAGGGCTATGATGTGCCGACTGTTAAAGAGATAACCACCGAGCTGCTTGTCATGGAACCGGAGCAGGAGCTTATGAAGCAGATATCGGCTCTGCCCGAGGAGATCATTCTTGCCGTCCGTGATATGGACCCGTCACGCATTAACAGATATGTTACTGAGCTTGCCTCACGTTTTCACAAGTTTTACAATTTTTGCAAAATCAAAGGTGCAAAACGCGGGCTGCTTATGGCTCGCCTCAAGCTTGCCGATACAACCCGCATGACTATAAAAACCTGTCTTGAACTACTCGGTGTGGATGCACCCGAAAAGATGTAAATTGTGCCACACCGTCATCGCGAGCCGTAGGCGTGGCGATCCAGATAATATACTTATTATAAGACTATTGTCTGGATTGCCACGTCGCCAAATTAATTGGCTCCTCGCAATGACATTGAGTTACAAATACACCGCTTTTCCGGTTTTGCCGGACTCGTAAATGGCATCTAAGATTTGTGTAACAACGAGTGCTTGCTCGGGTTTTACACGAAGCTCGGTGCCATATATTATTGCATCGTAAAAGTTGCGGGCTTCGAGCTCCTCGGGCTTCCAAATCTTGCCGCCCGCGTATTCGATAGCCCCGTCCGAGAAGTCGGGACGCATTTCGGTAAATCTGCCGTTTTTGTCGGATACAATACACAGCCCGTTTTTCATGTCGGCGCCTGCTTTTGTGCCGCAAAGAGTGCAGATACCCTCGTGGACGTCAATTGTATTGAGTGCCCAGCTTGCCTCAAGTGTGACCGTTGCTCCGTTTTCCATTGTGATAAACGCAAATGCGGAGTCTTCAACCTCGTATTTATCGGGGTTCCATGCTCCGAATATGTTGCCGCAATCGGGGTGGTCGCTGAGTTTTTTGTACACAGAGCCGACAACAACCTTGGGTTTGTAGTTATCCATCATCCAAAGGGTCATATCGAGTGCGTGCGTACCGATGTCAATGAGCGGTCCGCCGCCTTGTATTTCTTTGTCCAAAAACACGCCCCATGTCGGAACGCCTCTGCGGCGTATACCATGGGCTTTTGCGAAATATATCTCGCCAAGCTCGCCATTTTCGCACATTTGCTTCAAAAAGAGGGGAGCGGGGTTGCAGCGGTACTGATAGCCGATAGTGAGAAGTCGCCCCGCTTCGGCTGCGGTGTCGCACATGAGCTTGGCGTCTTTGTAGTTTGTCGCCATGGGCTTTTCGCACATGACATGCTTGCCTGCTTTAAGAGCGGCAACGGTGATTGGAGCGTGGGAGTTATTTGGCGTGCAGATATGCACGGCGTCAATAGAAGCGTCACGCAGCAGCTCGTTATAGTCGGTATAAGTGACACTGCTTTTGCATGTTATCTCGGGCGCCGATGCTTCAAACACCTTTTGCACCTTTTTGGCACTGTCGGGCAGCACGTCACAAAACGCGACAACTTCGGCTTCTTCAATAGCCCTCAGCGCACGCAGGTATTTATCGGCTGCGATTGCGCCGCAGCCGATAATTCCGATTTTCACTTTGTTCTTATTTTTGCTCATTTTTCTTTTTTATACTCCTGCGGTATAACTCCGCTCCGCCAATACAAATCACACCAAAGCTTATTGCAAGAACCGGGAACAACAAACTACTGTCATCACCTGTTTGCGCTGGGGGTGTTGTCGGTGGAGTTGTTGGAGGCGGTACTGTTTCGGGGGGTACTGTTTCAGGTGGCACTGTCTCAGGTGGTATTGTTTCGGGAGGTATTGTCTCTGGTGGAGTTGTCTCGGGAGGTATTGTCACAGGCGGAGGCTCCGGTTCATACTCATTAGTAAACCTGACAGTTATGCTCGTGTTAGCGCCGTCAGAAATGGGAAACTCTGCGGGGTTTGCTGCAGGTGTTCCGTCTATAGAAACGCTGACTTTAGGTCCGTCAAAGTCGCCGACCGAGCCGCCAAGTTCGGTGAGTCTGTATTTACCGGGTAATAAACCTGTAAGAGTAATCCTGCCGCTCGGCAGCATATCTTCATATGGAATGGTTTGCAAAAACTCAGTTACTTCATCTCCTTCGTTGTCAAGACCAAGTCTTTCAAGCTTAAATACCAATCCGGACGGAACGTTGGGGTTTCCTGCCACGTCAGAGCCTGTCAAACCGCTGACTTGTTTTTCTATGGTAATCTCATGGGTATAGATTATTATATCATAGAAATTATCGATGATAATCATTATAGTTCCGTCTTCGTCGGTTAAATCATACTCAAAAGGTTGATCATCAGCGGTCTGTTCGATACCGTCGATTTTGATAGTCGTAGTATATCCCGGTATTTCATAAGAATTCTCTTCTATAAAATATAGTCCGGGTGTAAGATCCTTAATACTTATAAGTTTTGGTCTGCCGGCTCCATCTGCAACATCTGAAAGAGAGAAGGAATTTTCATAATATTCATCATCGCCTTCAACATAACCTTCGGGTCCGTAAATTTTTAGACTAAAGCCGGTAAGCTCGAGAACTTCATCGGGAAGCAGACCATGAAACAGCTTATATAAGTCGAGGTTCAATGCCGGTGGATCTGTGGGTTCCGGAAGCTCTATGTATGTGTTCGCTAAAGAAAATGTAAACGGGTCACCTGATGCCAGCGGAAGATTAAGTCCCATATCCATAGACGGTGGTATGTAACCATGATTGAGTGCAAATCCCCCTGTTTCAATAACCCTATACCATGCCGGTATCGGTGGCAGTTTTATACTTGGTGAAGTATATGTAATACGTCTAACCGGCGAAGTGGTTGATTCCCAGCTTGGGTCGAAATTAATTACCTGACGAAAAACCTCTGTGTCCGGATTGATCCAGTTAGTTCGTCCGATTACTAAAAATGTAATAGGAACTAAATCATCAACAGTCAGTTCAGGTGAAGCAGCATCAAAGTTAAATGTCTTTTCAATATACATTTCCATATATGCTTCCATGGTTATACGGCCGTTGTTTCCAAGCCTTTGGACCTGAACACGGGATGCTCCGTTATAGAAATGTGACGCTTGTATAGAAAAGGGAGCAGTACCTGTCGGCCCTGTAACATTTGGTTGCTTTGGAACTCCTAAGCCGTCTATTGCTCCATTATAGTATGTGTTATCACCGCTCGGCACAAAGTATGAAAGGGTCATATTGCCCAAGTCGCCTGCAGTAACAGCACCGTTTTGACCGCGCCAGCGGTTTGTGTAGAAGAAATATGAGTTTTCGCCCGGTGCTTTGTTGGCATCGATATATTCGGGTGCAAGGTTAGTATTAATTTCGTCTTCATCAGGTGTCACAGAATAAATAGCTCTGATTGGTACGGCTTCTTTTATGGCTGTAATTGTTGTCGGGTCTGCAGGGTCGGTTTCAACACTGCGAAGAGGAATGAGCGCGGCGGGTATATACCAACGAACAATTTGATCGCCTGCTCGAAGAGTTGGTGTAATTGTTGTAATCGCTGTAGTTTCAAAATCGCCGTCCTTTAAGGCAGTGATGACATAGAAAACAATGTCCATTAGTGGAATTGGAGCACCGGTCAGAGAATCGGCGCCTGTACCCTCGAGTATATATAGCTCAACCTTGGCTACGGCTTCTGCCGGAGTGCCTACATCATCAGGAAGTGTTGTCGGAGCGGGCAAAACACCCTTGCCTGCTCCGGGAGTGCTGTCGTTGTATGCACCCATGAAGTCTCTGCTTTTGTTAGCGTAATATACTATCTTTCCGCTTGCGATATTACCGTTTGCCAAATCATTGTCAATCATATCGTTAACTGCCGCAATGAACTCCGGGGGAGCAGGGTCATCGCCACCGGGACCGATACCTGAATAGCCTTGGAATTTTGCAAAATTTTCAACAAAAGCAGTTCTTTGAGGTGCTGTTAAACTATTTAGTGTTCTATATTGGTTATTTTCGTACCAAAGCCCCTTAAAACTCTCGAACTTCATGTATTCACCGATAACATCGGAAAACGCAAGATAACCGCTAAACTCTGATTTGCCGCCGACTACATCTGTTGTATAGTTACCTTGAGTGACAATCTGCTGGGTTATTTGGTTAAATGCATCATCAAGTCCTTCTTTGTCCATAGCCGTAAAGGACATTGTGTCGTAGTTGCATGTCTGAATAAATCCGTCGGCATTTGTTCTTGTTGTGAGAGTGCGGGCTGAGCTTGAACCTCTGTTTAGGTAGGGGAATGACCCGCTGCCAAATGCGGGAGGATTAACAAAATTATTAAGTACGGTCAGCATATTGTAGGTTGTGCCGCCGGCGGGGTGAACCTGAGTTACCAAAGCCGCATTTGTCTGTCCGCTTGCCGACTTGCCATAGGGGTCAAGCATTGCGTTTGCTATGGTGCTGTTGACACCAAGCCCGAGAGTATAAAACCCGACAGACTTGGAAGCATTTTCGGGATTTGATGCAAGGGTACCGTAGTAGTGGTCGCGTACTTCCTGCTTGACATATGCTGCTGTCATAACGGTAAGCGCCGTCAGACCCATATCGCCGTTAGAGCCGTTACCGACATCATACCAGTTTGATGTGTTAGTTACTCCCTGCCAGTTTTTGAAGTTACCCATTGTGTGGTCGAGCCATGCATATGTCGGCTCGCCGTCTGTCATAAGAATGATGTTCGGCTTGCGTGTAACAATGACGTTGCCCTCTGCGGCGCCGGGGTCGGGCACGCCTGTGTCAAACAGTGTTCCGTTGCCGCCGTCCAAACCTTTATTTACTCCCAATAAAACATCGGCACCTCTGCGAATACCAAGCTGTGTTGGTGTTCCGCCTTCAACGGTGAATGTTCTTTGAAGCGGACTTGCTATGGCACTGTTGACAGTGACTGTCGTGCCGCTGACGCTGAAAATGGGGGGTGTTATAACATATCGTCCGAGAGGAAGAATAGGATATACCTTTGCCTGGTTTTGTCCGCTCACCGACTGCCCGCCGTATATAACAACAGATATCCTGTTGTTTTCATCTGCTGCCATGAGCATATTTATAGCGTCATTGAGAGCGTCAATTACAACGGCAACTCTGGAGCGTCCGTCGCCCGGAACTGTATTTGTTGCCATACTGCCCGATACGTCGATGACAAATACTGTATCAGACGGCTCTACAATAATGTTTTGACTGTTTATTGTCTGGCTGAGTGCCGACAGTGTAACAAGAAACTCATCGTCTGTGGCATTAACGACATCAATAACACCGCCTGTGCTGTCGTATATGAATGCCTGATCGGAGTTGACGGACTTATCTGTCCACATACGCCCGTCATTACTCGGTGAGTTTACATAAGGATATGCGGGATTGATATTAAAACTCGCGTCCAAAAATAAAAAGTTCGAGGTGTCTATATCAGAGACTTTACCAAGAACTCCTGTAGTAAATATTGGTGCGGCGTTTGCCACCGGGGCATTTTGCGGGGTATTGAAGTTGAATACCAAAAGTGAAAATACCATTAGGGTTGCAAGTAGTAAGCATAATGCTTTAGTAAGGGTTTTACGGGAAATTATGCTCTTTAGCATAAAATATACCTCCCTGATATATATATCTTTTCATTATTATTTTTAACACGAACGCCACAAATTATACCATAAATGAGCATAAATGTCAATTTTATGCTCATTTTTCTACATTATATAGAACAAATCACCCGCCGTCCGTAGGACGGCACCCTCTTTACTAAAGAGGGCTAAGGAATATGGTTTACTCGAACATTACCAAGTTGGCGCCGTATTTTGCGGCGAGGTCTGCACATTCCTGTGTAAATCCCGAACGTGAAAACAGATACAAATGTCTGTTTGGGTAGCGGAACAGGCGGCTTCGCTCTTCAAGTGAGCGTAGCGCTTCTTCGCCTGTGGGTTCATCAGACCAGACGGCATCGCCGAATACAGCATGTTCGTCATCGCTTGAATAAGCGACAATCGGGATGTTTGTGTCGGTTTTTGCTACATAGTCATAACCCCACCAGCGTCCGACCTCGGCATATTTGACGGGCAGATTGCCTGTCTCGTTTCGCCACTCGACCCACTGGCGGCAGATGTCCTTAAATACCTTGTCCATAAAGAGCGGGACATCCTGTGCTATGCTTCGCCAAATCCTGTCAATGGCTCCGATATGAATGAGGGCAATATTGTCATAAACAAAGCGGTACCAGAAGCAAAACATGCTGTCTTCAATTTCGTAAACAGTCTTTTTTCCGGCTCTTTCGGTTACGGGCGTGTGCTTGCCGACAATTCCGAATGATATGAGGTTTTTTAGATATGCCGTACATGCGCTGGTTTCAAGTCCAACGGTTGTTGCGATTTCCGAGTTTTTGCCCGATCCTACGGCAATTGCTTTTAAGACTGCGTTATAAAATGCAGGGTCACGAACCTCGCGGCGTAAAAATACGGACGGCTCTTCAAAGAGCTGCGAGGAAGGCTCAAAAAATGTATTCTTGATATTTTCTTCAACAGACAGCTCGGGTCGCATCATATTTAAGTAGTATGGTATGCCGCCTGTTATGCCGTATATGACGGCAATATCAAACGGTGAAAAGCTGCTGTAAAATTTCTTTGTTTCAAAAAATGTAAAAGGCTTCAAGTGGATTTGCTCAGTTCTTTTGCCGTAAAAAGCCGAATAACCCAAGGTTTCGCTTTCCATTACAGCTTCGCTTGAGCCGCAGATAATTATCATCAGCTGAGATGTAGCGAGCTTTTGCTCGATGAACCTGCTGATGAAAGCGGATATGCCCTTGTTTGCGGAAACAAGAGATTGGTACTCATCTATAATAAATACGACGCGCTCTGTCCGTGAGAGTTTGTTGAGGCGCTCGAACACTTCTTCGTAATAATTTTTGAGTGGGGTTTCACCTGCGGGAATACGCGGAAAGAGCTTTACGGCACGGACTAATGCGTCTAAATTTTCGCTATCGCTTGTGTCTTGCGCGGCAAAATAAATGCAGTTATTTTCTTTGCCTTTCATAAACTCGCGGAGCAGTGAGGTTTTACCCATACGCAAGCGCCCATGCAAAATCACACACTCAAACTTTCCGTTTGTGTACAGGCTGTTTAGTTTTCGCAGTTCATCTTGTCTACCAAAAAACATGAATTACCTCCCTGACGCATTATTTTTTCCAGCGTTTCTTTTGTTTCTTAAACTGAGCCTTATCGGGCTTTTGCTTAAAGTTCCGTTTTAACATCGGTTCGGGTAATTCATCATCATCTTGCTGTGGGGTTGCAGGCTGCGGATTGCGGTCGGTCTGCGGGTTACGGGGAGCCTGCGGGTTGCGGTCAGGCGGCGTTTTACGGTCGTTTAGAGATGATATGTCATATGGCTCGGCAGCCTTAGACAGCTGTGGAGACGCCGCGATTATTTGAGAGGGGGAGAAGCCCGCTTCCTCAAGTCTGCCTTCGGCTTTTGCGGCGACGTATTCGGCTCTGCGCCCTTTGCCTCCAAGTACGTCAAGTTCTTCAAATGAAAAGGTTTTGAGCGTTGTGTCGTTGCCGTCCTCCAAGCGGACCTTGGCTTGCCCACGCAGGATATTTACGTTGGTGACAGAGCCCTTGCCCGAGGGGGTCTCAACAAATGCGCCAATCTTCGGAGCTTTTTTGACCAAATCCTCATAAGCGGCTTCTTCGTATTTAAGGCAGCACATAAGCCTGCCGCAGGTTCCTGATATTTTTGTCGGATTAAGTGATAAGCCTTGCGTTTTTGCCATTTTAATTGAAACGGGGTGAAACTCGGTGAGAAACTGCGAGCAGCAAAACTGCTTTCCGCAAACACCAAGTCCGCCAAGCAGCTTAGCCTCGTCACGTACGCCGATTTGCCTAAGCTCAATACGTGCCTTGAACATTCCTGCAAGGTCCTTGACAAGCTCTCTGAAATCAACACGCCCGTCTGAGGTGAAAAAGAACAAAATCTTGCTGCCCTCAAAGCCGTATTCGACTCTGACAAGCTTCATCTCAAGCCCGAAGTCGACAATCTTTTGCAGGCAATAATTAAACGCCTCTTTTTCCTTTTCCTTGCCAAGCTCCAAGCTCTTGTTGTCCTCATCGGTGGCAATGCGGATAACAGGGCGAAGCGGTGCTACAATCGCATCGTCCTCGACCTCATGGTTGCCTCGGACGCAATGAGCGTACTCAAGCCCCTTTGCGGTTTCGACGATGACATTGTCACCGTTTTTTATTGTGAGCCCCTTGGGGTCAAAGAAATATGCCTTTCCAAATTCGTTAAAACGAACACTAACAATCTGTGTCAAAATTCTGCCTCACTTTTTATTTATTCTATAAAACTTGCGCATATAAAACCTGAAACATGCCCTGCGCTGACATTTAAGTTTAACATTTCGTTTGCTTTTGCGAGCACATCATCTGCGGTAACAAGCTTTTTGTTGTACGGGTCTTTTCGAAGTGATGAAACAACTTGCTCTTTGGTTTGGGTGATAAAACTCGAAAACTCCAACCTGTTTAGTTTTTCAAGCCGGAACATCATTTTTGTAAGGAGTAAATTATCGTCCATTGCCTTGATGTAATCGGCGGCAAGTGCTTTCAGCTCGGATAAATCTTCTGCACCCTGCTGCTCCTGCGTTTTTGTCTTTAAATCAACGCAGCGTGAGCGGACTGTCGGGAGAAGTGCTGCGGGGTTTTGTGTTTTCAGAATAAAAACAGCGTGAGCGGGCGGCTCTTCGAGCATTTGCAAAAAGGCATTTTGTGCGTTTTGGTTCATTGTGTCTGCATCGCTGATGATATAAACCTTTTTCTCTGCTTCATTTGGTTTAATATAAACGTCTTTTTTTATCTCACGGATTTGGTCGATGAGAATTTCACGTTTTTCATCATATCGGCTGATTGTGATTATGTCGGGGTGTATGCCGCGGGCTGCTTTATCGCAGTTTTGGCAAGTGCGGCAGGGTTTATTTTCTCCTTGACCGCTGCAAAGGGCAGCAATTGCAAGCTCCTGTGCAGTTTCGCCGTCCGTAATATATGCATGTGAAATTCTGTTTGAATTAAAATCCACGGTTATACTCCCGCTAAATTTTCTTGACGATGTTGCCTTGTGTTTTGTAAATGCAGCCCGCAGGAACAAAGCCGCGAACCATTGACAGTGGATATACATCGGAGTTTGGACCTATGATAGTCCCGGGGTTGAGCACTGCGTTGCAGCCGACTTCGACATGGTCGCCGAGAATTGCCCCGAATTTCTTAAAGCCCGTTTCAACCTTTTTCTCGCCAAGGCTGACGGTTACAAGTGAGTGGTCATTTTTGCAGTTTGAGGTTATCGCACCCGCACCGAGGTGTGATTTGTAGCCCAATATCGAGTCGCCGACATAGTTATAGTGCGGCACTTGAACCTTGTCGAAAAGTATGACATTTTTAAGCTCGGTGGAGTTGCCGACAACGGCGTTTTTGCCGATAAGTGCGTCTTTTCTGATAAAAGCACAGTGACGCACCTCGGTATCGGCGCCGATAATTACTGACGAGCCGATATAAGCACTCGGAGCGACCGTTGCTGTTTTATGTATCCACACATTATTCGGATGTTTTTCATATTCATCGGTATCAAGCTCGGAGCCTATCTGCTCAATGTAGCTTCCGATTTGTGCAAGAGCCTCCCACGGCCACTCAAGTGCAGCGAGATATGACCATGCGAGAGTATGATTTTCTTCAAAAAGCTTGCTGACTTTCATGCGGTATCCTTATCTAATATGTAAATGAGTTAATACATAATACCACACCCAAACAGCGTTGACAATTAGATAATTAATAATACGATAGCCGCAAACCCGCACCAACATCCAAACTCGACTATTCGCTTACCCCAACCGTCCCGGACAGGCACACCCTCGCGTCCAAACAGGCTTGGGACTTCGGCAAGCGCATAGGGGAGTGCCACTACAATCATCGCCGCGCTTGCACCTCTGTAGTCGGTGTTTGATGCCACCAACGCCGCAAGTCCTATACTAATCAGCATCAAAACAAAACTAAGCTGCGGTGATGATGTACTTGGATAATATTTATATAGGAACTGTGAATTCGGGAAGCGCTCTTTTATGAAAGAGAGCATCCATGGACCAATGTCAAAGGCTAATAACAACACAACAACCGTACCAAATCCGAAGAACGGTGAAGTGACAACCATAAACATCCCCGCATAAAGCAGCATCGCTCCCCACTGGCATATCGCAAGTTGCTCAACGGAATGCTCAGGACGGACGGTTTTGTTGCGGACAGGGAAAGCGTAATCTGCCAAATCCTCGAGCAGCATACGAACCCAATAAGCCGCAATCGCGACAAATCTGACACTATTGATATGCTCATCTTGGAAAAATTCCAAGCCGGACAAACCGTTTATTGATTTGAGAACCGTGGATGTCGTCAGGATAATATAAATCGTCGGCATAATATAGTCGGCAAACCTGTCGAACATAAAACGTTTTGTGTTGTCTTTTGCGGGGTCATATTTGCGTCGCAGAGGCCTCGTTCCGCCGAGAATTAGTATGGTTGCAAAAAGAGTGAACATACCGATTAACGTGCGTATCTCATCTACCTCCGCCGCATTGCCGCTGACAATGGCAAGAACTGTGATTGTCAGCCATGCAAGAAAGCCCGCACCGGAGTCGAGGATGCCGAGTGCTACAATGGCAAGCACGAGCGTGAAGTCCGGCGGCATTGCGTTATAGCCCATTTGCATCGAACTATAAGCTCCTAAGGCAATACCAAACAGCCAAAGAATAAATCCGCCCGAGCCAAACATAGCTCTCGCCCATGAGCCGTCACTCGTGAAACGGTTAAGAATGAATGAAGTTCTTTCGGTTTTTTCCTGTAATCTCGCACTGATTTTATCGCTCGTTTTCCTAAATAATGATATTTTCCATAAACCATATTTATCGCCCCATTTTTCTTCCGAAGCTTCTTCTAAAATATCATCTTCGCCGTCCCTTTTTACAATGACTGTGCGGCTGCGCTTCTTTGAAATTCCCGCGATTGCGGCAATACCGCCAAGCAGTCCAAACGTCACTGCAACCTGTGTCACTGTCTCGGGGTCGTTTTTGGCATCGTAGAGTGGTACTCCGGCAATCAATGAACGTGCAATTCTTGAGTCGCCGGGGTCAATTGGTTCAAATAATTGTGCCGGATCTGTAAAGGCTGTTAGAATTCCGTTGCCGTCAATTTGGAATGGTGCGACAACCTGTACGATAAGTCCCTCGGGACATATGCCCTCCGCGATTACAACATGAACTCCGCTTTCTAAATTGTCAGGGAAAGAAGTCGATATATCGGCACTACCGGCCGCGGAAGTCGTGCCTGTTCCGACAAGCTGAGGGGTGGAATGGATTGTAACTGTGATTTCTGAAAGTGGCATCAAACCTGTCGCTTCCACTGAAATTGACCGTCCTGCAACCGGAGCGCCGATTTCAATGTCAAGATACATGTTTAAGACGGGTCCCTGTGCAAAATTCATCACGCGCGACCTTAAAAACTCAATCCCTGCTTGCAAAATATTCTCCGGCGGATCATCTGTGGGTCCAATCTCGTCGCCCGGATCGGGTGTTGTATCCGGCGGAATTGTGGGGTCCGGTGTCGATATAATTGAGGGAGGAGGAGTAGATGGCGGGTTCGGACTTGGACTGGGGCTTGGACTTGGCGAGGGCGACGGGCTTGGGCTTGGTGAGGGCGTAGGTGTTGATTGCGGCGGGCTTGGGCTTGGACTTGCTGTAGGAGTAGGCGTCGGATCCGGCGAGGGTGACGGCATCACGGATGGAGTTGGGGTAGGCGACGGACTTGGTGTTGGAGTTGCAGTTTCGGGCGTGTAGGCTATTGCATAGTTCGAGAACTTGCCGACCATTAGCTCAAGCCGTGTGTCGGTAAATCTTGCATATTCACCGTCTGCGTTCGTATTTGGATATGCAGGCAGTGTATCAATTTCGTCATTATGTACGCGTAAAACGGTCAAATCATTTCTGCCTTTTACACTGTCGGGCAGCTCAATAGTTATCTTTATCAAGTTGCCGAACAAATCCGACAAAGCAAAGGGACTGCACGGTAACAAATCACCATTACTGTCTATGCGGGATTTGAGAACCTGCAAATCAAGAAATAGCCCGATATTTTTGCCGCCTGCGGCATCTCTTATTTCGCCCTCAATAACAGGGTCGGGAGTAAGAAGTGTTTCAATTCTCAGTACAATTTCAACCGTACCGCCTGCTTCAATAACAGGCATATCATCTGCATCGTTAAATATTTCGGGATTTTCAAAAAGACCGGCAAGACCGTCAACAACAGTATCGGGAGCATCACCTATGATTTCTGTGCCGCTTTTTTTGCTGCCCGTCGGGTCGGAATACACAGTTCCGCTGAAAATTCCTGTTGCAGTTACACTAACCATAATAGGAAGACCCTTATCAGTCGGAAGCATGGTGTATGTATTTCTGTTTGCACCGGGTACTAAAACATCGTCAACATACCACTGATATGTAAATGTCGTACCGGCATCGCCAAAAGCGTTTAAGTCGGATATATTTGCCGTAAGAACAGCTCCGCCGATCAGCAGACCGCCGCCAACCGTGATTGCGGGTTTACCTGTCAGCGGAATAGAACCAACAAGAATACTGATATCGGTCGTAGCAGGAGCGTCGTTGTTTAAGTTATTTGGGTCAAATGCTCTACCCATGGGGTTGTACGAAACAGTCAAGGTGTAGGGGGTCAGTGACGGTGCGAGGCTGTCGAGCAATAACTGCGTAAATGTTATTGTGCCGCCTAAGGTAGTGTAGTGCGTATCATAAATCAGCGCAGTACCGCCCAAACTCACGCCGGCGATGGTGTTGCCGTTTAACACTACATTTGCAATCTTACTGCCTGTGCCGGATATATGAGTCAGGCTTACTGTATCTTGTGCACTGTCTGTATAGATAACAATGCCGTCGGAGTTAATTACCGTAAAATTACCCGCATGGTCGGTTATTCTTGCATATACCCAGCCATTCCAATTTGCGGTCAGGGTAATTGTTGTTTCTGAAATATAAGGTGTCCAATTCTGTGCGCTCCAGTTTGTTGCATCATCAAAATGAGTAGTTGTAAGTAAGTATTCAACGGAAGCAACCCCCGAACCGCCAATGTCAGCCGCCGATATCGTTACAGTTTCGGTATTTTTGAAAAATAAGCCAAATGTTATTGTATTGAGGAAACTTGTAAAATAGTTTGTGCGGATTGTAATTTCACCCGTCGGCGGAGTTTCATCAATCCACTTTGCAAAAAGTGTGATGTTGTCTGTTACGGTGTCGGTTGTGAAGTCCCAAGGAACTGTGCGGGCTGTATCCTTATACCAACCGTCAAATGCCCAACCGTTTCTTGTCGGAGCGGGGGAGGGTGCGCTTATTGTGCTGCCGTTTTCAACATCCGTGAGCGGAGCAACCGCACTGCCGCCACCGGTCTCGAAGGTTACGGTATAGGTTTGAGCAGGTGAGCTGACTGTCAGTGAAATTGTAGTTGTGGCGGGAGCTTCGTTGCCTGAGTATGGAGCTGTAACAACAGGGTCAACCGTTATACCCCTTGGGTTATAAGAAATCGTCATGGTATATGCCGTTGCCGATGCAGTCAAACTGTTTAAGTATGCTGCTAAAAATGTAATTTCATTTCCTGAAATTGTATAGTCGGTATTAAGTGTCAGTTCGGTCGTGTAGTTCATTATTTTAGCAATAGTATTGTCATTTAAGTTTACTGTTGCGGTTTTATCTCCTCCGCCTAACGTATGACTGATACTCGGCGTATCAGCGGTACTGTCTTTGTATATAACAATGCCGTCTGAGTTTATAACTGTCACATTTCCGGCGCCGTCCGTAAATCTTGCATAAACCCACCCGTTCCAATCGGCGGGGAGACTAAAGCTCGTATATGCTGTCCAAGACTGCGCGCTCCAGTTTGTTGTATTATCAAGATGAGTTACTGTAGTCAGATATTCGGTTGATGCCAGCCCGGAACCGCCGATGTCCGCCCCTGTGATTGTAACCGTTTCTGTATTTTTGAAAAACAGTCCGAAAGATATGGTGTTGATGAATGCCGCAAATTGGTTTGTTTTTATCGTGATAGTACCTGTCGGCGGAATTGTATCGACATTACTCAGTGTAATGTTTGCTGCTGCGCTGACAAATGAGCTGCTTGTTGCTTTATAACGAACCTGATATGTGCCGGGTGCACGTCCTGTGACTGTCGTTGCGGTTATATCGGTCCATGAGTCGCTCGAACCCAATCTATATTCCATAGCATCGGTTATATTTGTTATTATGCCGTTGCTTTGCTCATTTGTCGGGTCGGTTTTCCCGGGGGTTGGAGCACTCGGGCGTGCAGGGACAGATAGCGACTGCGGGTCGCTGTCAAGATTTATACCGGTGGCTTTTTTAACTATGGTAAGGCTATTGCCAAACCAACCGGCTTCAATGGCAATTACGCCGCTGCTGTTTGCTGTACGCTCAAATGCACTGCCGCCATTAATTCTAAATATATACACTGCATCTGCTGTTAAACCGGTAAGTGTTTCATTCGGATAGTTTATAACGGCTACGGGAGTAAGTTCCTTTACTTTTGCAAACGGCACTGTTGCCCCCGTTGTCATTAGCTCGGTTCCGGTTCTGGTAACTTCGGGATAACCGCTCAGTGAGAAAATTATATTATCGGTAGGAAATGTCGTTATCACCGACATATTACGGGCCCCGGCATCTATACCCAAGGTGCCGGTAAGTATCGGTATAGATGTGCTAAATGGGGCGGGCAACTGCGCATAAATAGTGCTGCTTGAGGCATTCGGGACTGCCGAAAACTGTACCGCATTGCCTATGTTAGTATATGGAGTGTATCCCGTTGCGAGCGCCCCTGTTGTTCTTATCGCAAATACATTGCCTGCATCATCGCTTCCTTCGCCTTTTCCAATAAATTCCGCATCATCGCTGCCTCGTATAGCTGAGACTGTTCCCGTACCGTAAATCAAAATGTTGCCGCCGCCTCCACCGCTGTTACCGCCGCCGCCGATACCCGCGCCCTTACCGTGTCCTACGCCTATAATTGCGTTAGAGCCTGCTGACCTTATTGTTATATTACCGCCATTACCGCCGTTGCCGCCGCCGATACCCGCGCCGTCGCCGCTTTTTGGAACGGTTGCCGGCCAGGGGAAAGTTACGCCGCTTTCTGCTCTTATGAGATTGGCGTTATTTATCGTAATCGTACCGCCATTGCCGCCACGTCCGCCGCCAATACCTGCGGCATCGACGCCACCGTTGGAATATATCCTGCCGCCGTTTATCGTTATATTTCCTCCGGCCTGACCGTCACCGCCGCCGATACCTGCACCACCGTTTCCGCCATGAAGTAATAATTGAACAGGAGTAGTATCGGGACCGGCTATTGTAAGTGTTGATCCGGCAGAAGCTTCAAGTGCAGCTCTGCCCGAGCCGCTGACTAAATGGGTTTGGCCGCTTATTATATTTACATTTACTGTAGCATTATTATTTATATAAAATGCAGCAATGCCTGCATTTGCTGAAGAGTTTATATTCAATGTATCTAACGATATATTCACATCTGTTAAGCCGGGGGCTACCACGATTGTGTTGGTATATGTCGCCTCGCCGGGTGTTTGCATTGAAATGGTATATGTGCCGTTTTGTGTAATGGTAAGCACATTTGTTGGGTAATCCCATGCGCCTGTACCTTCAATTTTAAGTTCATTTTCAAGCGGATAAAACATGATATACAAGAGGTCCTTGACGAGTCTGCCGTTTATTTCGGTTATTTCGCCCGTGCCCGTGTAAATACCGTTGTCCATTTGATGAATTGCTCCGGAAGGTTGGGTATGCGTTCTGTAACCCATGCCGGATGCTGCATTTACTGAAATCATCCCTTGATCCGATGCGGTTATTGAACCTGCACCGATTGCCGGGGAGGAATGACTGCCCGCAACAGCAGTTACCGTTCCGCCGTTTATGGTAACATTGCCGCCGATAACCAGATGCCCCGCGCTGCCGATACCCGCAGCGGAATTAAAGCCCGAAGCAGTTACCGTACCGCTGTTTATGGTTATGTCACCGGCGACGCCGTGTGTCCCTCCATTGCCGCTCCATCCGCCGATACCCGCTGCCGAATTTCCTGATGCTTCGACTGTACCCGGTGATGCAACAAGGCTACCGCTGCCACCAATGGTAAGCGTCGAACCTGCCGGTGCGTGTATCCCCGGTCGAAGCCCTCCGCTTCGGAGCGTATTTTCACCGGTCAGAGTAAGATTTACCGTTGCGTCAATCATGCTAAAGGCTGTGTTAGCCGTTGTGTTTTGGATATTGACGCCGTCAAGTGTGATGTTAGCATTGACGCCCGGCGATACGACAATATGGCTGGTGATAGCAGTTGTATCGGGCGTTAACATAGAGATGGTATATGTGCCGCTTTCTGTGATGGTCAGTACATTTGCAGGGTAAGTCCATGTACCTGTACCTTCAATTTTAAGTTCGTTTGCCGGAGGTGAAAGTTCGATGTAGTAGAGATCGGTCAGGAGTCTGCCGTTTATTGCGGTTATGCTTGGTGGACCTGTAAATCTCGAAGCTCCCGTCCGCCTGTTTGAGTCATCGGGGTTATTAAAGTCTGTGCTTGTAATCCATGCGAACGTGCCATCGATTGTGACTGTGCCGTCGATTGCCATTGCAGATGCATTGTCATTACCCGCAACTGCTGTAACCGTGCCGCCATTTATGATGATAGTGCTGCTAAAGCCGAGTTGACCATTACCAATACCGGCGCTGTTTGACCCGCCTGTGGCTGTTATGGAACCGTTGTTTATGGTTATATTTCCGCCAAGACCATGCCTTCCACCACCGATTCCAGCGCTGTTTTCGCCGCCGTTTGCATTAACTGTGCCACCGGTGATGGTTATATTACCACCACTGCTTTCATTTCCGCCACCGATCCCCGCGCCATTTTCACCGCCATTTGCATTAACTGTGCCGCTTTGGATAATTAATGTTGCACCGGTTGTGTTTATAGCTGCACCATTACCGGTACTGTTGATCCCCGTACCTCTTGTGACATTAAGCACACCTGTACCGGTTGAACATTTTATCGTCAATGTTGTACCGGTTGAAATGTTTATTCCGTTGGTGTTTGTAGTTGTGTCCGGTACACGAATTGTCAGTGTATGACCGTTGAGGTCGAGGATAAAATCCGTGTTTACATTGAGCTCTTCTATGAGTCTGCGTTGGTCGAGGTCAGTAATTTCCGGAGCAGGTGACGTGAGAGTAAAATTGTTTTGGAGTCTATATATCCCGTCGCCCTCGGCTAATGCAGGGTCGTTGGAGAAAGGGTCGCCGTCTGCCGCTGCACGGAGCATTTCTTCGGGGGTGGGTATAACTTCAAATGGTACCGTTGCACCCGTCGTCGCAAGCTGTGTTCCTGTCCGTATAACATCGGGATAACCGCTTAAAGAAAAAGTTATCTCATCGTCTGTTAATGTCGTAATCACCGACATATCTCTGGCAATAGCGCCGGTACCCAAACTACTTGTGAAAGGGAGTACCGGTATTGTTGTGTTAAAAGGCGTATCGGTTAGGTCTGCATAAACCGTACCGCTTGCAATGTTCGGAGAGGCAGAAATCTGCACAGTGTTGCCAATGGGGAAAAGGTCAGTATGATGTATCATGTCTTCTTGGGTGTCAATACGATCGCGCATGACAAATATGTTGCCTTCGTTAGCGGAGCCACCGCCTCTGCCTATGTGCTGCGCCATTTTGTTGCCGCCCCTTGTCGCTCTAACCGTTCCCATGCCATATATGAGGATATTGCCGCCGCCGCCGTTACCACCGCCGCCTATTGCGGCGCCGTTACCTCTGCCCCACGCTTCAACGGTGCCTGTCGCCGAAATATTAATGTTTCCGGCATCTCCACCGTTGCCGCCGCCTATGCCCGCGCCGGAGCCGGTACCTGTCACGCCTCCGGTATCCGCAGTAAAGAGATGAAAACCGTTTATAGTGATATTTCCGCCATGACCGCCATTGCCGCCGCCAAGTCCTGCGCCATCAACGCCGCCGATTGTAGTAATAAAACCACCGTTTATTGTGATATCACCGCCGTTTTGACCGTTGCCGCCGCCAATACCCGCACCGTTTGTGCCGCCTCGGAGCATCAGTCTGTTTTGGTTATTATTAGCGCCGTTTATTACAAGGGTTGAGCCTTCCGGGGCTTGTATTCCGGCTCTGCCCGAACCGCTGAAAAGCATGTTTTCCCGAGGTGCTATCGTGAGGGTTACCGTTGCTCCGGTCATATCCATTGCGGCGTCGGTGCTTGTGGTGTCGAATAAATTTATTTTTACATCGTTTAAGATAACATTTACATCGTTCAAGCCGTTTTGTACAACAATACGGTCGCTGAAGGTTGTTGCTCCGGCTTCTGTCATTGAAATAGTATATGTGCCGGGTTGTGTGATGGTCAGCACGTCTGCGGGATAGTCCCAGCCGCCGGCGGGGCTGACTCTAAAAGCCGCCATGCGTGTTTTGGAAAGTTTGATATAGCTGAGGTCTGATATATCTCTATTGTCTATTTGAGTGGTTAAACCGTTTAATGAAACCATACCTGTATGCAGCGAATAGTAACCGGGCAGCCCTGCGGTGTATTGAGCTTCGTTTGTCGTATTTGTCAGATAATAATAAGTGTTATCAGTAACCGTGAGCGGAATATTTATAGCAGGTACGTCACTATTCCCCGCCACCGCTTCAACGGTTGTTACTGTTGTTAGTGAGGATACCGGTGTGCTGTCTATCGTAATACTGCCTCCGGCAGCACCTGCGGCGTTACCAATGCCCGGGCTTGTGCCGGCGCCTATGGCAACAACTTTTGCGTTTTCTTTAACTATTATCTCGCCACCCGTACCGCCGGCACCGTGGCTACTGCCGATGCCTGCACTAAAACCGCTACCTGTGGCTGTGACGTTTGTCGAACCTAAACCGCTAAACGTGATTTTTTCCCATGAGCCCCACTGTCCGCCACCGATACCGGCGCCGCCATTGCCGCCGGTGCCGCCGGTTGCATTGATTGTGCCGCTCTCTATTGTGATGTCGCCGCCACTTTGACCGCTGTTGGCACTTTGATTGAAGCCGCCGCCTATGCCCGCGCCGCGAGAACCACCTGTAGCATCCAATCTGCCGCTGCCGAGCAAGGTAAGCGTTGAGCCTGCCGGTGCATGCAGCCCCGCACGGTTGCTTCCGCTTTTAAATGCGTTGTTAAGGGTTAGTTGTAGTTCAACCGTTGCACCGGTTATGTCAAAAGCCGGTGTATTTGCCATGCCGCTTACATCAATACTAACTCCGTACATCCAAATTCTTACATTGTCCAAACCGTCTTTTACAACGATTCGGTCGGTGTATGTGGTTTCCCCCGCTGTTTGCATCATAATTCGGTAATGACCGTTTTCCGTGATGGTCAAAACATTTGCACTATAGGTCCAGTCACCGTCGCCGGTTGGAGTACCGGGCCAGAAATCTATATGAAACGCATGGTCAAGAGGCTCTGCAAGATTGATGTATCTGAGAGTATTTATTGGCTCTCCGCCTATTTCGGTAGTAATTTCATCGGGAAAATCGAAAGTACCTGTCTGTGCTCCGGTTTCTGTATTAGTAGTGTTTATCGCATAATAAAATGTACCGGTGATAGTGAGCGTGACGGCTGTTCGATCATATCCTGCACCTATTGCCGGAGCGTTGTTGCCTATAGCTGTAACATTTGAAGAGCCGGATATCATAATATTACCACCGACGCCAAATGTGCTACCGCCTATGCCCGCACTCCAACTGCCGCTTGTAGCTGTAACAGTCCCGCCGGATATAGTTATATTACCTCCGGCTCCATCGTCTCTGCCGCCGCCTATACCCGCACCTTCGGCACCGCCGGTTGCGCTGACTGTGCCATCGCTTATAGTTATGTTACCACTTGATCCGGTGCGGCCTCCGCCGATGCCTGCAGCGTTAGCACCGCCTTGAGCATTAACCTCGCCACCGGTTATGGAGATACTTCCTCCATGTCCGCCTACCGCATCGGTACCGTTGTGCTGACCGCCGCCGATACCCGCAGCATTACTGCCGCCTACAGCTGTGACCCTGCCGTTGTTTATAGCGATGCTGCCACCCTCGCCGCCCCAGCCGCCGCCGATACCTGCGCCATTACCGCCTCCTGTGGCTGTTACTATTCCGCCGTTTATAGTGATGTTACCGCCGTTACCTCGTGCTCCGCCGCCTATGCCTGCGGCAAAGTTTGCTCCTGTTGCCGTGACCGTGCCTCCGGCTATAGTTATGCTACCGGTTGTGCCGCTGCTTGCACCACCTATACCGGCTGCTTGATTACCACCCGTTGCATTTAAACTGCCTGTGCTGGCGGCTGTTATAGTAAGTGCTGAGCCTGCCGGAACTTGTAAACCCGCGCGATTATCTCCGCTGCGAAGTGTACTTGTGCCAATAAGAGACAGACTCACTGTCGCATTGGTCATGCTGAATGCTACGGTATTTGCGGAGTCGCTCATGTCTATTGACACACCGTTTAATGTTATATTTACATCATTCAAACCGCTTGTCACAACAATACGTTCGGTGGTTGTGGTTACCCCCGGCGTTGCCATTGAAATATTGTATGTACCATTTTGATTGATGGTCAGAACATTGCCGGAATAATCATATCCGGGCGCGCTGTCTGTAGATATGACGTCAATATCAAGTAAGTTGGGAACAGCGTCCAACACTTCAATGTGGATATACCTGAGGGTCGACAAGCTTATGCCTTCTATTTGCGTAACGGATCCGAAAGTATCGGATGTTCCTGTTTCTGCACCTGTTGATGTGTTTGTTGTATTAATCGTGTAATTGAACTTGCTGTTAATTGTGAGAGTGCTGTAAATTGCGGGTGCACTGCCAGCTGCAATAGCAGTAACGATTGCGGTACTGTCTATGGTTAAAGTACCGTTATTACCGTCTCTATTGCCGTACCAGTTAGTGCCAAAACCGGCACCCCAACCAACACCTGTAGCTGTTACGATTGCGTTTTCTTTAATAGTAATACTGCCGCCGCCGACTCCGGCTGTTTCTGAAGTACCGCCAATACCCGGACCGTCTTGACTGCCACCTGTTGCTGTGACATGTGCATTACCACTAATTGTAACGCTGCTCCACGATGCCATCGAACCGCCGCCGATACCCGCTCCAAGCAAGCCGCCTGTTGCAGTGACAGTACCGCCGCTTATGCTGATAGAGCCACCTGCTCCGCCATTCCCGCCGCCGATGCCTGCAGCATTGTTGCCGCCTACTGTATCTACAGTACCGCCGCGTATATTGATAGTGCCGCTTGCTCCGCCGTTGCCGCCGCCGATACCTGCGCCGTCGCCGCTGCCTCTTGCTGTAACATCAGCGTTGCCGTTTATTGTGATGTTGCCGCCCGCATTGACAACAACGCTTCCGCCGCCGCCGCCAATACCGGCGCCTCCGGCAGTGCCTGTGGCTGTGACCGTACCGCTGGTTATGTTAATAGTGCCGCCTGCTCCAGAACCGCTTGTGCCGCTACCGGTTGTGCCGCCACCAATTCCTGCACCACCTCCAAGACCATTTGCTATAACTGTTCCGCCGTTAATGGTTATATTACCGCCTGCACCGCCATATCCTCCACCGATACCCGCGCTGCCGCTGTTACCTGTGGCTGTGACCGTACCGCCGGAGATGGTGATATTGCCTCCGACACCCCATGTGCCGCCTCCTATACCTGCACCCCAGCCACCGCCTGTAACATTAAGAGTACCTGTGCTTTCGGCTGTAATGGTTAGGGTCGATCCTGCAGGAGCATGTATTCCTCCATTGTTACTTCCGCTTCGCAGTGTATTTGTGCCGAGTAGTGTTAGGGTCACTGTCGCGCCTGTCATGTTAAAAGCTGCAGCTGCTGCGTTTATATTTACACCATTTAATGTAATACTTGCTGTCACACCGGAACTTACAGTTATAGTATTTGATGTTTCTGTACCTGTCCCTGTTATTGTATAATCGCCGGTTTCTGTAATATTAATATTACCGTCGCCTATGTTGAGTGGTTCTGCCGAAAGCGGCATAAATCCCATAAACTCCGAAGACTGCATCTCATACAAATCATCCGGCTCTTCCGGGGCAAGGTCGTCTTCGGGTTCGTCAAGGCACTCATCATCAGTGCACAAAACCTCACATGCGCATTCGGGGGGGGTACTGCGCTGCAAGGTTTTGCGAGAGTTCGTTGTCGTCGGGATCAGTTGCATCAGCCGCATAGCTCCAAATGAAACTGCTCAAGGGACCTGCAATTGTACTAAACAACATGAGCATGGCCAAAGCTGTCGCCAGTATTCTGACTAAGCCTTTTGCGACCATGCTCTTGTTGAAAAGAGAGGGCAAACATATGAAAAAAGTATCTTCACGTTGTTTCTTACTTAGTGAATTGAATAATTTAAAATATGATTTTTGTGCGCTTCTTTTCATATTAAACATCCCTGTTTACACAAATAATGAGCATACAAAGATATTAAATCATATTGGGTATAGCAAAATAACAGCACAATAACATCGGAATAACAGCGAATAAAAATATTATTCTTATATATACAGGGAAAACACAGACAGACTGATGAAGTAAAGTATTGATTTATTTATTTGTTTCGGCTATAATAATATACGATGTTAATATAGCCGAAAAGAAGGAGCTGTTATGTATTATAAACGCCATGCAGATGAAGCAATACACAAGCTGTCAACTATGTTTGGAGCGGTGCTTGTCACAGGAGCGCGTCAAGTCGGAAAAACTACCTTACTTAAAGATGTAGCAGGACATGCGGGATATGTAACACTTGATGATAAAATCCAACTTGTCAGTGCCGTCGAACAAAGCGGAACATTTTTCAAAGATAATCCACCACCTGTCTTTGTGGATGAAGTGCAACACGCACCAAATCTATTTCCGCAAATTAAAATCATTTTAGACAGAGAAAAAAAGAAAGGGCAATTTTTCTTGTCCGGTTCTCAACAATTCAAAATGATGAAAAATGTTAGCGAATCGTTGGCGGGACGGCTCGGAATAATCAGTCTGCCGGGGATTTCTCTGCGTGAAATGTACTCAGTTTCATTCAATGAACCTTTTTTGCCGACTGATGAGTATTTTAAGAACCGGGAAAATAATAAAACCGATGTATCTTACAGCGATATTTGGAATATAATCCACATGGGAAGCTTCCCGGAGCTTTGTGCCAACCCTGATTTCGATTGGCGTATGTTTTTTGCTGCTTATGTGGCTGCGTATATCGAGCGCGATGTCCGTGATTTGGCACAAGTGGGTGATGAAATCAAGTTTACGCAATTTATGACCGTTGCGGCAAGCTGTACGGGTCAGCTTTTGAATTTGGCATCTTTAGCTCGGGATGTTGGAATAAGTCAACCAACGGCTGAGCGGTGGCTGTCGATATTGGTCGCATCCAATTTGGTATACCTACTACGACCTTACCACAATAATATCACTAAAAGGACGGTAAAAACGCCGAAACTGTACTTTTTAGACACAGGTCTTGCGGCGTACCTCACTCGTTGGAATACGCCGGAAGTTTTAAGAAATGGTGCGATGGCGGGAGCTTTCTTTGAAACCTTCGTTATTGGTGAAATTATCAAAAGTTACGCAAATAAAGGTATATTGGATTTACCGATTTATTTTTATCGTGACAGGGATGGGAATGAGATTGATTTGCTTATAGCGGACAGTGGCTTATTATATCCAATCGAAATAAAAAAACATGCTGACCCGTCTAAATCTGATGTTATGAAGTTTTCTATACTTGATAAAATCCCGAATGTTAAGAGGGGACAAGGCGGTGTGGTCTGTTTATATGATAATCTCACCACACTCCATGAATGTGATAAAGCAATACCGATTACTTATCTATAAATGAGCCAAGCAGTACACAATTTTTGCAGCACCCCACAAATCGTACAGTTATAACTGTACGATTTGAAATTACAGCTTGCAATTCAGTTATAACTGTACGAACCGTTCGTCACTCTATAAGCAGTGCGAGCATGGTGATATCATCAAACTGTTCCTCGCCGTCAACAAACTCATCGACTTTAATTCGTGTGAAATTCAATAATTCTCTTGCAGAGATTAAATCACACTCATTTGCTACGTCTATGAGCCGCTTATCCGTAAATTGCTCTTTGCCGGGGTTTTCCGCTTCTGTCACACCATCTGTGTAAAGAAACAAAACATCGCCTTTTTGAAGAGTTATCTCATCTTGTTCGTACTTTGTACCCGGCATAAACCCGGGCATAAGGGCAGGCTTCACCGGCAGCCAGTCAAAGCGGTCGCCTTGTTTTAGAAGCGGGACATCATGCCCTCCGTTTACATATGAAAATTTACCGGATGTTATATCAAGAACCCCCAAGAAGACAGTTACAAACATACATTCGTCATTGCCTTCGCACAGTTGATTATTGACGATTTCCATAACCTCGGAAAGCGGTTTGCCTCGTTGAGCCGTGTTTTCGAGCAGCGTTTTTGCTTTTACCATAAAGAGCGCCGCAGGGATACCCTTGCCCGATACATCTGCCATAACAACAGCCAATTTGTTCTCGCTGATAAAGAAAAAGTCGTAAAAATCTCCACCTACTTCTTTTGCCGGATCCATAAGTGCAAAAATATCAAACTCCGTGCGGTTGGGGAAAGGCGGGAACACATTTGGAAGCATACTGCTTTGGATTTTTGCAGAAATCATCAGCTCCGACTGCAGACGCTCCCTTTCCGCTCTTTCAAGTAAAACAGTTTCAGTTACATCCTGTATGATGATTATATATCGCAGAAGCTTCTCTCTGTCGTAGATGAAGCTGATATCTGCCTTGTGATAACTGCTTGAGTTATTCATTTCAAACGAAATAGAGTCCTTGGCGGTTTGACCGTCAATATTCCGAAGCTCCTCGGGCCAATCGCGGGACTGGTTTATCGGTGCATATTTTTTCAAGCTCTTTAAGGAGGGGAATAGCTTCTCTGCGGCATTGTTGGCACTGAGAAAACTGCCGTCAGCATCAGTAAGTACGATAGCTTCTTTAATTGAAGACAAAATCATTTCAGATGTTTTGGCGTTTGAGTAACGGTTAAGCTTTAATACCCTAAGTAAACGCAAGAGTCTGAGCAGTCTGAGTATGGTCATATTAATGGGGAAAGCCATAGGCAGATAGAAAGGAAGAATTGCCATTATATCTACAAGAGACATTGGCGAAAGAGCGTACCGAAGCCGGGCTTTTGCAGGTTTGATGCGCGGAAACAAAATATCTACAGTCCATAAACGAAGAATATACTCCACAGTAAAAATTGCCACAGATACAGCTTCAATGACATAAAATACCGGCTCACTTCTCGCAGGTATAACCTCCAAAAGGTCTAAAACAACTGTTGTGACATTAACTATAATAAGGGCAGTAATTACGTTGCTGAAAATCCGGTTTGCAATACTTCTATGCCCGTCGTCGCGAACTATGTCGCAAATAATACGTTTTGTCTTAGTATACATCATTAGTTCACCCTGTCCTGTTTGGATACGGCTTTTGTTATGGTGAGTATGTTTTTCCCGTCGGCATACACATATTCCACTTCGTCCATCATATTTTTTACAAAATGAATGCCAAGACCGCCTATTTCCCGCTCCATAATTGATGTATTCAAATCCGGCTCGTCGCCGTCAAGCGGATTAAACGGTAGCCCCGTATCTTCAAAACGAATGACCGCTTTTTCGCCGATTTCCACGAAAAGCTCCACATAACCATCCTGTGCCGGTTTATAGGCATAAGATGCAATATTCACAAAAATTTCTTCCACTGCAATGAGGATTTCCGGCTGTAAATCAACAGGGAAACTATTGCGCAAAAGTTCTGCGTCCATAAAATTCATTACTTCTGCGGTTAAATCTGTATCTGCTTTTATTTTTATAGTTTCCATTAGTCTACCATCATTTGCTGCAGTGCAGAGAGTCCCAGTACGTTCTTGACAACTTCGGACGGGTCTTCAATTTGGAGCTTGCCGCCTGCTTCAACGCAACTTTTATATGTTTTAAGAATAATTCTAATCCCAATAGAAGTCATTATAGTTACTTCCTGCATATTCAGGATGATGCGGGAAAAACCCTCTGCAAGCGCATCACTGAGCTCCTTGTCGAAGTATTTTTCATTAGCTGTAGTTATCCTGCCTGTAACGTTAAACCTTATACCTTTTGCGGTATCTACTCTCTCCATTGTTAGCTCATTCATTTTCAGCTCTCCTTTTTCTATTTCAAAAGTAATTCTGTTAAATCAGAAAGCTTCAAAACATTTATTACAACATCGGAAGGACTCTCGAGTTGAAAGTTAATTCTGTTCTCTCTTGCCTTTTTGTATGCTTTAAGAATTATCTTAATTCCAATAGAAGTAAATACAACGACTTTGTCCATGTCGACAGTAATACTTTCAGGACACTCTAAAAAAGACTCGTTGATAGCTTTTTCAAACTGCCCCGCGGTGTCGTAAGCTATGTATCCCGCCACTTCAAGTTTTACGTCCGGTAATTCGGATTGCTTTGTGATAGTAATTTTCTCATTTTCCATTTTTATAGTAAATCCTTTCCATTTGTTTTAGATTATTTGAATTCAATAAAAGTATATTGGTTGCGCCCATTTGCCTTTGATTGATATAACGCTTTATCTGCACATTTTAGATACGCATCACCGTCTTGTGAAAAATCTGCATTGATTACAGTAAGCCCGATTGAAATGGTTACATAGTCAGAGGCTTCGTTTTTTTCATGGGGGATTTTCAAATCTCTTACGTTTTTTAACATTCTCTCGGCAATATAACGAGCGCCTTTTTCATCTGTGTAGGGTAAAAGGACGGTAAATTCCTCTCCGCCGTAACGTGCGACAATATCATCAGGCCGCAGTAAGGTACTGTCTATTGCATCTGCAACTTTTTTTAAGCAGATATCTCCTTCGCTATGGCTATAAGTATCATTATACCGTTTGAAATAATCAATATCGATCATCATCACGCCAAGAACATCACCGGAGCGTTTAAGCGAGTGTGCGATGCGTTTTAGGCTATCTTCAAGATACCGCCTGTTATATATTCCTGTCAGTGCATCGTGGTACACCTTGTCGGTCAGGTCTACATTATTTTCATACAACTCAATAGTGGTCGTATCTGAAATAAGAATAGAACGCCGATGCTCATCCAACAGGTCTCCATATGCTTCCGAAAGCTTTGCATAAGCTTCTGCAAGCTCTGCATAAGCTCCAATTTCGAGCGCAGCGCTATATCTGACCGCCTCGACATCATTTATGGCGGCTTCGGTTTGTTTTCTGATTGCCACGGCACGGCTTCTTGCCGCTTCCGTTAAAGCTGATGCGTCATCATATATCTGCTGTTCATCAGCTAAAATGTCGATTATTTCTTCCATATGTCAAGTGACCTTTCGTTTTAATGGGAGGGGTGGTTATTAAAATGGAGGTGGAGGCGGCGGCGGAGGCGGTGGCGGAGGCGGTGGTGCATTCGCTATCCAGTTCGCCGTGACAGACACATTAAATGCGGGCATAGTGAATCCATGTGTTGAACCGGGTGGGACGCCAGGAATTTGGACAGGCGGCAATGGTGTTACTGTAACTCCCATTGGCGGATTCGGAGGTGATGCAATGACAGTCCATCCTGTGAATGTATGGTTATCAAGAGTTCCTGCGTTTAAGTAAACTGTTACACCCTCTTCATATGAACCACTTACCGTTGAACCGTTTCCGCCGTTTAAGTTAACAGTAACATCGAACGTTGGTGGTGGTGGCGGTTCTGTAACTATGACAGTTGCTACAGTTGAGAGTTGCCTTACAACACCTCCTGCACCGGTGGCAGTAACTTCAACAAAGTAAGCGAATGTTCCCGCCACATTGGTTGGAACTGTGAAAGTCCGATTGTTTTCTCCGAGAATTGGGAAACCCACAGCCATGGGAGGCATAAAAGATTGATTCCACAGGTAACTGAGTGTTGCATCTCCGGTTGCACTTGCTTCAACTTCTAATATTAATGCATCGCCTACGGTAACTGTTCTTGATTGTGGTTGTGTGTTGATTGTTATTACAGGCACATCCGTCGATGTGTTTTCCGTCCAGTTTGCTGTGACAGACACGTTAAATGCGGGCATATGAAATGCATGTGTTGAACCGGGTGGGACTCCCGGAATTTGGATAGGTGGCAGTGGAGTTACAGTGACTCCCATAGGCGGGTTCGGTGGTGATGCTATTGCAGTCCAGCCGGTGAATGTGAATCCGGCTTTTGTACCTGCGTGTAGGTAGACAGTATCGCCTTCCTCATATGAGCCACTTACTGATGAACCGTTTCCGCCGTCTAAATTAATTGTTACATTAAACTGCGGTGGCGGTGGTGGTGCATCTTCTTCCCAGTTCGCGGTGAGAGCTACAGCACTTGTCTGCATTACAAATGTAGTTTCTGCACTATTACTATCATCTAATGTAATGCCACCCATTAGGACTGTCCAATCTTTGAATGTGAATCCGTCGCGTGTTCCCGCATTTATTGTGACTGTATCACCCTGTGCAAAAAATCCTATCACTTGCGGCGCTGATAAGGGATTCAGACTCACCATGACTGCATATGTCGGTGGTGGGGGGCATATACAGTCAATCTCTAAGCAATCGGGGCATGGTGGCGGTGGTGGTGGTTCAACTATAACTGTTGCCACATTTGACCTTACAGGTTCAGCGCCGGTAGCTGTTACTTCGACAAATACTTGGGTTGTTCCTGCGGCGATGGCCGAGAATGAGTAAGTCCGGTCGGTTGCTCCGGCTATTTGTATTGGAGGTGTTGTTTCATATGGGGGTTGATACATTACAAACCATTGGTAACTGAGCGTTGCGCCCTCGGTTACACTCGCTTCAACTTCCAGTGTTACTGTATCGCCAACAACAGCCGCAGTTGTCGCTGCCGGTTGTGTATCTATTGTTATTACCGGCACAGGTGGCGGATTTGCTATCCAGTTCGCTGTGACGGTTACGTTGTGTGCAGGCATATTAAAGCGATGTGTTGAACCGTCTGGTGTGGGAAATGGCAGTGGAGTTACAGTGACTCCCATAGGCGGGTTTGGAGGCGATGCCACCGCAGTCCAGCCGGTGAATGTGAAGCCCGTTTTTGTTCCTGCGTTAAGGTAGACAGCAGCACCTTCCGTATATGATGCGCTCACAGATGAACCATTTCCACCGTTAAGATTCACAGTTACATTAAACTGCGGCGGTGGTGGCGGCACAGGTACCCAATTTGCTGTGATTGTCATAGGTGCATCCGGCATCATAACTGCCCATTCGACTCTTGGATTGTTGGGATTCGTGCGAGCAAATATATTTCTTGTCGGGCTGCTTGTCCATTTGTCGAACATGTATCCGTCGGGTGCTTCTCCCGGATCCAGTTCGATTAGAGTATCCCAAATGAGTATTCCGCTTTCTGTTGCGCCTGCTCCGCCGCCGAGAACTGTGAGCTGATGCGGCTGTGTCCACTCTGCCAAGACGGTTATATGGGTATTGGGCATTGTAAATGATGTGATCGGGCTTCTTTGGTTCCCGATATTAATGTCTCCCCACAGTGTTATTACAAAACCCGACTTATCCTCTACGATATGCCACCTGAAGAATACGAGACCATCTCGAGTTCCTGCATCTAATTCGACAGCTTCTCCTGCGTTATACAGACGGTTTAGTGATGTACCGTCTCCGCTTCCGCCGTTTAAGTTTATTGTGACATAGTATTTATCAGTCCAATTCACTTTGACAATTACATCATTATCAGGCATAACAAACAATGTATTCGGGTTGGCAGGGTTAAGAAGACTGACAGAACCCGACTCGACAGTCCAATAGTCGAACACTAAGTCCGACTTTGTGCCGGCAAAGATGTTGACTGTACGGCCTACTTGACGTAGTCCGCTTACGGTTGCACCTGTTCCTCCGTCAACAATTGTGAAAGTATGATATACCGGCGGAGGTGGTTCGACAACTATGATTACTGCCACATTTGATGTTACCGGAGCTTTGCCGTCGGCACTTATAACAACATAGAAATAATATGTTCCGACTTTAAGTTCATGCGGCACAAGAAATACATGAGGGTGTATAGTTCTGTTATCTATCGGAGTGCCTCCGGTATTATTGTTGGTTGTATTTTGAAACCACTGGTAACTCAACGCCGAAGGTCCGGATGCAGTAACGGATATACCAAAGAATATTCTGCCCTCTTCAGCTGTTGTTTCTGCCGTCGGCTGCTCAATTATAATTATTTCTTCTGTCGGTGGGGGAGGTAAAGGCGGAGGTGCTTGAACTGTTGGAGGTGGCGGCAGTGCGCCTAAATTTGGCGGGGGAGGGGGCTGCGGCGGTGGCGGAGGAGTTGGTACTTGCTGAGTATGCGGGGGTCTCATTATCACAGGCTCGGGTGCCGGCGACTCCGGTGTTGTCGTCAGGGTTTCAATAGGTGCGGGTGTATCATCATGGGGAGAAGATATACTTTCCGAACCAAAATCAGGCGTAAGTCCCAAGTCTTCAAGAATTGATGCTACCTCATCTTCTGACCATAACCCGCTGTCGAGCATCCATTGTTCATCCGGTATCCATGGTTCATATGCCATGTGCTCTTCGTTCGGATCATGCACGACATACATCAAATCTTGCAGAGACATCATTTGTTCATCGTCTGCGTCGTTTGCAATAACGCCGGAATCAAAAACAACCTCTTGCACCTGCAGAGGTGAGCCGGGGTCAAGCACTACGTCGTATACAACCGAAGCGGTGGAAACCACTGTCGTTAAAGTTACGCTGAGCATAGCAATACCCATAGTGCTGCTGGATGCAACCGAGTTTATGAAAGCAAATGCCTTGCTTCCTATACTTGTGCCGGCATTTCCGACGAGTTGAGCGGCAGCCAAAGCTTCTGTCTGAACACTCTGCCAACTTTGTAACCATAATTTAAGTATTCCAACCATAATAATTACTCCTCCTCAGGTGGCGGCTCCGACTCCGGCGGTTCGCCTGTTTCCGGCTCCGGCGGTTCTGTAGCATCACCTATCGGCGGCTCACCATTAGGCAGTTCTAATGACAGTTGAATTGACGCACCGGTAATAGGTGGATCCCAATTTGCCGTTATTGTTACATCATTATCGGGCATTATAAATATTGCTGACGGAGGTAACGTTGGTAGCCCCCAATAAGGGGCGCCTTCAATAATACCGGTCGGAATATCCGAAGAAGTCCATCCATTGAAAATGAAGCCAGTATTGGTGTTAATAAATATAGTGACAGTATCACCGGGTTCGTATAACCCACCTCCCTCAAATATATGTGCACCTCCTGCATTCACCGTAACTGAGTATTTCACCGCTGTATCCACTTCCCAGTTAGCCGTTACAACTACATCACCGGTGGGCATTGTAAAAGTTGTAAATTCGTTACTCGGATCATCAAGAGTAACATTGCCGGATGTGACAGTCCAGCCCGTGAATATGTGTCCCGGGTTATCTCCTGCGATTATTGTAATAGTTTCATCCGGTGTAAATGGACCGAAATTAGCTGTATCCATATTAATTGCTAAAGATCCGGCACCGTCAGAAATCACCTCAACTGTGAACAACTGCCCAAGCCAAACCCAGTTAGCCGTGACAGTTATATCGTAATCGGGCATTGTAAATGTTGTTATTGCACTATTTGGATTACCAATATTCATTTCTGCAGGATCAAAAGGCATTGGCACAAACCAACCAATACCAAAAGGATCCTCAAGCCTTGTTGCAGTCCAACCGTTAAACGTCCAATCGCCTCGTGTTCCTGCATTTATTTCGACAGTAGAGCCGGGTACATGAGAACCGCTTGGAGTTGCATCGGTTGCTCCCGCTGATACCACCGTGACTTCGAACTGTTCCGGCGACACATCTTCTTCCCATATTGCCGTGACTGTTACATCATTCTCAGGCATTGTAAATGTAGCAAACAGAGGAAAGCCTAAAAAACTAAAGTCAAATAAAGTAATACCCGATGGAATGTCCGGTGAAGCAGTCCAATCTACGAATGTGAAACCCGTTCGCTCTCCGGGAAAAATAGTGACTTCATCACCGGGTGATGCAACAATGGTATCTATTATTGCACCGTCAGAAACCACCGTGACTTCGAACTGTTCCGGTGGCGCATCTTCCTCAACCCAGTTTGCGGTTATAGTTACGTCGTGTGCGGGCATTGTAAATGAAGCAATATGAAAGCCTAAAGCAGTATCGTCAAATTCTCTTGTAATATCGGATTCCGGAATATCCGGTGAAGTCCATTTATCGAATGTATAGCCCAATAAATGAAATCCGGATACTACACGGACAGTTTCGCCGGGTGCGTATAATCCCCAGCCATCAGCTACAAGTGTAAACTCTGAATTCACAGTTACATTGTACAGCTTAAGCCAATTCGCGGTGATAACTACATCTCCGGCGGGCATTGTAAAAGCGTTCGTCGACCAGTCATTCGGAAATGTAAGAGTAACATTACCGGATGTTATAGTCCATCCATTGAATATGTGACCCGGTCGTGTTCCTGCCTCTATCATAATATCGTCATTTTGTAAAAACGGACCTCTATCCCATGTCGTTGGGTCCAGTGGGTCACCCGTTGCCGTACTATATGCGTCGGCATAATCTGCACCTTCTGAAACCACTCTTACTGTGTATCTATCCGGTGGCAGCTCTTCCCATATTGCGGTTACTGTTACATCGCTTGTCGGCATTGTAAATTCAGATACGCCTGTAGTAGAGTTAAGTACAGTAATATCTATATCCGGCTCCGCATCCCAGCCTTTGAACATATAACCCGGTTTTATTCCGGGATATATAGTGATAGGAGTACCATTTGCATGAGACTCAGCGCTCCAATCCCATGTATCAGAATTGACTGAGTAAGCTCCGGCAGCACCATCAACTATTGTGATTGTGTGTGAACTTCTGACCGTGATTAGTGCTGCATCTGATGTTACCGTTGGTGAGCCGGGGGAACTTATTTCGACATAGTAATATAATAGTCCGGGTTCTGTATAGGGTCCGACAATGGCGAGATCCCCGGTAGCGCCGGATATTGCGGTGCCTCCGATATTGCTGTCGGTTGTATTAAAATACCATTGGTAAAAAAGTGCTTCTCCAGTGTTTACGCTTGCTTTAACAGCCATCAGCGCGCCTGACCCCACTTGTGAGTATTCTGAAACCGTTAGCTCGGTTATTGTTATTGTTGGTATAATTTCTACCCATGTTGCCGTGACTGTTACATCATTTGCGGGCATTGTAAACAGATGCGTCGGTAAGTCTGTAAAGCCCGGAGCTGTTGGATAGTCGATTAATGTTACACCACCGGATGTGACAGTGAACCCGGTGAAGCCGTATCCAAACCGTCTGCCGGGGTGAAGCTCGACCAAGGAACCCTCCGCACGGTTTCCGCTTAGAGTTGCGCCCGTTCCTCCGCCGATAACTGTGAGATTATGCAGCGGCGCAACGGGGGGGTGGATCGTGACCACCGATATATTTGATGTTATTGAAGCTGTACCCGTATTACTTGTGGCAGTTACGACAGCATAATAATAGTATGTTCCCTCTGTAAGGTTTGTCGGGATAAAGAACACATGACCGGTTGCACCGGGTATTGCAGTGCCGTCGGTGTTGCTTCCGGTGTATGATTGATACCATTGGTAAGTGAGTGTTGCAATTCCGGTTCTTTCCGCATCTATAATTAAACCGCCGGCTATACTGCCCTCATTCACATCTAAAGCTGCTGCCGGCTGTCGTTCTATTGTTACAGTCGGCGGCGTCAGCGTTATAACAGGAGGTGGATTTGTTATCGGCCGCAGAATGACGGTGTCATTCGGGTCAGGCTGCGGTGTTGTCGTCAGGGTCTCAACAGGTGGGGGTGTATCATCATCATTGAGGAGAGAAGATATATTGTCCGAACCAAAATCAGGCGTAAGTCCCAAGTTTTCAAGAATTGATAATATTTCATCTTCTGTCCATAGTCCGCTGTCGAGCATCCATTGTTCATCCGGTATCCATGGTATAAATTCCATATGTTCTGCGCTCGGATCATGTACAACTTGCATCAGATCCTGTATAAACACCGTGTCTTCATCCTCGGACTGCCCCATTCCGGAATCAAACATAACCTCTTGCACCTGCAGAGGTGAGCCGGGGTCAAGCACTACGTCGTATACAACCGAAGCGGTGGAAACCACTGTCGTTAAAGTTACGCTGAGCATAGCAATACCCATAGTGCTACTGGATGCAACCGAGTTTATGAAAGCAAATGCCTTGCTTCCTATACTTGTGCCGGCGTTTCCAACCAGCTGAGCGGCAGCCAAAGCTTCTGTCTGAACACTCTGCCAGCTTTGCAACCATAATTTAAGTAACCCAAACATAATGATTTCCCCTTTTAGAAGTAAAAGATATACGCCAGTGTAAAGACGGCTGCGCCGAGCAGTCCGAAAATCGAGTCGAACAGATTATATACAGAACCGCTGTTTGCATACATTCCTGTTTCAGGAAGCTCAGCATACCTTGCAGCAAAAATGTTTTTTCCGATACCGATAGATACGCCGATTATTGCAGATGTTGCGTACATCGTAATAAGCCCCGGCATAAATGCAAAGAGCATGAGGCCGCCTGCGGCAAGTACATTTGCAAAAAGGCAAATCTTTGTTTTACTGATACGTCCTGTAAACAAGCGTACAAACGGCGGTGCAATATAAGCGAGAGTCATTGTCATGATAAGTGAAGTCCACGATGCCGCACCGGGCGAAAGGTCTATGCTCGTGGCATACAGCGGCGAAAATTGTTCTATGAAGTATTCGCCGATTACGAACGGCAGAAGTAGAATAAGCATAAATATAAGGACTCGTCCCGAGAAAAAGAAGCGGAAGAAACCAAGCTCGCTTTTTTCTTTTTTTACTATTTTTTCACCCTGCGGCATCATTGTGCGTATGAAAATCATTAAAATTGCCAAAATTACTGATGAGAGCGCAAATGCTGCAAATAACCCAAGCTTGTCATAGACAAGTGCGCCGATTACCGCACCTGTTGTACCGCCGAGAAATTCACCTGACAGTGTTTGTTCTTTAATATCGGAAAACTCTTCAAAGCCTGTTCCCGCCACAGACTGTGCATAATCCCACAGTCCGTTGTATACCATGGAAAGTCCTGTATAGGTTATGGTCAGCAGGAGCAATAATGCAGGGAGAGTAGTCGCTGTATTCAAAATCAGAAATCCCGAGAAACCTATAAAACATCCGAGCATCATCAGTTTACGTGCTTTTATGCGTATGAGCTTACCTGCAATATCTCTGCCTATTGCCATAACGATAAGAACGATTGCAATCGGAAGCACAGTCGCGAGTTCGCCGGGAAGCCATGATATCGGGTTATGCTCATAAATATCGCGAACAATCAAAACGAAGTAGTACAGCGGAATATATCTGCATGCATTAGCTAAGAACATTAGGCTGCGTGTGCCTCCCGCATATCGCAGTTCCCGTTCTCTTTTTGTATTCGGGAGGTTTATTGTTTCCAATATACGGTTTAGCTCCGTAAATAAGAACACAAATGCAAACACTGTTGCAGACATGGCAAGCAGGAAGTCAATTGTCTTGCCTTGCATTTCATCCGCCAGAATTGTATCGGGCTGCCGCACGGCGGCAAGAGCGCTGATATTGAAGTCGCTGTCTGCAATAAATGTTATACCGTACTTATAATCACCGCGAATGCCCGTGACTGACATTTGCCCTTCCCATGCAGAGAAGAATAAATCGTTTGCCTCCGGTATTTGCTTTGTTTCGTCACCTAACACATAGAAGCTGTCACCTGTACGGGTTATTATCAGCAGGTCGTTATTTTCTCCTGCATCAAGGCCCAGTGATTGCTTTTGCACCTCTTCGATATCGTCCTTTCCGCTGAGCGAGAGTGCAGAGAACGTCGATGATATCCGCAGTTCGTTTTGAGTCATTAAATCGATTTGTGTACTGTAGCCGCTTTGAATTGTATAAACATACATAGTGAGGAACACAACGAGGAAAAGGAAAAACTGCATAGTTTGTGCCGCATAGCTTGAAATCGGGCGCTTTGAATACCATGCGAAAACCCAGAGCAGTATACGCAGTATGTGCAAGACAGCAACAGCCGAAAACAATATCGCAGCAGATAAAGCAATCGTGTTAATAAATCCGTCGGAAGTGTTGTTGATATGCAATGCAATCAGTGCAAGAGCCGCAAATATAATGAGTGAGATGCATTGAACCAACATTTGAAGCCGTGCTTCTTTTATTTTCTGAAGGTCTCGGGGAGTTTTTTTGCCGTCAATAGCATCGTCGGCGGACTTCGCAGAAACGGACTCCACAGCTTCGGACTTTTTCTTTTTATTTTTCCGTAAATTTGTGATAACGGAGAAGAACATATATCCGACTGCCATCATCAGCGTTCCCCGTATCAAAGAGGAGTACAGATTGCCGGTAAGCTCTTCACTGTATTGCATAAATGGTGCATCATCGATTTGAACCATGAGGATGAAGCGAACGGAACCCTCAATTACCATAGGGTGAAATGAGCGCGCAAGCGAAGCTTCCGAATAGGTGTATGCGGCATGCTCTCTGAATACAGCCCTCATTACGTCTTCGGGCAGGTTCGGAGCATTGGCAGTATTTGAAGCTGTTATCCGCCCGTCGGGTTCAAACAGTGTATAGCTGATGATTGCCAAATTATCTTCGTCTTCGCTTGCGAATATCATATCCAATACGGCACTGATACCTGCAGCATTACGGATATCAGTGTTTTCGGTAAAAAGGAGCGCACTGCTGTGCACCAGTGACTGCGCTTTTGCCTCCACTTTGCTTTCGTAATAATCTATATATTGCTCACTGAGTGAAATCTGTGCAATGAACACAGTAAATATTACGGCGAAGCTGATGAAGATTATTTGAATTATACTGTCTTTGAGCCAAGAATACTTCTTCATAAAAGAGCCTTTCAAAATAACTTAGTTTCCAAAAAAGTGCGTTTTTCATAACAAAATATCTCTGAAAACACATAAAAGTGTACACAGAGATATTAAATCATAGCGAGTACAGCAAATTAACAGCGAAATAATGGCAAATTAACAGCAAACGAAAATAATTTTTCAGAAACCCTCGAAGTATTCGGGTCGAAACTCTGCCCATTCATAATTTGTCATGTATTCACCCGTGTATACGTGGGTCAGAGAGGGGTCTTTCACAAGGTAGCGGTAATAGTCGCAGTCCACCTTGCTCACGTCGATAGATATGCTGTTATAGTTTTTGGTTATAACATCTTCGGCATCTGCTTCCTTGAGGGTTTTCATCATTACTGAAATTACAGATTGGATTTGCTTATCCATTGATTTTGCGTTGACGCTTTCATCGTAAATAACAGCACATAATTCTTTTATTGTGCAGCTTGTCCCTCTTTTATGCACTAAATAGGCCAAAAGTTCTTTTGATTTTTGGCGCTTAAAGTATAATATATTGCCGTTCGCGAACACATCAAAGTTGCCGAAGCATTGCACTCGCAGCTTTTTTTCTGCCCGCAAATCCACAGGTTTGCGAAGATGTTTAAGAGAGTCCGCCACTGCCTTGTCTGTTATCGGTTTTGTAAGATAACCACTTGCTTGAACGTTGTACGACTCTTTTGCATATTCGTCATAGCCCGTTGTGAAGATAATGTTAACTTGCGGGTTTGTATCCCTCAGCTTTTTTGCAAGCTCAATACCACTCAGTCCCGGCATGTTTATATCAAGATATGCGATGTCGATGAGGTTTTTGCTTCCGAAAGCGGCAGCATCTGTAGGACTTTCAAATGTTTGAATGTTTGCTGTCGGAATTGCTGTTTTTATTGCAAGTGCTAAATCTATGAGCTGCAGATATTCATCGTCAACGGCTATTATGTTCATGAGTATGACTATTCCTTTCTGTCCTCAACTAAATCTTCATATGTCTGATTACAGAAGAAAGCAGAGTTTCGTAATTGGTCGGTTTTATCAGATAATCGGCTGCATCTACCTGTTTTGCTTTCATGACGTACTCCCGTGTGGAGTTTCCGCTCAGAAATATGATTGGTATATTAGCATAATCAGGAGTGTCACGTACTATTTGTGCAAGTTCGTAGCCGGTCATAACAGGCATATCGGCATCGAGAATAATCAGATTAATAGTCTGTGTGCAAAGAACCTTTAAGGCTGTTTTTCCGCTTGTTACCCGAAACACCTTAAAGTGATTTTTCAAAACATTGCTGATAAAAGACAAGCTCTCAGGCATATCGTCTACGGCGAGCACCTTAACAGAGTAGTTATTTCCTGCGTATTGCTGGAGAACTTTAATCTTTGTGTCCTTAAATTCGCGCGCTAAAGCTTTTGCACCGTCGTAGTCTTTGGTAACTATGGAGCTGAGCAGCCTGTCAAAGACAAAAGCGGTATCATCATCGAACACGTTCATGTCTGATATGACCTTATGTGCTTCTGTATAATCACCCTCGTCAAGCAGAGTTATAAATGATGTCAGAGTATGCACAATATCAGTGAAAACTTCCACATTTTTTATATGCATAACCTCATCGCCGTAATACTGAGCCTTTTGCAGCTTTATTGATAATGTCATCAAATCTGCAATAAATGTTGCTATCAGGTCAGACGGGTATCCGGTACGTTCTATTCTGCGGACTATAAGCTTTAAGTCAGTCTCAAGCAGCTTGGCATAAATATCAGTAATGAGCGGCAGTGCAGTTTCGAGAATTAATGCAATGCTTTTGTACTCCATTACTCTTATACTCTCAGAGAGTTCATTTGCTAAGGCGGGCAATGCATCAATAAACCTGTTCAATGCATCATGAACTTCTTCAAAAGGAGCATCCTTAGGTATTACAAGTTCCTTTATAGCCATATAGTAATATTGCTTATCCACCTAATAGTTCCTCCATTATTGCGATATGTTCGAGTGCGCTATCATAATCGGACGCTTCAAGTGCAAAGGTTATCTTCTCAAGCTGCTCGCCAATTTGTGCACTATATGAAAAATCATTGCAAAGTAATAAGACATCCAAGGCTAACATACTGTCAAAGGTTCCGGCGGCAGCCTTAACTGCGGTAATAATTTTGCGCAGTAATGACATATCTCTTGTTTCCACGGTGGCGGCAGGTTCTGATTGAAGTGCAGCGTTCAAATCATCTGATAATTTAACCAAGCCTGCTCTAAATGCCGGGTAAATTTCATTTACAGATGATAAATCGGCGTCAAAAGTAGCCTGTTCCAGCTGCGAGGCATGAAGACTCAGTGTGTGTGCTCCGATATTTGCCAAAACACTTCTAACGCCGTGAATTTCCAGCTTAAAGGAGTCTATATCACCCTTTAAGTACCTGTCAAGCTTTTCTATTCGCTCGGGCATCATACGGGCGGAGAGTTTAACAATGTCTGTATACATCTCTTCTGTGCAGCCGGTAGCCCGCAGTGCTGCGTCCGCATCAAGAGAGGAAATTCCTTTTATCCGTGAAAACAGAGATGTGCTTTGAGCCCCGCCGTCGCGTTTATACTTCTTCAAGATGCCGTCAAGTTCGGTTAAGTCAAACGGTTTTGGAATAAAATCATCAAAGCCGCTTTCGGCACAAAGCTCTCTTATGCCTGCGATAACATTCGCCGTTGATGCTACTATAGGATGAGTGTATCCCTCCGCGCGCAGTATTTTTGTTGTTTCAACTCCGTCCATCTCAGGCATCATGTGATCCATAAAAATAATATCATAGATATTACCGGCACGGATTTTCTCAATAGCTTCAAATCCGCTCTCTGCGGTGTCTGTGTGTAGGCTGTACGGTTTCATCAGCCCTTTTGCAACAAATAAGTTTTCGGGAATATCATCAACAATCAGAACGCTGAAATCGGTCATAATCTCACGTGTGGGCTTTGTTTTCTCTTTGCGGGGTGCAAGCTTGAGGTCGTTTAGGTTCAAGGCAAGCTTATTGCCGATAGGAGTTAAATCAGAGGGCTTTTGAGGAAGACGCACGGTGAGGGTAGAGCCGACCCCCGGCTCGCTTTTTGCTTCAACTGTACCGCTCATCAATTCGACAAGTTTTTTTGTAATGCTCATGCCGAGACCGGTGCCCTCTATCGTGCGCTCGTTATCCTTATCGAACATCGCATACTCGTCATATAAAGAGTCAAGCTGCTTTTCCGTCATGCCCCGACCGGTGTCACTGACGCTGAATATTAGGCATACTTCATCTTCGTCATTTTGTGAGGTGATTTCAAATGTTACTGTTCCCTCATTGGTGTATTTTATGGAGTTGGAAAGTATATTGTTCAAAACCTGCCGTATACGCAAATCATCGCCGATAAGTGATGTCGGCAAGGTTTCGGCAGCTTTTACCGTGAAGTCTATTTTTTTGTCGCCGATGAGCATGACATTTAAAAGTGCAGTATCGTTTATAAGACCCGCTACGTCATAACTGACAGGCTTAATGTCAAGCTTGCCCGTTTCGACCTTTGACAAATCCAAGATGTCGTTGATTATCCCCAAGAGTGTTTTGCTTGATTTGTTAATTCTTCCGAATGAGTCAAGCACATTTGACGGGTGCTCTTCGTTTTCAAGTTCAATGCCGGAAATGCCGATTATTGAGTTCATCGGTGTGCGTATTTCGTGACTCATGAAAGCAAGAAATTTACTCTTTGCTTGTGTTGCTTCTTGTACTCTTGCAGCATTCTGCTCAGCTGCATTTTTAGACTGTATTATAAAAGCGATAAAAAGGCTCAGGGATAATGCAAGTAAAAATGAAATCCATGTTTCGGGATATTCATACCATGAAGTTGTAATGTAAATGCGGAAATACCACTGTGCATTATGGATATTTATGAGTCTTTCCAAATATGCGGCGTTTATAACAGGGTGTTCTTTATTGCTTGCTATTATCTGCTTTTCGTCCGTATCCGGATCGATCCTCCAAAGTTCGTATAAGATACCTTGAGCATCAAGCGCAGAAAGTCCCGTGTCTTCTAAGGCATCCGGAAATCTGAGTGAAACGGAAACCAATCCCCAGAAAACCATTTCGTCCGTATCGGAGGCGATGTATACGGGATATCTGCCGGTCAAGCCTCTAATACCTTGGCGCAGCGTAAAGGGCCCTGCCATAACAAGCTCTCCGGTATCTCTTGCGAGTATTGCCTCTTTGTTGCCGGCATGTCCGACTTCATCAAAGAACGCCAAGCCTATTACAGCTTCGTTACCCTCTAAGGGATAAACATCTGTCACAACACCGCCCGGAGCCAACAGGAAATTTGCGAGTGTCGGTATGTCCGTTGCGAGCACTGCCGCTGTTTTTTGAAAATCATCTACAGTGCCGTCGCCTTTGACGACAAGCGCTGCAAGGGCTTGTGTTTTATAGAGCTGCTTGGAAATGACATCGTTTAGCCTGTTGCTGTGTTCAAGAATAAGGCGCTGCGTCTGTTCTTTTTCAGCATTAATTCTGTTTTGAATAGTGAAAAAGCCAATAAAGCCGAAGAATATGAACGTAATCAAAAATGTCAGTAGTATTTTAGTTTTCCACATAAAAATAAATGCCTCTGTAACGTATTTATATCGTACAGAGACATTAAATCATAGTGAGCGCACCAAAATAACAGCAAGACAATAGCAAAGTAACAGCAAATAAAAATTAATTTTATGGTTTATTTTGGTATTCTTATTGTAACTGTTGTGCCGGTACCGATGATGCTTTGGATTTCAAGAGTGCCGCCGACCATTTCGGCAAGGCGTGTTTTGGCATTTTGTATTCCTACATTTGCCAGTCCCTGCTCTTTTTTTATTTGGTTTATGTCGAAGCCTGCACCGTCGTCGGCTACGGTTATAACTATTTCATCATTTATTTTATGTGCTGATATGCTTATGTTGCCGCCGGTTTCTTTGCGGCTTGTTATACCATGGCGTACCGAGTTTTCCACTATCGGCTGTATTGAAAGCGCGGGGAGACAGAAATCTCTTTCCGTTATATCATATGTTACATTCAGCTTGTTTCGGAAGCGTTTTTGCTCGATTGAAAGATATGTTTCCACATGGCTCAGCTCGTTGTTGAAACTGACAGGCTCAGTATTTGACAGAGAATTTATGTTGCTTCGCAGATAGCTTGAGAACTCGACTATTGCTTCCGCTGCCTGATCGGGGTCGACCCGTATCATTGACTTGATTGCTGCCAGTGCGTTATGTATAAAGTGTGGTTGGATTTGACTTGTCATGATTGCTATCCGGCTTTGAGTGAGTTCGAGCTCCTTTTGTTCCAGCTGCCTTGCAAGGTCACTTTGAATACCTGCAAAATAAATAACTACACATATCGTTATTGAGAAAATGATAAATTGAATTGTGCCTGCGGACATAATGAAAAGAAGCAATCCCGCGGTCGGCAGGATAACATAGGACATCAGTGCACAGAACTCTTTTGTGCTCAAAGGCTTTCTGTTTGATATCAGAATAAAAGAAGTCAGAACTGTCCAAATAAATGTAGAAACATTGCTGAGCATAAAGATGCTTTGAAAAACAACAATGTTACTTTCATCATAATAAAAATACAGCTTGGTAAGCGGACTTATGGCAGATAAAATGAGATTTATGCCGACTGCCGCTGCTGCAATATACGCTAAATAATATGTGACCTTTGAAACATCGGCTTTCTTTTCTATAGAAAGAAGCGTTATTTTTACATGAAGCAAAAGCAGAAGTTGGGTGGATACCTGATAAACCGTTGATAAATACGTGAGCAAAAGATTATATGAGGGGTTTGGGTGTCCTCCAAAAATCGCAGTAAATAAATAAGAAACCAACATTAAGATATTAACGGAAACTACCCAAGTGAACGTTTTGCTCAGTTTCTCTTTCTTAACTTCGCTTGTAAGAACGAAAAACAAAATAATTACATTAATAATAATGCAAAAAGAGATTATTGATGAATTTATTATATTATTAATGCTCATACTGCGACTCCTTTGCTATAGCCATTATAGCATATATAGGGTCGCATTGACACAATTAAGCAATTTAATGTATAATAATATAGCAATGAGAAAAACCGTGCTACAGTCAGGTTTTTCCCAATGCGCTGCTGCGCAGCGCTATGCTTCCGTGGCTCAGGGGTAGAGCAGCTCATTCGTAATGAGCAGGTCGTCGGTTCAAATCCGACCGGAAGCTCCATGAAAATGTCAACCCCTGATGAAATCAAGGCTTTTCACACAGGAAATTTCGTCTTACACGTTTTCTACACGATTTTTCAAACAAGAGAACACTTTTCCGCACCGAGTGCGACCATTAAATCAAGCGTTTCAACGTAGCAAAGCGAAGTTTCACGAAAAAACACAAAACAACACAGGCTCAATCTTGCAGAAACAGCGGGCGAACCGCTGTTTTCTTCTTGCCGTTTCTGAGTATTATTTGTGTCACAGGGCGGTGCTTGCACCGTGAGCTTGCTCATCGTCAGACCCTTGACACCGTTACCGGAGTATAATCTTTTTGGGGCTTTCGGCACAGAGGGTCGAAAGTCCTTATTTACTGCAAACTCTTTTCACACTCATAGA
>Ga0123356_10000147_pt1 | contig 79102 bp, 88 predicted proteins | sample TergutEmb28metaG_2_FD_92546 | JGI IMG/M metagenome (GOLD analysis project Ga0123356, IMG submission 92546) | Embiratermes neotenicus P3 segment gut microbial communities from Petit-Saut dam, French Guiana - Emb289 P3 | ecosystem: Host-associated > Arthropoda: Insects > Digestive system > Gut ...
GCGATAAAAGCCGAGGCGAAATTAGACAAGAAGATTACTTCAAAGAATTATCCCCGTAAGTTCCTGTATAAGAGTGCTAAGTTTAAAGAAAACGTGTTTATTAAAATGAAAAAGACACTTAAAAAAGTTTCGCCCAAGTTATTTGTATTGTTGAAAAATCGGACTATGAAAGAAGTGAAGAGTTAATGCGGGTTATTAATGTAAGTGACTCCAATGCGGACATTCTGTCCGCTTATGACATATTAATCGGCTCCGACTTATTAAAAGACAGCGGCAGTCTTATTCGGGCGAACACTAATGCTAAAACTGCTGTAATAGTCACCGATGATATAGTTCATGAGTTATACTGTGATGTTGTGCGTGCTTCATTGGAGAATGACGGGTTTGCTGTACACGTTTTCGTGTTCCCGAATGGCGAGCCGAGCAAGTCCCATGATACCTTGATGAATCTATATGCCTTTTTAGCCAACGCACAAGTTACCCGTTCCGATATACTAATCGCATTAGGCGGCGGGGTGGTGGGCGATTTAACGGGTTATGCGGCGGCGACTTATCTCAGAGGGTTAGACTTTGTGCAAATCCCGACTACATTATTGGCACAGACTGACAGCTCGGTGGGCGGGAAAACAGGCGTGAACATTTCTACCGGGAAGAACCTTGTGGGTGCGTTCCATAAGCCTATACTTGTCATATGCGATATTAATACACTTGATACGTTACCGAAGGAAGTCTATTCCGACGGAATGGCAGAGATAATTAAACACGGCATGATATACGATAAGGAATTGTTTAAACAATGCACAATTCACAATGCACAATTCACAATTGATGAAATACTACGGCAGAGCATACAGGTCAAGGTTAATGTAGTTGAGCGGGATTATAAAGAAAAAGGTGAACGCATGAAGCTCAACTTCGGGCATACTCTCGGTCACGCAATCGAAAAACATTATAACTACACCGGCATTACTCATGGTAGTGCGGTTTCTATAGGTATGGCGGTGTTTACTAAGTTATCTAATCCTGATATTTATGACAGTCTTTGCGATTGCTTAAAAAAATATAACCTACCGATTGAAACCGACATAAGCATGGACGTGTTATATAACTATTGCATGAACGACAAGAAGCGTTCGGGCGGGGATATTAATATAATCCTGTGCGACAAAATCGGCAGCAGTTATATAAAAAAGATGACGGCGGCGGAGTTTAAGGAGTTTCTATGCAGATAAAAATCACCCCTACCCTATTAAAAGGCAGGATTACCCCTCCATCCTCTAAGAGCATTTCCCACCGTGCGTTAATCTGTTCAATATTGGCGAAATGCGATGAGCCGAAGAATTTATTAGATTCCGATGATATATGGGCAACGCGTAATGCGTTTACAGCAACCGAAAATATCGATTGCAACGAAAGCGGTTCGACATTGCGGTTTTTGATACCGGTGTTCGCCGCAATGGGGAAAACCGTAACATTCCACGGACGGGGTGAATTACCTAATCGAACAATCGAGCCTTATATCGACGAATTACCCAAACACGGGATTACATTTCACACAACCGAAATGCCTTATAAAATAAGCGGACAGTTACAAGCCGGTGAATACCTAATAAGCGGCAGTCTTTCCTCCCAGTTTATTACCGGATTGCTGTTGGCACTTCCCTTGCTTGACGGGGACAGCGAAATTATCCTAACCTCACCGTTACAGTCAAAGCCTTACGTTGACTTAACCATTGACGTTATGAAGCAATTTGGGGTTGGTGTACAAGAAACGCCGCAGGGTTATTCCGTGAAAGGTAATCAGAGTTATCAGCCTTGTGATTTTTCTGTAGAAACCGATATGTCACAGGCGGCGTTCTTCGCTGTGGCGAATAAATTGGGTGCAGATATAGAAATAGCGGGATTAAACCCGAACAGTTTGCAGGGGGACAAAAAAGTTTTCGATATTGTGAAATCACCCCCACCGTATAATATAGATGCCGGGGACATTCCCGACCTTGTACCGATTTTGACGGTTCTGTGTGCGTTAACCGATGGCGAACACCGGATTTATAACTGCTCACGTTTACGGATAAAGGAGTGTGACCGATTAGCGGCGATTTCCACCGAATTAAATAAGTTGGGTGCTTGTGTAAAGATTAATGAGAGTGACGAGTTAATTATTACAGGAGTAGAACAACTTTCCGGAACAAACCTCCCGCTGAAAGCGGGCATACAAACACAGGTTCTGTGTTCCACGTGGAACGACCATAGAATTGCAATGGCACTGACGATTGCGGCAATGAAATGCATGGATTTCTTAATTTTAGAAAACGCCGAATGTGTGAAAAAATCCTATGTGAATTTCTATGATGATATAAGAAAATTAGGGGGAATAATAGATGTCGTCGATGTTTAACGGTAATATATCTTTGTCAATATTCGGGGAATCGCATGGAGCGGGAATAGGGGTAGTTATTGACAACCTGCCCGCCGGTGAAGCCATTGACTTAGATGAAATACAGCAGTTTCTGAACCGCAGAGCACCGGGTAATTCTGACACCGCTACTGCAAGGAAAGAGGGCGATATTCCCGAAATTCTGTCGGGTTTATATAACGGTAAAACTACCGGAACACCGTTATGTGCGGTTATCCGTAATACAAACCAAATTTCAAGCGATTATGAGAATATTGCGGCATTAAGATTAGGTCACGCTGATTATACCGGACATGTCCGTTATAAAGGGAGTAACGACATTAGAGGCGGGGGACACTTTTCGGGGAGGCTGACTGCACCATTGGTATTTGCGGGGGCGGTCTGCGGGCAGATTTTAAAACGCCGTGGAATTTCTGTAAACGCCGAAATTCTTTCAATTGGCGGGGTTAAGGTTACAGGTGACGAACAGGTACGTGAGATAATCCTGTCTGCGAAAAGCAAGGGCGATTCGGTGGGCGGAGTTATCAAATGCACTGCTACAGGTGTACCCGCCGGAATAGGCTCGCCCATGCTTGATGGTTTGGAAAACGTAATCTCACGGTTAGTATTCGCAATTCCCGCAGTTAAGGGGATTGAATTCGGGACGGTTTGCGATTATGGCAGTGAGAATAACGACGAGTTTTATTTAGACGGCGATGCTGTAAAAACCCGCACAAACAACCACGGCGGAATATTAGGCGGAATAAGCTCAGGTATGCCTATAGAATTTACGGTGAAAATTAAACCCACACCGTCAATTTCAATCCCGCAGAATACCGTTGATATTGCGAAAATGCAGGAAACGGTTATGGAAATTAAGGGGCGGCATGACCCGTGCATTGTTCCGAGGGCAGTTGTGTGTGTGGAAGCGGCAATGAATATTGCATTGCTGTCGTTAATGGAGTAAACCATGAAAATACCGAAAATCACAGTAACCGATGAGGTAAAAGTTTTAACATTAGTCTGCCTGCTGTTAGAAAAGTCCGGTGGGCTGACCGAGCCACAGCTTCTCGAAATTGTTACCGTCGATGATACAATTTCGCAGTTTGCTTTAAATGATGCACTTGCCGTTATCGAGAATAAGAAGTTAGCTGAGGTAAATAACGGATTATTCACGATTACAAATAACGGTTTAGACTGGCTTAGTGAGTTTGAGGGGAGTGTCGCACCCTCTATCCGCAGGAGAATGGTTAAGGAAGCACAGGAGGTAGTTCGGTTAGATAAGCTGAGAAAAGCAGTCAAATGGAGTGTTGTTAAGGATAGCTCCGGTTGGGTTTTCTGTGCATGTTTTCTGAACGAAATAAATAATACGCCTGTTATGGAAATCAAAATCCATTCAAAAACCAAGAAAGCCGCATTGGAAATTCAAGAAAAGTTCTTGAAAGACCCTGCAAAAATAATAAAAAATACGTTATCGAATTTCATGTAGGAGGGATATATTAATGAGCAAGAAAAGGCGTGAGAAAAATTATGGCGAGGTCATCTGGACGGGCAAGAAATGTTATTTCGGGCTGCCAATATCGTTCACCCGTTATATCCTCACCGATACTAAGCTATACACTAAAATGGGCTTACTAAACATTCGTGAGGAGCGGATTGAGCTATATCGGGTAATAGATTTTTCATTAAGACTTCCGCTCGGTCAGCGGATTTTCGGGTGCGGAACGATTATTGTTCATGCAAAAGACAAAACATGTCCAGAGCTTATGGTTAAGTCGATTAAAAAAGCCCGCCCTGTTCTGCGTTCGATTGAGGAATATGTGGAGAAGGAGCGGGTTAAATATAACATTCACGGGAGAGACATGATTGCCGCTTCGGGGATGAGCGTAATTGCGGGAATGGACGGCGAAATGTGATAATGTATAATTATTACAAAAGTTCTTGACAATGTTACAGCGTTATGGTAACATTAGACATAATACGTTTAATAAGGAGGGTGCTAATATGGCAAGTTTAAAAGAACGGCTTGACAGCAGGTCGAACACTTTTCAATCCTCGGAGTCCCAAAAGGAGACGGAACGTCTGCAAAAGGTGTCCGAGATTTCTAATCAGGTTTGGAATGAGCTTCGCGGCGTTTTTGAAAATCTGTCCGACGAAGACCTATGCAACACTGTTACTATTTCAGTGCGGATTGAATCGCTTACCGATTATACCTACACGGTTTCCAGCGACAATAGCGGTAAGGTCAAAAATATCACCGTTACATACAAGTGTACCATTGAGGATTTACAGGAATCGTTGAGTGAAGCATTCGCTTTAGCAGAGACAGACAGCATTGCCACTTTCCGATGCGGTTATGTCTGGCAGTTTATATACTCACCTCCTTTTTCTGATGATGAACACGGGAACGAAATGGAGCTTGCACCGGCGGCTGTATTCGACGATAACTTCATGTTAAAGCTGCTTGAGCTGAAGGACCGTTATGCGGGAATAGATGCAATAGCAGTCACCACTATTAATACTGTGGGGTATGACAATATTGAGGAGCTTAAAAAGCAGTTGAAGAAAGTCAACGGTGACACTAAAAGTGATGAAAAGTCCGAGCGGGAACGCCTTTCGGGAGCAGTCGGAGCGTATAGTGCCAAACGTGCGGGTGAGCTTGAGGCGATACTTAAGGAAACCTTTGAAATGTTAGAAAAGATTACAGCGTAACTGTGTTTTAATGATAACTTGACATATCATATTAATGGTAGTATAATTTAACTGAAAATGGAGGTGACTTTTATGTATGAAACAAAAGTTATTTTAGTCGCTATGAGTAAAATTCTAAAAAAATCCGACAGTCTTAAGGAAGCATATGCCGCTTTAGAGGAAATGGCAAATGCAGAAGGGGTTATACTGAAGCCTTACGACGAAAACGAAAAAGGGGATAAAGATACGTAAAACTAACCGCCTTTACCGTGAATTGGTAAAGGCGGTATTTTTACATAATTGTCAATTGTACATTGTCAATTGTTCATCCCCCCGGGACTATATAATACACACGTTCCTGCGGGTCGGCATAACCGAACTCGTCACGGGCAATCCGCTCCATATATTCACCCAAGTTCTCCCCGGAGGAATACCGCTCAAGCTGTTCATTTTCGATTGTCACATTTTTAAGAGCAGTCTGCGTTTCGGCTAATCTTGCATTTTCTTTCCTAATATCCAAGTTAATCTGTACGAACAAAATAAACGCATATGAAAGAATAACCATAGCTAATATGGCGAACAACATATATCTAAGCTTCCCCGGCCTTGCGAACCTTTGCCTTGATAACGGTTTTTGTTTCATGGTTTTTATTGTTCCTTGACTTTCTTAAATTAGACGCACCACTATTATACCGCATAACCGCTGTGTTTTTCAAGTGTTTGGTGCGTTTTTCGATAATTTCGTATAATGTTCTAATTTGGGGCGATGTTTTTTGTGCATATTTAACCAGAATTTGCCATATCGGGAGCAAAATCCGCTTGTGAATTAGGTTTATCACGTATTTCACGGCGGCTTTAATTGCGTTTGCGAAAGCTGTGGTTATTATCGAAATGAGTTTTCCGACAGTTAAAAAATATACCACCCCTCCGAATAACAACCCCGCTAAGTAGAATAATCTGAACGCTCCCGCCCCGAATTCCAACGAATAAGCAAATACAATTACACCGCATACTGAGAGAAACAGGAAATCCTCGATTGCTGTGGCTAAGGTACCTGTTTTAACGAAAAGGCGGCTAATTCTAATTGGTTCATATAATGCACCAAGGACAAACCCTAATATAGCGAACATCATAAGCTCGGTGAGGTTTTGTGAGGTTGTCTCGTACATATCGGCTACCTGAACAGCTTGGTTATGACGTTGTTGGGCGTTCTGTCGGTGTTTGAATATTGCACCGAGTTAATTTCCCCTGTCATTTCGAGTTCACCCGATTCGGTATTAACCTTGCCTATTTCAAAGTTTCTGCCCCTTAACCGTAGCCCGCCCGCCGAGGTTATAAGAATCATCTCGTTTTCGTTAAAGCTTTCGATGTCTTTTATCCCTGTCATAATTGCCTTTTTGCGGTTTTCTAAAATTATTCCGTGGGTACCTTTCGTTTCGCTCATATAATAAAATCTCCCTTTTTCGGATTATAATTAAATATATTCCGAAAAAGGGACAAATATTACAGCTGTTCTTTTATGGTTTTAATGTCGACTTCAATCCCTGCCCTGCGTGCCGCCCATAATATCGCACCCGCTACCGGAACAGTATCAATTTTATTGAATTCGATGCTGCGTTCACCGACTAATTCACGAATTCTCTTTTCCACAAGCTCGGGCAGAATAGTCACCCTTTCCTTTACAAATACCGAGCCTGCCAAAACTATATGTGCCGGTTTATCAATCGGGAAATCCATATTATTAATCATATATGAAATTCCGCCCGCATAATGCTCTGCCGAGCATTTCAGAATATCAAGTGCTGTTTCGTCACCTTGTTCTGCCGCTGTGAATACAAAACGGTTGAAATCAGTAATAAACAGCTCCATATTATTCGTTTTGTCTATTATTGTTTCCATAAAATCCGCTTTATCGGTTACACCGGCATGCTCAAACATCATATCCGTCAATAAAGTCGGTCTTGTCATTTTAAACAGCGAGTTATAAACTCTGGCTATGACCTGTTCACCGTACCATGTGCTTCCGCCGCAATCGTCGGTGAAAAGCCCCATTCCGCCTATTTGAAAAGCGTTCTCCGAATAATCTAATGCTGCAATTGATGTGCCGGTTCCGTTAATTGCACAAACCCCCGTACCGTTCGGACTGCCCGCCGCCACTCCTAAGAAAGCATCATTGTAAACCTTGAAGTCTTTTATTCCTGCCTTGCTTATTATTGAGGAGATGAACTCATGCTGCCAGATTGTGTCTGCCCCCGCAATCCCTAACACAGCATACGTTATATCGCTAATGCTTACTCTTGAGCTTCTCAGCAGATTTAAAATCATTTCCGGCAAAACCACCTCTAACTCCTCGTATGAACCGGTCATACACTCATGGTTCAATGTACCGCAGATAGAGTGGTTTATGCATTTTCCGTTTTCGTCGAACAATGCTAACTGGCTTTTTGTTCCGCCGCCGTCAACCCCTAATATAATCTTTTTCATTTTACACCTCCGAAAAATTTGGGTATGTACTTCCTGTTCGCTTCAAGCAACTCATTCAATAATAATGCGGCTTTCTCCGGATTGTCAATCAGCGGATTGGCAATCAATGCCGCTAACGCTTTATCCCTACTGCCTTCGATTGCCGCTTGAACTGTGAGCTTTTCATATTTTTTAACCTGCTTCATTAAATTAATTATGCTATCATTATATTTACTTACAGGCTGCGGTGTGACAAAATTTTTACCGAGACGGCATTTTATTTCAACCACGTCATCATCGTCCATAAACGGCACTGCACCCTTATTCTTGGTGTTGATTACGTGGATTTCACCTTTATCGTTATAAATTGAAGCAACAGCGGATACTGCGGCAGTGGAATACATTGCTCCGCCACGCTCCATTAACTCGGGCGGTTTCACACATAACTCCTTGTCGGCGAATTGTTTAAACAGCTTGTCCTCGATTTCAAGGCAGACCTCCCCCCTTGTTTTTTCTGCGTTTATGCAGTTTTGCAGTTTTTCCGCATGGTTCTCGTAATATTCTAAGTAATATGACGCATGGTAGGGTTCTTGACTTGTTATCCAGCTTAAGTGATTTAACCCGATATACTCATAATCCCGGGTATTATTAATATCCTTTAACATATTAATCGGGCAGTTGCATAAACCGAGCATGTTTATATCGGTATAATTCAGCAAAGCCTCTGCGATAATTCCCGATGGATTAGTGAAATTAATCAACCATGCACCCGTTTCGGATAATCGTTTCATGCGTTCGGCTATATCCATCATCACCGGAATGGTTCTGAGTGCTTTCATGAACCCGCCTGCACCTGTGGTTTCCTGCCCGACATAACCGTATTTCAGCGGGATTTTCTCATCGAGAATACGTGCTTGCATTTTCCCCACCCTAATCTGCCCGAATACAAAATCGGCACCGTCAAGAGTTTGGTCAAGGCTGTCGGTAAGTGTTACTGTACAGTTGTTTCCGCCCATGTTCAGTTGACGTTTGGCAAGGTTTCCGACAATATCAAGCCGCTTAGGGTCGGTGTCCATTAGTGAAAACTCAGAAAAAGGCAGGGTTTCCTTAAAGTTAATAAACCCCTCTATCAATTCCGGTGTGTATGTACTCCCTGCACCGATTACAGCGGCTTTTAATTTAGGCATGACTACATCACCTCATACAATTCGCTTGCCGTGTCTTTCCCGACAGTTTCAGCGATTTTCAGGACTTTTACGGTCAGCGGTGTTTTCCCCATGCGGATTTCGATACTATCACCGAGCTTTACTTCATAGGAAGCACGAGCCGCCTTACCGTTGACGTAGATTTTCTCGGCGTCGCAGGCTTCGTTCGCAACGGTTCTGCGTTTTATTAAGCGAGAGACTTTTAAGTATTTATCAAGCCGCATATTTATCTCCTGTTTTCGATTTGTTATACAGAAAATTAAAGGGCAGAATTAACTGCCCTTCAAAAATCGGTATTACGAACTAATCAGCTACCGCTTCTTTTAACGCCTTACCTGCTTTAAATGCGGGAACTTTTGTAGCGGGGATTTTGATTTTCTTTTGTGTCTGGGGATTAACGCCTTCACGTGCTGCTCTTTCACGTACTTCAAATGTGCCGAAGCCTGTGAATTGAACTTTTTCGCCCTTTGCGAGTGTTTCTTGGATGCTTGCTAAAGTTGCTGTGATGATTGCATCAGCATCTTTCTTTGTTGTACCGGCTTTGTCCGCTACCATGGTAATCAGTTCTGCCTTTGTCATTGTTTAAACCCTCCATAAATTTTGTTGCGTTTTACCGCAATTAATTATTTTTTTGACTGACGAAAAAGTTGTGCTTTAACTATTCCGTTAGTCTATCCGCTGATTTTTCAGCGTTTTTGGCTTTTTGCCATAACTCTTCAAGCTCAGTTGCGTCAAGCTCCTCAATTGATTTGCCTGATGATGTGACCATGCTTTCAAGTTCTCTAAATCGCATTATAAACTTATTTATCGAGATTGTCAAGGCTTTTTCACAATCTTTTTTCAAAAATCTTCCTAAATTACAGCAGGTGAACAAAACATCGCCAAATTCTTCCTCAATTTCGACATCTTTTTTGTGCAGAATGGCAGTTTCGAGTTCCATGACCTCACTTTTAAGGGTTCTAAGCACTTCCTCGGTATTGTTAAAATCGAAGCCGGTATGTGCTGCCCGCTTACCTACCTTTTCTCCCCTTGTGAGTGCGGGTAATAATTTCGGAACACTTTCCAAACGGTCAGCGGCGGTTTCTTCACCCTTTGAGCTGCTTTTTAAATCGTCCCAGTTTCTTAGGACTTGTTCCGGGGTATTAACGGAATTTAACGGGACGATGTGGGCATCGTCCCCTACAGAGAATACGTGGGGGTGGCGGTAGACTAACTTCTTGCAAATCACGTCGCAGACACCGTTGAAGTCGAATTCGCCCGCCTCTGACGCCATTTGAGCGTGGAATATTACCTGTAGCAGTAAATCCCCCAATTCCTCGCATAACTGCTCTGACCCCTCAGACTTGCCACCGGAGGCTCTCCGGTCAATAGCCTCTGCAACCTCATACGCTTCCTCTATGACGTTTGAGCGGATTGAAGCGTGAGTCTGCTCAATATCCCACGGACAGCCCTCCGGCGAACGCAGAAGTGCCATTATAGCGATTAAGTCGTTTATGTTATAATTCTGCTTTTGTTCAAACATCTCACAAGCCTCCCTATCGGCAGCCCCATCACGTTATAGAAGTCACCGACTATCCCTTTGACCAGTAATGCACCTTTTTCTTGAATCCCGTATGCCCCCGCCTTATCGAACGGCTCGCCTGTTTCGATGTAGGCGGTTATTTCTTCGTCACTTAATTCATAAAACTCAACCTCGGTTGATTCTGCGAAGGTTTCCTCGCTATTCCCCATAATTACACAAACACCGGTGAATACCGTGTGTGTTCTTCCGGAAAGTGTCCGTAACATATCAAACGCTTCTGACTTATCCGACGGTTTCCCCAGTATAACATTGTCAATAACCACAATAGTATCCGCTCCGATAACTGTTGCGTCCGGGTGAAGCGTGGATATTTCCAAGGCTTTCTGGCGGGCTAACGCCATTACCGCTTGTTCGGGAGGGGTATTTTCCGGAATGTGTTCCTCAGATTTTGCGGGGACTATCTCAAAATCATAGCCTGCCGATTTAAGAAGCTCATGCCTCCTCGGTGACTGACTGGCAAGAATAAGCATAATATACCAACCCTTTCCGGTTAAATATAGCATAGATTGTACTGCTTGTCAATAAATATGTTATGAGGAGATTGATTTTATGAAAAAGAACAATATATTAAAAAATGCGGTAATTCTGTTCACGGCGATGATAATTACAAAACTGCTGAGTGCTGTGTTAAAAATCCCTTTGACAAATATACTCGGTGGGGTGGGAATGGGGTACTTCTCCGCAGCATACAGTGTGTTCATGCCGGTTTACGCATTAACCGCCGCCGCACTGCCCGCTGTAATTATGCGAATGACGGCACGCAACGTCGTTTCCGGAAACTTCGCAAACGCTGTGAAAATCCGCCGTGTAGGGGTTTTATGCGGTTCCATGCTCGGAATAACCGGAACTGCCATTATTATTTTGATTGCCTCCCCGTTTGCGAAGTATGTATCCGGCTCGGCTAACAGCCTGCCCGCTATGCTGATTATCGCACCGTCTTTGTTCTTTTGCTGTATTTCTGCGGTATATCGAGGGTATTATGAGGGGTTGTCCAACATGCTCCCGACTGCAATTACACAGATAATTGAAGCGGTTGTCAAGTCGGCTATCGGGATAGTCCTCGCATTAGTCGTGGTTTCTAAAGGCGGGGATAACCTGCTCCCTTACGCTTCGGCGGCGGCGGTTGCGGGGATTACCGCGGGTGAGTTATGCGGATTGTTGTTCATGTTAATCAGAACACGACTGCTTCCCGATTCAATAACCGCTTATGAAATAAAGAATTCCCCCGCCCCGCAAAACTCCCTTAAAATAGTCAAAACCATATTTAAAGACACGCTCCCGATTACATTAGCGGCATTAGCCATGAATATTAACCCGCTGATTGACCTGATGACCATTACTAATATGTGCGGAACATTCGTATACGGCAGTTACACGGGAATATCAACCTCGATTTTCGCATTAGTGACTGCCATTACCGCAATGTTAAGCAAGTCTGCACTTCCGGAAATTACACTTGCTTATGAAAAAAGAAATACTCCCGATTTAATCCGAAGCCTAAAAATCCTGTTCAAAGGCACGTTTATAATATGTTTCCCGCTTTGCTTAGGATTAGCGGCGATAGCTGAACCGTTGTTATCATTATTATATTTCTCGAAACCCGCAGAGGTCGCTGTGTCTACGTTACCATTAATAGTACTGTGCTTGGGAGGAGCTTCACTTGTCCTTGCGGGAACGCTGTTCAGCATATTTACGGCAATCGGGAGAGCGGACTTACAGGTTAAGCTAATGCTTGTCGGGGCGGCAGTAAAACTATGCGGTAATCTTGTTCTGATAAGAATACCGCAGTTAAGCGTGACGGGAGCGGCATTAGCAACAGTAGCGTGTTATTCAATAGTATCGGTTATCGGGTTATTCATGCTTAAGGGGTTAGTAAAGGAAAAATTAGAAATGCCGAGGTTCTTCCTGCAACCATTAATATTTGCCGGATTATGCGGGTTGGGTGCGTACTTCAGCCATTACCATGTTTTTGTTAATTTACCGCCCATGTTCAGAATAACTGCTTCAGTAGCTGTGGGAGCGTTGGTGTATATAATATGCACTTCTATCGCCGATAAAAAATATATCGGGTATTTCCTGATTAAAAAAGCAACGGAGGTTTAATAAACTCCGTTGCTTTTGATATAACATGTTATGGTTGTGCTGTTCTCATCACTTTTTAGTTCAACCCTGCCGTGGTGATATTCCGAAATATGTTTAACAATTGATAAACCTAAGCCGGTTCCGCCGGTTTTTTTGTTGCGGGATTTATCAACTCTGTAGAACCGCTCGAAGACACGCTTTTGATGTTCCTTTGGAATACCGATACCGGTATCTGTGACGGATATTACGCAAAACTCGCCGGACTTAGAAAGTGTTACATGAACCCTGCCCTGCGGCTTGTTATACTTAATGCCGTTGTCAATAAGGTTATAGAGCAATTCGTCAAGCATAGTCATGTTCGCCCTAATGTCGAATTTGTCGCCGCTTAATTCAACAACAACCTCTTTATCGTTTGCATTTTCCATCAAACCGGCAATCACTGTTTCGGCTAAAGCGTATACATCAAATGAGTTATGCTCGTTTTTAATATCACCCTCGTCAAACTCGGATAATCTGATAATGTCATTAATAATATCGAGAAGTCTGCCTGCCTGTGCCGATATTTTCTCCGCAAACTCCTTAACGTCCTCTTCCTTTGCCATGCCGTTTTCAATCATCTCGGACAATGCACTAATCGTCGTAAGCGGTGTTTTTAACTCATGGGAGACGTTCGCCGAGAACTCACGCCTGTGCTTTTCCGCCTTGTATTTCTCGGTGACATCGAAGAATAAAACAACAGTACCGTTAATTTTGTCATTGATATATGACGGGTTAAAGAACACATTGTAAATCCGTTTATTTCTCTCAAACTTCATCTCGGTGCTTTCACCGTTAAAGCATTTTTTAATCCCCTGCTGAAACTCAATATCACGGCAGATGTGCAGAATATTCTTCCTAAGCATCTCCTGCGGATTGAGATTGAACACCTGCGAAACACTTTTATTGGCAATCAGAACAATCCCGTTCCTGTCAAGGAGAATTACACCCTCCCTCATGTCCTCTGCGATTGCTTCAATGGTGTCGGTTCTGTTTTTAAGCAGGGTAATATTTTTTTCTAACTTACGCTTTTTACGCTTGACCCGCCTGATGAAATACGAAAACTCATCGTAAACAAATGCATCGTCATTGTCAAAATCATAGTCGTTGAGCTTCTTTATAATTTTATTAGTCAGCAAATTAGAGATAATTCCCGCCAAGCATAATGAGAGAGCCGTCATTATCACAATCACGGCATAAACGGCAGACATATCCGTGATTCTAAAAACAGATAAAACTGTGATTGTCAAAGCAGAGAAAACCACAATTATTATCAGCATACTTAAATATATCCGTCTTTTCATACTGTCACTCTCCGAGTTTATACCCAACATTACGAATGGTTTTAATATGTTCTCCCGCTGTGCCTAACTTTTTCCTCAGGGTTTTGATATGTACGTCTACGGTTCGGCTTTCTCCCTCGAAATCATACCCCCACACCGCCTCCATAATCTTATCCCTGCCTAAGACAATTCCCGAATTTATTAAAAGGTATTTAAGAAGCTCGTATTCCTTATAGGTGAGGGTGATTTTCTCATCGCCTGTTGAAACGGCTCGCCGTGCATTATCAAGAATGATATTCTCATAGCTGAGCTGTTCTTTTACGCTTGTTTCATTACCGCTTCGACGAAGCACCGCATTAATTCGGGAAATGAGTTCCATGACACCGAAAGGCTTTGTGACATAATCGTCAGCCCCTGCGTCAAGCCCCCTAACCTTATCAAACTCACTGCCCTTCGCCGTCATCATAATCACGGGAATGGACTTATAGCGTGAATCGGAACGCAATCTTTTCAGAATAGATAATCCGTCGCTCTCAGGCAACATTATATCTAATAAAACTAATTCAGGTAATTTCTTGTCGTTTGCGATTTTTTCAAAAAACGGTGTACCCGATTCAAACCCTCGTGCATCAAATCCGCCTGTGCTTAATGCGTAGATTACTAATTCACGAATGTTCTCGTCGTCTTCTATAATATATATCTTTGGCATAATATAAGTCCTGCCTTTTTCTTTTGTTCTGAATATTTTTATTAATATCTGACGTGTTCGCCTTTGATAGAGAACAGCACCCATTCTGCTACGTTTACAGCGTGGTCGCCAATTCTCTCGAAGTATTTCGCAATCATCAGCATGTCTATTGCATATTCGCCGTGGGCATTGTCTGTCCTGAGCAGTTCAATCAAATCAGTCTTAATCTGGTGGAAAAGCTCATCGACTATATCATCTGACTTTATAACCGATATTGCTAAGTCAAAATCTTTTTTAACAAATGCGTCAATACTGTCTGTCACCATTTTAGCGGTTGCCTCTGCCATCTTTGAGAAATGCCCCATTTTATTAAAATAAGGTGTTCCGGACAGATACGGGGTGATTTCCGCAATATCTGCCGCTTGGTCGCCTATTCTTTCCATGTCTGTTATCATCTTCAGTGCTGCAGAAATAAGCCTTAAGTCACGTGCGACAGGCTGCTGCTGTAACAACAGCTTCAGGCATAATTCCTCAATATCACGCTCCATCTGGTCGATTTCACGGTCATATTCCACCGCTCTGTCGGCGGCTTCCGAATTCTGCTCTTTCATCGCTTGAATTGCTAAGGCAATTGATGTTTCGATTAAACCGCCCATTTCTATGAGCATATTATTTAATAGAGTTAGTTGCTGTTCAAATTTGTTTCTCATGTTATCCAAACCTCCCTGTAATATAGTCCTCGCAACGCTTATCCTTGGGCATAGAGAACAATGTTTCTGTTTTACCGAACTCCACCATTTCTCCAAGCAGGAAAAATGCGGTTTTGTCGGAAATTCTTGTAGCCTGCTGCATGTTATGTGTTACTATTATTACCGTATAATCGCCTTTTAAGTCGGAGATTAAGTCTTCGATTTTAGAAGTGGATATAGGGTCTAAGGCACTTGTCGGCTCGTCCATAAGCAGCACCTCCGGTGATACCGATAACGCTCGTGCGATACAAAGACGCTGCTGCTGTCCGCCCGATAAACCTAAGGCACTTTTCTTTAACCTGTCCTTGGTTTCTTCCCAAATTGCCGCATCACGCAGGGACTTCTCCACAATTTCGTCTAATTTCAGTTTTGCTGTTATTCCGTGAGTGCGGGGCCCGAACGCAATGTTATCGTATATACTCATGGGAAACGGATTAGGCTTCTGAAACACCATGCCCACCCTTTTTCTGAGGTGGTTGACGTTGATGTTCCCGAATATGTCCTGTCCGTCAAGGTGGATTTTCCCTGTAACTCTGCACCCCTCTACAAGGTCATTCATTCGGTTAAGCGTCTTAATTAATGTTGATTTTCCGCACCCGGACGGTCCAATGAACGCAGTGACCTCCTTTTCCATAATGTCCATGTTGACATCTTTCAAGGCTTGAAAATCACTGTACCATAAATCAACATTCTTAAGCTCATACTTATTCTTTCTCATTCAGAAATATGTCCTTTCATTACTTTGTGGATTTCTTTGCCGCAACCTTTCCGGCAATAAATGATGAAATTGAATTGATAACAATTACTAATATTAACAATATTACTGCAGTGGCGTGTGCCTGCTCTCGGTGAGTTCCCTCACCCGACAGAATAAACATATGTACTGAAAGCGTCCTCGCTGAGGATAGCGGTCCCCGAAGTATCTGCGGGGCAATACCTGCAGTATACATTAGTGCCGCTGTTTCACCGACAATTCTGCCCACCGAGAGTATAATTCCCGCTAATATACCGGGGATTGCCGCAGGCAGCACAATCATGAATACTGTTCGCAGCTTCCCCGCACCTAATGCGAATGAACCCTCCCTGTATGCATCGGGGACTGCTTTTAAACTTTCCTCGGTGGTTCGCATTATTAAAGGCAGAACCATTATAGAAAGTGTAAATGAACCTGCAATCAGTGAATATCCCCAGTCTAAAAAGACAACAAAGAATATCATACCGAACAAACCGTAAACAATCGATGGAATTCCCGCTAATGTTTCGGTGACTATTCTGATTACTTTTACAAATTTATTACCTCGTTTGGCATATTCCACAAGGTAAATCGCCGAGCCTACCCCAAACGGGACAGCCACTAACAAAGTAGCCAATACCATTATCGCCGTGTTAATGACAGACGGCATCATAGAGGTGTTATCGGCTGTATATCGAAATCTGAATAAGTCAAGTGAGAGCGACGGAACCCCCCTAACCAATATATAGCCTATTACAAAACCCATAGCCGTAATTGTAATAAACGCCGCTATCCATGTCATGACTTTTATTAATCCGTCAAAACCTGTTATAAGCTTAATTAAAAGTATACCCAAAAATATACCGAGAATTATTCCGATTAGAACATCAATGTTCTTACCGTAAAAACTGATTATCCGAACCTCGCCGTTAACTATTTCACCGCTGTCAATGCCGTCAATCAGCATAACGCTTCTTTCTCTGCCGCCCTCTCCGGATAATTCAATCGACGATTCAACAAAGCTGCCGTTTATGAAAAGCCCTTCTATCCTTGTGGTGACTATTTCGACACCGTCAATGTTAAGGCTTTCGATTTTACCGTCGGTGATTGTGCCGGAAATGTTTGGACTCATCATTTCGTTTCCTCTGACAATTGCACCGGAAATGCTTATATCGGCTGATGAGGAAATGTTCGGAGCTATTGAAAAATTAGGTATTATCGCCATTCCGAGGACTAAACCGATTATTCCGCCGTATATAACATCAGCAGGAATTTTAAAAGAGAATTTACCTGCGAATTTACTCTCTTTCTCACTTTTTTTAGTAAGTACACTGAAAAGTACATTAATTAAAACAATGAACACGAACAAAACAACACCTGTTGCGATTAACGCCTCTAAGTGAAGTCCATCAGCATAACCCATTTCGAGAATAATATTAGTTGTCATGGTACGCAAGCCCTCAGTAATATCCCACGGGGCACGCATAAGTGCTTGGTTGCCCGCCACCATTCTGACTGCCATTGTTTCACCGATTGCCCGCCCTATTCCGAGAACCACTGCCGCCAACACCCCCGACTTCGCCGCCGGAAGAATTACCCTGTATACTGCCCTTGTGTGGCTTGCACCGAGTGCGACTGCTCCCTCATATAATTCGTCCGGGACAGCTCGAAGTGAGCTTTCTGAAATTGTTATGACAGTAGGGAGAATCATAATTCCCAAAAGAATAGAAGTAGCGAGCATTGTGCTACCACTGGTTAGGTTTAAAGCATCTCTCAGCCACGGAACAATAATCATCATTCCGAAGAAACCGTATACAACCGAGGGAACCCCGGCAAGCAAGCTGATAAGCGGTTTAAGAAATCTGTAGAGCCACAAAGGGCACATTTTTGCCATGAATACAGCGGTTAATATACCAACCGGTACTCCGATAATAATTGCACCCGCTGTAACATAAATACTGCCCAAAATCATCGGAAGAATACCAAAAAGCGGATTTTCCACACGCCTTGGATACCACTCGGTTCCTGTGATAAACTTGATGGGGCCTATCTCGAAAAATATAGCCGGAAGCCCCCGTGCGAACAAGAAAAAGCAAATCAGCCCAACCGCAAAAACTGCGGTTAAGGCTGACAAAATGAATACAATTCGCATGATGAATTCTATGTTGAAAATATCTTCAGCTTTTAAAGTTCTACGCTTCATGTCGAATTACGCTCCGTTGTGTTGGTATTTATCCCACTTGATTCCAGATAGTCAGGTCGCCCAAGTAGATGTCCTTTAAGTCTTCTATAGATATATCTGTAAGCGGGTTGGCTTTATTAACGATAACTGCGATACCGTCAATCGCCAGTTCGCCTGAGGTAAGAGTGGCTACTCTCACTTCACGGCTTACCATGCCGATTTCAAACGTACCGTCAACTGTGCTGGATTCGCCTACGCCGCTTCCGCCGCCCTGAAGCTCAACGGTTACTGTTCCGCCCGCTGCAACGTATGCTTCGATTAATCTTTCCATGAGAGGTTGAACAGATGTAGAACCGCCTACTGTTATTGAACCGGTTGCACTTGTGTCCTGCTCCCATGCGGGTGCGTTCATAACGCCTTCAATGTAGCCTCTGCCGACTACTACTGCTTGACCCTCTGCCGAGAAGATAAAGTTCCAGAAATCCTGTGCGTCTGCATTTAATGAACCGTTGTGAACAACATTAAACGGTCTTTGGATTGCATAAGCACCGCTCCTGATATTGTCGGTTGTCGGAGCAATACCTTCTATAGTAAGTGCGGTAACCGCATTACTTACCGAGCCTGCAGAAATATAGCTGATTGCAACATCATTCTGTTCAACTGCACCGAGAATGTCGCCTGCGTTGTTTCTAACTTCGGCAGTTGCAACGATTTCGTCATTGCCTATTCCTATAATTTCAACAAACGCACCTCTTGTGCCGGAACCGTCTTCACGTGTGATTACAAGGATTGCTTGTGAATCATCGAAATTGCCGGGAGTTGCTGTTGTTGTGGTTGCGTCTGCCGCTTTTGTGTCGTCATTTGCAGCAGTTGTACCGCCTTGGGTTGTTGTAGAAGGAGTATTATCCTCCGGTACACAACCGCTAATCATCGCTGTCATAAGACCCATAGCCAATGCTATTTTAAGTAGTTTTTTCATTTTTTTCCTCCAAAGATTTTGTTCTAAACATTTTACTTTATTTGGCATTTTTCTCTATGCCGATGTAAAAAGAATAAACCTTTCGAGTAAAAAACAAATACGCTTTTATGTAAAATCTGTGTAAAATTTTATTTTCTGATATTATTATGAAAAAAGTGTTGACATTTGCGTTTTTATATGTTATAATGCTTGCGTTATGTATATGGCGGCATAGCTCAGCTGGCTAGAGCACTCGGTTCATACCCGGGGTGTCGTTGGTTCAAATCCGACTGCCGCTATGCTTCCCACTATATTATAAGCGTAAAACTGTTAATTGTCAATTGTAAATTGTCAATTGCCATTCGGCCCGTTGGTCAAGCGGTTAAGATACCGCCCTTTCACGGCGGTGACAGGAGTTCGATTCTCCTACGGGTCATACAAACACATTCGCGGAATTGCTTCACAAGCTCAATTCCGTGATTTTGTTTACCGAAAACGACTAATCTTTAGTATAAAGGAGCGGTTTTTATGGAAATGACGAATGAAGAAAAGCTACTTGCTGTTCGGCAGATTGATGAGCTTGATGTTGATGCCGGGTTAAGAACAATTTCTAATTTAGTGGGGGCGTATCTTAAGGTTCTGGGAATTTTGGTAAAAATGAATATCAATGACGAGGGAAAGTTCGAGGCTCTGCTTGCTGAAAATGATTATGAGGCTTTCAGAACGCTCATTCACGGGTATAAAGGTGCATTAGCCAATATTGGTGCAAGTGAATTAGCGGATAAGGCACGTGTGCTTGAGGTTGCCGCAATTGACAATGACCGTTCAGTAATCGACGAGAAGCTGAACGAATTCAAGGATGGGGTCACTGCCCTTGCAATAAAGCTGAAAGATATTCTCGGTGAACCGCAAAATTAAATTAAAAGCCGTTGTTTTTCTAAAAACCAAACAACGGCATTTTTTATTTTTATTCTGATTTTATTTGGATTTTTAAAGCCTTTCTCAATGAGGGGATTACCGCTAATGCAAACGCACCACCTATAGAAGCAGTCACGAATTGTGCGAACGAGAACATCGTTGTTATTGCGGGAGGGGCTTGCGGGACAAAAGTGGGTATGGCGAATAGGACAATTCCGACATACAGGAAACCGGACTTTACCCCTGCCGCAGATAATAATGCAATTATTCTGAAATGCTCCTGCGGCTTTCGTTTTTCGATGTAGTGCCACAGTATTACGAAAACTGCGTTCCCCACCATAACAAACGGAATAATTATCGGGAAGGGCGGTCCGATTCCGATAAGCGACGCCATAATCGGTGAAATCATCGCCACACACAGCCCTGATGAAATTCCAAATACCGTTGCGGTTATCGCTAATATCATGTTTACGCCCGACCCCGTCAGCAACGTCATTCCAAGTGGGGTGGTCACCGCCTGCCAGCTTACTAAAATTGCGATTAGCAAGGCAGTCTGTGTTAGCCATATTGTGGTTTTTTTTAGCCTCATGCCTACACTCCCTCTATTTATTTTTTATTCAATCATATTATATTTTAACTAAAATGTATGTTGCATATGCAACGAAAATGCAGGTGATTATGAGCTTTAGAGATATGGAGCGTTTACCGCTGTTTGACGGGCTTAATCGTGTTGAAATCCGAAATGTTTATGAATGCTTCGGGGGAGAAATTCGTGAATATGCCAAGGGTGAGATTGTCATTCATGAGGGTGATGAGGTTAAACGGTTCGGTGTGGTTTTAGGCGGACAAGCACATTCACTGAAGAATGATGTTTCCGGGAAAAGCTACATAGTAACTGTGTTGAGGGAGGGCGGGTACATTGGTATACTGCTTGCAGGCTCTGCGGGGAGGAGAAGCCCCGTTACGGTAGTAGCGACCGACCGCCTCACCGTTATGTTTTTGCCCTTTAATAAGTTAGTTCGGTTATGCAACAAGAACTGCTCGGTGCATGCAAGAGTCATTTTAAACTTTATCGGCGGTATTTCACAAAAGGCAATGCTTTTGCACGAACGCAATGACTGCTTAATAAAAACCACAATTCGGGAAAAAGTGATGACCTATCTGACTATTCAGTCACAAGGTATCAGCATGGGCAAGCCCTTTGAAATTCCGCTTGACAGGGAGGAGCTTGCACAGTATCTCAATGTTGACAGGAGTGCCTTATCACGTGAGCTTTCCAAAATGAAGAAAGAAAATATCATTGATTATTACAAAAGTACATTCCGAATTATTGGTGAATATAGCTAATTATTATGATAAATATTTGCTCAATTAGTAGAAATTATCAAATGCCCCTTTTATTATAAGGCATTATGTGTTATTATGTTATTTAGTATTGGTTAACAGTGTGTTAAACACGGTGAAAGGCGTGAGCTTTATGGAAAAAACGCGTAGAACAATCTTTTTGGTTGATGACAACGTGACTAACTTAAACATTGGTAAAGACATACTCTCAAAAGAGTATAACGTCATTACCATACCTACTGCTGATAAAATGTTTAAAATGCTCAATCAAATCAGACCCGACTTAATTTTACTTGACATAGAAATGCCGGAGATGAACGGTTATGAAGCCATAAAGATACTTAAAGAGGATAAGAAAACTGTCGATATTCCGATTATCTTTCTGACAGTCCGGGGAGACAGCTCGAGTGAGCTTGCCGGGTTGTCACTCGGAGCGGTGGATTACATATCTAAGCCTTTCGCACCGCAGCTGCTCCTTAAACGGATAGAAGTACATATGACGGTTGAAAGCCAAAAGGAACGGCTGAAGGACTATAACGACAACCTGATAATCATGGTCAACCAAAAGGCACAGACCGTTACGAGCTTGCAGAACGCCATCATCAGCACCATTGCAGAGCTTGTTGAGTGCCGTGATTATACCACGGGCGGACATATCGAGAGGACGCAAAATTACTTAAAAATCCTTGTTGAGGCTTTAAGGAACAGCGGGTTGTATCAAAAGGAGATTTCGAGCTGGAACACAGAATTTTTCATCCAGTCCTCACAATTGCATGATGTGGGAAAAATCGCAGTTAAGGACAGCATTCTTAACAAACCTGCAAAGCTCACCGATGATGAGTTTAATGAAATAAAGAACCACACCACCTTTGGGGTGGAGGTTATTGAGAGAATCCAGAAAAACTCCATCGAGGACGCTTTTTTGGAACACGCAAAAATCTTTGCGGGGACGCATCATGAAAAATGGGACGGTTCGGGTTATCCCCACGGACTTTCCGGTGACGGTATTCCTTTACAGGGGAGATTGATGGCGATTGCCGATGTTTATGACGCACTTATTTCCGAGCGTCCTTACAAGAAGCCTTTCACTCACGAGGATGCCGTGAGAATTATATCGGGCGGTAAAGGGACTCATTTCGACCCCATGCTCGTTGACGTATTCATTATGCATGAGCAGGCGTTCCAAAAAGTAGTTAGTGAAATTTCAGAATGATATATGGAGGAAGCATTTTATGATTAAATCGCATGTTATTCTTTTAACGGAAATCGACGAGCCGGATGATGCCGTCAGTGAGCTTCGGGAAAAATTGGAGGAGATTGAGCTGCTGAAGAACACCGTCGGAATTCTCACGATATACACCGATGCGGTGACTTCCGGTGTATATAAGGCGGTTGCTGATGCAATTCCCTTCCCCATTGCCGGGATTACCACTGCTGCCCAATCGTCAAACGGAACTATCGGAATGTATATGTTCTCGATAATGGTGTTGACCTCTGATGACTGTAACTTCGCTTGTGGTCAAACGGATGTTATTCCCGAGGAGGTAGATGCTATTCCCATTATTCAAGATACATATCTGTCCTTGAAAAAGCAATTAGATGCAACACCTAAGTTGGTGCTGATGTTCCCTGCCCTTTTCAACTTCCATTTCCCGGGGGAATTCGTTTCCGCTATATCAGAAATTGACCCCCGAACCGCTGTGTTCGGCGGGGTTGCCAACGCTGACCGTGACACTGTTGCCGAGCGGGGTTGTTACCTTGCTTTGTGTAATGGTGATTCGTTCATAGACCGTGTGGCAATGGTGCTTATATCCGGTGAGATTAATCCCGAGTTCTTCGTGGTGTCACTCACCGATGAAGCGATTGTTATGCCTAATGTTGGCGAGATTACTAAATGTGAGAGAAATCTTTTGGTTTCGGTTAATGACATAGTAGCTGATGAGTTCTTTAACAAAATCGGGTTTATAATGGGCGATTCGAGTAATGCGGGTCTGCTTTCCTCTACGTTTATCCTCAATTATGAGAGGAACAACAACGACTTGGTTTCGAGAACCCCGTTCATGGTGACAGACACGGGAGCAGTTGTTACCGGCGGTTATCTGTTCGAGGGGGCAAGCCTGTCTGTGGCGGTTTCCACACCGGACGTTGTAGCACAGACTGCCAAAACCTTGGCTGAAAAAATTAAAGGTGCTAATAATGCCAAAACAGCGTTGTTGTATTCATGTATCGGCAGGCGGATTAGCTTGATGAGCGATTCGATGAAGGAGCTTGAAGTTGTTAAAGAAATTGTACCTGCCGAGATAAATTATACAATCGGATATGCAAGCGGGGAAATCTGCCCCATGGCGGTTACTGATGAGAAAGCGTTTAACCACGAGCATAACCAAACTTTAATTGCCTGTGTGTTTTAATTATTAAAGAAGGATTATACTATAGTGAACGATAAGAGTGTCGAAGCCCTTACCGAAGAGTTGAGGCAGGTTAAAAAAGAAAAGGTCAAGTTAGAGAGAAAGCTTAAGGAGATGGAATACATCATCAACTCCTATGAGCAGAATTCTGTTTTCCAGAAAAACATTTATGAAATGATTAAACAGCAGAACGAACAGCAGGATATTTTCCTGCAGTTGGTTTTCGAGTATACACCCGACACTATTCTGATAATGGACAGAAATCGCAAATTTATTCGGGGAACACGGAACACATTAGCTAAGGTGGGAATTAACACAGACTCGCTCACAGAAAAATCATTTGAGGAAATCATTATTCCTTTGTTGCCGCCGGATATGGCTAAGGGCGTTGCAACCGCATTAAACAGGGTTATTAATGAGGGTGAGCTTATTAAATATGACAGGCTTGAGGTTGTTCTCAAGGGTAAGAGATTTATTTTCGAGGTGTCGATTATTCCGCTAAAAAGCGAGAGTGACGGGATTATCGGTGCGATGATGACCCTGCATAACATTACCGAGCTTAATGAAGCGATTGAAGCCGCCGAGCGTTCGAGCAGGGCTAAATCAAACTTCCTTGCTAAAATGAGCCATGAAATCCGCACACCGATGAACGCAATTATCGGTATGTCGGAATTGGTTCTGCGTGAGGATGTTCCTAAGAATATTCATGACCACCTCCTCGGTATTAAGCAATCGGGGGCAGTTTTGGTTGCGATTATTAATGATATTTTAGACTTCTCGAAAATTGAATCGGGAATGATGGAGATTATTCCGGTGAACTATACCCTTTCGGGAATGATTAATGATGTTATAGGAATAATCCGCCTTCGTGTTCTTGAGCGGCCTATATTGTTCACCGTAAATGTAGACAGCAATATCCCCGACGCACTTATCGGTGATGAGATTAGGGTTAAGCAGATGTTGATTAATCTGCTTTCCAACGCCTGTAAATACTGTGAGAAAGGGCATATCAGACTTATTGTTTCTTCTGAACCCATAAACGATGAAACTATTTCGCTGACATTCAGCATTGAGGATACGGGATTAGGCATTAAAAAAGAGAACTTGAAAAGGCTTTTCGGTGATTTCGTTCAACTCGGTGAAACAATTAAAAGTAAGGCGATTGAGGGAACGGGGTTAGGTTTGGCGATTACACGAAGCTTCTGCACCGCTATGGGCGGAAACATTTCCGTTGAGAGTGAATACGGTAAGGGCAGCACATTTAAGCTGACTATTCCGCAAAAGTTCGACAAAGCCACTCAATTAGTAAAGTTCGCTAAAATTAACGAGGAAGAGAACGCTGTTTTAATTTATGAAACGAGAGATGTTTATTCCGAATCGCTTGTTGCCTCGTTAAAGGACTTGGGCGTGGAATATAAGGTTGTTACAAATCAGTCACGCTTTCTTGAGGAAGTCGACAACAATAATTATAACTTCTTCTTTGTTTCGTCGTTCTTGTTCGACAGCACCGAGAAAACGATTAAGAAATTAGGGCGAAGCATTAAAATGATACTAATTTCTGAATACGGCGAGAACCTCATTGAAACGGAAACCTCGAGAACCATGTTCATGCCTGTGCATTCTGCCGATATTGCTGATATTCTGAACAATCGTGCTAAGAGCAATTATAAAAAGAAAAGCCACGGTACACGTTTTATCGCACCTATGGCAAGGATTTTGATTGTCGATGATATTACCACTAACTTAATGGTTGTTGAGGGGCTTATGTCCCCTTATAAAATGAATATCGACCTTAGCAAAAGCGGTAAAGACGCAATTGAACAAGCAAAGGTGAACGATTATGATATTATTTTCATGGACCATATGATGCCGGAGATGGACGGTATTGAAACCACACTGCGTATTCGTGAATTGGAAAGTGAATATAAGACTGCGGAATATTACAGAAATCTGCCGATTGTCGCACTCACTGCCAACGCTGTCACGGGTGTGCGTGAGATGTTTATTAAAAACGGGTTTCAGGATTTCCTTGCTAAGCCCATTGATACCGCTAAGTTAGACGCTATCCTCGACAAGTGGATTCCCGATGATAAGCGTGAGGCTTTTATCGGTGATGAGCCGATTAAGATTGATTCTCCTGCATTTAAAATTGAGGGGATTGATGTTGAAGCCGGAATTTATATGACCGGGGGCAGTGCCAAGAACTATTTGAAGACATTAGCTATATTCCGTGATGACGGAATTGAGAAAATTAATATAATTCGTGAGTGTTTTGAGAATAATGATTTGGGATTGTATGCCACTCATGTTCATGCACTTAAGAGTGCTTCGGCGAGTATCGGTGCGGCAAAGGTGTCGAACATGGCACGCTTGCTTGAAAGTGCTGCGAAAATCAGCGATACAGAATTCATCGCAAAGAACAACGAACGCTTTATTGAAGAATTGTCGCTTTTATTGGAAAGCATAAAAATTGCAGTTTCTGCCACCCATCGGGAGAAAAAACAGACCGGTAATGTTAATATCGAGGTTATTTCATTGGAAGCGGCTAAGTTGAAGATTGCACTTCAAGGGCTTAACATGGAGACCATTGATGCCTCTGTCGCCGCATTGCGTGAGGAAGCTGAGGGTGATATTGAAGCTGTGATTGATGAAATATCCAACAGTATATTAATCTGTGAGTATGACACTGCGGCAAAGCTGACCGATAAGCTATTGGCGAGTGTTTCCGGTTAATCGGTATTACATGACATATTAAAACCGCTCCTGTTTTTATAGCAGGAGCGGTGTTTTTTTTACAATTCTATCTTACCGTATAAAGAGGTGTTTTTTTCAATATCCACGGTGTCCTGAGAGATTTCCGGAGCGGTGCTCGGTGTGCGTTTATACTCCCTTTCAAAGGAAGTCGAAAACCCGCTTGACTGTTTATAGGAACGCCCCTGCGGATTACCGCCGCCTTTGTCGTTGTTGTTGGGGCGACCTCCTCTCGGTTTGTCCCCACCGCTTGAACGGTTATCATTGCCTCCACGCCTTTTCGGGATTTCAGCGGAAATGACGACCTTTCTGTAAGGCTCTTCGCCTATGGAATTGCTGTATACCCCGTCAATTTCTGCGACCTTACTGTGGATAATCCTGCGTTCATACGGGTTCATGGGTTCTAACGTAATCCGCCTTCCCTGCTTGATTACTTTATTTGAGGTGCGGTTTGCAAGAATTTCAAGAGTTTCCTCACGTTTTTCCCTATAGCCGTTACAGTCTACAGTTAAACGTAATCGGGTATTCTCTTCGGTTCCGCCTCTGTTATTCGCTAAAATTGTGAGATACTGCAAGCTGTCTAATGTCTCGCCACGCCTGCCGATAATTATGCCTAAGTCATCTCCGGTAATATCGAGCATGGTAACCTCACCATTAGACTTCACATCGACAGCGAAATCCTTTACACCTAATTGATTGAGGATATTCTCAAGATATTCAACAGCGTGTTTGAACTTCTCGGCATCTTCCTTACTTACAATGGTATACTGCTTCGATTTAGAAGAAGTCGACTGCTCGGGTTTTGCCGCCTTTTGTGCGGGTGGAGTTGATTTTGCTTTTTCTGCTGCTTGGGGAACGGTTTTTTTCTCATTATCTGCACAAAAGGCTCGCACACGGAATTCTCCCTTAGTGCCGAACAGCTTTTTCACCGGCTGTTCAATTACCTCAAAACGAATGTCCAGCTCGTCCATATCGAACGCTTTTGCTGCCATTTCCTTGGCTTCCTCAAATGATTTAGCGGTAAATATTTTTTCCATATTTGTCCCCTTTTCCGAAAATTAGATTATTCTTGTGTGTCATCCGAACTCGTCGGCAACGGTTTTCCAACCTCACCGTATTTCTCCAAATCAGCTCTTCGAGCCTCCTCCAATTTTTTACGATAATAATCCTTACGCTCGTTAGATGACATTTCTGACTTTTTCTTGGTTTTGACCTCTACCTCGCCGTCCTTAGTCTCTTTTTCAATGACTACCTCTGTGTCAAAGCTAATCCCCTTGTTCTTTCTCTCAAGTGCCGCCTTTGCCTGTTCCCGCATTTTTTCGGGAGGCCAAATCTTATAAATAAGAACGCTTTGTGCAATTCCGATAACAGATGAAATTGTCCAATAGAACCCGACACCTGCCGGGAACTGGAACACGATATATAATGAGAACAGCGGCATTGCATAAAGCATATACTTCATCGCCACCATCTGCTGACCCAAATCGGGCATGGTTTTCTTTTGGATATACTGCGTTATAATCGTTTGAGCAATTGAGAATAAGAAACACAGTATCGGAATTATGATAATCGGTGCAAAAATCAGAGTAGGTCTTTCACTGAAGTCAATCCCCAAAAAGACAATCCGCTCCTCAAGAATATCCATCCTTTTCAGAATTTCCCCGTTAATCCCGCTGAACGCTTCGGGGTTGCTTTTGTATATACCGATTACTCTCAGCTCACCCTGTAATGATTTATAGTTGGTTTCAAGTGTGCTTCTGAATTTGCTCTTTTCATTGTCAGTCGCTTCTTCATTTTCTTTAAGATACTCCGCATATTCATGCTCGAGTGAAATTTCCTTAACTGCTGCAATACTGCCCGCTTCAACGCTTTCAAAGCGTTCAAAGTGTGTCATGGGTTTATAAACAACATCAAGTACACCAAAAAGAATAACAAGCGTCAAAATCATCGGGAGGCAACCGCCCGCAGGGTTATACCCCTCTTTTTGCAGTTTTGATGTTTCTTCCTGCATTTTCTGCTGATTATTGCGATACTTGGCTTGGATTTCCTTAACCCTCGGTGCGAAAAGCTGTGACTGTGCCGTGTTCTTCTGCTGTTTCAACGAAAGCGGAAAGCTGGCAACCTTAACAATCAACGTGAATATGATAATAGCCAAGCCTATATCCTTGGTGAGAAGATAACACACCCACATGATATATCCCAACGGTGTACCGAATATTGTGTAAATAAAATCCATCAGCACTTCTCCTTAGTGTAGTCAACGCCGTGAGGTTTTTTCTCGGGGACTGGGTCATACCCTCCCTGCGAAAATGGGTTGCAACGCAGAATTCTCCAAGACGCCAAACAGCCGCCCTTAATCACGCCGAACCGCTTTAATGCGGTAATGGCGTATTGGGAGCAGCTTGGTGTGAACCGACAAGACGGCGGCAATATTTTTGACAGGGTCATTCTATAGAGTTGTATTAAACCGATAAACAGATATTTCATGAATTATCCGAGCTTTTCCATAAGCTCTCTCATCAATTCGTAAACTTGAGTGGATTTATATTCCGTCGTTTTAGCCCTCGCAATAAACACAAAGTCATAACGCTTGTCCGTTCGGCTTCTTAAATCCGGTTCCGCAATTCGGAACGCTTCTCTGATTACACGTTTGGCACGGTTTCGCTTAACCGCCCCGCCTACACTCTTCTTGCTCGCTACTATGCCGAGCCTGTTCACAGCTAATTTGTTCATAAAACAATAACATACGAACGCATCGGTCACGCTATTCTTCCCGTTTTTGAACAAAGACCGGAACTCCCGATTTTTCTTTACAGAATCATATTTTTTCTTGTAGAGATTTTCTTTTTGCATTAATAAGACAGCGTCTTCCTGCCCTTTGCCCTTCTCTTGGAAAGGATTTTACGACCGCTCCTCGTGGACATTCTCTTTCTGAAGCCGTGCTCCTTTTGTCTTTGCCGTTTTTTCGGCTGATAGGTTCTTTTCATTTTTCTCCCCCCTTACTTCGTATATAAACGGAAAACTCCGTGTTTTGAGCATTAACCTAACCATTATATACGAGAATTATTAAATTGTCAAGGTTTTTCTGCCTTAAATTGAAAATTTTGTAAATTTCATTAAAAATCGGGTGTACCACACAGGCACACCCGATATTTAAAAGGCATAATTTTTAGAACAGGTCAATAATTTTCAAAAGAACAGAAAGATTACCGTCGAAGCTTGCCGCTCCGGATTTTACTGCATTGATTATATCATATCTGCCTGTTGCAATTTTCATGAGCTCTTTTTCGGAAATGTTCAATTCACCGTTGTTGCCGTAGTAGTAGCCTCTGTCAATCTTGGGCATACCCTCTTGAACGGCAATGAAAAACTCATCTAAACCTTCAGCGAAAACTTGAATAGCGATGTATTCTTTAATTTTCTTTGCTTTGGTTTTGTTGATTTTATTCCATAATGCAGTTTTTACAACATCGGTTGCGTCAACAACGACAGGTTTCCTGTTGTATGCACGTTTGGTTGTGGTCTTCTTAGCGGTAGCAGCTTTTTTCGCTGTTGTTTTCTTAGCCGCAGGTTTTGCCGCTGTTGCTTTTTTAGCCGCAGGTTTTGCAACGGTTGCTTTTTTTGCTGCAGGTTTTGCAGCAGTTGCCTTCTTAGCCGCAGGTTTTGCTGTAGTTGCCTTCTTAGCCGCAGGTTTTGCCGCTGTTGCTTTTTTTACTGCCGGTTTTGCTGTTGCTGTTTTCTTAGCCGCAGGTTTTGCTGTTGCTGTTTTCTTAGCCGCAGGAGCTTTCTTAACCGCAGGTGCCTTTTTTACTGCCGGTGCTTTTGCCGCAGGAGCTTTCGCTACGTTAGGGCTTGCTACAGGTGCTTCAGCTTTAACGGGGGTTTCCGGTTTTGTGATTTTCTTATCGTCTGCCATAATTATATTCCTTTCATCATTAAAATATATTACTGTCATAATATCACAGTTTAAAATCAATTGCAAGTTTTTTATTATTATTTATTAAAAAGAATAGTATTGAGTAGAAATATCTGAATTAATTATACAATATATACAACAAAATATCAATTATAATTTTCATTATTCGTTACACAGTGTCGAATTCTTAATTCTATTCCGATTTCTTCTGAAATAATACGGCACTTTTCAATGTTCAATTCCGGCAGATTTACGACTGTGAAATTCGTGTTACAAAACGCTTTAATTTTGCGTGCAAAATCGAGCATTGCGTCAAAGGATTTTTCACCGAATTTCGGGCGGGTCAACCGAAAATAATCCTCCCGATTATCGGCGTTCAGGCTGATTGAAATACTATCGAATATTTCCAATTCACTAATGTCGAATTCGGGGTTAATTAACTCGGTGAGTCCGTTGGTGTTTAACCGTAAAGGAATGTCTGTTTTTGTTTTAATATATTCAGCGGTTTCTATAACCGTTTCGACACGTTCGGTGGGTTCACCGTAACCGCAGAAAACGATTTCGGTTATTCCGGTTAAATCGACTTCATCAAAAGCAGATTTAATTTCGTTCATGTCGGGTTCATGCTCTAACCACAAGCTGTCCGCCGAACCAACAGCATCGCTGTTCTTGCGAATGCAGAAAACACATTCACACGAACAGCGATTTGTTAGATTGACATATAACTTATCAAAAAGATAATAGAATATTGTCACACGCATTTACCTCTTATCTATATGAGCATATTCTCTTGTGTCGATTACGTTTTTGTATGCAGGGCGAACGATTTTTCCGTTACCGATAAGCTCCTCAATTCTGTGGGCACACCATCCGGAAATCCTCGCAATTGCAAATATAGGAGTGAACATTTCATCGGGTAAGTCAAGCATTTTATAAACCAATCCGCTGTAGAAATCCACATTGGCACTCACGCCCTTGTACATTCTCTTTTTCTCGCCGATAATTTGCGGTGCAAGGCGTTCAACAGCTTCATAGAGTTTGAACTCCTCCTCCATGCCCTTGTCTTTCGAGAGTTTCTCAACGTATTGCTTAAACAATGTTGCACGGGGGTCGGACAGCGAATAAACCGCATGACCCATTCCGTAAATTAAACCGGATTTATCAAAGCCTTTTTTGTCTAATGCGTCTGATAAATATTGTTCAATCGCTTTTTCGTCACTCCATTTTTTCACCTTTTCCTTAAGGTCGTCGAACATCATCGAAACCTTTATGTTCGCTCCGCCGTGCTTGGGGCCTTTCAGCGAACCAACCGCCGCCGCAATTGTTGAATAGGTATCCGTTCCTGAGGAGGTGACTACACGGGTGGTAAATGTCGAGTTGTTACCGCCGCCGTGGTCTGCGTGAAGAACCATTGCCATATCCAAAATCATTGCTTCCATTTCGGAATATTGACAGTTTGGGCGAAGCATGTATAAAACATTTTCTGCGGTGGACAGTTCCGGCAACGGTGCATGTATGAACAAGCTTTGGTCTTCATGATAATGCTTAAACGCTTGATAACCGTAAATACAAAGCCTCGGAAATCTCGCAATCATTTGAAGCGACTGACGCATTACGTTTTCAATTGTAACATCTTCAGCACACTCATCATATGAATAAAGTGTGAGAATGCTCCTCGCTAACGAGTTCATCACATCTTTACTGGGTGCTTTCAGAATTACATCACGGGTGAAGCTGGTGGGCAGGTCACGATATTTAATAAGCTGTTGATTAAATAAAGTCAGCTGTTCCTTTGTGGGGAGTTCGCCGAATAATAACAAATATGTCGTTTCCTCGAAGCCCATACGCTTCTCGCTTACAAAACCGTCCACGATTTTCTCAATATCATAGCCGTGATAATAAAGCTTACCGTCACAGGGAATCATCTCCCCGTCCTCGACATTATATGCTTTTACGTCGGCGATTTTGGTTAATCCCGCAAGAACACCCTTACCGTTAATATCACGCAGTCCCCTTTTTACATCATATTTCCCGTAAAGAGCGGGGTCAATCCGCAAATTATTTATACTAATATCGGTATAATTCTTAATCTCCTCAGTGATTTCGCAATAATTAATTTCTCTTGCCATTCTCTTGTTCGTCCTTTCATGAATAAACTAATCGGATACATTCTACCATATTTTTGTAGTTTTTGCAACTTATTTTTTTGCATTCATAAAATTCACCAAATATTTGCTATAATTTTCGTCAATATTTACATAATATAAATAGTATTAATTATGGTATTGAAAATTACGGCGAATTATGTTATACTGGTCTATAAGTGTTTAATATAAGGGGAGTACATATGAAAGTTATTAAATCCAACACCTATAATGTAGTAAATACAGAACCGTTTGATATACCCAAACCGCTTGAGTTTGAACTCTTGAGCGGAAACTCGCTTTTAGCCGCATACACAATTCAAGAGGACGGCAGAGTGGATTATAGCTTTAATCCGGGCAGTAAAGAGAGAATTCTCACCAGTACAAGCCGTCCGCTTGATTTAAACGACATATACTTCCTGCTTTCCAGCAGGGTTTTCCCGGATAAAATGCCGTTCACACGTAACGAGCTTGACCGTTTTGGTATATACGAGTATAACCCTTATGAAATTGCACGGAAAACTCACGGGATTATGCCCGCTGACCGTTATTGGTTCCGTTTCTTCGGTGAGGACTTAAGCTTTAAGAAAGCCAGTGAGGATTTTAATTCATACTTCACTAAGCCTGTTCCGGCCCCTGCAACCGAAGCTGCCCCCCCACCCGCCGAATCTGTTGACGAAATGACCGAGCAGGAATTGCAAGCTATATTCAGCATTGACAGTCTGCTTAATCAAAAATCCCATGAGTTCACAAGCATAAACGACGTTAACAGTATATTACACGAGAATACCCTTGACATTGAATCTCTTGCCGCTAATATTGACGATACTCCGATTACCGAATCGGTATTCGTCGCCGCTTTGGATAAACCGGAAAGCTCGGTAATGACACCCGACCAAATTGCGGCACTCTTGAACAAAAGCAGTGAACCTGCTCCCGAACCGGCACTGCCGGATTCGCCGGCTCCGCCGATTGCTGAACCCGTAAGCGATTCCGGAGGCGGAGGGAACATGTCCCCCGAGGCTATTGCGGCATTGTTATCGTCCGCTGGTGGCGGTGAACCCGAACCTACTCCTGCACCCGCAGAAACTTCTTCGGGCGGGAATATGTCCCCCGAGGCTATTGCGGCATTGTTATCGTCCGCTGGTGGCGATGAACCCACTCCAGAACCCGAACCAATACCTGCACCCGCAGAGACTTCTTCGGGTGGGAACATGTCCCCCGAGGCTATTGCGGCATTATTGGCAGGTAATTCTTCAGAGCCTGAACCCACTCCCGAACCGACACCTACTCCTGCACCCGCAGAAACTTCTTCGGGCGGGAACATGTCCCCCGAGGCTATTGCGGCGTTGTTGGCATCCGCAGGCGGCGGCGATGAATAAACCCGTCATGACTAAAACTAAAAAGCGGCTCCTGTTTATATGGAGTCCGCTTTTCTTGTTGTATATCCTCTCACTGATTACCGGATTTATGCTGCAAACCACAACATACGAGATATATTCAGATAAAATTGATGATGAAATCCGCATTGTTCTGATTACTGACCTGCACAACACCGTATTCGGGAAGAACCAGAAACAGCTTATAGGAAGAATAAAAGACAGTAACCCCGATTTAATCCTGTTAGCGGGAGATATATTCCACGATTATGGCTCACGTGACGGGGCTCATATGCTTATGGAGGGGATACAAGGACTTGCACCCGCTTACTTTGTGACCGGAAATCACGATTTATCTAATCGGGAAATCAGTCTTATTTTAAATGAAGTAACCTCCTATGGAATAACAATCCTGTCTGACAGCTTCGAGGAAATCGAAATAAAAGGGAACAGAATTATCGTTGCGGGGATTGATGACCCTGTTAAAGGGTATAACCATAAAATAGAAATGCAGAGGGCTTTCGGGGAATTACATGAAAAAGGCGGGTACAAGATACTTCTCGCACACCGCCCTGAGGACATTAATTATTACACCGAACACCCGTTCGACTTAGTAGTATCGGGACACGCACACGGCGGGCAGGTTTTCGTGCCGTTCATTAATCGGGGATTGTACGTTCCGCACCAAGGAATCTTAGCCGAATACGCAGGCGGACTTTATGAACACGGCACACTCACGCATATTGTCAGTCGGGGACTTTCGATAAAACACCCGTCACCGATTATTCCGAGGGTTAATAACCGCCCGGAATTAGTAGTAATTTCGGTTAAATCCGCGAATTAAACGGAACAGCGGCTTGCTGTAACAGACTCAACATTCCCTGCGGCTCACGAATTTGGTGTGCCAGCATGGCGATTGCAGTTTGTTTAAGTACGCTGTTTTTTGTATAGTTTATCATTTCCTCCGCCATATCTGCATCGGAAATCCTCGATAATGCAGCAATCTGGTTTTCATTAGAGGTCATAAGACTGTTAACTGTATGCTCGAGCCGGTTTTGAGTTGCACCTAATGACGCCCTCTGCCCTGATACAAGGCTTATTGCACTGTCGGACATTCCGATTGAGCTTAACGCACCGTTAACGGTACTTACATTAAACCCACGCAGTCCGATTGAATTAGCGTTCATGGAGTTAATATTAATCGACAACCTCTGCTCGCTTGCATTATTTGCACCGATTTGCAGGTTAAAGCTGTTGTTACCGGAAAGTGAACCGTCAAGCAGTTTAATCCCGTTATAATTAGTTGTAGAGGAAATCCTGTTAATTTCGGACATTAACTGGTCAATTTCAAGCTGCATGAACCCACGCTCGGTATCACCGAAAATCCCGTTAGCCGATTGAATAGAGAGCTCCTTCATTCGTGAAACCATGGCATTTGTATTCCCTAATGCCCCGTCTGCGATTTGGATTAGGCTTATACCGCTTGTCGCATTACGGATTGCTTGATTTGTTCCGCCGATTTGCGATTGCATTTTCATGGCAATGGCAAGGGCAGACGCATCATCAGCCGCACTGTTAAGCCGTGTTCCCGACGCAATACTCGATGACGAGCTTTTCATTTGGCTGTTGGCAGTGTTCAATTTATTTATTGTTCCCATTGCATTAATGTTCATAATTCCACCTCCGCATATACTTATTTGACATTATACCACATTTTATTGATAATTGCAAGTGTTTTTCAAAATACATTTCTCGCAATCGGGGTTTCGGGCTTTGCAGGTGCTTCTGCCGTGTAAAACGAGTCTGTGACAGAACATGAGGCTTTCCTCGGCAGGGATTGATTTAACGAGAACTCGCTCTACAATCAGCGGATTAGTCGACTTGGGATTGATTAATCCCAATCGGTTAGATAAGCGGATTACATGAGTGTCGGTGACGATTGCGGGTTTATTGTACAATTCACCAAGTATTAAATTAGCTGTTTTTCTGCCCACGCCGGGTAATTCTAATAATTCGGGCATGTTATCGGGGACTATGCAGTTATGCTTTTCTTGTAAGATTTTGCACATGTTCACAATATCTGCCGCTTTTGTTTTATATAACCCGCACGATTTTACAATTCGCTCAATATCCGAAACATCTGCGTTTGCGAAAGCTTTTATATCAGTATATTCCGCAAACAAAGCGGGCGTTACCGTGTTCACCCGCTTGTCGGTGCATTGTGCGGAAAGGCGGGCGGCGATTAACAGCTCGTGCGGTGCATTGTAAAATAGCATACATTTCGGGTCGGGGTATTCTTTTTTCAAAAGTTTAATGATTTTATTAACTTTCATGCTTGCACCCACAATAGTTCTGGCGATACAGGTTATGCTTTTTCGATAATTCGATTGAACGCAGATACCCGTTCTTTTTCTTGAAATCGGCTTGCAGTCCCTTATCATATTCGGATATAATCGAGTTAATCTCATTTGCGTTCTTATGGGGGGAAACTGTTAATGTAGTCGTGAAAAGGTCAAAACCCCCTGCCCTTTTTGCAGTTTCAGAAAGTCTGTGAGCTACACAGTCACGGCAGTTATCGAATTTTTGTGGGGTATATTCACCCACGATTAACTCAATATCGGGGTATATATCCCCCACGTATCGCCCAAGCTCACTTAACCGCTTAATATGCTCCTCCTCGGGGACGATATTCGGGTTATACCAGAACAGCGTTATTTCATAATCCGGTATAAGCCGCTCGATTACAGCGGTACTGCAGGGGGCACAGCAGGCATGAAGTAAAAGTCTTTTTTTATTCATTTAATGTCAGCTTCCCCACTATTTCAAATGTATTCCCTTTTTGCCACAGATACGTGCACATGCTGATTAACCAGCCCTCCCCCGGTTCAAGCATAAACTCAACGGGGTCTCCCTTCGGTAATCCGCACCCTGCCACAAGCGTAACAATCGCTTCTTCGTCGGTTATTATTGCGGCTTTTGTAATACCGGAACGGGTAAGGTCACTAAACAGCAGGTTTAAGGCACAAACGCACCTTAAAGCGAATTGTTCATCTGTTTCGGCAGGGTCACGCTCACGAAAGTCCATTGCAGTGTGAAGGGTATGCTTCGGGTAGAACGATTGAGCCGCAATTGTACAGGCGATATTCGGGGAAACATAGACCTTTCCTACGTTTGGATAAGGCAGTGAGTTCTCCCCGTGGCGGATTAAATAAATCTCGTAATTTTTCATGAAAGCACCATTCCGTATACTAATAGTATAAATAATATGTATAAATTTGTCGATTTTGCCGATTTACATTATGCGGAGAATCCTATATAATATAATGTACACGACATTTATTGAGGATTTAACATGAACAATGATTTTCCGCGGATTCTCTCACTTTTAAGAAAAGAACGCAAGCTCAGCCAGAAGCAGGTCGCACATGACCTTAGTGTGGCACAGGCTTTGCTTTCCCATTATGAAAACGGTAAGCGTGAGTGCGGGTTGGATTTTTTAATCAGAGCGGCAGACTATTACAGTGTTTCTACCGATTATTTATTGGGGCGTTCCGCAGTCAGTGCGGGTACGTTCATAACGGAGAACGACATTCCCGATGCCGAGATTATCCAAAAGGCGGGGAGCGGAACTGAAAATATATCTGCACAGTTATCGAAAAAGCTGATAATCAGCGGGATTGAAGTGGTTTATTCCTTGCTTGCTAAGTTCAAGAACAGTAAACTAACGGCAAGCATTTCCGAATTCCTCACACTGTCGGTGTATAGCTGCTTCCGCTTAACCTATCGTGCCAATTCCAAAAATGATGCCAACATATTCGGGATAAAGGAAGAATTGGCGTTGAGGAGTGCGTTGGCGGGTCGCAGTATATCCGAGGGGAATGCGATTATTGCCGCTGACGAAACCGGTGACGACAGCCTACCCGTTATAACCACCGCAACCCTTGAAGCAGATTATAACCGCCAAGCAACAGCGTTATTGAGTTTAATAAAGAGCAGTGAAAACCAACTCAAGAAAATTAATAATTAATAATTAATAATGTATAATTATTTAAAATCCGCCGCCGAAAGGCGGCACAATCATTTTTAATTATTAATTATTAATTATTAATTGATTTACTCCCGTTTTTTTCTTATTAATTCTATTGCGGCAATTCCCGAGCGGAAGTTTAAAATCGCCACTGCCAAGAATAACACGGACAGACTTATATAATAGAACATCATATTTTCAACAAGCATTACAATCAAGCACATACCGACAAGAATAATAATATTTATTATCATTTTGGGCAGTTTCAAGTCCATTAATACGATTTTACGGGTATCAATCGCCCGAATTATGAATATAACCAAGAAGCTGACAAGTGTTGCCAACGCCGCTCCCTGAAGTCCCCAGAACGAAATAAGCAGCAGGTTTAACCCGATGTTTATGCTTGCACCGCTGAACACCGTTACCATTGAACGAACAGACTTGCGTGAAGCGACATACACGCTTCCCATAAACGTCGAAAAACAGGTGAATACTACTGAAATAATAAGCAGGGGCGAGTATTTATAAACCCCCTCGAACTCGTTGGCGGTCATAATATCGAGTAAGGGTTTGATGAACAGTAGCATTCCCGCCGCAATCACATAAACCGTTGACTGGAATATGTTAAATACGTTTGAGTAAAACCGTGCAATTGTACGGGAATTTTTTTCGGTGATTGCAGACATGTTCCACGCTTGTGAGAAAATCCCCGATATTAGTGCAATGGCGTTTGGTAAGCGATACGCCGCTTTATACATTCCGTTATAGTCAACGCCGAGCATGGACGTTATGAAAAAGCTGTCAGACACGTTAGTTATCCACCACATCGCCGTAGTGGGAATAAGCGGTATACAAAAGCGGTACATCGAACGCCGCAGTCGTTTGTCTAACCCGAAAATTCGGAAATACTTATGCAGCTTCGCCGTATAAAACAAGAATATTATCGAAAATGCGTCGGCGAGAACTACCGATAATATATAACCCGTCACTCCCATGTTAAAGACGAGCATGAATATGAGGTTGAAAATTATATTAACTGCGGTGGTCAGTATCCCGTCAATCGCAAAAAGGCGGACATAACCCGCACTCCTCACGAACAAAGCACAGCAGCTTTTTATGCTTCCGGTGAATACGTATATGTAAATCAGGAAAACATATTCGTATAGAAAGTTGATTAATCCGATTGCGGGGGCAACCGTTGCGAAGAATAACACACCGATTATTGTAGTAAGCAGTCCTATTGAAAAAACCTGCGATTTGTCATATTTATTGTCTATTCCGAAGCGGATAATCGACTCGCCGATTGACAGCGTCATAAACGCCATAATAAGGACAGAGGCATCAACAATATTAGCAACCGCACCATAACCGTCTTTGCCCAGCATTCCTGTGTAGAACCTCATCATTATATAGACGAGGAACTTCGAGCTGAACTGACCTATGGCGAGGATTACCGTATTCGATGCAAGCCGTTTATATCTGTCCATTTTTTTCCTTTAAGAATTTTACGATAATATGCGGGAATAATTATAATGTAGGGGTGACCTGCGGTCGCCCGCAATCGAAGGAGATGTTTATTATGACTAATATATTTACCAAAACCGTAATGTTTATCGGCGGTCTTGCAATTATCGCCGCTTCTGCGGATATAATCGCAACCTCTATATCCTCAAGCTATCGCCGAAAAGGTTCAACAGTGCGGCAGACTCGTCACTCAAAATCCCACTTCTGACCATCGGCTTATACCCGAACGGAAAGTCATACACATTTGTTACAGAAGCCAATGCACCGGTTTTCTCGGCGAATGCACCGTAAACTATTCGTTTAAGCTGTGCCTGCATAATCGCACCTGCACACATTAAGCAGGGTTCTAAAGTCACGTACATCGTGCATGTATCAAGCCGTCGATTTTTTAAGAAATCTGCGGCTTTTTCAATTGCTGTGATTTCTGCATGGGCAATCGGCGAATTAAGCTCCTCCCGCCGGTTATACGCTTGTGCAATAATTTCGCCGTTTTCGTCAACAATTATCGCACCAATCGGAGCTTCACCGAGGGAGAGTGCTTTTTCTGCTAAGGACAACGCTTTCAGCATATATTCTTCATCTAAAAGCATAGTATTTACTCCGCTTCTTTCGACTTTGATTTGAAATAAGCCTCGGTTATACATGAATATAACGCCTGCTTGTCCGCCTCTTTCAACTCACTTGAGAACACCTCACGAGCCTCCTCAAGAAGTGCCAGCCCTCTGTTAACGGCAACATCTCCCGAAGTCGCATTAAACACATAACGCTCCTCACTGTCTAATATCAGCTTTTGCTTTTCGTTTTTGAGGAATTCCGGTGTGGTATCAAGGAGATTAGCCATCTTCGCAAGAATTGCCCTGCGAGGATTCCTCCCGCCGGATATGTAGTTAGCGAGGGCACGATATGTAATCCCCACACTTGTTGCGAAGTCGGTCTTAGTAACGCCTTTTCTGCGGATTAAGATTTCTAATTTTTCCGGTAATGTCATTTTTATTATACCCCCAATTCATTCTCATTACATTATAACTGTGAACATTTGAAATGTCAAGAATTTCCTGTCAATATACATTTATTCGCTTTTTATGCATTATTTACTGCATAATATGCACTATTCTGCATAATCTTCCTTGACAAATGCGGAAATTAACGTATAATAGTTATATTGGTTTATTAAGGAGAGGTTGTTATGTATAAAAAAATTGTGCTTGCATATTCGGGTGGGCTTGACACTTCTATAATTATTCCGTGGCTTAAAGAGAATTATGATAATTGTGAAGTTATCTGCATGGCGGCGAATGTCGGTCAGGATGCTGAGCTTGTCGGATTAGAAGAACGTGCATTAAAAACAGGAGCAAGCAAGTTATATATCGAAGATGTGCAGGACGAGTTTGTTAATGATTTTATATTCCCGACGCTTAAGATGGGGGCAAGGTATGAGGGGTATCTCCTTGGGACGGCGTTCGCCCGACCGGTAATCGCCAAACGCTTAGTCGAGATTGCTGAAAAAGAAAATGCAGACGCAGTCTGCCACGGCTGTACCGGAAAGGGTAATGACCAGGTTCGCTTCGAGCTGACGGTGAAAGCGTTAGCCCCTGATTTAAAAATCATTGCACCGTGGAGAATATGGGACATTAAAAGTCGTGAGCAGGAAATCGAATACGCCGAATTGCATAATATCCCCTTAACGATTAACCGTGAGACCAACTATTCAAAGGACATGAACCTGTGGCACCTTTCACACGAGGGGTTGGACTTGGAAGACCCTGCCAATGAGCCGTTATATAATAATGATGAGTTTTTGGAACTCTGCGTTTCTCCCGAAAATGCACCCGATACCCCGACTTATGTAACTGTCGGCTTTGAAAAAGGGATACCTGTTTCTTTAAATAACGAGATTCTAAAAGGCACAGACCTGATTAAAAAACTCAACAGGCTCGGTGGGGACAACGGGATTGGTTTATTCGACGTGGTGGAAAATCGATTAGTCGGCATGAAGTCACGTGGAGTTTATGAAACGCCGGGAGGGACTATTCTTTATACGGCACATGAGGTCCTCGAATCTATCTGCCTTGACAAGGAAACATCGCACTATAAAGCGGTTATGGCGTTGAAGTATGCGGAGTTGGTCTATAACGGGCAGTGGTATACACCATTACGTGAGGCGATGGACGCTTTTGTGAATAAGACACAGGAAACAGTCACAGGTGAGGTTAAGTTAAAGCTATACAAGGGTAATATAATGAATGCAGGGGTTAAGTCACCGTATTCGCTTTATAATGAGGATATTGCTTCGTTCGGTGAAACCGCCTACGGTCAAAAGGATGCCTATAATCAAAAGGACGCTGAAGGGTTTATTAACCTGTTCGGGCTGCCGATAACGGTTAAGGCGTTACAGGAAAAGGAAATGAGAAAACAATGATAATAAGGGAATTCACCCTCGCCGACCATAGTGCGGCGTTTACAATATGGCAGAACACAAAAGGTGTTTGCAATTGCGACAAATGCATGACGCTCGATAAGGAAGAGGAAATAGCAAGGTTCATTTTAAGAAACCCCGGAATGAGCTTTGTAGCAGAACAAGACGGCGAGGTCATAGGGACTGTTCTTGCAGGGCATGACGGCAGAACGGGAATAATATACCGCCTTACCGTGGCAGAAAAAATCCGTGAAAAAGGAATTGGAAAAGCATTGGTTGAAAACGCTGTTAAGGCTTTAAAAAACGAGGGGTTGACCACCATTAAAGCGTTTGTTCTGAATGATAATGATATAGGCAATATATTCTGGGAGAAAATCGGTTTCAAGGAAAACGATATGGCAGTTACAAGAGTTAAAAGGATATAGATATGGATAAATTATGGGCGGGCAGGTTCTCTAAGGAGACCGATAAAACAGTAAATGCGTTTAACTCGTCGATAGCGTTCGATTGCCGAATGTATCGTGAGGATATTCAAGGCAGTATCGCTCATGCGACAATGCTCGGTGCGGTTGGTATAATCCCGAAAGAGGACAGTGAAAAAATTATTACGGGATTAGAAAGTATTCTGCAGGACATTGAGAACGGCGTTCTTGAATTTGACCCAAATGCCGAAGACATTCACATGTTTATCGAAGCAGAGCTGACTAAACGCATAGGCGAACCCGGTAAGAAACTGCACACTGCACGTTCACGTAATGACCAAGTCGCAACCGATTTACGGCTGTATCTTCGGCGTGAAACCGAGGAAATCCAAAACCTGCTTATTCAATTGATTAATACCCTTTGTGAAATTGCAACACAGCACCACGACACAGTTATGCCCGGGTATACTCACTTACAAAGGGCACAGCCGATTACCTTTGACAGTCACCTGTTGGCTTATGTAGGAATGTTCGCAAGGGATATTGCAAGACTTCGGGACGCTAAGAACATTATGAATGAGGGGTGTCCCCTCGGGGCATGTGCATTAGCGGGGACGACTTACCCCATTGACCGAAAAATGACCTCTGACTTATTGGGCTTCGATTACACAATTGCTTATGAAACGCTCGACAGTGTTTCCGACAGGGACTTTTGTATTGAAATTGCCGGTGCTTTGGCGATAATTATGGTGCATTTGTCAAGATTATCCGAAGAAATAATTCTGTGGTGTTCGTGGGAGTTTAAGTTTATCGAGCTTGATGACGCTTATTCGACCGGTTCAAGCATTATGCCGCAGAAAAAAAACCCCGACGTTGCAGAATTAATCCGAGGGAAATCCGGTAGAGTATTCGGAGATTTGCAAGCGTTATTGGTAATCATGAAAGGGCTTCCCTTAGCTTACAACAAGGATATGCAGGAGGTTCAAGAAGCGGTATATGACGCTGTTGACACTGTGAAGTTATGCTTAGAGGTGTTCGCCCCCATGTTAAAAACCATGACTGTTAACAAGGAAAATATGCGTAGTGCGGCGGCGAAGGGGTTCATAAACGCAACTGACTGTGCGGATTATTTAGTAAAAAAAGGTATGGCGTTCCGTGACGCATACAGGATTACAGGGGAAATAGTCGCATTGTGTATCGAAAGAAACCTCGATTTAGAAACATTACCGATTATTATATATAAAGAAAAGTGCGAATTATTCGATAATGATATATATGAGGCGGTTAATTTAGAGAATTGTGTAAACAACAGAAAGGTTAATGAAAATAATGAAAAAGCATAAGGTGTTCATCGACGGGGAAACCGGGACTGTGGGATTGCAAATACATTCGAGGTTAAAAAGCAGAAACGATATTGAAATCCTCACAATCCCAAGAGAATTAAGCGAAAATCTTGACCAACGCAAGAAACTAATAAACCAAGCAGAATTTGTGTTCCTGTGTCTGCCTGATGAAATTGCAAAACAATCGGTCAGCGTTATAGAAAACCCCGATGTTCGTGTGATTGACGCTTCGACAGCCCACCGAACCAATCCGGAGTGGGATTATGGTTTCCCCGAATTGTCAAAGGAACATAAGGAGAAAATTCGCACTTCAAAGCGTGTGGCAGTACCCGGGTGTTATGCGAGCGGGTTCATTGCATTGATTTACCCCCTTGTTAAAGCGAGTATTATTCCGAAAGACCACCCGATAAGCTGTTTCGGGATTTCCGGATACAGTGGTGCGGGAAAAGCGTTTATCGCCGAATACGAGAATTCCAAACGACACCCCGACTTAAAAAGCGGCAGGTTTTATGCACTGTCACAATCACATAAGCACCAGCCGGAAATGCAGGTTGTCTGCGGATTAGAAAGAACGCCTATGTTCAACCCGATTATCGACGACTATTATGGGGGCATGATTGTGAGCGTTCCGTTACAGGGGTTCAGCAAAGCAGAAATAGAAACGGCATACAAAAACAATTATAAAACCGGAAATGTCAAATATATCGAGAGTTATGATGAACCGTTCCTTGCGGCGAATGCATTAAGCGGTTCTGATGAAATGGAGATATACGCTTTTGGGAATGATGAGCGAGTTCTATTAACCGCAAGATTTGACAATTTAGGAAAAGGGGCAAGTGGTGCAGCGGTACAATGCTTTGATATAATGGTAGGAGAAAAATAATGATTACATTCGATGGGTTTGTCCCTGTTCAGGGCGGTGTTTGTGCCGCAAAAGGGTTCACAGCGGGCGGAATCTGCATAGGAGTTAAAGCAAGCAATCTCGAAAACGACAAGAAAGACCTTGCGATGATTTATTGTGTCAGAAAGTGCAACACCGCCTCTGTGTATACAGTTAATAAGGTTGCGGGAGCACCGATTGCCGTAACAAAGAAACACCTCGCTTTAACTTCGGGAAAGGCACAGGCAGTGATTGCCAATTCCGGAAACGCCAACACCTGCAACCCCGACGGAATTGATATTGCTGAGAAAATGTGCAAACTCACGGCTGAGGCGTTGCACTTGTCGGAAGAAGATATTATTATCGCTTCAACGGGAGTTATCGGGCAAAAGTTGTCGATTGAGCCTTTTGAAACGGGAATTCCGATTTTAGCGGCAGAGTTAAGCGAATTGGGCAGCGACGCTGCTTGTGAAGCAATAATGACCACCGATACATTTAAGAAACAGTTCGCTGTGGAGTTCGAGTTAAGCGGCGGCGTTAAATGCTCACTCGGCGGAATAAGCAAGGGCAGCGGCATGATTAACCCAAACATGGCTACATTATTGGCGTTCATAACCACCGATGTATACATCAGTGTCCCTATGTTGGAGCAAGCGTTGAAGTTCGTCAACGGTGTTACTTATAATATGGTAAGTGTTGATGGTGATACATCCACTAATGACATGGTGAGTGTTATGGCTTCGGGATTGGCAGGTAACAACAGAATTACCGAAGAGAATGAGGATTATGAAACATTCGTGGAAGCGTTATATGCGGTTATGGTGAATTTGGCGAGGGAAACCGCACGTGACGGGGAGGGTGCGACTAAGCTGTTAGAATGTATTGTTCGGGGAGCACCCGATGAAGATATTGCGAAAGCTGTTGCAAAATCGGTAATATCGAGCAGTCTGTTTAAGGCGGCGATGAGTGCGGGGGACGCTAACTGGGGCAGAATTATGTGTGCTATTGGTTATACCGATTGTGAGTTTGACATTAGTAAAATCAGCATAGAATTGGCTTCTTCTCAGGGCAGAATAATCGTCTGCAAGAACGGTTCGGGCGTGCCTTTCTCGGAGGAAGAGGCATATACCCTACTTTCCGAGGACGAGGTACGCATATACATCAACCTCAATTCCGGAGAGGGTGAGGCGGTCGCATGGGGGTGCGATTTAACAAAGGAGTATGTGGATATTAATGCGGACTACAGGAGTTAATGAGTTATATCATAAAATCATAAGAAACCATAACGATGAATTAAATCGATTAAAGCTCAATTCAATCATGAAGAATGCGTTGTTCATTGCCGTTTTCATAATTGCGGAAGTGATTGTAGGGAGCGTGTATATCAAGGATACCGATTCGTTGGCTATGTTTGTATTTATTGTTTTCCCGTTTATTGCGATATTCGCATGGGTTATTTATATTTTTGTACGGTTCTTTTTCGAGAAAAGCGGTAAATCATCAAAGGTGCAATACGTTTCATGTTTTCTTAAAAATGTTGCAGACCCGTTTTTGAAGGAGTTATACGGTCTTGAGTACTGCAATCCCGAGTTACAGATTACCGGTGAGGAGCTGAGGGCGAAAATAAAAAAAGCCGGAACTGACACAGTAAGCAGCTATGGCGTATTAGAGACACCGAATGTCATAAATCGTGCTATATTCCCGCTGTATACTTTTCAAAACGACAACACGGATATTAATGTTTTCAGCGTACATGCGAATAAAAGGAGCTATTACGGGATTTTAGCGGTTATTACTGTTTCAGAAAGAAAAGCACACTATAACATAGAAAACACAAACAGGAATATGTACATTTCTTTCAATGGTACAAATTTGCATATAGTTATAAAAAATTGCAAAAACATGGAATTCGGAGTGTTAAACGCAAAGAAGAAGTTATTCAAAATCTGTGAGTATATCGAGCAGATTAACAGAATTAAGGAGAGGTTATGAACATAAACAACAACACAAGGGCGAATATTCTTAATGAAGCATTACCGTATATTCAGGAATACTACGGGAAAATCGTTGTCGTGAAATACGGCGGCAACGCCATGTTAAACGACGAATTAAAACAGGCAGTCATGTCTGATATAGTAATGCTGTCCTTATGCGGAATAAAAATTGTCTTAGTCCACGGAGGCGGCCCCGAAATAGATTCCATGCTCAACAAAATCGGGAAGGAATCGAAATTCATCAATGGCTTACGTTACACCGATAAGGAAACGATGGACATTGTCCAAATGGTGTTATGCGGGAAAATCAACAAGGACTTAGTGGATTTACTGCACTCGCATAAAGGAAAGGCAATCGGGTTATGCGGACTCGACAACGGGTTACTTGAAGCCAAACAATTAAGCGTGGATTTAGGGTACGTCGGGGAGATTTCAAAGGTTAATCCCGAGGTGATTTTTACCGCATTAGATAACGGATATATCCCTGTAATATCGACAATTGCAGGCGGGGACAATGCTTATAACATTAACGCCGACATTGCCGCCTCACGCATTGCAGCAGAAATGGGGGCAGAAAACCTCATTCTTATGACTGATACGGCGGGTGTCCTCGAGGATGTAAATAACCCCGAAAGCATAATCCGCACCATTAAAGTAAACGAGGTACCTTTGCTGAAAGAACAGGGTGTTATTTCCGGGGGAATGATTCCGAAAATCGACTGCTGTGTTGAAGCGGTTCGGCGGGGTGTAAATAAAACAAATATAATCGACGGCAGAATTCCACACTCTATTCTTTTAGAACTGCTGACCGATTTAGGAACAGGTACAATGATTGTGAAAGGTTATTGACGAACAATTGACAATTTACAATTTACAATTGACAATTAATTAAGGAGAAAACTATGACTATTATAGAAAAAACAGATAAATATGTTATGCAGTCTTACGGGAGGTTGCCGGCAGTTATCGAAAACGCAGAGCAATACATCGACTTCGGGAGCGGAGTGGGTACAAATTCTCTCGGCTATTGCGATGATGACTGGGTTAATGCCGTCTGCAGGCAGGCGAAGCTTATGCAGCATACCAGCAATTACTACTATAACACACCCTCCGCTGATTTTGCAGAAAAGTTATGCGACATTACCGGATATACTAATGTATTTTTCGGGAATTCCGGTGCGGAGGCGAACGAATGTGCCATAAAAACCGCAAGGAAATACAGTTTCGATAAATACGGTAAAGGTCGGCATACTATTATTACGCTGAAGAACTCGTTCCACGGGAGAACCCTTGCGACAATTTCGGCAACCGGGCAGGACGATTTCCATAATTACTTCTTCCCTTTTTTAGACGGCTTTGTCTACGCCGAACCCAATGATACCGTCGATTTAGCGGAAAAGTTAGGCAGTCACGTCTGTGCTGTTATGCTTGAATATGTTCAGGGCGAGGGCGGTGTATGTCCGTTAGAGCAAGACTTCGTTGACATGGTGTATATGTTATGTGCGGAGAAAGATGTTCTTGTAATCGCTGACGAGGTTCAGACAGGTGCAGGCAGGACGGGGAAATTCCTGTGTCAGGAGCATTTCGGGCATAAAGCTGACATTGTCACAATGGCTAAGGGATTATTCGGGGGATTACCCGGGGGTGTCTGCTTATTCGGTGAAAAGTGTTCCGAGGTGCTGACAGCCGGGACTCACGGTTCGACTTATGGCGGAAATCCTGTTGTCATGAGCGGAGGTATTGTCGTTCTTGACAAGGTGTCACAGCCCGAATTCCTTTCAGAAGTAATTAAAAAAGGCGACTATATAAGGGAAAAGCTGTCTGCCGTTAATGAAATTGCTTCAATTGACGGGAAAGGGTTAATGCTCGGTATAACGCTCAAAAGTAAAAACGCCAAGGAAGTTATGAAAAAAGCACTCGACAACGGATTATTAGTTCTTGTTGCTAAAGAGAAGGTAAGACTGCTTCCGCCGCTCACAATCACATACGATGACCTTGACAAAGGGTTAGAAATATTAATCAACATTTTAGGAGAAAAAACATGAAACACTTATTAAAACTATTAGACCTCACCTCGGATGAGATTATCGAAATCTTAAACCTTGCTGACCAGTTAAAATACGAGCAGAAGCACGGAATCCCGCATTTACTGCTTAAAGGGAAGACTCTCGGTATGATTTTCGAGAAGGCCTCAACAAGGACACGGGTTTCATTCGAGGCAGGGATTTACCAATTAGGCGGGCAGGGTTTGTTCCTGTCCTCACAAGAGCTTCAAATGGGCAGGGGCGAACCCATTCAAGACACTGCGAGGGTTCTCTCAAGGTACCTCGACGGGATTATGATTAGGACATATAAGCAAGACGATGTGGAGAAATTAGCACAATTCGGTGAAATCCCCGTAATCAACGGGTTAACCGACTTCGCTCACCCTTGCCAAGTCTTAGCCGACCTTATGACAATTCGGGAATACAAAAACAAGTTAGAGGGGTTGAAGCTATGCTGGATTGGTGACGGTCACAACATGGCGAACTCACTGACTGTGGGCTGCCTTAAGGTAGGCATGGACGTTTCATTAGCCTGCCCTGCCGGATTCCACCCCGCTGAAGAGGTTCTGCAATTTGCAAAGGATTATGATAATTTTGAGCTTGTTTCCGAGCCGACCATTGCCGCTAAGGATGCTGATGTTCTCGTAACCGATGTATGGGCTTCGATGGGTCAGGAGGAGGAAATGGAGAAAAGGCGGGTAGCGTTTAAGGGGTATCAGATTAATGACGAATTATTGAAGTTAGCGAAGCCCGACGCAATTGTAATGCACTGCCTGCCCGCACATAGGGAGGAAGAGATTACTACCGCAGTATTAGAAGCACACGCCAATGTAATCTTCGATGAGGCTGAAAACAGGCTCCACGCACAAAAAGCTGTGATGGTCAAATTAATGAACAATTAATAATGAACAGACTTATTGAACGATTTTATAATTATGCAAGAAAACAAACCGACAATGCCGTTTCAAAGGCTATTTCCGATGAGGAGGAAATCCTTTGGAGCGGCAGACCCGGTTATGTCGCTACGTTTAACATGCGTGAGGTTTTGGGTGCAATTCCCGTAATTGCAATAATATCAATAGTGGTGGGAATATTATTCAACACCGAACAATTACCGGTTGATTTTTTTATCATTGTGACTGCCTCGGGTTTATTTATTCTGTTGTTGTTTATAGCGTGGTTAAGGCAGATTTACAGATACATTAAAACGATTAACTTGTTTTACGCTGTTACTAAAACGAGAATAGTTATTGTAAAAGGCAGAGATGTCATTCGGGAAATGCCGCATGAATCAGTTGAAAACACAGCCGTCACAAAGAAATTCTTCGGTAACGGCAGTGTTGTTTTTAATGGAGGGGGAGACTATTTCACAAAAGGAAATGTGATAGAAGCCCCTACCGACAAGGTTTTCGTGTTCTTTAATGTGATGGACGTTGACGGGGTTTTGAAAAATATCAAGAATTATCAAGAATTATATTGAAAAATAAAACCTAAAACATTTTTTCTACGTCTTAATATATAAAGGGGCATTTATTTTTATATGTAAGGAGTTACTCTATGACCGGTATTAATTTAACCCAAACAGTGGTGTCTGTTCAAAACGGAAATGAACAGGCTTTCAGAGTACTTTACAATGAATATGTCAAGCGGACACACTTCCTTGCATTAAAGCTGATGAAAAACAGTCATGATGCTGAGGAAATCACACAGGACGTATTCCAAACAGTCTATATAAAAATCGGTGAGCTTAAAAACCCCGAGGCGTTTGAGTCATGGCTTAACAGAATAACTACGAATAAATGTACAGATGCACTGAGGAAAACCAACCTGCTGACAGTTTCGAGTGCTGAAGAAGAAATTGATATTGAGTTTATAGAAGAAACCGACCACAGCCTAATTCCGCACAAGGCACTTGATAATGCTCAAACAGCACGTCTGATTATCGAAATAATAGATAAACTGCCGCTTCCTCAGCGTGTATGCGTGTATTACTATTATTATGAGAACTTATCCGTAAAAGAAATATCAGAGCAATTAGCTGTAAATGAAAACACAGTTAAAACCCGACTTGCGTTAGCACGGGAGAAAATTCGTAAAGAATTAGAGCAGCTCGAAGAGAAAAGCGGAATAAAACTGTATATGGCTTCCCCGTTAATTCTAATCCCTGCATTTAAACTTGTTGCAAACAATACAGAACCCCCTACTGAAATGCTGAGTACAATTACTGCTGATTTGAGCTTCAAAGCACCTGCAACGGCATCTGCCGGGTTTCCGATTAAAGCAATTGCAGCAATTACTGCGGGTATTGTTGTTACGGCAGGGGTCACGACAGGTATTATTGTTTCCAATTTAAGCGGCGGTACACCGGAAAGTACCTCTACTCCGAGAACTACCTCGGAAACATATTCATTCGACACGAGCAAGGCTGTTACCTTTAACGGACGTTCATATATGATTTTCGACGGAGTTGCCGAAACATGGGAGGAGGCTAAGTCCTTCTGCGAAGAGGAGGGTGGTTATCTCGCAATAATCAGAACACCTGAGGAAAATGAATTTTTGTATAACTATATTACATCTAATAATTTAACCTCCGCTTATTTCGGTTTGGCAAGAACAGATGACGGTGATTGGGTTTGGATAAATAATCAACCGTTAGAATACAGCAACTGGGCACCGGGAGAGCCAAGCGGCGGGAATGAAAAATACGGAATGTTCTACCGGCAATTCACAGACGGTCAATGGAACGACGGTGACTTCGGAAGTGAAACATTAAGCGGCGGTGTTGCATTTATTTGTGAATGGGACTATCTTATTAAATAAATTTAAATATTTTTCAAAAAATAAAACCTGACGGGATTATTATGTGCCTTAATTAATGTAAGGCATTTTATTTTAATGGAGGAAGCTATGGAAAGTAACAGGTTAATATCAACCGTAACATCCGCACAAAACGGGAACGAAAAAGACATGGAGGCACTCTACCTCGAATTCTCAAAACCCGTTTATTACCTTGCTTTAAAGCTGTTGAAACACAAGGAGGACGCCGAGGATTTAACGCAGGAGGTGTTCATTTACGCTTTTCAAAAAATCACCGAGCTGCGTGAACCCAACGCTTTTCCTGCATGGCTTAACAGAATTACGGCAAGCAGATGCACCAACTTTTTAACAAGGAAGAAACAGCCCGTTTTCAACGATTTAAGCGACATTAGCGACACAGACCTGCAGTTGATTGACTTTATTGAAGAAACCGACCCGCTGCTTATTCCCGAAAAATCGCTTGACAACGCTGAAACTGCACGTATGATTGTGGAAATCATAGATAATTTACCGCTCCCGCAAAGGGTTTGCGTGTATTATTATTACTATGAAAACCTGACAATTGCACAGATTGCGGAGAACCTTAACACCAATGATAACACGGTGAAAACCCGCCTTTCATTGGCACGGGAGAAAATTCGGAAAGAGTTAAAGCAACTCGAAGAAAAAGAGGGAATTAAACTTTATTCTGTTCCTCTAATGCTCACCCCCATTCTTAAAATGTCCTTACAACATTTTGAAATGCCCGCCGGACTTACACAGGAATTATGGAGCAGCATTGCTGTGAAAGCAAATGCAACTGCCGCTGCTTCATCAACCACATTATCGGCGGCGAAAGGAGCAATTATTATGTCAACAAAGGTAAAAATTTTATTAGCAGCAGCAGGGCTTGCAGTCGTGGGGGGAGTTACTGCGGCAATCATCATTATCGCAAACCCGTCCGACACAACACAGACAGGCAGTAATACACCGAGAGCAACCACTGAAGGTGCTTATTCCGAACCGGCAAGTACAAATAATGAATATCACACACAACAAAACCCCAAACCACCTGTAAACGAAGAACCGTTGAACATGGTTGAGGCGGACTATTCAGGTATGGATATAACCGACCAAATGCTTATTGATATGGTGGCGAGCGGCGAAATTCCCGCTAATATCACTCATTTGGACTTGCAAAACAATAATATAACAGATATTTCACCGTTGGCAGGTCTAACCGATTTATGGTATTTAAACATATCAAATAACAATATTATGGGTGATACAGGTTTAACCTTTATTTCTGACTTGACACCATTAAACGATTTGACAAACTTGGGTCATTTGCGAGCAACAAATAATGCAATTGTTGACCTTTCACCGTTAGAAAATTTAACAGGATTATCAATTTTGTGGTTATCACATAATAATATAGCAGACATATCCCCATTAGCCAAGTTAGTAAATCTGAATATATTGCAAATAGCAGGCAAGTTAGTTCCGGAAAACGAAATCACGGATATTTCTCCATTAGCGGGATTAACCGATTTAGAAAACTTAAATCTGTCGCACAATAAAAAGATTTCCGACTATTCATATATAAGCGGATTGACTAATCTGACCCATTTAAACTTGGATTATAACGAAATCTCCGACGTAAAGGAATTAAGCACATTAATTAATATAAAAACACTTAGTTTAAACTATAACAATTTAACTGATATTACACCATTGCACAGCTTAGATAATTTAGATGTGCTTCACGTAATGGTCAATAACATCAGCGATGTTGAGCAGTTTAAGGGATTTGCTCATGTGCGTTATCTGACAATCGGGTTTAATGAAGAGCTTGATACCGCCGCAGTCAGCGAATTATTACCGGATACACAGGTGGTCAGTTGATTTAACCAATCAATTATCCATAAACTTCCTCAGCGTGTCTAATATTCTGCGTTCCCTGCGTGACACCTGCACCTGTGACATTCCGAGAAGCTCGCCCACCTCACCCTGTGTCTTGTTCCCCCAATACCGCATGACGATTAACTGCCTGTCACCCGCTTCTAATGAGGACAGGGACTGTTTTAGGGCAATCAACTCCACTAATTTGTTCTGCGGTGCGTCAATGGGAACATCGTATTCGCTCCCGTCCTCATCGCCTGCGGTAAGCGATACCGGAGGCAACCCCACAGACAATGCTTCACTGACCTCAGCGACACTTATCCCGAGGATTTCACCAATGTCCGACAAGCGGGCTTCCCTACCCTCTTTTATCAACTGCTCTTGAACTCTCGTTACTTTTAGCGAGAGTTCTTTTAATCCCCGACTTACTTTAACCGCACCGCCGTCACGGAATAATCGTTTAATCTCCCCGAGGATTACCGGAACAGCATAAGTCGAGAACATCAGCCCTCGTGTTTCATCGAACCCTTTCGCCGCTTTAACCAATCCCACGCACCCCGCAGAATACAGTTCTTCGTATTCGATTCCCCGTCCCCGAAAGCGGTTGGCAAGCGAGTGAACCAATCCAAGGTTTTGTTCAACGAAGTTGTCGTCTAATTTATTCATTGTCCTCTTTCGTGATAAGGCGTTTGCTCATGATTATCGAAGTTCCGCTACCGGGCTTGCTGTATACCTTAAGCTTATCCATGAAGCTCTCCATCACAGCAAACCCAAGCCCCGCCCTTTCTCCTCCCGTACACGTTGTAAACAAAGGCAGCATGGCTTCCTGAATATCGGGAATGCCGCACCCCTTGTCCTTTATTCGTATGTAGAAGGTGTTGTCGGACATTATGCGGGCGGTTATGTCAATTGTCCCGAATATGTCTCCATAGGCGTGGACTATGCAGTTTGTGACCGCCTCGGAAACTGCCGCCCTTATATCATTCAGCTCCTCCACGGTCGGGTCAAGCTGTGACGCAAACACGGCAACGGCTGTTCGTGCAAAGGCTTCGTTTTGTGAACGGCTGGGAATAACCATTCTTATCTGATTTTTTACAATTGCTTTTTCACGTTTCATTTTTAATTCCTCATTATTTAATTGTTAAACTTGATAATCCTGCTAATTTAATTATTTTTTCTGCATGTCCGGAAACATTTTTAATGAATATCTGCCCGCCGAACCCCTCAAGCAATCTCATTCTGCCTAAGATTAAGCCGATTCCGGAGCTGTCCATGAAATTAACCCCTCCGAAATCAAGAATAAGTATTCTCGGGGTTGAATTTTCCAACGCCGCATCAATTTCTGCACGGATTCCCGCGGCGGAATGGTGGTCAATATCGCCGTATAACCCTGCGGTAACACGTTCACCGGTATTTACAATTTCTACCATAGCATTACATCCCCTATATAAAATAATAACCTGTTACACTGATTGTAACAGGTTATGAATTTGAAATTTGTCGAAATCGGGACGTGTTACACAAATTACAGTAAATGTAAAATTCACGTAAATTCTATTGACATTTCTATAATCTGCGTTATAATTATTTACAGTGAGGTGTTCAATATGGATTTTTCTGTTTTATGGAATCTTTTAGAATCTAATTTTTTATATATATTCTTAACTGTGGTTGCTCTTGTAATCGCTGTACCGATTGTAATGAAAACTGTTTCTATGGTGCGTAAAAAGCAAACGCTTTTCGATGCCGTCCATGAAGCAATTGACATAGCAAAGGAACGCAAGTCACAGACATTACCAACCTCGGCATTGCATAGCTATGACAATGAAAAAAAGTTTATTGATAATACATTCGTCGATTACATTTTTAATAATGGCGAAAAATCCGAAATCCATCGTGACTCCTTTCCCCGTGTTTTAAAAAATGCAAAAAATGAAGCACCGCTTTTATCAATGCTTTGGATTTTTGTCGCTTTCGTAGTATTCGGTGGGTTTGGTATTATTATGACGGTTTCTGCCGTTATCGCTGAAGGGGATTCATCCGGCAGACTGATATTTGGATTAGTCGGATTTATGTTTTCGGCTGTGATTATTTTTTCGTTTATTTCCCGAATAAAAAAATTCATTTTATCAAGAAAAAAGTATAACCTTTTGAAAAACCACGATTATAAAGCCTATTTACTTCCCGTAACCCGTAAAATGTGTGTTGAACTCACAGGGGAAAGTAACAGCGGATTTTATGATAACGGTTATGAATTCTATTTGGAATGCGACGGACTGATACTGCGAACATACGCATACAGCTATGACAGGATTACCGATAAGGCATTGATTGTCTTATATCGTTTTGAAAACGACTACGCAATCGACGTAATCAGCCCGGAATAATTATTTACAGTGAGGTGTTCAATATGGTAAGTTATAATACATTTAAAGAAAGAATGGCATTGACACAGGAACGCATGTCACAGGCAGTGCCTCGTTCCGAGGTCATGAATTATGATAATGAAGGACGGTTTATTGAAGATAAATTGGTTGATTATATTATCAACAATCACGAAAAATACGAAATCCCTCGTGATTCCCTCCCCCATGTTATAAACTCCACAAAAAGTAAATCACCGTTTTATTTCTTAATTAATATTTCTATCGTTTCCGCAATGCTTATCGGAATTGGTGTTGCGTTTGTGCTTTTTTCCGTTAGCTTTGTAGGTAATTCAGAAGGCGGGATTATATTAACATTATTAGGATTAATGACTGTTGCGGGGGGTATTCTCACGCTCGTATTCCAAATAAAGAAATTCTTATTCAATAAAGAAAAGTATAACATGCTGATGAATAACGATTATCAAGCCTATTTACTCCCTGTAACCCGGAAGAAGTGTGTTATAGTTAAGCATCAGACTTCCATAAGACACAGCAATGATTGTGATATAAAATATCACTTCTTTTTAGAGTGTGACTGCTTTACATTCCGAACATACGCATACAGCTATGACAGGATTACCGATAAGGCATTGATTGTACTGTTCCGTTTTGGGAATGACTATGCAATTGACATAATCAGCCCGTAATAGAAAATTAACCCGTTACCATTACAGTAACGGGTTAATAATTTATAATCTGTCTTCGATATACTCAATCGGGCAAACCCATGCATCATTCTTCCTGACTGCGAAGTGTAGGTGCGGAGGGTCGGCACATTCCGCTTCTGCGGTATTGCCTACTAATCCGATTACATCGCCTGCCATAACCTCTGCACCGACGGAGGTTTTCACCGATTTGTCAAGCCCCATATAGCTGCTTAACACTCCGTTGCCGTGGTCAATCGTAACAGTAATCCCCCACATCGGGTGTGCGAACACTTCAGAAACAATGCCCTTTTGCATTGCCTTTACCTCTGTTCCTAAGGGGGCACCAATGTCAACACCATCGTGAGTTCGCCAGACACCTAACGTATTCGACTTAACTAATTCGCCTTTGCTGAACGGATTAGTAATCTCGCCCTCGACAGGCATGAACTTAGGCTCCTGCGGTTTTACAAAGTTGTTGACCTCCTCAACATCGTCGGCTGCGGGCGGGATTGTTTCAAGCACATACACGCTATCCCCGTCCTGCACATCAATGGGAATCCCGTCAACAGGGTTCTCGACGGCGGCGGCATCCTCAGTGAAGCTTGAATCGTCTGAAATGTTCAGCTTATCAATCGCACTGTTATAGGCAATATAGGTTGACGCTCCCACTGCGGAGATGCTTAGAACGAGTGCAACAGCAAATCCTCTCCCTTTAAAAAAGCGTCTTACTCCGCCGAATTTAATTTTTTTCATAATGTTTTTCCTTTCCGTAAATGAATGTAGTTATGCGGTTATACACGGAAAGTATTAACCTATTATCCCAAAATATACAAATTTTGTTAAAAAAATTTTGTTTGTCGGATAAATCAGCCCTTGCATTTATTAATTTATTATGATATAATGGATTTTGTATTATTAATATAAGGAATTTATACTATGCCGGATAATAACAATATAATGGCTTTTCTTGAACGAAACCCCGATTTGTTCAAGGAAATGGGGAATATAGGAATGGGGCATTCCTGCACTGCACTTTCGCAAATGCTGGGTTCTAAGGTCAATCGCTCCATACCCGCCGTGTGGACTCTTACTAAAGAGGAAGCGGCAGGGTATTTCGAGTTGTTTGAAGGTGGCTCACTCGGCGTTATGCTTACGCTGTGCCAGGACGTTGAGGGTGCAATTATACATATCGTCAGCCTGCCGTTCGCTTCAAGGCTGATAAACGTGTTTATTCCGAGTGAAATTAACTCCCTAAACGATATTGACGAGATGACCATGTCAATCGTTCAGGAAATGACGAATATAACTACAGCGGCATTTGTAAACTCAATCGCCTCAATGACCGGGTTATTTATTGATATTTCGACACCGAAGTTCTGCCTTGACCTAAAAACCGAGGCGTTGGCGTTAGCACCGGAAAAGATGATTGTCGTCGAAAATCGTTTTATGGTGGACGCAGGCAGCATTAACAGTGAGTTAATCTTCATGCCTAATCAGGAGTCGTTAGGCATTATCGCCGAAAAGCTGTGCGAAAAATATAATTTTGAAATCCCCGCATAAAACAAATAAGGGTCGCTGTTCACACTGAACAATGACCCTTTAATAATCTATATTCTCTCCTCGCAATACTCACACACGTGAACTCCGTTGGTTTCCACAAAACTATGGACTAATCCATGCTCATTATTAACTATACAGCGTGGGTTCTTACATTCTAACCCCTTGGAATTCCCGCCGTTTAACAAAGGTTTCATTTTCATGTCATAATCAAGCATAATCAGAATCAACGCCATTCGTGCATACATGCCGTAGTTCGCCTGCTTAAAGTATAACGCACGTGGGTCATCATCAACCTCATTAGCGATTTCGTCAACCCTCGGGAGCGGGTGCAGTATTATTAAGTCATCTTTAGCTGATTTTAACTTCGCCATATTAAGCATAAACACATCTTTTTGCTGTTCATACGCTTCGTCGCTTATGAACCGTTCTTTTTGTATCCTCGTCATATACAGGACATCTAACTCCGGTAACGCCTCCTCTAAAGACGGAACATCTTTGCATATTGTACCGCTTTCGGTTAATTCTTTCTTTAGATAATCGGGCAAGCCTAATTCCGGTGTGGAAATAAACGTCAGCTTATTATTGTCATATTTCGATATGGCACGGACTAATGAATGTACTGTTCTGCCGTTTTTTAAGTCTCCGCAGATTCCTATGTTCAAATCGGTCAGCCGCTTTTTCTCCTCGGTTAATGTCATTAAGTCGGTGAGCGTCTGCGTTGGGTGGAGGTGTCCCCCATCTCCCGCATTTACGACGGGACAGTCTGCCGTGAGTGCCGCCGCCTTAACTGTTCCCTCAAGATAATGCCGCATAACCATTATGTCGGAATATGCCGAAACAGTTTTGGTGGTGTCTTTTAAGTTCTCGCCCTTAGCAATACTGGAGGTTTCGGGATTGTCGAAGCCGATTATTCCGCCGCCGAGCCTAAGCATTGCCGCTTGGAAGCTCATTTGTGTACGGGTACTCGGCTCATAAAAAAGCGTCGCCATAATCTTACCGGTGCATGCCCCCTCATAAATATGCGGATTTTTCATAATCGTGCTTGCCAATTGGATTATCTCGTTCCACTGCTCCACCGAATAATCGCCCAAATCAATTAAATGATTGTATTTTTTCATAGTCCCTCCACACATGATTTCATTAATTTCTACAACATTATAACAAAAATCAAGCAGTTCGTCAATATTTTGTAAAAAAGTTCTTGATTATTTTTATATATTGTGATAAAATGGATTTGTTATGGTATTTGATGCACACACACATATATTCCCCGACAAGATAGCCGAAAGGGCTTCGGCGGGTATCGGGGAGTTCTACGACATGCCGATGAAGTATGACGGCTCGGTGGCTACGCTTATGCAGTTATGCAGGAGAGTGGCAGCTTCTCTTAATAATTCCGTAATCGGCTGTATGGTCTGCTCGGTTGCGACACGTCCGGAGCAAGTAATCAGCATTAACGATTTCATAAGCGATGCCGTTCATGAGTCTGACGGGTTCTTCACGGGGTTCTGCTCACTTCACCCGGATATGACCGAGAACGAATTAGACAGCGAGCTTAATCGAGTTATCGCACTCGGCTTAAAAGGCGTTAAGCTCCACCCGGATATTCAAAAATTCGAGGCAGACGGTAAAGCCGCTTACAGGATTTATGAAGCGATTGATAACCGATTGCCGCTACTTATACACGCAGGTGACAGCAGGTTCAGTTATTCTTCACCTAAAAAAATCCGAAAAGCTCTTGAACAATTCCCCGATATGACAGTCATCGCCGCACATTTCGGAGGCTGGTCGGAGTGGGACGATGCCGTTCATGAATTGACAGGACATGAAAATTTATACGTGGACACCTGTAGCTCACTTTACACGATTAAACCGGAGAAAGCACGGGAATACATTACTGTATTCGGGGAAGACAGGGTGCTGTTCGGGACGGATTATCCAATGTGGGACATAAGCGACGAATTAGAATTAATTGACAAGCTGAACCTTTCACCATCAGTTAAGGAAAAAATACTATACAAGAACGCGAGGAAACTGTTTAATGTTTAAGGGAAGAATTAATATTTTAAGTTTAATCATGCTCTTTGCGGGAACTGTGATAATCGGTTCGGCGTTGAGTGCTTTGTATTTAATGCTTGCTCCCATATTCAAGGATTGGAACATTAACTTGGGAATTCTGCTTGCCGTCTTGTTCGGGGCGGTTATGGCAGTTGCCATGTGGATTATGGTAAAGCTTCTGAAAGACTATCACCCTAAGCTTACATTTGCCTTTACTTCGTTGGGCTGTTTAGTATTCACCTATTTTAAATGGGGGTTATATGTTTCAGCAGATGCGGAGGTTTCTTTAATCAGTTGTCTGATTAACCCATTTGCCTTAATTGACAGGATAATTCTGATAAACGCTGAGGGGCGTTGGATGCACAACAGTGCCGTATATAAAGAAAACCTGCTTTGGGTTGTGTGGGCTGCGGAATTCCTTATTATTTGTGTTCCCGCTGTGATTGTTGCGGTTAAAACCGCCAGCCGCCCTAAGCCCTTTATAAACACCGACACAAGCATACCTTATTATAATGCTTCGTTCATACCGGGAACACCGATTAGTAACGATGCCAATCCAAACAGCGAGGGTATGGGCTTTGCAGGCGAATATAAACCTGCTGTGGCTGTCCCCGAATATGAGAGACCGTCTGTCCCCGAACAAGTCCCTGTCGCCTCTCTCTCGGAGGAGGATTCTGTTTTCGATGCGGTTGACCTGTTCGTACCCGATGTAAATCCCGATGAAATATTCTCAGACATGTATGACCCTAACGTCGAAATAGGGTTAGAATTACCTAAAGCTAAGGAAGAAAAAGATGTCAGTTTCGAGGATTTACTGTTGTAAAAGAAACATTTCGGCAGTTTTAATCGTTATTATATGTAATACAGTTAAATAAATCATCAAAAATAAAAAGGAGAAAACTATGTTAGTATCAGCAAAAGAAATGCTTCAGAAAGCAATGGCAGGCAAATATGCGGTAGGGCAGTTCAACATCAACAATTTAGAATGGACTAAGGCGGTTCTTCTCACAGCACAAGAGTGCAATTCCCCTGTAATTCTCGGGGTTTCCGAGGGTGCGGGTAAGTACATGGGCGGTTATAAGACTATTGTGGGTATGGTCAACGGAATGATAGAGTGCATGAACATCACTGTACCGGTTGCACTTCACCTTGACCACGGTTCGTATGACGGTGCAATGGCATGCATTGATGCGGGGTTCTCCTCGGTTATGTACGACGGCTCGCACGAACCGATTGAGCAGAATATTGCAAACACCAAGAAATTAGTGGAAATCTGCAACTCACTTAATAAATCACTTGAGGCTGAAGTCGGCTCAATCGGCGGCGAGGAAGACGGTGTAGTAGGCACAGGCGAGGTCGCTTGTCCCGACGAATGTAAGCTCATCGCTGACTTAGGCGTAACCATGCTTGCCGCAGGAATTGGGAACATTCACGGTGCATACCCCGATGACTGGGCAGGTCTGAGCTTTGAAACTCTCGAAATCATCAAGGGCAAAATCGGAGATATGCCGTTGGTGCTTCACGGCGGAACAGGAATTTCCGAAGAGATGATTAAAAAAGCAATTTCACTCGGAGTTGCGAAAATCAACGTAAACACTGAATGTCAGTGGGCGTTCCAGTTAGCAACCCGTAAGTATATCGAGGACGGCAAGGACTTAGTCGGCAAGGGTTTTGACCCCCGTAAGCTGTTAGAACCGGGATATAACGCAATCAAAGCAGCTGTCAAGGAAAAAATGGAGCTGTTCGGAAGTGTCGGAAAAGCTTAGGTAAAATATTGTAATATCGGTAAATTGTTTGACATTTACCGATATTCATATTATAATTCGTATAATTGATTAATTCAGGAGGTAAAACAATGCATAAAAAAATTCTGACACGGATTGTTTCGGTCATAATTATAACAGCAGTATTTCTCCCGACGTTGTGTGTTCCTGCGAGTGCCGCAGTAATCGAGTGGGACGGGAAATCAACTCTGCAAAGCGGAAATACATATACAGTAAATAAAGAGTTATTCGTTTCGGGGAATGTAGACGTTCCGAAAGGGGTACAGTTATTCGTTTATGCCGATGGCAGGCTTGTGTTCACAAGCGGCTCAAGCGTCACCGTATCCGGTGAATTGGCTGTGGCACAGAAGGGTGAAATTTTCGTATCCGGTAATCTCTTGATAAAAGAGGGTGGCACGTTAGGGGCATATGGCTCGTTATTGTCATCGCTCGGTTCAAAAATTGAGATTTCCGGAAGCATGACTGTTTATAACAAGGGTGAGTTTAAATCCTCCGGTGAGTTCGTGATTTATAAATCGGGTAATCTCACAAGCAGGGGCAGCATAACTATTCTTAAGAGCGGCGAAATGATGACTACAGGAGTAGTGGCGATTGAAAAGAGCGGTAAGTTCATCATTAACGGATATACCGGAATTACACTCGGCGGACTGTTCACCAATTCAGGGTCATTGACTGTCGGTAAAAACGGAAGAATGGTAAACAGCGGCACCCTCATCATCGAACATACCGCAAGCTTCACCCGCACAGGGAAATTCTCGACAACCAAAAGCGGCTCATTCATAGACAAGGGTACAATTCCGAATTATGATGCAATGGCGGCTTCCGGAATTAATAGTGAAAAGGCAGTCAGAAAAAACGGGATTGACATCTCCCACTGGAACGGTACTATTAATTGGCAGCAGGTTGCCGCTTCCGGGATTGACTTTGTTATGATTAGGGCGGGCAGAGGTCACATTAACGATTCTCAGCCCATGATTGAGGACACACGATTCCGTGAACACCTCGCAGGGGCACAGGCGAACGGCATAGAGGTGGGAGTGTATTTCTACAGCTACGCCAAAACCGTTAAGGAAGCACAAGCAGAGGCACGCTTTTTGGTCAATATTCTGAAGGATTGCAAAATCACCTACCCTGTCGCCCTCGACATGGAGGAGGAGCCGCATTATTACACAGGGGATAAACCACAGAAAATGGCAGAGGCGTTCTTGAAAATCATCATGGACCACGGATATTTCCCGATGATGTATTCCTATAAATCGTGGTTAGAAACGAACCTTGACAACGAGTTCCTTAATAAATATGCTGTTTGGGTGGCACATGTTAATGTCAGCCAAACCAACTACAAGGGTAATTATCAGATGTGGCAGTATTCATGGGTGGGCAGAGTTTCCGGAATAAACGGCGACGTTGACTTGAACATAGCCTACAGGGATTTCGCCGCATATATCAAAAAAATGAGGTTGAATAATCTATGATAAGAAGCATGACAGGATTCGGGCGGGAGCAGCGTATAATTGACGGGCGGGAAATCGTCGTCGAAATCCGCTCGGTTAATCACAGGTATTATGAGTTTTCTGCGAAGCTGCACCGTCAATTCGGGTATCTCGAAGAAAAGCTTAAGACACTTCTCGGCGGGAAAATTAACCGGGGCAAGGTCGAGGTTAATGTAACTGTCTATAACGTAGCCGGAAAAGAAACATTGGTGACGATTAATTCCGGTGTGGTTGAGGCGTATATCTCTGCGTTGAAGCCGCTGAGTTCACAGTTTGGGCTGAACGATGATTTAAGCCTTTCAGATGTATTCAGAATGACTGATGCGTTTAACATTATGAAAGCCGAAATTGACGAAGACGCCGTTTGGGAGGCTGTACACTCTACCGCCTCTGCCGCATTAGAAAAGTTTATAACAATGCGGGAGTGTGAGGGTTCACGCATTAAGGGAGATATTCTTGATAAACTATCATTCATCGAAAATGCAGTCGGCGAGGTGGAGGTTGTTTCACCCGAGAATGTTGATAAGCACCGAGCAAAGTTATTTGAAAAGATGAAAGAGATTATAGGTGCAAACGTAGACGAACAGCGAATTTTATTGGAAGCGGCTGTGTTCGCAGAGAAAACCGCAGTCGATGAAGAAACCGTTCGTTTACGAAGCCATATCGAACAGGTCCGTGAATTATTAGAGAAAGAAGAGGTCGTCGGCAGGAAATTGGACTTTATAGTTCAAGAGATGAACCGTGAGATTAACACAATCGGTTCAAAGGCACAGGGGATTACGATTACTAAGATTGTTGTCGATTTAAAAAGCGAGTTAGAGAAAATTCGTGAACAAATCCAAAATATTGAATAAAAACTAAAGTTTACCGCCTTTCATGCCGATATTATAATAAATATCGGAAAAAGGCGGTAAATATTATGTTTAATAATGCAATTAACAATAATCCGAATAAACCGACAGCGATGAATATTTGGAAAAATGATAAAGCTGACAAAACAGAGGAGAAAAAAGCTCCTGTGTTAAGTGCGGCGGCACAGTCATACCTTAAGACATTGCAGGAAAAACACGGTAATGTTTATTTCATCATTGCGGATTATTCCGGCGAGGATGAGGCTCAAAGGTTACTTAAACAGGGTAAAGGCGAGTATAACTGCTTGATAACCCCTGCCCTGCTTGAGCAAATGGCAACCGACGAAGCCACCCGCAGCAAGTATGAGGAGATTATCGCAAACGCTGTTACGCAAGTCACAGAAATGAAAGAACAGTTAGTCGAAAAGTCTGACATGATTAAGAACTACGGCTTCTCGATTGACGGTGACGGAAATATTAATTATTATGTCTTACTTAGGGACGGTTTGCCCAAGGACTTAAACGGCGGTTCAAAAATGGTTAAAGCCGGCTCGATTGAAGAACTCATGGAAAAGTTAGACAAAATTGATGAAGAGCGAAGAATAGAAAAAAGCTACGAAAAACGGAAAGAACGTCAAAAACAAATAAAGGACGGGTTTGATAATGATGATAACCAAGGCGAAAACAACGGTAATAAGGTTAAAGTCGAAATCGACGAGGACGGGAATTTTGATTTTCAGGCATAGTTTTCCATCATAAAAATATTTTGAAAAACTATTGACAAACGAAAAATTATCTGTTATTATGTAACAAGTAAATTTTACGGGAGTATGCAAAACATGATAAAAACAATTAACATATCTGTTATTTTTATCCTTAGCATTATTGGTATTAACAATAATGCCGTTTTGCGTTGTGTTGAATAAGTCAAAGGTAATTTACGACTTTCAACCCCCTTACGGCTCAACCGTAGGGGGGTTTAATAATTTAAAAACGAGGTTCACTAAAATGTCTGTTAAAGAAAACTCAAAAATGAAGAAACAGAATAGCGGATTACCCACGGTAATAGCGGCAGTCGCCATTCAGATTACATTAGGGGTCGCCTATATTTGGAGCGTTTTCCAAAGGGGCATAGCTCAGACTATATTCAGCGGTGATGAGGGAATGGGCGATGCGGGTGCCAGCCTTGCATTCTCGCTCCTACTGCTGATGATGACCGTCGGAAGCATAATCGGCGGTAAATTAGCGGCGAGATATTCCACACGAAAGGTTGTGTTCGTGGGTGGCATGGTTTTGGCGTTGGGGTTCTTCCTCTCGTCATTCGTAACTTCACAAGTCCCGTGGATGCTGTGGGTGACATATGGAATAATCGGCGGACTCGGCATGGGGTTCACCTATTCCACCACCATTGCGTGTGCCCAAAAGTGGTATCCCCATAAGAGGGGGTTGATTACCGGAATAATCGTAGCCTCCCTCGGGTTCGGCGGCGTAGTATTAACTCCGCTTGTGGAAAAGCTGATTGATGTATTCGGCGGCACAGGTGTGGGCGAGCCTGCCGCATTCAGAGTATTAAGTGTTATCTTTATTGTGGTCTGCACAATCGGTTCATTATTCCTACGCAGTCCCCATGGTGAAGCTAAGGCAAACCTTGCCGCCGCTAATCCGACATTGACAAAAAAGCAGTATTCCCCTTTGGAAATGCTTAAAACCCCTCAGTATTATTTAATCGTATTCTCGTTTTTATTGGCTTGCATGGGCGGTGTCATGATGATTAACTTCGCTAAGGATATTGCGAATGTTCGGGTAAGGGATGCCGGACTTGATGAGGTGACACTCGCAGGTATGGGTCTTGCGGCAATCGGAGTAATGGCAGTCACCATGTCAAACTCGGGCGGGCGGCTGTTATGGGGGTTCATTTCCGATAAATTGGGGCGGAATAAGGTAATCTTCATTCTGCTTTCCGGAAATGTCGTTCTGCCTCTTTTAGTGAACAGCGTGGACGGGCTGTGGGTGTTTATTCTCATAGCGTGTATAGGTTTATTCTATGGCGGAATATTCAGCAACTTCCCTGCATTAACCGCTGACCTGTTCGGCGTTAAGCATGTTGCGATGAATTATGGGTTTGTTCTGCTCGGTTTTGGTGTAGGCTCAAACATAGCCTCACAAATTGCGGGCAACTTCGCAAGAGCAGCACGAGGGGAGGACAACTTCATCGTTGTCAGTGAGCTGTTCCCCGCCTTCATAATCGCCTCATGCTGTTCGGCGGCAGCGATTGTTCTGATGGTTATATTAAGAGCCTTAGTAAAAAAAGAAGCCGGTAAAAATCAGAAATAATCCGTGGTTGACAAATCCTCACATATATATTACAATATAATAAATATAACATTTATTATGGGGGAAAACATGCTTAAAAGAAAACTGTCATTATTGTTAATCATTGCACTGCTTACATTAATAATTACCGCTTGCCCGAACAACGCCGAACAAGTTGTCGATGACCAAGGCACCACAACAACCGAGTCTGTTGCAGGTGACACGCTTGAACCCGATTTGTCGGATTTGTCGGATATTAAACCCGAATGGGATTTAACTTTGCCGGCACTTAAAGATGTGTTCGCCGAACATTTCGCAATCGGCAACATAATGGAACCGGGTCAGCTCAGCCAAAGCGACACTACGAGAATGTTCCTGCACCACTATAACTTTGTCACCGCTGAAAACTGCATGAAACCCTCGAACATTTCCAGAGCAACGGGAAGCTTTAACTTCGGTGACACAGACAGGTTAATCCACTGGGCTGAAACGAATAATTTCAAAATCCACGGTCATACATTGGTGTGGCATTCACAATCTGCCGCATGGCTGACTACTCAAGAAGACAGGAAAACCCCATTAACCCGTGAGGAAGCCCGTAATAACATGGAACTGTACATAAACGAGGTGGCAGGTCGGTATGCGGGGCAAATCCACTCGTGGGACGTGGTTAATGAAGCGTTCCTCACAAATGTCAGCAGTACTCCCGATGACTGGAGGACAGCATTACGGGCTCACGCAGAGGACGCAGAGGGTTCACCATGGTATAAGGCTTATGACAATGGTGCAGACCATGCCAACGGTGAGGGCGGCTGGGATTATATATACGACGCATACGTGTTTGCGAGGGCTGCTGACCCTAATGCAATTCTGTACTACAACGACTTTAACGAAACCTATCAAGGTAAGCGTAATGCAATCGCCATGATGGTTGAGGAGCTTAATGAAATATGGAAAACCGACCCACGTAATACCGAACCGGGACGACTTTTAATTGAGGGGATTGGTATGCAGGCACATTACTGGACATCTGATTTAAAGCTTGATGATGTTGAGGACACGATTATTCGATTTATCGAAACGGGTGTAATTTTAAGCGTTTCGGAAATTGATATTCCCTTAGGGAGCTGGAGAGGTTACAATGAACCCACCGAAAGTAATTACAGGGCACAGGCTTATTTCTACGGAAATGTTTTCGAGATTTTCTTGGAATATTCCGAGCATATTGAACGGGTCACATTCTGGGGGAAGCAGGACAATCAAAGCTGGCGTAAGAACGGCTACCCCATGTTGTTCGACGAGGATTTGCAAGCCAAACCGTCTTATTGGGCAGTAGTAGGTACTATGGGATATACCCGTGAGGACTGGGAAGCCGGTTTATAAATAATATATCCCCCGTAAAGATATTACGGGGGATTAATATTATATACTTTTAACCCATATTGCGGGGCGAACACCGAATGTTCTGCTGTCAAGAGGAGAGTCCCCCTTTAAGTTCAATCCCCCATGTGCGAGGACATTGATTACCCTGTCGTTATATTCGCCGACAGTGCGTAACCACCACCTTGAACAAGGGTTCGAGATATTCCCGGTAGGCAGATGCATTGCCGCTTCAACCTCGGGTTGTTGCCGTGAAAGCATGTTAGTCCTGTCCCACTGTAACACACATTCGTCACGGAAAACTTCGCCGTTTTTGACATAGTCGGTTCCGATTGCACGCCGCAGTTCAGGATAATTCATAAAACCGCCAACCGCTCCTAATACTGCTCTGTATTCCCGAATTTCGTCTAAGCTTAGTACAAAGACATTCCCGCTCCCTTTATTAATAATATTGCTTTGTTCAGCGGAGGTGAACGCATTGTCATAGAAGAAATCGGTTCTGAATTTCTTCGGGTAGGTTGATAATTTGTCATACTCCCACGAGCTTCCGTTAAGCCACTTCCCCAAGTCCGAACGCATCCAGAATTCATTGGAATCGGGCGGCCATCTCCTCTCCGGCATAAGGTCATATTCGGGAGCGTTGGGCTGCCTTTTTTCGGGGTGGTCAACAGTGTCTAAGTATTCCTTAGCCTCTGCCCAGCGGGGACTGTCCCCTCTCGGCCACTTCCTCGCTTTTGAAATATCGTGGTAGTATCTCATACAGTCCAATATCTTTTCAGATAATAATAAAACCCCACCATCGGATTTATATGTACCGGGGTTCAGAACAATCCACATAATCGGTTCTTTTTGACCGTCGGCAGTCTGCGGATAGCTTCCGAACGGCACTAACGCACGCCCGAACGAATCCTTTACCGCATTCGGATAATCCGGAATTTTAAGGACCTCCGGTTGTGGGTTTTGAGCGGCAGTATTACTGCTTTTGGGCTGGCTTGACCCGCCGAGAAGTTTTTTAAATAAGCTCATACACTTCCTCCAAATTGTTTATGAGTTAATTATAACCGCCTTTTTTTATTTTGTCAATAAGGAAACGACATAATAGTAGCTACTCTAAAAGTGCAATAACCTCAATTCTCTCATCTACAAATTTTTTAAAGAAAACACTCTGTTCAATAACTTCATAAGGAAGTGGCTCAGTGGAGGTTGGCTCCCAAAATATCTCTGAAAAATATAAGTATTCAAAAGTGCTTATATTAAAAATCATATCCATTTGATAACCTAAGTGTCGAAAATTTGTACCGTAAATCACCGGAATCTGTATATCAGCATCTTTGTATATTCCAAGGTAGATTTCCTTTGGTTTCATGCTTCCCGTTAATACACCTACAATTTTAGAATTATCACTGTCAGGAACAAAAAAGCTTTGTTTGTCCTCAGATATTGACTTTGTTAAATCGACAAGTTGAACTCCTGCACTATATGTTCCCCCGCTATGATTGCCACCCACATATAAAAAATAAACATCACCATATTGTAAAATATAACCATAAAAAGGTTCTTTGCTTGTTTCAAAATACCATGCCCCATTACTGATAATTCCATCAATATATAGAGCTGTATTCGCTTTATCGACTTTGCTTTCATCAACAACAGCAAATATATCATCAAGCGTTAAATCGACTCGGGTTGCCATTATGATAAATTCATGGTTTTCAACAGTTGTTTTTATATTTTCTTCAAGCTCAAATGTTGTCGAATCTATTGTTGTTTCTTCAATGTCAGAAGCATTTCCGACACTATCACATGCGATAATGCTTATAAGTGTTATCGTTGTGAGCAATATGGGAAATATTTTTTTCATAATGGGGTTCTCCTTTAATAATCTAATCTATATTAATAAATCTCGACTTCATACTTCCCTCACTGTACACTATACACTGTCAATTGTTAACTGTCGTCACCAGCCAACTATGTTATCCCAGTCACCATCTCCTATTGTGCTTGGTTCGACTATAACAACCACAGTGCCGTTCGGTACCCATTCATGTCCGTTCCAAAACTCGCCTCTGCCGTTTGTTTCACGAGGTTGCGGATTGGGGTTATTAGTTGCATTTGGATTCGGTGCCGGTGTCGCTTGTGTGGGTGGCGGTGTCGGGGGTGGGCCGTCCAAAATAATATCGCTGATGTCGTTTACAACAAACTCCTCCGGTTCGGTGGAATAGTCGGTGGTGTCAATTGTAGTAGCCTCGGTAGTTGTTGCCTCGGTTGTAGGGGTAGACGACTCTGTCTGCCCGTGTGTCTCCGCTGTTGTAGGGGCAGACGACTCTGTCTGCTCGTTTGTCGCCTCGGTGGTAGTCGCCTCCGTCGTGGTTTCTACCGGTGCAGGGTCAACCGGGTCGGGACGGGTTGCGAGGAAGATAATCGCACCTATTGCGAATACGCCGAGTACCGACGCTCCCACGATTGGGAAGAATTTGTCTTTTTTGATTTTTTCGTTGTTTTCCATGATAATACTCCTTAAAATGTAGTTTTGTTTATGTTAATAGGGTGTTAGTTTTTCATACTTCACCTCAAGCTTTAAACACCATACTGCCTAAGAACTCATACCCCTTTAGTAATTCTAAATAAGCAAACACATATTCTTCTTCTGTTTGATAAATGTCATAAGCGTGCAAAAATTCATCGTCAAGAGAATAAGCCGCTTCAAATACTTTACACATTCTTTCTGTTTCAATTTGAATTGTTTCAACTTTTATTGTTGATGCGGCTACGTCCTGATAACGCCTTGAAAACCGGAATAAGATTTCATTTTGTTCGTTCACATATATATCCATTTTAATTAATTCGAGAAGAAAAGGCATCATAACTCTTGTTTCAAAAAGTATATTGCATGTTTCACTTTCAAATACAACAAGAGCAAACTGTTTGTACATTGCATAAGCAACTATATAATCGTTTATTCCATCATTGTTATAATCGAAATCATTGCATATCTGAACTTCATATGGCGGAAACCCGGGATACATATCATTTAAAATAACGTGATAATCATTAATGGCAGTATGAATATTAATTTCCTGTACTATAAAATTATTTTCTCTTGTAGTTTCTTCTGTAATCTCTGTAGTTGTATTTATATCCGATGTTTCGGTTGTTGTTTCCTTAGTGTCAGAAGTGTTTCCGACACTATCACATGCGGTAATGCTTATAAGTGTTATCGCAGTAGCGAGCAGTAAGGGTGTTATCTTCTTCATAATGCGGCATTTACCTCTTCAATAAAACTATTCATCAGTGCTGACATTTCTTGATATTTCTGAGAATCCAGTTCATTTAATGTATCATACTCATTAGTTATTTCAAAAAGAGCTTCATTTACAAACATATAGTGCTGTCTTTCAATATTTTTAATATGAATGGACGAATCAATATAAAAAGGTTGAACATAATTCTCTCTCACAGTGAGCAGAATAATGTTGTCACTATTAAAAAAATAACTATAACTACATTGAAACATTTCGCCAAAGATTTGGACATAAAGATACTGTATTTCGTTATTAACTGTAACGGCTTGGAGATACCCCCCCTCTGTAGAATAATTATTAATATCCCTTTTTATAATAATCGGAATATCTGTTGACAGTGATAATTCATTATCCTCCATAGGAGAAAAGGTATTATATTCTGCTACACATGCGGTTATAAGAAATAACGGTATAATTAAAACAATAAGAAGGCATCTCGGTTTTTTCATTACTTAAAATCTCCTTTTGTAATTTAATACATATTTGATTTATCGTATATTAACATATCCATCGGTATAGTCATTATTTTGGTAGCTTTTATGTAAGTCTGATAAAGACAAATCGAAAGTCATTTGAAAATGTGGTTTATCTATTAATTCAATCCACTCACCACCCCATTCAAATCCAAATTGCTTGCCTAAAGCTCCAATAAAATCCCAATTTGTATCTTCCCATAAGGGTTCGCCATCTTTTATTTCAACAACGTCAAAAGCCAATCCAAAATTATGATAACTCTGACCTCCTCTTCCGTTTGTAACAATATTCCCCGGCTCTGTTCGTCCTTGTGCATATAACTTCTCTTGCTCCTCATACGAACGGTAAGCACCGGTAATCCGCAAGTTTATACCTTGAGATTGAGCCGCAAGAATAAATTCTATAGTAGATTCCTGTATTGCAGGATGTAATTCATTAATTCGTGTAATAGTAATGGGGTCCCATATGTCATTTATACACATTGAATTACCCCCAGTCAATGGTTTCGAAGCAGGTTTATACGAAGCGATACCTGCTTTTGCATACATAAGAGCCTGTGTGCTGTATACTCCGCTCACATATGAAGCTGCCTCATCTGCTATGGCTTGGTCTTTAATAGCTTTATTTAATTCACGTTCCGCTTCTTCCAATTTTGATTTTATCTCATTATATTTCTTAGCTCTTTGCTCACTTGAACCCGATACCAGTATTCTCTCGGCTTCATCATACTCTAATTTCAATTCGTCATATGCCGCCTGTTTAATTTCCAAATCTGTAAGTTCATTCTCTACAGATGCACGTTCCGCCATTTCGTTCGCCAAATAAACCCCCAAATTTCCTACAGCATTCAACGGTGGCGGTTCACTTGTATAATCATCAACATGTACCGTCACCGTCTCCGTCACCGGTACTGCTCCACTACTCTTATACGCCATCTTCGGTGTTTTCTCATACTTCACCTGTTCCCCCGACAACCTGTCCGCCGCCGAGGAAAAATCACGCTCAATCCTCTGCCTCTACCAAATACGCAGAATAATAGTTTATATCACAATTGGGCAGCAATTCTATTAACTCAATTATTTGCTCTTGATTAACGGAATTGTTTCCGATATTCAAGTATTCAAGGTTTGTTAATCCCTTCAGTGGACTTATATCTGATATTGAATTGTTCCATAAACTGAGATAAGTGAGGTTGGTAAGATTAGATAATGGATAAACATCAGCAAGCGTGTTAGACATGCTTGAAGCGTATCCCGTCAATGACAGCGAGGTAAGATTAGTTAATCCTGACAACGAGCTAATATCTGATAAATTTCTTGTTGCTATGGATAGCTCTTTGAGATTTGTTAAATGAGATATTGGTGTTATATCAGTCAAATGTCCATTGTTACAGGATATTAGTAAACTTTCAAGACCAGTCATTTTTGATAATGCACTTAAATCATAAAGTGTTCCGGCATCATTATAAATATTTAATTCTTTTAAATTATAAAGTTTGTTTAATGGTTTTATTTCAGGATATTGTTCATCTATTGAAATTGAAATGCTTATAAGACCGGAAAGCATAGAAACTTTTTCAATATCCTCGTTAGTAACGAACTTTGTTCTTGTTAAATCAATTTCTGTTATATTTACAGAATATAGCTCGCCGGCTATGGTAATAAACTCGCCCGTATCAGTTTCGTTTGTTACATAAGTTGATTCATCAGTGTCGTCTTTATATTCTGTATTATCATTTGAAAGAGGTAAAGTTTTTTCACAAGAGGGTATTAATATTAATAATATTAATATAACTAATACTTTAAAGTATTTAATTTTCATGTCAGTCACCTCCTAAGTAACTAAAGGCGTTTTATAATTGAAAAAATTCCGCCGATTTTATGGTTGTATGCTACGATAAATTCAGAATCAGTAGGAGTTGCATATGGTCCAAAAACATAACACAATACAAAGTTGTTAAAATCAAAACTACCATCATCGGTTTCTTTGTAATATTGTCCTCCCGGTTTTAAATAGCTATTTGCCAAATGAGCTGCAGCATCTCTTATGCTATCCTCCCTATACAGGTAACACTTTATGTGAACTTGACCATTAAAATATGAATTTGGGTCTTCTTCCCTCGTTGTCATACCGTACAAATTGTTACCCTCTCTGATACATCTCTCATTTTCATCCCAACCACCTTCACTCCCAACTAAACCTGCCAAAAACAATGCGTTAATACCATATTCCTTTTCCATCTCCAAAAAAACTCCTGCATATTGAGAAAGCCAATCAGTATTATAATTCTTGTCATTATTTTCAAGTTGTGATAATGCTTTTATTAGTTGTTCTTCAGTTAATCCAGAAACACTTAAAGGATTATATGCTATCCATTCATCGTCTAAAACACCAATTGATACACTATCACTCTCCCCCACTACCATCTTTTTCGGTTTTTCCGGCATTTTAGGAATCGCACTTAAGCATTTACTAAACATTTCCGCATTATGACCGCTCACAATAGGCAATCCTCCCGATGTAATCCCGATACCTGCCATAATAGCTGCCAATATAGTTTCGGGATTATTCTTATATGCGTCTAACCATGTTTTGTCACCCGGATAATGTGCTTTTACAATCATCAACCCAATTTTATACCACGCATCATAATCCCCTACCTCGGAACATTTCGCAAGCAGTTTCAAACCCTCTTCGTTTAATTCCTTTAAATTTTGTTTTAATGCTTTTTCGCTTTCGCTTATTATTTTTTTTGTATAATCTTGTGCCGCAGCAGGGTAATCCCGATTTATATTACTTCGATGTGCTACTATATTGTTATACAAATCACTAATTATCGGTATCTTAACATCGTGTTTCCCGATTAATTCTATCAGTTCTCTCCAATCAGCTTCCCTTAATTGATTGATATGATTTATATCCATGGCATTATAACGTCTATATTTAATTCTACCGTATAATTCGTCAACTCGTGATTGAGTCGAATTTGCCATAGGAACCGTCACCGTTTCCGACACCGGTACTGCTCCGCTACTCTTATACGCCTTCTTCGGTGTTTTCTCATACTTCACCTGCTCCCCCGACAACCTGTCCGCCGCCGAGGAAAAATCACGCTCAATCTTAGAATAACCGTCGATTGCGGTTTTCAGACCCTTAATCACAATATCAAGCTCATTACAAGCACGACTTGTATTAAGCTCAAGATTTTCACAGGCACGTATAACTGCGTTTGCGTCACTTATGACATAGCTTTGCTTATACTTGCGTTTGGCATTATTCGCAGAGGAACGTGCCGACGACGTAATTTTCACATTTTCGGTTAACGCCCTGCGAAGTTCCTCGGCGTTTGCCTGTAACGTCCTCAGCTCCGCAAGATTAACAGAAATTTTATTGTTCATAAAACACTCCTATTTCTTAATTGACAGGGGCTTCGCTGCTTCCTCGATTTCCGCTCTTGCAATAGAGGACGAGAGGTTTTGCAGCTTCACGCTTAAATCGTTGTAATTGTCGTGTACTGTTTGAGTATGCGTCTTCACACGCCTTGATGAATTACCGAACGCATCGGCAGTATCGCCCCTCCAGCCGGATAAAGCAGACGAGGCACTTCTGTCATATGCAGTGTGTTTTTGTGAAATATTAAAAGACGCCATCTTTATACCTCCTTCCGATTTCTCTCGCTAAGCTTTCTTCATCATCGACGAACGATTTTGCGGTCATGGAGATAAGCTCACTGGTTCCCGCCGCATAATCAGCGGTGTTATACATATCTTGAATTAGCCCGTTCAGCTTTATTAAAAACCTATTGCGTGAATCTCCCGTCCACCACGACGGAATGTTTTCCGCAGCGGCCCTCAGCTCATTCGTCATACGTCTTAACTCATCGGATTTATTGCGGATTTTCAGTGAAGAAACTTCTGCATTACTGATAACAATACCTATTTCTCTTGCCATTTATATCACCCTTTCATAAAAGAATTACCGAAACTGCTTTGCGGTTTTACGTTCAAAGTCTTTTTTTGTATCAGAAAGCTTGCTTAAATGGTTTTTTACACTTGCCGCTTTTGCAGAAACTTTCTTTATTTTATACTTTCCGCCCGCTTTTGATTTATATGTTTTTGAAAACACCTCATATGATTCGCCTTTCCACCATTGCCCTAAATTATCAACTTCGGTGTCGAGGAATTGCACCATATTGTTCAACTCATTTTCACATTTGTTTAACAGCTTAAGCAATTCCTGAGCCCGTGCAAAATCGAACTTTATATTATCTGACATTGTTTCCTCCTTAAAATGTAGTTATAACTATTAAAACACAATATTGCAATCCGGTAATTTCTCTTGTAATTCTGCGATTTGTTTATCGGTGAGGGGATTATCAGACAAGTCTAAGGACACTAAGTTAGTCAGCCCCATCAATGGAGTTATATCTGTGATAAGGTTATTTCCCAAGTTTAAGTGGATTAGATTATCTAAGCTGCTCAATGCACTAATGTCTGTTATTTGATTATTGCGTAAAAACAAAAGCTCCAAACTCACTATTTCCGATAGAGGGCTTATGTCTGTTATCAAATTACTATTTAAGCTCAAGTGTTCCAAGTATTTTAAATCTTTTAATGCACTTATATCAGAAACACTATTAGACAACAAATCCAAACGCATTAACCCGGTTAATTCTTTTATAACACTTATATCTTCAATATTATTAAATGATAGAATCAATGTGTCTAAATCCGATAATCGCTTTAAAGCTGATATGTTCTTTATTCTGTTTTCTACTAAATTCAAATGTCTTAGTTCAGTCAAATTCTTTAATGCACTAATGTCACTTATATCGTTACCACCTAAATTTAAATACTTAAGATTTTTGCAATTTCTCAACCTCTTAATATTATTCAAATCTCTGTTACCAAATATATCTACTTCTATCAATTCCGTCATTTTACTCAATGCGTTAAGATTTTTGATGCCTGTGAAAGCAATCCATATACTTCTCAGCTCAGTCATTCCACTTATCGCACTGATGTCCTTTATTTCAACACCGCCACTAATTCTGAAAGATGTCAAATACGTCATTTCTTTTAAAATAACTCAAATCGCCATCACCTAAATATCCCTTTTTACCATCATATCCGTCATATGTCAATGAGTAGTGTTCTGAATAATCTTCTTCCGGCAAATTCCAACGCACATACATTTCCCTTGGTTTAAGCTGCTCAGGTAGTGTGCTTGCTCTGGTTTCATTATTCTGACAAGCCGTGAATAGTATCACGGTAGTAAGCAGAAATGGTAATAGTTTTTTCATGGGGGGGCTCCTTTTATTAATTAATCTACTCATATTCTATAGTAACATACATATCTTCAAGTCTCCATTCGCCATCAATATTCAATGCCACGCCAAGAAATTCAATTATTTTTAAATCATCAAACCCTTCCGGAACAGTTACATACAAAATGAATTCACAAAAATCAATGCTTTCATTCGTTATCACAAAATCATAACCGAAATAAAAAGGGTCGAACATATAAGTCCAGCCGAAAAAACCGCTTGACGCATAAAGTTCATTGTTCTTTTCGTAAAAATACCCGTTACTTAATAATTCATCTGCCTTTTCACTTGTATAAACAGATTTAATAAAATCATAAAACTGTATATAACTGTTAAAAAAAGAATTGTTAATTATACGATAATCGCCATCTTCATCAGGTTCCCAATTTATATGTTCTCTGTAAACGCTAAAATCAAAATCTAATGGAATACTGTTGCTCTGATTAAACATGAAAAAGCAAACGACATTTTTATCTAATAAAATAGTCAAAATCTCCTCCATGCTTTTATCACTTTGATTATCATCATACGGGTGCATAAAACTCAGGATTATTGTTTCACCTGTTTTTAAACCTATGACTGTATCATCTTCAACATTATCAGGTTCAGACACAAATATTGTTACAGTCGTTTCCTCAGTTGTAATTTCACTCGATGATGTTGAAATTGTTGTTGCAGTTGTCGTTCTCTCAGTGTCGGAAGCATTTCCGGTTCCATCACATGCGGTAACGCTTATAAGCATTACCGCTGTGAGGAAAAATGCGAGTAGTTTTTTCATAGGGGTTTCTCCTTTTACTGTCCGTTTACTGCGTCATAGAATTCTTCAGGCAGAATCCACTTACCCCATTCAGTTTCCTCTATACTATATTCCACTCCTTTATACATCACACTTGTCAAACTACTACAATTCTCGAACACATCGCCGCCAAATCTTATAATCTCGTCCGGAATATTAATGCTTTTCAAACTAACACAACCGCTAAAAGCCCAATCTCCTATAGTTACAACACTTTCCGGAATTGTAATAGTCGTTAAACTTGAGCAATTAAAAAACGCACTACCACCAATTACTGTAACACTTTCAGGTATTATAACGCTATTTAACATCACACAACCCTCAAACACACCGCCACCAATTCTTACAACACTATTCGGAATAATAACAGCTAACAATTCAGTATTATTTTTAAACGCACCCCAACCAATGCGTATTACCGGTAACCCGTCAATTACCTCGGGGATAATTACTTCAGTTTCAACCCCTATATACTCTACAATCACAATACCATCATTCTCTTCATCGAATTCATATAAAAAATCACCATATACAAGATATTCAGGTAACGATGAAATTTCGTCAGTTGATATAAATGTTTCAATAACAGTCATTGTTTCAGAAAAGACGGTCGTTGTTTCAGAAATGACAGTTTCACTTTTTGTACTTGTTGCAATTACTGTTTCATCTGTATCAGAGTTTTTGGTACAAGAACATAATATTAAAAGTAATCCTGTAATTATAGTAACAATAAATAGTTTTTTCATAAGAACCTCCTTAATTAAGTAGAATAAACCCTTGGTAAATATCTTCGCCGGGATATGCTGTTTTTTTGTCATACATTTTAGTAAAACTTTCAAATTCGATTTTTGTTATTGTTCCGATTCCTTTGCCGGTGTTGCTTTCGGAATAATAGATAAACACCCCATCAGGAGTATGTTCGACGGCTTCTATAAAAACAACATGACCATAAAAATCTATATCACCGTCACTTGCATCCACCTCAAATAAAAAGCTCGCAACGCTCGGAGCTCTAATAAAATCAGGGTCATACTTTCTTTCATCGGATATAGGCATTACATAATCATTTTCCTTAACATTTTTCACCCACCAACCACCATGTCTTAACCCATCAAACTCTAACTTCATACCAGTAACTTCGTTGGTTCGACCATAAGCATACCATGGGCATTGTGGTGATTTCCCAATAGATTCTTTTGTATAAATATCGCTTTCTATATTGGCTAATGTATTGAATTGATTATTAGTGCCGGGTTTGGGGTTCGCTTTTATTTCCGCTAACCTCTCCGCCTGAAGTTGTGCTTGCCAAATTGTAAACGGTTCTGTTTCATAAACATTCCAATCCGTCCATGCGTCCTCATTCTGCTTAATCCATGCTTTATTAACAGAATCATATTGTGTTTCGGCAGTGGTATATGCGGAACCAGCCGCAGCTA
>Ga0123356_10000148_pt1 | contig 78821 bp, 66 predicted proteins | sample TergutEmb28metaG_2_FD_92546 | JGI IMG/M metagenome (GOLD analysis project Ga0123356, IMG submission 92546) | Embiratermes neotenicus P3 segment gut microbial communities from Petit-Saut dam, French Guiana - Emb289 P3 | ecosystem: Host-associated > Arthropoda: Insects > Digestive system > Gut ...
CGGCAGGAGAACAACGAATACGACGTCGATGGATCGACCGTAAACAGCGCGTCGCGCGACGGCGTGGTCAACCTGGCCCCGGAGCCCGATTTCGTTCAAGCCATGCGCGTTTCAGGAGCCACGTTCGATGCCGCCAAGGGCCGTTACAGTGGCGCGTGGGTTCAGGTATTCACAAAGCCCGGTAGTAATCAGCTTCACGGCACGCTTTCCGAGTACCACACAGACAACGATCTTTCCGGCCATACCATCTTCCAGCACTGCGAAGCCGGCGGTTGCCTCGCATTCCGGCGAAACGAGTTCGGCGGAACGCTCGGAGGTCCAATCATTAAAGATAAGCTCTTCTTTTTTGTTGGAGCCTTTGGTTTACTTTCTTCAACCGCCGCCACCACTGTGGCTCCGGTGGAGACGCAGCAATTCGCGCAGTTTGTGCAGCAGAACTTCCCAAGCAGCATTGCGAGCACGTTTTTCAAGCAGGCGCCGCCGGTCACTTATCCGACCACAAATTTGCTCACCATAGGTCAGGTTGCCGCTGCAAATCCCGGGCTTCTGCCTTTGTCGGGAGCTTTCCTTCAGAATTCGAGTCTGCCGGCAATCGGGACGACGACGGTTCCCCAGAGCTTGACGCATAATGCGCGTCAATGGCACCTGCGAACGGATTACGACATCAATTCGAAGAATCGATTGTTCTTCGATTTGTTTCGCACGAATGTCAACCAATTGCAGCAGGACGCGCGTCCCCTCTTCCAGGTGGTGCTTCCGAATACCGGTTTCTACGGCAAACTTGATTGGACACACGTTTTTTCGTCGGCGCTCCTGAATGAAGCGGGATTTACCGTCACACGAGCCGTTGGCTCGAACCCGGCCACTACGAGTAATCGGGATCTTCCCAGCGTCAGTATCATTGGTATTGGCGATGCGTTCAACAATCAGTGGGGCCCGGCGGGATGGGTTCACGAGAATTTCAACTGGCACGACGTACTGAGTTGGAATCGCGGACGGCACAACATCTCTGCGGGAATCGACGTGGACCGGCACCACGACGATGACAATTTCACCGACGGCGTCTTACGGCCGGGGTTTCAGTTCGCGAACTTGATTGACTTTGCACAAGACACACCCTATTCGCAGAGCGGCCCTGCGCTGACAGTAGCACAGAGCGGTCTGGCATCGAACCTTTACCAGGTTCTTCGCTGGATCTACATAGGCGGATTCGTCAAGGACGACTGGAAAGTTACACCGCGTCTTACGCTGAATCTCGGCCTCAGATACGACAACTTTGGTCACTGGGGTAATTATCATAACTCCACCACGCCTTTCCCTTTATTCACTCCGGGGACTGGATCTGATTTCGCGGCACAGGTCGCAGACGGAGTCATGGGAGTTCGAGGGGGAAACAGCGCTTACGTGATCAATAACAGACCCATGTATGCCAGCCCGCGCCTCGGGTTCGGCTGGGATGTCTTCGGCAACGGAAAGATGGCTGTGCGTGGCGGCTACGGGCTTTATTACAACATCGTCGCGGACGGCTCGTGGTCCTTTGACTCGCGCGCCAATCCCCCGGTATGGGCCGTCCCCTCGTTTAGCGTGACCAACAGCGTTCATCCTTTTACGTATGCTTTGGGCAGCGCGAATGGATCGGTCTGGCCGATACCTCCGGGGATCACGTTTCAAACCAATGCCGCAGGAGGGATTGTAGGTCTTCCCGTGCTGACATCGGGTGTGAATACTCCTCTTTCCCAGCCTCGGACGCACCTCTGGATGTTCGCCGTGCAGAAGGATCTCGGCCACAACCTGATTTTCGAAGCCGACTACAATGGTTCGCACAGCGATCATCTTTACGTGCAGACCGACGTGAATCGTTATCCCGGCGACCTGATTCAGCATGGAGGTCTACAGACCCGGCTCAACCCGAACTTCGGCTCCATCATCTTCGGGAGGACCATCGGCATAGCCGACGGTAATTATGGCACTTTGATGCTTACCAAACAGATGAGTCGTTACTGGCAAATGAGAGGGATCTTCACCTTCGGCAAATCAACCGATGACTTGAGCAGTAACGATAACGGAACGAATAATTCTGAGTCGGTCATCGAATCTCTCAACGTATCTGCACAGCATGGTTTGTCTGATTTCGATGTCGCCCGACGGTTTACTCTCGATAGTGTGTGGACCTTGCCGTCGCCATTTCGGAATGGAGTTGGAAAGACGCTTCTGGGCGGATGGCAGGTATCGGGCATTATGGTTTTGCAGAGTGGAACTCCATTTACGGTCTACAGCAGCGCGCCTTTTGCCCCAATCATTGCCAATGGTGTTGTGACCGGACTGAAGCCCGGCAGCGGCGACTTCAATGCCGATGGCTACAATTACGACGTTCCCAACGCTCCAGCAGCGGGTGCCGTACGGACCGGAAGCCGGTCCAATTTCATGAATGGTTTTGCTGCCGCTGCGGCGTTCCCCATCCCTGCCTTGGGAAGCGAGGGAAATCTGGGACGGAACACTTATTTTGGGCCGGGGCTGGCGAACGTGAACCTCCAGTTCTCAAAGGCATTTACCTATGAGCGCTACAGCCTTGAAGTCCGCGCCGATTTGTTCAACATCTTCAACCGCGTGAATCTTCTCGACTCCTCGGTAGTTAGCGATCTGTCGAGCAGTCAGTTTGGTCAGGCGACGGCGCAGAACTTTGCACGTTACGCTCAATTTGGGCTCCACTTCAGCTTCTAGTCAGGGATGGGTTGGATTCGGGTAAACCCGAATCCAATGAGTGCGAACGTTGGCGTGCAAGCGCGTATCGTCGGCGTCTAATACGAGCGTGTTCGAGGCTTGCACCGGCATATGGCAATCCACGCAGCGGGAACGTATGCTGTTCCCGGCTTTGGCGAACGTGCCGCACTGAGTGGCCCGGTGACAATCGAGGCACCGGGCAGAATAGTCCGCTGCCGGGCGTTCCGGCGCGTGAACATCATGGCAGGTGGAGCAGGACATTTGCGGGGAGGCCTGAAAACACCGGCTGCGTTCCAGCAGAAGCGCTTGATTGCCGTGCACATCCATGCGGTCGGTGGCCGTAGCCGGCTGCAGTCGAATATACTCGGAAAGCTTTTCTCCAGGTAGGAAGGCAAAGGCAGGCGCAATGGGCTCCCCGGCACCGCCGTGGCATTGGGCGCAGACGTCAATCTGCCTCTCCCGGTTCAATCCGAGGGGCGGCATTCTAGTCCTTTCGACTGAACTTACGGAGATTGAGCGGGTCTTCACGTGTTCTGTTCCTGGCCCGTGACAGCGCTCACAAGAGATTCCCAGAGACACATTGTCCCGGTTGTAGTGATTCTCAGCAGGAGAGGAGGTTATCGGTTGAAAGTAGGTCGTGTGGCACTCCAGGCACCGCGGCAGCACCGGCCGATCAAAATCTGCCGACCCGTCTACATATCCCGGGCTATTCACCCACTTACGGAGTTGTGTCCAATACGAGACGGGAAGCTCGAACAGTCCATTCTGCTTCCAGTAAAGGTACGTTTGACCTTTTGTCGCCGAACCAATGACAAGATCTATCTGCGCCGTGTGCTTCGCGGCGTGACCGTTTCTTCGCCGGATGGCACTCTCGTAAAAACGATCATCGCGCGCTTCCATCAGAAAAGTGAGTTCTGGGTTGAACGTTTTCATCGTGTTCTCGCCCCTCGCGAAGCTTCCTGCGATCGAGCCTGCCTCCGGCAGCCTTGAGGTGCGATGATGAGCGGTCGTTAGATAGGAGGAGACTATGTCTTCGTGGCAGGAACGACAAGCGAGGCTCCCACCCAAGCTTTCCTTGTCCCCTGGCCGGGAATTCGAAAGCGAGGAGGGAACGGTTTGTTGAGCAGAAAGCGCGAACGGATACCACGGAAGAAGCGCGCTCCAGATCGCAAGCACAAGACGCAAGGCCCGGATTGAGTGATCAGCCTTCGTTGGATCGACCTCTGAGCTCATAAAGATATCGCATCGTGCTTTGTCTGGCCAGTTTTGGGTGGGACCGACGCGGACGGCGGCATCGCCTGCATCGGGTCGTTAGCGGAACCGGCTTCTGGTCTCAACGGTCCAAGTGCACGCTGCATCGACGCTTGAACCGGTTCAATACCCGTGGTACTTTGCAGGCAGGTGTAAGGGAGTCGATCCACCCTTCAGATAAGTTAAGCGTCGAAATTTGGTTTCTAAGGACTTCATGGGATGAGTTACTTCATTCGGAGCAGTGTGGTGGTGTTTGCGGTTGCATTGCAGGTACTGGCACAAGACACACAGTTCGCTCCCAAGGGCCAGTTGATTCCGGCGCCGAAGTGCCTGACCCTGAGACCGGCCTGGGAGGGCGAGTATACCTCTTGCAGTTCGGCGACGCACGCGAGTTGGCTGAAAGACATCCAGCATTGGCGCCTGGAGCGGGCCATCCGCACGGGCCTGAGGCTCGATGACTGGCGCTATAGCGAGCCGGCGCTCCTCTGGACGCAAAGCAGCTTTATGCAACCACAGATGATGGTGCACGACCGCTACTTCTACGATCCGGCCGCGGGCAAATACACGGTGGACCGATATCTGGGCGATCTCAAAAACCGCTACGGCGGAATTGATGCGGTTCTCATCTGGTCGACGTATCCCAACATGGGCATTGACGACCGCAATCAACTGGATATGGTGGCGAGCATGCCCGGCGGCATCGAGGGTGTAAAGCGGATGGTAGAAGACTTTCACCAGCGCGGCGTGCGGGTCCTGTTTCCGATGATGATGTGGGACCAGGGTACCCGCGATCCCAAAAAACCGTGGCCGGAAGCGATCGCGGAACTTATGAAGACCCTTCAAGCGGATGGGATCAATGGCGATACCCAGGATGGCGTGCCGCTGGTCTTCTCGGAAGCGTCTGAAAAAAGTGGACATCCGCTGGCCTTCGAGCCCGAAGGAGGTCCCTCCGATGAGGCGCTGGCTTGGAATGTGCTGACTTGGGGGCAGTACCGGAATTGGGGGCAGGACGACGCTGAGTTTACGTTCGTGCCCGGAGTGGATCGATTTCGTTGGCTGGAGAGCCGTCACATGGTTAATATCTCGGACCGTTGGGCGCGCAGCAAGACCGACGACCTGCAATATGCGTTCTTCAATGGCGAGGGTTGGGAGAGTTGGGAAAACATCTGGGGGATCTGGAACGGCATCACGCCGCGCGACGCAGAGGCCACGCGCCGTGTGGCAACGATGGAACGTGGGATTGCGCCATTTCTGGTCAGCAAGGACTGGGAACCGTTCTACCCGATGAACCTCTATGGAGTCTATGCAAGTCGCTGGCCGCTCGCCGGCGAAACCGTGTGGACCGTCGTGAACCGCAACGAATATGACATCCATTCACGGCAGATGTCGATTCGTGCCGAGAGTGGTGCGCGGTACTTCGATCTCTACCATGGAGTCGAGCTCAAACCCGAGATGGATCACGGCCAGGCGGTCTTGTCGTTCCCGCTCGAGGCGCATGGCTTTGGCGCGATCCTGTCTACGCGCGCCGAACCGAGTGCACAAATAAAGCAACTGATGGAGACGATGAAGGCCATGACTTCTTCGCCGCTCTCGAGCTTCTCGGCCGATTGGAAGACGCTTCCCCAGGACATGGTTGACACAGGCCGAACGCAATCCCCTGCCAGCGCACCCGAGGGTATGGTCAAGATCTCCGGCGGTCCGTACGTTTTCAAGGTACAGGGGGTTGAAATCGAGGGTTTCGATGATATCGGCGTTGACGTGCAATACTCATGGGAGGAGATGCCTCGCCGCTTCCATGAACAGAAGATGGAAATCAAGCCGTTCTACATGGATAAGTATCCAGTTACGAACGCACAGTTCAAGAAGTTTCTAGAGGCGACGAAGTACGGGCCAGGCGATAACCTGAATTTCCTGCGCGATTGGAAGGAAGGAACGTACCCCAATGGTTGGGCTAACAAGCCGGTGACCTGGGTCTCGATCGAAGACGCGAGGGCTTACGCAAAATGGGCAGGCAAGCGGCTGCCGCACGAGTGGGAATGGCAGTTGGCCGCGCAGGGCAGGGAGGGACGCGAATACCCCTGGGGGAACGAATGGAACGCATCCGTGGTCCCCGTCCCTGACACTGGCCGCGCTTTGCGTGGTCCCGACGATGTGGATGCGCACCCGGGCGGTGGAAGTCCGTTCGGTGCGATGGACATGGTGGGCAACGTCTGGCAATGGACGGACGAATATGTGGACGAACATACACGGGCCGCGATCCTGCGAGGCGGCAATTACTATCAGCCACAGGGCTCCATCTGGTATTTCCCGGAAGCGTACAGAAACGATCAACATGGCAAGCTGCTGTTGATGGCTCCGAGTTATGACCGTTCTGGCACGGTCGGATTCCGCTGCGTCGTGGACGCCCAATGAAGCGCATTCTGGTGCTCGGCAGTCTGAATATCGACTTAGTCCTGAGCGTCCCGCGACTTGCCGTACCGGGTGAGACGCTCGAAGGAGCGGAGGGGCTCCGCATTTATGTTGGCGGAAAAGGTGCAAATCAGGCCTGTGCAGCTGCAAGGCTCGGCGGCGATGTTCGCATGGCAGGCAAGGTAGGTACCGACGTTTTTGCCGAGCGCATTCTTCGCGAGCTGCGACGCGCGGGCGTGCAGACTGAACTCATCGGGAGTTCTTCGGAACCCTCTGGCAGTGCCGTGATTTTCGTACTGCCCAGTGGCGAAAACACAATCGTGATCTCGCCGGGGGCGAACGGCGACGTGCCCTTGTCGTTCGCCTTGAGTGCCGTCGAGGAAGTGGACGCGGGCGATATCTTGCTCTGCCAATTTGAAACGCCAATCGAGGTGGTCGCCGCAACCTTAAAGGCTGCTCACAAGAAAGGAGTGATCACGATTCTGGACCCGGCGCCGGGCCGCAGAGTCTCGGAGGAACTCCTGTCCTGTGTTAGCGTTCTGACTCCGAATCAAACCGAAACCGCCATCCTGCTGGGCCGTGCTGAATCGCCTGCAACTTTCGATGAAGCCTCGGTTGCGGCGCATACTTTGCAGCAATATGGTGCCCAGTCCGTGATCATAAAGATGGGCGCAGCGGGTTGCTGGGTACTGGATAAAGGCGACGCCAGCACGATCCAGGGATACCCTGTATCTGTCGTGGACACCACGGCGGCAGGCGACACATTCAATGGAGCTCTGGCCACGTCTCTCGCTCGTGGGGACACGCTGGTTGAGGCGGCTCGGTTCGCTAACGCGGCGGCGGCGTTATCTGTCACCCGATCGGGAGCCATTGCTTCCATTCCAGATCTTGCCGAGGTCGAAGCGTTTCTGGAAGCTCAAGCCGTACCAATTGAGGAAACCCATGTTTACGATCAATAGTTCCGGCATCGCCATTTTGTTTTGCATCCTCACCATGATTGGCTGGGGTTCATGGGCTAATACGCAAAAACTGGCCGGAAAAGAACGCTGGCCGTTCGAACTGTTTTATTGGGATTACTCGGCGGGCGTGGCCATCGCGGGCCTGCTGTTTATGATCACGCTTGGCATGGCTGGCTCGAGCGGGATGTCCTCCTTTGCGAATCTTCGCGCTGCCTCTGCGGGTGCGATTTGGACCGCGATCGCGTCGGGCGCGCTGTTTAACCTCGCGAACATTCTGCTGGTGGCTGCCATTGATGCGGCGGGCATGGCCGTCGCATTCCCTGTGGGGATTGGACTGGCACTCGTTCTCGGTACCGCAGCAAGTTATGTGCAAAAGCCCAAAGGCAACATCGTGTTCCTGAGTGCCGGAGTCGCGATGATCCTGCTCGCCATGGTTGTTTCAGCCCTCGCGCACCGTCGCACCGTTCGCAGCAAGTCCGGGGCGAAAGCATCCGGTCTTGCGTTCGCCATTGTTGCGGGGCTGCTGATGGGTTTCTTCTATCCGGAACTGATGCGTTCCATCTCGCCGGAATTCAATAGCCAGCCGATTCTACCCGGCATGCTCACACCCTACGTCGCCCTGTTTTTCTTCGGGATTGGCGTATTATTCAGCAGCCTTCCCATCAACGGGTGGTTTATGCGATCCCGTCACTCGCGACTGAGCGATTTCTGGAGTGTCCGGCCAGGCGTACACACGGCAGGGATTTTGGGTGGCATCATCTGGATGATTGCCCTGGGGCTGAATGTCATCGCATCCGGTGTGGCGGGACCTGCGATCTCTTACGCACTCGGGCAGGGAGCCACCCTGATCGCGGCTCTCTGGGGTGTATTCGTTTGGCGCGAATTCAGTGGGGCCACTGCGGGAACCGGCCGCTTGATTGCCACTATGTTCGCTGCTTATACGATTGGTATCATCCTCATTGGCGGTGCAATTTTGAGCTGAATTAACCACTGGAGCTTAACCAGACGTCGAGTGCTCAGGCATACGAGAACTCTCCGTTGGTACGGTGCCCTCCTGCTGCTACTTTCTTAGTTGCGTAAATCAGCGCAATTCTGTCTGGGCGCCGACGGATGGACTCCAGCCTTTTTCCACTCGAACGGCGCGGCGTTCTGATTGCAGGCAGCCACACTGCGATCCATGGCTTCCCGCACCTGCCCGAAAGTAGAATCCCAACTTGGAAGGAATCGCCCGGAATCGCCTCTCCATCGTTTTGGTCAACACGCGCAATCCGCTCAATATCGGCGCGGTGGCGCGGGCCATGAGTAACTTCGGCTTCGCCGACCTTCGTGTCGTGAAACCGTTCGAGGCCTCTTTTCGCGAGGCGCGGTCGGCCGTCGGGGCGTCTGAAGTCCTTCGCCATGCGCGAGAGTTTCTAAGTGTGGCTGACGCCGTGGCCGATTGTGTGCTCGTGGTAGGCACAACGGCAGCCGGTCGGCGCGAGCTGCTACACCCGCTCAAGCGGCTGGAACAGGGCGCCGGGCTCATCCGCAAGCGGCTTCTTCGCGGGCGAGCGGCTCTCCTGTTTGGCTCCGAGAAACGCGGTTTGTCGAATGAAGACCTCAGCCACTGTCACTGGCTGCTTCGTGTTCCTACGCGCGAAGAGCATGGTTCCATGAACTTGGGACAGGCAGCGGCCGTCTGTCTTTACGAAATGAGCCGCGACCGGACGATGCGGGGAATGAAACGTTCCGTGCCCGCGGACCTCGATCGATCAGCACGGAAACGACGAAGTCAGGAGAATCAGGAAACAGCTCTTCCGGCAACAGCAGCCCAGTTCGAGCGTGTTACCACGATGCTGCTCGATGCCCTTCGGACCAGTGGTTATCTCGAAGCGGACCCTTCCGCAAAGACGGATGCAAAGATACGTCGCATGGTTCGGCGGCTAAATCTGTCCAGCGCCGACGCTGAGTTCCTGCTGGGAATGGTGCGGCAGATGGTGTGGAAGATGGGTCTTCAACAAACCTCAACAAGGAATGGGGGAGATGATCACGGCTAAGACTCCAGTCGACGTCATGCCGCTTTTCCTTAAGTCTTCGGCATGGGTGGCATCAGCCATTCGTGAAAGTTCAACACCTGACCGGCGCTCGCACCCACGCACCCATGCCATTCGAGCCATGGCAAAGTCGTTCCCCCAAACCCAGCTGTCGCTACGCTTATGCACGACGGCCGGCTCACAACAAGCGGCGCTTGGGAACTCATGGTTTCCGGCAGACGAGGAGGAAATTCGCTGGGGCCGGCAACGAGTACCGGCTTGGCTGGAGATGGTTCATCAGGAGAACCGATGGAGAACTCCGGGCAGCACAATTGCTGGGCGCAACCCGAAACTGGTGCGCATCCTGACCTTTGTCCTACTCGGGCTTGCTTTTCCGCGATCTCCCGCCTTACAGTGCACCCGGATCAGACCTCTTTTACCAATCGAACGCTGCCTTATGTGAGAAGCAGATGCGCCGCGGCGACGAGCTGAATGCCGAACGAGTGCACGATTTCTTCACAATCTTTTGACATTCTTGATCCCGCCATCGCTTCTATCCTTGAAGCATCAGCATTTCACTGACCATTCATAGTAAATTCCCGCAGATGAGAAGTGCGCTGGCCCACTGAGAAGTGCACGCTAGGCAGTTAGAGGAAACGTCATGAACGTCGGAAGCAGACCGGATCTGTGTGTCCGCTCTTCTGGTTTCAATTCCTTGCCGTGTCGCGATGGTTCAAGGCGTTACGACCTAATCATTCCAACTTCGAACAGGGTGTGGACTCAAGGAGTTTTCTTATGATTCGTGTGAACTCATGCACGTCGACAAACATACCGAGGTTGATCGCAATTGTATTCTTTACAGTCTGGTTCGCGGCCGCCTCCGCGGGCTTCGCGCACGCCTCCGGAACCTGGACAGCCACCGGAGGGTTGAACTTTCCCCGCGCGGGACACACTGCCACTCTGCTGGCGGACGGGCAGGTTCTGGTTGCCGGCGGCGAGGATTCGAGCGGCAATCTGGTCGCAAGCGCCGAACTGTACAATCCGGCCAGCGGGACCTGGACGGTGTCCGGCCGCATGCTTACCACCCGCCAGGATCACACGGCAACGTTGCTCGCAAATGGCGAAGTTCTGGTTGCGGGCGGAATCAGCGGCGGCGCCGCGACAGCCAGCGCCGAGCTCTACAATCCTTCGACAGGCGAATGGACGGCGACTCGCAGTATGACGATGCCGCGCGCCTTTGCAGCCGCGGCGCTGCTCGGCAACGGACAGGTGCTGATGGCGGGCGGGACCAATGCGGACGGCACGTCAAACACGACAGCCGAGCTTTACAATCCGGCCACCGGGGAATGGACAACCACGACGAGCATGCCGTCGAGTCACGCATCTCCCGCAACTCGGCTGCTTAACGGGGAAAGTGCTGGTCTCAGGCGGCGGGGGTGTGCTCTACGATCCTTCCACCGGCCAGTGGAGCTCGACCGGAGCGTTGTACTACAGTGGCGGCACCAGCAACACAGCCGTACTGCTTCCCACCGGCGGCGTGCTGATATATGGAAACAAATTTTCCTGTTACGCCGCCCAGGTTTACAACCCATCGAGCAATACCTGGACGCGGACCCAGGGTCAGTGTGGCAATGGAGTCACCTCGGGTCCGCTGGTGTTGCTGGGCACCGGCAAGGTTCTCCTCGCCGGAGACCTGATCACGTACAGCGGTCATACATCGCCCACTACACGATGCGCGTTATACGATCCGTCTACAAATACCTGGACGCCTACGGGTGCGCTGCTACAGGCTGCACGTCGTACCGGGACTCTGCTTCCGAACGGCAAAGTCTTGTCCGTGGGGGGCAGCGACGCCGAACTTTACACGCCCTAGCGCACAAGCGCCTGAACTCGAGGACGCCGGGCACGCCGCCACGTAGAATTGGCGGGCGGCCGCCCAGCGGACAACCGGCACGTTTTCAAAGGGACGGCACGACCACGGCGCGTGCCCGACGGTTGGGAATTCGTGTCCGCGCCATTCGATGCGCCAGCCGGTGTAGAGTTTGGGCGTCGGCGCTTGGGCTGTGCGTGGAAGGTATTCAGGTTCCGCGACGCTTCATCGTGAGTAGATCAATGGAGACACTGTCAGTGCCGTTCGATGTCTGGGCGGCTTTTGCTTTCTGTCTTTTTTTCTCTTCGGCTGCGGCGGGGTAGGTATGCAACGGAAGGAGCGGGCGCCGTCGTTTCCCGGGCTTAAGCAATATCCATGCTGACCGTCCCGGAAGAGGCCGCTTGCGACCCGCGATTCAGGGGTACCCGTGGCACCCGCTCGCTTCTTCCGCTGGCCACGCTCCGCAGCGCGGCGTCCAGAATCTCCTGGTTCTGCCAGCCTTCTTCGCCGGGGGCGGGAAATTGCGTTCCCCCTTCCATCCAATCGGCGAATGCGTCGACCTGGAGCGCGTAGGCCGGGTGATTCGAGACAGTCTCATGCTCGACGACCTGCTTGCCGCGCAACAGCCGCATCTCCACCGGACGCTCGACGGAGAGCGCATCGTCCGCCCACAGGACGCCGCGATCGCCGACAATCTCCATCGGGGTCCGGTAGTCGGCGCGGAACGAAACCGGCACCATTCCCAGGGTCCCGCGGGAGAACTCAAGCGTCAGCGCCGCCATGGATTCAACGGTTCCCGAGCGTTCGTCAGAACCGGCTGCGGCGGCGACGCGCACCACTTCGTCCCCGAGCACGTAGCGCAGTGTGTCGATACAGTGCACGCCGATGTCGAAGATGGGACCTGCTCCCGCCACGCTGGCGTCGTACAGCCACTTTCGCGGATGCGACCCATCGGCCATAAAGGAAAACTCCAGGCGCGCGAAAACCGGTTTCCCGATCTGGCCGGCGGCGACGCGCTCGCGAAATCGGTTGACGCTCTCATCGAAACGAAAAACATGGGCGACGCCCAGCAAGACGTTCTTGCGCCGCGCGGCTTCCACCATTTCGCGCGCCTGGCCGGAATTCATGGCCAGCGGTTTTTCGCAGAGCACGGATTTGCCCGCGTCGATTGCGGCCAGCACGTCTCTTGCATGCAGCGAGTTGGGCGTAGTGACGAGCACGGCATCCACGTCCGGAGAGCTGGCGAGATCCCCGGCGGACGCAAACGCAAGCTCGATGCCGTATTGCCGGGCCGACTCTCGGGCCTGCTCGAGGTTGGGGCGCGCGAGGGCGGTCACGCGGCAGTTTTTCGCCAGCCGGAAGCCGGGCATGAGCCTTTTCGCCGCATGCAGTCCGAAGCCGACGATGCCGAACCGGATCATTCTCGCCCTATTTTGTGATCGAAAAGGAGCGGGGGGGCACGGTGAGCTCCATCTGGTTCCCCGTCGAGACCAGCGTACCGTCGGAATTCATGGTGAACTCGCTGACCGTGTTTGCCTGTTGATTGACCACGAAAATAAACTTCCCATCCGGATCGATGAGGATCTGCGAAGGCCCGGTGCCCGAACTCACAGTCGGGGTGGCAAGAGCGGTGAGAACGCCGGTGTCGCCGGCCATCGCAAATTGCGACAGGTTCGCCGCCCCTGCATTGGCGACATACGCGAAAGCTCCCGTCGGGCTGACGGCCGCCGCAACCGGTGTCGTCGGAGTTCCCGGTGTCGTCGCGGTTCCCGGGGTGGTTTCGGTGGAAAAGGCGCCGGGGCCCAACGCCAGCGAGCCGTCGGATTGAATGCGCAGCACGGTCACCGTGCTGTTCGATGGATTCGGCACCAGGAGAAAGTTGCCATGCGAGTCCACGGCTGGAATGCCGACGCCTCCGCTTACCACAAAGGGAGTGCCCACCTGGGTGAGGACGCCGGAGCTCACGCTAAAGACGTAGATTGCGGAAAAAACCGGGACCGGCACATACAGGAGATTTCCCCCGGGCCCGAGGGTCATCGCCGAGGGGGGGCCCGCGAGCATGGCGCGGGAAACGAAGGTCAGGGCCCCCGAGCTTCCCACGGAGAATACCCACAGGTCGTTTGAGACCTGGTTGGCCACGAACAGGAACTTTCCCCCGCTGTCCATGGTCATGAACGCCGGCGAGAGTCCGACGGCCCCGGAGGCGGTGAGCGAGGTGCGGGGAAGCGATTCGGTCAACGCCCCGGTGGTCGAATTGATCTTGAACAGTGAAATATTGTTGATGTCCTGGTTGGCGGTGTACACAAACTGATTGGAAGGATCGACCACAACGCTCGAAGGAGAGGCCGCAGCGTTGGCGTTCGTCTTCGCCACAAAGGGAGACCCGAAGACCTGGTTAACGGAGCCGGTGCCGGCATCAAAGCGAAATGCGAAAACGCCCTCGCCCGTGGCAACGTATCCGAACCGGGTCCTCGGAGTGGAACAACCGGATAGGATCCCAGCCGCCAAAAGGGCGAAAGCGGCCCCGAGCGAGGCCGAATACCGCAGCCATCCCTTTTGCCGCGCCTCGCGCCTGATTCCGAGTCTCAAATCCATGTGATCGAAGCGTGTGTTCAATGTCTTGGGAACCTGTAGACCAGTCCGGTGGAGACGCGAATGCTCTGCTGCGTGCTGCCGAAGGCTGCGGTAGAGACAAGGTCGCCCTGGAGGACGCGCCACATCAGTCTCTCACCGATAGGGTAATCCAGCTCCCCGCCAAAAATCAGAGATCGATGCCGGTCCGAAGGCTCGACGAACGTGCTTCCCGGCTGGCGCAGGCGGGTCTGCGCCCTTCCGTACATGCCATGCACGATGACGCGAAAGCGGCTGAACTCGAATTTATACTGCGGGCCGATGGCGTAATTGTACTGTGCGAGGGCGGTCGCATAATGGGCGCTCGCGTCGGCCGTTACTCCCAAGCCCTGCACGATATGAGGGATGGTGAGCGCGAACTCCCCGCCGTTCATCTGCGTCCACTTGCCCAGGCCGAGGTCGCCGCTTTGGAAGCTGAGATGGGAGTAACCGCCGAAAACCTCCCAGCCCGGCACGAACCGCGACTGGGCCGCCGCGATTCCGGACAGAAGAAAAAAAATTGGGATGGCCCGCCGGCAATATCTTGAAAAAGGCAGAGATCGATTGCTGTGGGGGCGCGGCTGGCAGGTCGCCATCAGTTTTGAGTCCAAGTCTCCTCAAAAATTAGGAACAAGTACTATAGCAGTTCGGGTGGTTCGAACTGGGTTGTTCTTCGCACTCCGGCCGCGAAGAGACGAAGGCGGCGAGCCCGAGCGCTCTGGTCGTCAACCCCGGCCCCGTTCGCGGTGAAATTCAGAAGGGCTTCAGGGATAGATGCGCCCCCTGAATCCAGAGATGCCGTCGCCTCGAACGGTCGCATCGGGGGCGGCGCCCCGGTCTGCGCCTTGAATGTGCGGGTGGGAACGCGGGGCGGCCTCATTTTGAGGCGACGATGCCTGCGCCCACCATGGACTCAAAAATCTTGATCCCGTCGGTTGAGCCGAGCAGGCCTTCGCTTGCCCGCTCCGGGTGCGGCATCATTCCCAGCACGTTTCTTCCCGGGCCCGAGATTCCGGCAATATTGTCGAGCGACCCATTGGGATTTGCCTCCGGGGTGACTTCGCCGTCCGGACTGGCATAGCGGAAGACGATGCGGCGGTCGCGGCGAAGCTCGCCGAGCGTCGCCTCATCACAAAAATAGCTGCCGTCCATATGGCCGACGGGAATCGAGAGGACCTCCCCTTCTCTGGCCGCATGGGTAAAAGGAGTGTCGGCGTTTTCCACCCGCACGTGGACCGGCTTGCACACGTATCTCAACCCCGAGTTTCGCATGAGGGCGCCCGGGAGCAGGCCTGACTCGCAGAGAATCTGGAAGCCATTGCAGATTCCGAGCACCAGCCCTCCGCCACGGGCGAACTTGCGCACCGATTCCATGACCGGGGAAAACCTGGCAATCGCGCCGGTGCGAAGATAGTCGCCGTAAGCAAATCCACCGGGAACGATGATGACGTCCGAGTTTTCCAGGTCGTGCGACTCGTGCCACAAAAACGTCACCCGCTTTTTGAGGACCTGTGCGACGGTCCAGTAGGCATCGTGATCGCAGTTGGATCCCGGAAAGACGAGGACGCCAAATTTCATGGAGTAAGCCCCGCCTTCAGTGTATCAATAGGGGGTTTGGTTCGTAGGCTGATTGAGAGTGCTCTCGTGATCATCGGATGTCGTGCGATAGCAGCGGAGGAGGGCCTGACGGTGATCGAGGTCCGAAATCGGGCTCTCGACGGCGTATTTCCATCTCGAACTCGCCTGCTCGCTCGGGTGCCTGGGATCCATGTGCGAGCGCATCTGCCAGAGGCTCTCGTCGCATTTGGCGTCGCGAACGGCGTTGACCTTGTGCACCAGCGAGTAGTTGAGGCCGGAGTCCGACAGCGGGACTTCGTAAGGCAGAAAGTCGTACACCAGCTTGATAAAGCGCGATTCTTCTTTGCCCAGCTGCTGTTCCGCCACGAACACTTCGTCGTTTGAGAAAACCGAGGAGCGCGGGTAGGTCACCGCCAGCGCGATCAGGCGGACTTCAATGGGCTGTTTCTTGGAATGGTCCAAGCCCAGCTGTCCATCGGCCGCAGGGAGTCCGCTGAAAAGGAGAAACAAGACTCCCGCCGCGCAAGAAACCGGGATACGGAAACGCTTCATGATCCTCGATCCAAGTCCTGGTGCCGCCCGCAGGCAGGCAGCCTGTCGGCCCGTGCGCGGGCCACATTCAAAATTATAACCAGACAAAAGCGGTACGTTGGAGCCTAGCCGCGAAAGTTGCACTAAGTTGCACTCGGGAGGTGCAATCTCGGGGCACTCTCCGCTTGAGCGGCGGAGAAGTCTTTCGTTCCATCCCCGGCGGTCCTCTCCTTTCGCACCGGTTGAAGCATTTCCGGCCGAGGCATATCCTCGACCCCGTGAGGAACGGCTGATGCGAGCAAACGGGATCATCAAACGGAAGCTGGGAAATACCGGCCTCGAGGTTGCGCCGCTCCTATTCGGCGGCAACGTTTTCGGCTGGACGGTGCGGGAGGCGGAGGCGGCGCGGCTGCTCGACCACTTCGTCGCCAGCGGCTTCAACATGGTCGATACCGCCGACGTGTACTCGACCTGGGTGCCGGGCAATCACGGCGGCGAATCCGAGGCCATCATCGGAAAATGGCTGAACGGGAGCGGCAAGCGCAGCCGGGTGCTGATCTCCACCAAGGTCGGGGTCGATATGGGCGGGGCGAGGAAGGGACTTTCGAAGAAATACATCCTGGAGGCGGTGGAGGCGTCGCTCCGAAGACTCCAAACCGACTACATCGACCTCTACCAGTCGCACACGCCGGACAAAGACACGCCGCAGGAAGAGACCCTCGAAGCTTACGCTGAGCTCATCCAATCCGGGAAAGTGCGCTCGATCGGCGCCTCCAACTTCCCGGCCGAGACGTTGCGGGAGGCGCTCGAAATCAGCCGTCAAGGGCGCCTTCCGCGCTATGAAAGCCTGCAGCCGCACTATAACCTGTATGAACGCGCGCAATTCGAGGGGCCGCTTGAAGCACTCTGCCGCGAGAGAGCCATCGGCGTGATTCCCTATTACTCTCTGGCCAGCGGGTTTCTGACCGGCAAGTACCGTTCCAGGAAGGACCTTCAGGGCCGCCGCCGCGGACCGGGGGTCGAAAAATATCTGAACCCGCGCGGATTCCGGATTCTCGACGCCCTCGACGCCCAAGCGAAAGAGCACAATTGCAGGCCCGGGCAAATCGCGCTGGCGTGGCTGCTCGCGAAACCCGCCATCACGGCGCCCATTGCCAGCGCCACCGATATCGATCAGCTGGATGAGCTGCTCGAGGCCACGCGCCTGAGGCTGGGGGAAGAAGACCTCGAGAAACTGGACCGGGCGAGCGTCTATCCGCAAGAAGAGCCAAGAACCGCCTGAGGCCGGGCGCCGTCTTCCTGGCCCCCTTCGCTGAATGTCTCCGCCGTAAACGCCTCGATGCGGGCGCCGGTTTGCCAGGCATTCGCCGCCAGGCCTGCCTTGAGGCAGGTTTGCTCGAGAAAGGTCACGCGGCTCCATCCGTGCTCGACGGGCACCTGTGGCAAAAGCAGCCCCCGCCGGCCGAGCAGGGAGATGACGAGTCCGTGGCGGCCGACTTCGATCTCGTCCGCCCGAATGGCCTCGACCGGGGAGAGAATGCTGAGCGAAATCTGAAGATCCCGCGCCTCCTCGCTGCCGACGGGAAGAAAGCGCGGGTCCTCGGCTGCCGCCGCCCGCGCACTTTCGATTACGGCGCGGTATAGGGGCAGAAGGGGCGCCGGAAATCCCACGCATCCCCGCAATTTTCCTCGCAAGTAGAGAGTTGCGAATACTCCGCGCGACTCGGAAAGGTGCGGAGATGGTTCGGGCGGCCGGGCTTGGCTCCCTTCGAGCAGGCTGAGGATCGACTGGCGCGCGATTCCGAGCAGCTGCTTTCGTTCTTCCTGGTTATATTCCGGCTGTGTGCCCGGTCGGGCTAGGGTTGAACTCGATGCTTCAGACTGCCGCAACATTGCGTTTTTTCCGCCGGCTGAGAATGAATGCGCGCCGCTGGCGCTTCACCACATGGCGGTCGATTCGACGCCAGAAGGCGACGAAATAATCGCCGGCCGAGATCAGCGAAACCGCAACCATGAACCAGATGGCGAGCAGCGCGATCCAGTGAACCGGGAAGAAGAAAGGCCCAATGAGCGGCCAGGCCTGCCAGCGGTGTTCGAGAATGACGGCCACCACCGATACGATCTGCACCAGCATCTTCAGCTTGCCGAGATCGCTCGCTTCGATGGTAAATCCTTCCGAAGCTGCGATGGAGCGCAGCCCGCTCACCAGAAACTCCCGCCCGATAATCACAACCGCGATCCAGGGCGCCACCAGACGCGGATTGAAAGCGACCAGCGTGACGAAGGCGGCGGCGATCAGCAGCTTGTCGGCCAGGGGGTCGAGCAGGATCCCCATGGTGGTGATCTGTCCCCGGCGCCGCGCAATGTAGCCGTCAATGCCGTCGGTGATCGAAGCGGCCACGAACAGGGCCGAGGCCAGGATCTCTTTTTCGCCATTGCCGCTCGTGAGCCGGTTTGTCGAAAGCACCCAGATCAGAACAGGGATCAGGCCGATGCGGACGAGCGTAATGGAATTCGGAAGGTTCAATGGAAAGACTCGAACGAGGGAGGTTTCCCCCTTAAATTATCCTCTAGCGGGATTGGCGAAAGCAATGTGCAAAACCGCCATTCGCCGCCCTTTAGGCCTGGGTGAAGATATCCTTCACCTTGCCGAGAATCGAGGCGCTCTGGGGCTTGTTCTCGAGGTGAATCGTGCCCTCAAGCTCCTCGAGCAACTCCCGCTGCCGCTTGGTGAGCTTGGTGGGGGTCTCGACCCGGACTTCGACGAACAGGTCCCCCTTGCCGCGGCTATTCAGCGCGGGGACGCCTTTCCCGCGAATCTTGAGCGTGGTCGAGGACTGAGTGCCTTCGGGGATTCTGAGGGTCTGTTCGCCCTCGAGCGTTGGAACCGGAATTTCAGCGCCCAGCGCCGCCTGAGTGATCGAAATGGGAACCACGCAGTGGAGATTGTTCCCCTGGCGCTCGAAGACGGGGTGCTCCTTCACATGAAGGACGACGTATAGATCGCCGCCGGGGCCGCCATGCGTGCCGGCTTCGCCCACGCCCGAGAACCGGATGCGGGTCCCATCCTCGACCCCCGCCGGAATCCTGGCGTCGATGGTTTTTTGCTGGACCACCCGGCCTTGGCCCTTGCACCGGGTGCAGGGATCGCTGATGACGCTGCCTGCGCCCTGGCAGGCCGGGCAGGTGCGGGCGATCGAGAAGAAGCCCTGCTGATAGCGGACCTGTCCATGACCCGCGCAGATGCGGCAGGTGGCGGGAGGCTTCCCGCCGACGCTGCCCGAGCCCCGGCAGACCTCGCAGGTTTCATGCTTCCGGTAGGAAATCTTTTTTTCCGTCCCGAACACCGCTTCTTCAAACTCGATCGTGATGTCTTCTCGCAGGTCTGCGCCGCGCTGCGCGCGCGACCGGCGGCCGCCGGAACGGCCTCCCCCAAACAGATCGCCGAAGCCGAAAAAGTCCCCGAAGATGTCGGTGAAATCCTGGAAAATGGTGGCGTCAAAACCGGCGCCCGCACCCGCGGCGCTTCCCACGCCGGCGTGGCCGAAGCGGTTGTACATTTCCCGCTTGTCCGAGTCGGCGAGAACCGCATAGGCTTCGCTGGCCTCTTTGAACTTATCTTCCGCGTCGGGGTTATTCGGATTGCGGTCGGGATGATACTGCAGCGCCAGCTTGCGATAGGCGCTCTTGATCTCCTGCTCGCTCGCTCCGCGTTGAACCCCCAGCACTTCGTAGTAATCTCGTTTTACGCTTGGCAATTTTCTCTCTTTGCGCCTCGGGTTTAGTCTGGCTTTACAGGGTTTATTTTCTTGAATTGCGCGCGACTCTCACCATGGCCGGTCGCAAGAGCCGCTCCTTCAACTTGTAGCCGCGCTGCAGCTCTTCGAGCACCTGGTGGTCTTCCGCGTCTTCGGTGTCGACCATCTCGATGGCTTCGTGGTAGCGGGGATCGAACGGCTCCCCCGCCGCAGAAATCCGGCGGACGCCGAGCTTCTGCAGCGCGTCCACCAGTTGCCGGTGAATCAACTCCACCCCGGCATGGAATTCGGACTTCTCCGGCGAACTCGCGAGGGCGCGGTCGAAACTGTCGAGCACCGGCAGAAGGGTCTTGATGGTGTCGACGAGCGCATAGTCGCGGAAGTCCTGCTGCTCCTTCACGGCGCGCTTGCGGGCGTTGTCGAACTCGGCCTGCATGCGCCGGAGACGGTCAAGCAGCGCATCGCGCTCGGCGCGCAATTTTTCCACTTCCGAAAGCGGCTGGGTTTTCGCCTCTTCGGAGGAGGCATTCTCTTCCTCTCCGGCGGGAGGCAATTCGCGGTCGAGATCCAGATTCTGTTCTTCTACTTCGGGTTTCCCATTCCTGGCCATAATCACTCAGACTCATTCAGAATTTTGTCGAACAGCCGCGCAATGTAGGACACGGCCGTGATGGTGTGTTGATAATCCATGCGGGTGGGGCCGAGCACAGCCAGCGAGCCCATGACCTCTCCGCCTACGCGGGCGGGAGTGCCGATGAGCACCAGGTTGCGCAGCGAGGGCTGGGCTTCGTCGAGCCCGATGACCACGCGCACGGCTTCCTGCTTGGCGTCGAGATAGGCGCCCAGCAGCTCGACCAGCTTTTGCTTCTCTTCAAACGCCTGCAGCAGCTCCTGCAGCCGCTGCCGGTCCTGCTCGCCTGCGACCAGATTGGCCGCGCCTTCGATAAACACGACCTGCGCCGAGTCGTCGCCCGAGAGCACGCCCTGCCGGTAGAGTTGCTCAATCGACTGCAGCAGCCGGTCGTATTCGCTGCGCTCGCTCTCGAGGCGCCACGCGATCTCGTTGCGGGCCGCTTCAAGCGTCCATCCGCGAAAATTCTCGTTGATATACCGGGCCGCGGCGTCGAGATCGTCCTGCGCCAGATCCAGCCGCAGCAGCCGGTCGCGCACCAGCCCCGATTTGGTGACCACGACGGCCAGCAGCTTCTGGTCGCCGAGGCGCGAAAAATAAACGTGTTCCAGCGCATTTTTCGGACCGCTGGCGGCCACCGCCACTCCCACGTTGCGGGAAATCAGGGAGAGCACGTGCGAGGTGCGCTCCATAAATTCCTGAACGTCGGTCACCCCTTGAAAGGAGCCTTGGATCAGCCCGGCATCGGTCGGCGAGAGCTGGGTTTTACCGCTCAGCTGTTCGACGTAATAGCGGTACGCCGCCGGGCTCGGGACCCGTCCGGAAGAGGTATGCGGCTGCTCCAGGTATCCGGCATCGGCCAGGTCCGCCATCACGTTGCGGATCGTCGCCGGGCTCAGTCCTTCGCGGCTGCTGCGCGAGAGCGCACGCGAGCCGACGGGCTCGCCCGTCGAGATGAACGTTTCGACGATCGCAGTCAGAATTTCCCGTTCCCTTTCGTCAATGTTGGGTGCAGCGGACATAGTTTCTAACGCTGTTTCGAAAGCTGCGCGCCCCGCTGGCCAGGAACTCTGCTCTCCTTATAACAAGTTGAAAAACAGCAAGTTACGAGAGCATCGTGTAGCCGGGACTGGGTTCGATCACACTCCTATCCATTTTTATTCTAAGCCGCAAGGTACACGGCTGTCAGTACCCGAAAACGGCTAATGATTTAGATGAGAAAGGCCGCCTACTGGATTTGAATGACCCCCTCGGGGGCGGCGGATTTGATCTGGCCGACTTTTTCGGAAACGCGGCGGGCAAATGCAAACAAAGGCTTGGCGTGCTCGAAGGATTCGCCCTCGAGAATGACCGGCTTGCCGGCGTCGCCTGACCTGCGAATCTCGGGATCGAGTTGAATGCTGCCCAGGAAATCGACCCCGAACTGGCGGGCGGTCTTCTCCACCCCGCCGCGGGAAAAAATGTCAATCTCGTGATGGCAGTGCGGGCATACAAAATAGCTCATGTTCTCGACCACGCCGGCGATGTCCACCTTCATTTGGCGGAACATCTCGATGGCCTTGCGGGCGTCCTGCAGAGAAACGTCCGAGGGGGTGGAGGCCACGATGGCGGCGGTCAGGGGAACGGTTTGAATCAGCGACAAAGCGACGTCTCCGGTTCCGGGCGGAAGATCGACAATGAGGTAGTCGAGAACGCCCCATTCCACCTGGCCGAGAAATTGTCGAATGATCGAATGCAGCATCGGCCCCCGCCAGACCAGGGGCTTGTCGCCGGGATTCAGGAACCCGACGGAGATGACTTTCACTCCGTGAACGCTCAGGGGTTCGATTCTGTTCTCACCGATCACTCTCGGCTGCTCGCTCGTGCCAAGCATCAGGGGAACGTTTGGCCCATACACATCCGCATCAAGCAGACCGGTCTTGTGGCCCAACTTGGCGAGGGCCAGCGCCAGGTTCACCGCCAGCGTGGTCTTGCCGACGCCGCCTTTGCCGGACCCTATGGCGACGATGGCTTCAACCCCGGGAAGGGGCTGCGGCCCCTGGGCTTGCGCGGGGCGTGGAGGCGTGGGGTGGCTCAAGAGATCACCTGCCGGGAAAAGAGTTTCAGATTTGATTATACGGGGTAAGACTCAGGGGAACGCCGGGAAACGAGCCTCCGGCGCTGACCGCTGGTTTGAGACCTCGGACACGCCGCTCACGGGTTTTTCCTTCGTCTTTCGAGCTCGGCGCGCCGTATCTCGCGCCTCCTGCCCGCATCTTCGTAGCGCCGCTTCTGTTCCTCGGTCTCGGGAACGACGGGCGGGACTCTAAGATGATGTCCGGAGGCATCCACCGCCACAAATGTCAGGTAGGCCGAGCTGACATGCCGCGATTCCTCGGCCAGGTAGTTCTCCACCCAGACCTTAACGCCGACCTCCATGGAAGTCGTGAAAACCCGGTTCACCGAGGAGCGCAGAACCACCAGGTCGCCGACGTGCACGGGCGTCCAAAAATCCAGGTGGTCGATCGAGGCCGTTACCACGTAGTGGCGCGAGTGGCGATGCGCCGCCAAGGCCCCGGCAAGGTCGATCCAGTGCATCAACCGTCCGCCAAGCAGCGCGCCGAGCGGATTGGCGTCGTTGGGCAGAACAATCTCGTTCATCTCCGACTGCGAATCGCCTACCGGACGCGGCCTCAGCGGATCGTGCTTTTCGCCCATGGTCATTGATTCTATTTCTTTCCGCGCGTTGGACTCTGATTCCGTCGACTCCGAAGATCCGCCGCCTGCGCAGCGCACACCCCGACCGTCATCGCCCATTTGCGTTGCCAAGTCTCGTTGCCAAGTCTCGTTGTCAAGTCTCGTTGTCAAGTCTCGAGGAAGGGAGAAACAGGGCAGGATCACCCCTTTCCCCTGCCATGCGATATTCAAGATGCTAATTCTTGGCGTCAAGTGACGCCAGCATCCAAAACCTTCCTTCCTCCAAGAACTGCCCCTCACGCGGCACGCCCGACTCAGGCCCGGGGTTTCACCGTTGCAAGCGCAGGGACCGGCGACGCTTGGGGCCTCTTGCCCTTGCTCGCGGCATGCGCTGGAGCCCAACTCTGCGGCTGGCGAGAATCAAGGTCGGTGAGTCCGCTCGAGGTAGGCGTCGAGGAAGCACTCCGCTTTTTTCTGAATGCGCCGGTCAGGATGTAGGGAGATCCAGCTCCCCGAGCGCTGGTCAAATTGCAGCCGGCCGTGCGCCACCGGCCGATGCTCCCGCTCGAGGACAAACTCGAGTGAAACCCGTCGCTCCGAGTCGCGCTTCACCGCGAAGCGCATGGCGTCGGAGGAACGCTCGTTCGGCAGGCGTGAACAGGACTTGGCGTAGCCCAGATTGCAGGACTCAAGATCTTTCGCGCCGAGCACCGCTTGCTCGTGCCCCGGAGCCGAACAGCTGCCGCGCCAGCTCCGGCCGAGGGGCAGGCGTCCGGGATGCGGGAAGGCGATGTCGTCGGCGCGTTCCCGGGGGATGAAAAATGGGCAGGACAAGGACGGGCCTCAAGACCTGGCGCGATTGTATTTCGAGACCGGGCTGTGGCAAATCGTGCGTGATTGTGCAAAATGGAGACATGGACCGCATCCAGATGCTGAAGGAAATTCTGGCGCAGGAGCCGAACAACGCTTTCGCGCGCTACGGGCTGGCGATGGAGCACTCGAATTCCGGGAACCTGGATCAGGCGCTCAATGAGTTCCAGACGCTGCTCTCCACCAACCCGGACTACGCCGCCGGATATTTCATGGCCGCCCAGACTCTGGTGAAGTCCGGCCGCAGAGACGAGGCGCGCGCCATGCTTGAAAACGGCATCGCCGCCGCTCATCGCCAGGGGGATGGGCACGCCGCTTCCGAGATGCAGGGACTGCTCGAAGAAATCGGCTGAAGGCCCGGAGCCGGAACCGGGCCGGGCTTGCCACACCCACCCTCCATCAATCGCGAACTGGTCGCGTCATGCGCTTCATGAACCACTCCACCAGTCCGGGGAACAGCTGATACAGTTTCACCAGCGGATGCATGCTCCAGGGTACGATGACTTCGCGTTTGCCTTTCAGGTACCCGTCGGCGACCGCCCGTGCAACCCGCTCCGGGCTGATGCCCCGCGCCGCCCGCGGGCGCACCTGGCGAGAGTCGGTCCCTTTGCGCGCGTTGGCCCCGAAAGCCGTTCTTACGTACCCGGGACAAACCGTCATGACCTGAATTCCGGAGCCTTGGAGCTCGACCCGCGCCGCCTTGCCCATCGCATTCATCGCGAACTTGGTGGCGCTGTAGCTGGCGCGAAAGGGAAGCGGAATGTGCCCGGCGACGCTTGAAATGTTGATGATGGCGCCCGTCCGCTGCCGCCGCATGATTGGGATTACCGCCTGCATCGCCTCGATGGCGCCAAAGAAGTTTGTGTCAAACAGTTCCCGGCAATCCGACATCTGCATGGTGGAAATCGAATCGAGCAGGCCGTAGCCGGCATTGTTGATCCAGATGTCGATGCGCCCGAAATGCTCGAGGACCAACCCGATGGCGCGCTCAATTTCTTCACGACGCCGGACGTCGCAGACGAAGGCGAGCGTCCGGGCGGACTGGCCGATGCGGCGCCGCGCAGCCTCGAGCCTTGAGGCGTCGCGGGATAGAAGCACAACCTGCGCGCCGTCGACGAGGAACCGTTCGGCGATGGCCTCGCCGATTCCCATCGATGCGCCGGTGACGACCGTAACCTTGCCGGCCAGCCGGTTGGTTCGCGCATCGCGCGCTCGGGCGGTGGAGGCCATGGCGGGTTTCTACGCCGCCGAGCAGAGCAAGTCAAGGCGCGATTACAATCGAGTTTGCCGGGGGCCTGAAGCACCAATGCCGACCTCGGATCGCAGAGTCTTGTGAATACGCTGCTGCCATTGTTTCCCCTGGACCTGGTTCTCCTGCCGGGAGTTCCACTGCCCCTGCATATCTTCGAGCCGCGTTACAAGGAAATGATCAAGGAATGCCTCGACCAAAAGCGGCACTTCGGCATCGTTCGCGCCAAAGAAGAAGCCTTTGTCCATATCGGATGCACGGCGGAAATCATCAACGTACTCAAGAGTTATCCCGACGGACGCATGAATATCCTGGTGGAAGGGCAGAAGCGCTTTGAAGTGCTCGACGTCAACCAGGAACGCAGCTTTTTGCAGGCGGAGGTTTTCTATCTGGAGGACGATGGCGACCCGGCGGAAACCGGCGAAATCGAAAAAGCCATCCGCCTGCACAGCGAGATCATGGAACTGGCGGGCGCGCAGCCCGAGCAACCGGAGGAGACGCAGGCTGCGCAGCTGGCCTACCGGCTTGCCGGCTCGCTCCCGTTTGATCCCGACTTCCAGCAGGCGTTACTCGAAATGAACTCAGAAGGGCAGCGGGTTCGTGCCATCATTTCCTTCTTCGAGCGCATCCTACCAGTGTTACACCGTAACGCCCGAGTGAAGCGGAAGGCTGGCGGGAACGGTCACGTGAAGTAACGCGGAACCGCGAGCGTATAATCGAAAGCAATTCGGCTGCGTTATCCCGGCCTTCGGCAGCAAGGAAGGTCGATGGGTCAGAGCCCTGTGGAGTACTTGCCGCAATGAACTTCCCTCAGACGCTTGGCGAACTGCGCCGAAGCCCCTATTCCGAAGAAAAACTGCGCACTCGCCGGGTGAAAGATGAGTTGCGCGACAACCTGATCGCCCGCCTGCGGAGCAGGCGGGAGGAGCCGGTGTTTCCGGGAATTGTGGGGTACGACGACACGGTGGTGCCGCAGATTGTGAACGCCATTCTTTCGCGGCACAATTTCATCCTGCTCGGCCTGCGCGGGCAGGCGAAGAGCCGGATCCTCCGGGCGCTTACCTCGCTGCTCGATGCCGAGATGCCGTACGTCGCCGGCTGCGAAATTCACGACCTTCCCTATGCCCCGATCTGCCGCCGCTGCCGCGAGGTCCTCGCCGAATGCGGCGACGCGACCCCGGTCGCCTGGTTGCGGGCGGAGGACCGCTACGTCGAAAAGCTGGCCACCCCCGACGTGACCGTTGCCGACTTGATCGGCGACATCGATCCCATCAAAGCGGCGCGCGGCGGGCATGAACTCTCGAGCGATCTGACCGTTCACTACGGCTTGCTGCCCCGCGCCAACCGCGGAATTTTCGCCATCAATGAATTGCCCGACCTGGCGGGCAAGATTCAGGTGGGCCTGTTCAACATCATGCAGGAAGGCGACGTGCAGATCAAAGGGTATCCGGTGCGCCTGCCGCTCGATATCGCGCTCGTGTTCAGCGCCAATCCGGAAGATTACACGGCCCGGGGAAAAATCATCACCCCGCTCAAGGACCGCGTCGGTTCGGAAATCCGCACCCATTATCCGGCGACGGTGGACGAAGGCATCGCCATTACCGCCCAGGAAGCCTGGTCTTCCCGCGACGGCAACCAGGTCGCGGTCCCCAAATATGTGCGCGAAGTGATCGAGCGCATCGCCTTTGTCGCCCGCGACGACAAACGCGTCGACAAGCGGTCGGGCGTGAGCCAGCGGCTGCCCATCTCGGTCATGGAGAACGTCATTTCCAACGCCGAACGGCGCGCGATTGTTCAGGACGAAAAAACCGCGGTTCCCCGCATTGGCGATGTTTACGCCGCGCTGCCGGCCATTACCGGCAAGCTGGAACTCGAGTACGAAGGCGAAATCAAAGGCGCCGACTACGTCAGCCGGGAGTTGATTCGCAACGCCATTGCCAAGACCTACGACCAGTATTTTGCCGGCGCCAACATGCAGCAGGTCATCCAGTGGTTTGACCTGGGCGGCCAGGTGCAGATTGCCGAGAACGCCTCCTCCGCCGAGGTTTTGCAGACCCTGCGAGGAATTCAGGGTCTGCTCGACAAATTGACGCGGCTGAATGTCGGGCCCAAAGACAGCCCCGAGGCCCAGGTGTCGGCCGCCGAATTCATCCTGGAAGGGCTGCACTCGCTCAAACGGATTGGACGCAACGAGGAGCGCGTGTTTACCGCCGGGGAAAAGCAGCCGCGGGCGACGGAAAAGCCGTTTGAGCGGGAAGACCTCCCGTTCACCAGATCGAGAAGGCCGTTGAATTAGCCGGTTGGCCGCCCGCGCTCCCGGACTGGGCCACCGACCAACGACCCGACGAAGGGTTCTATGAGGCGCACTCGGTACACCAAATACGTGCCGGATCCTGCGGGGGAGATCAGTCTCGAGGATCTGCTGGGCGCACTTTCCGATTACCTGCTCGAAAGCGGCTTTCAGAATTACTTCTCCTATTACGATTCCGCCGACGGGGAGCAGACCCTGGAGGACCTTCGCCGCGCCCTCGAACGCGCCCTTGTCGAAGGGGAAGGGTTGACCGACGAGCTTCGCCGGGAGCTCGAGCAAATGCAAGCCGAAGGGTCGCTCGACGAGCTGATTGACCAGCTGATCGAGCGCATGCAGCAGGAGGATTACATCACGGTTGACCAGCCCCACGATCCGTCGAAGCAGTCGAGCGTCGGCGGGCAGGTGGGGGAGGCGCAGCAGCAGGCGCGGTTTGAAATCACCGACAAGAGCCTGGACTTTCTGGGATACAAGACCCTGCGCGATCTCCTCGGTTCGCTCGGCAAGTCCAGCTTCGGCCGGCACGACACGCGCGATATGGCTACCGGAATCGAGGCCAGCGGCGCTTCCCGCGGGTACGAATTCGGCGATACGCTGAATCTCGACATTACGGCGACGCTTTCGAGCGCGATTCAGCGCGAGGGGCTGGCGCTGCCGCTGAACATCGAGTATTCCGATTTGCAGGTGCACCAGTGTGAATATCAGTCCTCGTGCGCCACGGTGTTGATGCTCGACTGCTCGCACTCCATGATTCTTTACGGCGAGGACCGGTTCACGCCGGCCAAGAAGGTCGCCATGGCCCTGTCGCATCTGCTGCGCACACAGTATCCCGGCGATTCGCTTTCCCTGGTTTTGTTTCACGATTCTGCCGAAGAGGTGCCGCTTTCGCAGCTGGCGCGCGTCAAGGTCGGCCCCTACTACACCAATACGCGCGAGGGCCTGCGGCTTGCCGAGCGCATCCTCGAGCGCCAGCGCAAGGACATGAAGCAGATTGTGATGATCACCGACGGAAAACCCTCGGCGCTGACCTTGGAGGACGGAAGGATCTACAAGAACGCCTTCGGCCTCGATCCGCTGGTGGTGAGCCAGACGCTCGAGGAAGTTTCAAAATGCAAGCGGGCCGGGGTCATGATCAATACCTTCATGCTCGCCTCCGATTACGGCCTGGTCCAGTTCGTTCAGAAGGTCACCCAGATGTGCCGCGGCAAGGCCTATTTCACGACGCCCTATACGCTCGGACAATACCTTCTGATGGACTACATGTCGAAGAAGACAAAAACCATTCACTGAATCGAGACGGAAAGGGTTTTGCCGCAGGCGCAAAGCGCAACGAGGAAGATGCCCGGGGCAAAACCCCCTTGTCTTATGGCTGCGTGCTCTCGTCGGCTTTTTTGACCGCGAGCTCCGCCCCCTCGAACCCGGTTTTGCTGTGGGTGCCGTCGCAGAACGGCTTGTTGACCGAGCCGCCGCACCGGCACAGCGAGAACGCGGGTTTACCGGTGAGATCGAATTTGTTGCCGTCCGCATCCACCAGCTCGATTTCGCCCTCCGCCGCTTCCACGCGATAAGGGCCGTTTTTCCTGACCGTGATCTTGACCGCCATGCCGCCTCCGATTTGAAATGACCAACGTAGAAAGATAGCAGGGTGCGAAGCGTGTCGCCAGCGAGCTCCATTATTGCCACCCCGGATTGGGGCGTTTGCTCCCGCTCGCGGTCGAGGTCAGGAACCGAGCGCGGGGCTGCGGGTCTCGCGCTTCCCGGCGGTTGACCCGTCCTTGCCGGCGCGTAGAATGGGCAGGAATCGTCGGAATCGGCACAGCGTCAGCAATCGGGTGTTCGCTCGAAGGAGAAAGCGATGCAGAAGCGGAAACTGGGAACGAGCGGTCTGGAGGTCTCCTCGATGGGCTTCGGTTGTATGGGACTGAGCTTTGGCCTGGGACCGCCCGTCGACAAGCAACATGGCGTTTCGCTCATCCGCGCGGCCGTCGATCGCGGAGTTACATTCTTCGATACCGCCGAGGTCTACGGCCCGTTCGCCAATGAAGAACTCGTCGGGGAAGCGCTGGCGCCTTTTCGCAAAGATGTCGCGATCGCGACCAAGTTCGGGTTCCGCATCGAGAACGCCAGGCAGGCCGGGCTCGACAGCCGTCCCGAGCACATCCGGCAAGTGGCAGAGGCCTCGCTGCGGCGTCTGAAGACGGAGGTCATCGATCTGTTTTATCAACATCGCGTCGATGACCAGGTTCCCATCGAAGAGGTCGCGGGAGCGGTCAAGGAGCTGATTCAGCAGGGCAAAGTGAAGCATTTCGGGCTGTCCGAAGCCGGCGCTAAAACCATTCGCCGGGCGCACAAAGTGCAGCCTGTCGCCGCCCTGCAAAGCGAATATTCGCTCTGGTGGAGGGAGCCGGAGAAAGAAATTATCCCCACGCTCGAAGAGCTCGGCATCGGCTTTGTGCCATTCAGCCCGCTGGGGAAGGGGTTTCTTACCGGAGCGATCCGCGAGGATACCCAGTTTGACAAAGGCGATTTCCGCAACATCGTCCCCCGCTTCACTCCCGAGAACCGGAAGGCGAACCAGGCTCTGGTAGGGGTGATTCGGAGATTCGCCAAGGAGAAGAAGGCGGCGCCGGCCCAGGTTGCGCTCGCCTGGCTGCTCGGGCAGAGGCCGTGGATTGTGCCCATTCCGGGCACAACCAAACTCGATCGCCTCGAGGAAAACCTCGGCTCCGTTGACCTCATACTCTCGCCCGGCGATCTTGAAGAACTCGAGACCGCGGCCTCGAAGGTGCCGGTCGAAGGCGCCCGGTATCCGGAAGAACTGCAGAAGCTTGTGGGGCGCTGAATTGCGGAAAGTTCCCTGCGTAAGGAGCCCGAGAAACATGGAAATCACAAGAGCAGGCTCGCAAGCCTCCGCCAAGGGCCCGCCAGACTGGTTCACGGGCGCGGTGAGGATCGACCCATTGCTTCAGGCGCACGGCCCTCGCCTCGTTCAACTCGCCAGTGTCACGTTTGAACCCGGCGCGCGTACCGCCTGGCATACGCATCCCCTCGGCCAGGCTCTGATCGTGACCGCCGGCTGTGGCTGGGCGCAACACTGGGGAGGCCCGATTGAAGAAATGCGTCCCGGCGACGTGGTCTGGTTTCCGCCGGGCGAGAAGCACTGGCACGGGGCGACACCGACGACGGCCATGACCCACATTGCCATGCAGGAACAAAAAGATGGCCGGGTCGTCGAGTGGATGGAACACGTGAGCGACGAGGAGTACAACAGGAAATGAGCTCCTGTCCAAGGATTAAGCAGCGGTCGCGTGGCTTTTTCCTTTGCTGGCCTGCAAAGGCCTGCATGGTTTCTGCACTGGCTCTGGCGAGCCGGGCAGCATCAGCCCCAGCGGCCTTTGCAAAGGGCGCTGCCGTGGCGGCCGAACAGCGGGCCTGAATGTTTCCCCTTGGCTCTTGGCCACCGAGGCCGGCATTTTCCAGGTCCAATCGCAATGGATCGAGGGGCGCGCGCATCAGGCGCCATTCGCCCTTTGGTTGAGGACCCTTCGATACAGCTGAATGTAGCTGCCGGTCATGCGGTTCGCGTTGTAGCACTCGCGGGCGCGGTTGAACGCGCGATTGGCGAAACTGCGGCGGAGTTCGGTATCGCTCGCTAGAATGCGAACCGTATCGCACAGGTTGTCCGGGTCGTTCGTCCGGAAAAACACGGCCGCCGGAGCCCAGATTTCGCGCAGCGCGGGAATATCGTTGAGGACGAGAGCGCAACGCGAGAGGGCCGCTTCGAGGATGGTCATGCCGCTTGGTTCATAACACGATGCCGAAACGTAAATGGAGGCCCGACTGTACATCAGCCGCAATTGCGATTCCGAACGCGTGCCGCCCATGACCACGCCTTCGTTCCCCTTGCCGAACCTCACGTCGGCGCGAACCCGCGCTTCTGCCGAGTGGTCCGGCTTCGCATCGACCACGCATACCGGCACGGGGTATTGGCGGTCCGCAAGCAGGTGAACCTGGGATGCCGGGTCGAGCAGCCCGCCGACGGCAAGCACCTCGTCGTTCTTGGTGACGTAGGGATTGAAGTGGACCGGGTTGCGGCCATGATGGATGACCACGCCGTTTGTGACGCCGAGGTACGAGGAACGGAGCGTGTCGAGCATCCAGTCCGAGCTAGCGACGATGGCCGAAGCGCCCGCGAGCCCCTCTTCGATCGTCCGCTGATACCAGCGCAGCCATGCGCTCTCTCTTGGTTCACGGCCGTGAACGGACTTCCACCAGCTGATGAAGTCTCCATGGGCGACGACGATACGCGCGGTGGAAACCGGCAGCGCACCGTAGCCGAGATGATTGGAGTGGAAAACGTCGGGCTTGAGTTCGCGGAGGAGCGAGTCCAGATAGGCCCAGGACTCCACAAAGTCCTGCTGGCCTTCTTCCCTCCAGTCGAGACGAAAGGCGGTTGGGCGGTAATCGAGGCCGCGCAAGAAGTCCATCCATGCGGTCTGCTCGGGCAGGGGAATCTCGCCGAAGCTCACCAGGGTCACACGAAACCCGCGGCCGATGAGCCCGCTCGAGAGCTCGCGCGTGTAGGCCCACAGATTGCCGTTGACGGTGTCCGTGGTCATCAATACATGCATGGAGCGGGCCTTCGGCCATTTTATGGGATCGGCGCCCCGATTGAACGTCTTTTGTCCGGGCCGTTGGACGTGTTTTATGCCTGGCTGCGCATATCCGTTAGAATCAGCGCATGTTACGACTGATGTGCGTCACCGCCCATCCGGATGATGAAGCCGGAGGGTTTGGCGGAACCCTGCTTACCTATCGCGAGCGCGGGGTGGAGACTGCGGTCATTTGCCTGACGCCCGGACAGGCGGCCACACACCGCGGAGGGGCAAGGAATGACCAGGAGCTGGCCGAGATGCGCCGGAGGGAATTCAGGGCGTCCTGCGAAATTCTGAAGGTGTCGCGACCTCTGATTCTGAACTATCCGGACGGCCAACTCTATAAACAGGAGCTCAATCGGGTCGTCTACGAGCTCACGATGCACGTGCGCGAATTCCGGCCGCACGTCATGATCACGTTCGGCCCCGAGGGAGGAGTCACGGGACATCCGGACCATTCGATGGCGGCCATGTTTGCGACGCTCGCCTTCCATTGGGCCGGGCGCCCGAACCGCTACCCGGACCAGGTGAAGAATGGATCCCGGCCGTATCGGGCGCAAAAGCTCTACTACGGGACGGCCGACTTCGCTCTGCCGAACCGGCCGCCCATCACGTTCCCCCCGCAGACTGCCGTGATCGATATCGGGGGCCGTTTGGAAACCAAGATCTCGGCGTTCAAAGCGCACAAGACGCAGTCGCCGCTTTGGCCGCTGTTTGAGGAAAATGCCCGCAAGTGCGGAGAGAGCGAACTGTATCATTTGGCGGCCTGGGCCGGACGTGGAGCGCCCGCGCCGGAGACGGACCTTTTTTCAGGCGTCACCGATGACTAAATTAGTGCAGGGGTCCCGCGACGTTGGCGCTACTTGGGCTTTTTCTTCCCGAACAGGCCGGTGATCGCGTTCACCGCCCCTTGCGCGTTTTGCCCTCCCGGGATTTTCGACCCGAGGTTCTTCCCCAAGCCGCTCGACAGCATTCCTTTCACATCGGGAACAAATTTCGGGTCCGAGGTGGTGCCTTGAACGAAAAACGGAACCGTCGCTCCTTTGCCCCCCAGCCTCGCCAACTGGGAAAGTTGGCTCACCGTGGTTCCGCTGAGGCTCGCCTGCATCTTGTAGTTCAACGCATCCTGGGGGCTGACCGTGCCGTTCCCGGTCACCGTGCCGATCGAGGGAACAACCAGATTGACGTTGTCGGTCTGAATGCCCGCAGGCGCAACGTGCACGTTGGTGCTGAGGTTCTGGATCTCCGTGTCCTGGCCGGTCTTTAATCCGGTGAGCGCCGAGATGGACGACATCCGGGAACCCATGTCGAAGCCGCGCAACTTGGTGTTTGAAAGTTTGACCGGACCGCTGATGGCCAGCCGGTCGACCGGGCCGTCGACGGTCAAGTTCGCCGACAGGGTCCCGCCCTGCAAGGACGATCCCGAAGGAAGCGTGACGGCGAGCGCCGGCAGCATGGCTTCAAGATCATCCACAGGCATGTTGTCTGCATTTAACTTCACATTCAAGGCTGCGGTATCGCCGCGGAGATCGAAGGTGCCCTTGAGTCTGGCGACTGCCTTGCCTATGCTCACGTCGGCGTCGAGCTGGCCGTTTTGCTTCGGCATGTCGTAGGCGGTCTGGTATTTCATGGCCACGGTGCGCCCGGCGGGAGAGCCCCGTGGGGAAAGCTTGAGCCGATTGATGGTCGCATCGCCCGCGCTGTTCGCATTCGTTCCGTCGGAGTGAACCGTGCCGGTGAAACTTGCAATGCCGCCAAAGCCCGAGCCCGGGTCGACGAATCCGGAGGCGGCGATGTCACACCCGTTTACGTCGATCTTGGCCTCGACGGGCGTCATGGCGGCGTCGTTCGGATTCATCGGGCCGGCCGTGCCGTCGACTTTCATGTGGCCGCCGCCGGGAAGGTCGGCGGCGACCGTCAAGGGAGATTGCGAGCTGAAGGAAAAGTTCTTGAGGGTCAAATCGACGTTCTTGTAGACCCGCGGCCGGGTGCGGGCCGAGGTCGTGGCCACGGAGATTTCCCCGTCCTGGATGGCGAGCTTTTCGACCGCCAGATTCTGCGCGATGGAGGGCTGGCCGGAAGCCGGAGCGGGCGCGGTCTTCGCGGCCGGGCTGGCGCTCCCCAAACTCGAAAAATTCCACCGGTTTCTGGACCGGTCGCTGATGAGCGTGACCTGCGGATGCGAGAGCGTGAGGTTGGTCACGTGCAGCGCCCGGGAAAAAATCAGCGGCAGCATTTCGACGCCGACGTCTAATCTTTGCGCCTGAACGAAGGGCGAATTGCTGAAGGACGGGTCGTCGGCGATGGCAATATTGTCCGCAGCCACGCTACCGTGCAGCAGGGAGAGGCTCAGGTTGCCGAGCGTGACCTTCCGGCCGAGAGCGCCGGTCAGCTGAGACTCGATCTGCGGCCGGAACATGTTGACGTTGATGAGGAAGGGGAGAGCGATCATCACCGCGATCAGGCCCGCAATGACAATGCCGACGATTTTCAGGGCGCGCTGCATACGACCTCCATTTCGGGCCCTTGGGTCGGAGGGGGGCCCGCGGAGCGGGTTGAAACCGACGTAAGTCTAACAAAAAAGCCCGCTAAGGTTCGGATTTTTGTCTGAGGTCAGGCTCGGGATTCTCCAGTTCCTTCTGGCGCTTGGAACGCGCCTGGTTTTGAATGTCTCGCGCCTTCCGCATCTCGACCTGGGCTTCGTCGTTGCGTCCCAGGCGCCCGAGGATCTGCCCCCGGAGATAGCGAACGCTCGAATTGCCGGGCTCGAGCTTCAAGGCAAGGTCCGCTTCGCGCATGGCTTTCGCGTATTCGCCCTGCTGCTGGTAAACGCGGGCGAGCTGATACCGGGAACTGGCCAGGTCGGGATCGAGACGGAGCGCGTGGCGGTAATAGTCTTCGGCTTCTTTCAGGTGCTGCTGTTCCAGCTCGATCAGCCCCAGCTGATCGTAGTTGTAGGACACGTCGGGCTCGGTTTCGGCGTCTTTTAGGAATTCCGTCCGCGCCCGGTCAAACTCCTGCTTCTTGAGGTAGGAGAGCCCAAGATAGAAGTGAACGAACGGCAGCCGGGGTTCGGACCGGGCGGCAAGCTGCAACTGCTCGATCGCTGGATCGTATTCTTCGCGGTTGAGGTGGGCCTTCCCCATCAACAGGTGGAACTCGGCCGTGTTGCCGCCGAGCTTGACCAGACGGGTCATGGCGGCTTGTTCGAGCTGCGGCTGGTTCGCCTTCCCCGCGGAAATTGCGAGCACGTACAGGTAGCTCAGGTCGCTTGCTTCCTCCTGCTCCAACGGGGCGAGGGCGCCGGCGGCGGAGGAATAATCCTCGGTAAAGAAGTAGCACAGCCCCAGCAGATAGCGCGCCTGCGCCGAGTCCGGAACACTGCGCACCACCGCCTCGAAATTCGGGATGGCCTCTCGAAATTTGTTCTGCCGATAGTAGGCGAGGCCGATATTGAGCTGGATGCCGGGAACCTGCGGCGAAAGCCGTTCGGCCTTGCGCAGCATGGCGAGCGCCGGCTCCCAGCGCTTCTGGCGCATGTACACCACGCCAAGATTGGCGTAGGCCCCGGCGGAATCCGGGTCGAGGGCGAGGATCTTGCGGAACGCAGCTTCGGCCTCCTCGAAATGGCCCTGCGCGAGAGCGTTTTGGCCCCGCTCAAAGATCGCGCGCGGATCGCTCGCGGCGCCGGGTCCGGTTGTCATGGCCGGGTTCTGGGCCATGGGAAAAGGCCCGGCCCGCAGCCCGGAGAGCGGGACGAGCGCGAGCCACAGCCCAATCGTAAACGCGCGGTGATTTCCTGACATGCTTGACACTCGATGCGGGTCTCTGCTGTAGTGTCCGCCAGCGGGGGCGGTCAATTCAAGCGCTACGTGCACAAGGCGGACCAGTCGTGGTGACCATTCGCGAGGTTGCGAAAGAGAGCGGATTCTCATCGACCACCGTATCCATTGTCTTGAACAACGCGCCGCTTGCGCGCTACATCCCCGACAGGACCAAGAAGCGAATCGAGCGCGCCGCCAAGAAACTCGGCTATCGGCCCAACCTGTTTGCCCGTTCGCTGCGGAGCCAGCGCAGCCACACCGTGGGCGTCATGGTCTTCGACATGACCGACCCTTACTGCATACCGATCCTGCGCGGGATTGAGAGCACACTCTATCAGGCGTCGTTTCTCCCCATTCTCACCGACGTGCATAACGAGCGCGGCCGGTTCGAGCGCTATCTGGAGATGCTGCTCGACCGCAGAGTGGAAGCGCTGATCGTGGTCGCCAACTGGCTTTTCGTCGAAATCGAGGTGCTCGCGGACCTCGAGAAAGCGAACCTTCCGACCGCGATGATCGGGCGGGAGCTCGAGGCCGGTTCCATCAGTTCGGTAACCGTCGACAACGAGCACGGTGCGCGGGCCGCGATCGAGCACCTCTATTCGCTCGGCCACCGGCGGATTGCCTTTATCCGCGGGCCGAAGCGGATCACCGACACCGCTCCGCGCTGGCGGGGAGTCCGCAACTTTGCCAAAGCCAACGATCTTGAAATCGAGCAGGAACTGGTGGTCGATCTTCCCGAATCGAGCGATCCGGTCGCAAGCTTCGACGCCGGCTACCGGTTGACCGAGGAGCTGGTTCGGCGCGGGCGTCCGTTCACCGCGCTCATGGCGTTCGACGATATGACTGCCATGGGAGGGATACGGGCCCTGACGAAGGCCGGAATCAAAGTCCCCGAGCAGTGTTCCCTGATCGGTTTTGACGACGTCGCCCACTCGACGCTCGTCACGCCGGCGCTTACCACGGTCCGCCAGCCGATGGCCGAAATGGGCGAAATGGCGGTTTCGATCGTCTCCCAGGGCATTTCCGCGGTGCAGGAGAAGCGCAAAATCGTTTCTCAACACCGCAAGCTGGTTCCCGAGCTGATGATCCGCGATTCGACCGGAAAACCAGGGTAGTCGGATGCGGAAACGATGGAGGAAAGCGTAAGAAACGTACTAAATATTACCAGGACTCCGGCACATTTTTGGCTTGACAGTAATTCGAGCTTTGCACCAGTATTAACACGTTTTAATCGCTTTTTAATGAAGGCCGGGGCCAAACGGGTTTCCGGTGTTTTTTGTTCGCGAGGTCAGGGCAACTCAATTCGCGGCCGACAAGGCCCGCGCCGGGAGACTCGAACATGAAAGCTTCCATCCTTCGCATTTTCCTTTTCGTATGCGCCTTCGTTCCTGCTGCGTTATGGGCGCAAGACACGGCCCAGATTACCGGAGCCGTCACCGACCCGAGCGGGGCCGCGGTGGCAAATGCGCAGGTGGTGGTGACCGATGTCGCCCGGGGCACGACCCGCACGGCCACGACCAACAGCAGCGGCGGCTACCTGTTTTCCGCCATGCCCATCGGCAAGTACGACATGGCTGTTACCGCCACGGGGTTTAAGAAATACCAGGCCCAGGGAATCGTGCTCGACGTCGGCCAGAAGGCGCGCAACGACGTCATCCTCGCGGTGGGCACGACGCAGGAAACGGTCAATGTGGAAGGGACCAATGTCGCCCAGGTGGAGACGCAGTCTTCCGAACTCGCCGGCACGGTCACCGGCAAGGAAATCGCGCAGCTGCAACTGAATGGGCGCAATTTCACCCAGCTCGTCACGTTAGCGCCCGGCGTGAACAGCCAGACCGGTCAGGATGAAGGCACGGTCGGGGTCTACGGCAACGTCAGCTACAGCGTGAACGGCGGCCGCGTCGAGTACAACAATTGGGAACTCGACGGCGGCGACAACATGGACAATGGAAGCAACGACACGTTGAATGTTTATCCCAGCATCGACGCGATCGCCGAATTCAAAGTGCTGACCTCCAATTACGGCGCTCAGTACGGCCGCAACGGATCCGGAACCGTCGAAGTCGAAACCAAGGCGGGACAGAATCGTTTTCACGGAGATGCCTACGAGTTCTGGCGGAACGACGTGTTGAACGCCAAAAACATGTTTGATCAGGTGCAGAAGCCCGACGGGAATTTCGTCGCGCCCCCCTACAAGAAGAACGACTTCGGTTACACGGTCGGCGGGCCCATCTGGAAAGACCATACTTTTTTCTTCTGGTCGCAGGAATGGAGGCGGGAACGGGTTCCCACTTCCTTCAACAATCCTGTGCCCTCGCTCGCGGAGCGCAGCGGGAATTTTAGCGACCTGTGTCCCAACCCGACAAACGGCGATAACACGGATTGTCCTGTGGAACCGGCGGGCATGCCGAATGCGGGAAAGCCGTTCCCCGGAAACCAGGTGCCCTTCAGTTCGAACGATCCCAATGTGCAGGCATTGCTCGGCTACATCCCTTTGCCGACCACCGGTACCCCGGGAGCCGAATTCTACAGCGCCAGCATCACCACCCCGACTACCTGGCGCGAGGAGTTGATTCGCCTGGATCACAATGTGACCAGCAACGAGCGGCTCACATTTCGTTTTATCCATGATTCCTGGACCACGGTCGTTCCGACCCCATTGTGGACCAACGGAACCAGCTTTCCCACCGTGCAAAACAACTTCAATGGTCCGGGTGTAAGCCTGGTTGCGCGGTTGACCTCCACCATCAAACCGACGCTGTTGAACGAGTTTGTCTTCAGCTACACCACCGATCACATTATTCTCCACAGCGTGGGCAATTGGCAGCGGGGGCCGAACGTCACCATCGGAGGCATTTTCCAGAACGGCTTTAACGGGACGTTGCCGGGAATCAACCTGGTTGGGGGAAACGCCTATGGAGGCGGATTCGCTGAGGACCCGGGCTATATCCCGAACGGCACTTACAATTCAAATCCCACTTACACTCTTCGCGATAACGTAACCAAGATTATCGGCCAGCACAATCTTCAGTTCGGCGCGTATGCTGCGCTCGCCGAAAAGAACGAGCTTGGCGGCGAGCTTGGGGCTGGATCGGTTCCCGGTTTGCTGACCTTCGACAGCTCTAACAGCGCGGTCTCGACGGGAAACCCTGTGGCCGACCTCCTCATGGGAAATATCTCGAGCTTCGGGCAGCAGAACCAATTCCGCAAGTACTACAATCGCTACAAGGTCTTCGAGCCCTATTTTCAGGACGACTGGCGTGTAACCAACCGCCTGACCTTGAATCTGGGCTTGCGGGTGAGCCTGTTTGGCACCTATCGCGAGATAAAGCAGCAGGCGTTCAATTTCGACCCGGCAGCGTATAATCCCGCGACTGCCCCGGCAATCGACACCTTGCAGGGAACGCCGGGGAACATCACGGGTGCGAGTGGCGCTCTCGTACCGGCAGGTATGGGGAACAGTCCGGCGAATGCCAATCCTTTCGATGGACTCGTGCAATGCGGCGGCAAGGGCGGGTCGTTCCCCATTAACGGGTTCCCCGGTGCTTCTGTCGTTGGCAGTCCGTACCCTGGTTGCCAGCAGGGTCACCTCTTTAACCCTGCTCCCCGAATCGGGTTGGCTTACGACCCCCGCGGCAACGGTAAGATGGCGATTCGCGCCGGCTATGGAATGTTCTACGAACACTCCAACGGGAACGAGGCCAACTCCGAGTCGCTCGAGAACTCCCCGCCGCTCGCTTTTGCCGTAACCCAGAACAATATCTTCGGGTACCCCAATATTGGCGCGGGATTAGCGGGCTCCGCGCCGGTTTTTCCCATCACTGTTACCTCCATACCGAACAAGATAACCTGGCCTTACGTGCAGCAATGGCACCTGGACGTGCAGCGCGAGTTGCCAGGCCATGTAGTGGCAACGGTTTCCTACGTGGGCAGCAAAGGCACGCATCTTTCGAGAGTACTCGACATTAACCAGCTTCGGCCGGTTGCTCCGGGGCAGAACCCCTACACGCCGGGCGAAACCTTCGGAACCGGCGGGACGGCCAGGGACTGTAATGGGGCCGACGCCTATGGTGTTCCCCAGAGCGGCTTCACTCCCCTGGGAGCAGCTATCCCCTACGCCGGCTTCGGCGTTCTTAGTCCGGCTGTAAACGTGGGCGTTGCCAATTGCGGCGCGCTCGCCGACCCCTTCCGGACGTACCGCGGCTATGCCGATGTCAGCCAGCTGGCGTACGCAGCCTCTTCCATTTATCACGCCTTGCAGTTCTCGGCTGTTCGCAACGTGGGACAACTGCAGTTGAGTCTGGCATACACCTACAGCCACTCGATTGACGATGCTTCTGACCGCTCTGACACGAGTTTCGTCAATTCCTTCGATCCGGCCAGTAACCGCGCGAGCTCTAACTTCGACGAGCGTCATGTGCTGAGCCTGGGATATGACTGGAATATGCAGTTTTTCAAGCACCCCAGTCTGGCGAGCAAGATTCTTGGAGGGTGGGAGTACTCAGGAATAACCACCTTTAACACAGGTGCTCCCTTCAGCGTGACCTATTCCACCGTCAGCGACAACGCCGGCGTTGCCAATGGCATCGGGTCAGGATCGCGGCCCGATGTCGTAGGAGACCCGAACGCGCCGTTTACCCAAACACCTCTCTCGAGTCATGGCCCGCAATGGTATGACCCGGCTGCTTTCGGGGCTCCGACCGCCCTCACTTTTGGCACTGCGCCCCGAAATTTTCTGCGCAATCCGAGCCGGCTCAATTTCGATATGGCGCTATTCAAGCATTTCCCCATTCGCGAGAGCATGGGATTCGAATTCCGCGTGGAAGCGTTCAATGTGTTTAACCAGAACGAGTGGGGAAATCTGGGCGGCAACAGCGGTTCAGCCGGTGGATCGGCCACCACTTCATTTCCGGCCAGCGACTTTCTGTTTGTTAATTCGGCCCACAATCCACGCATCCTGCAGTTGGCTTTGAAGTTCTTGTTCTGATTGGTAGCTACAGGCGCGACTGAGACTGGCCCAGTGTTTGGGAAATGGTTGCGCTTACCGGTTGTCGCCGCAGGCCCCCAGGCTTCAGGCCTGGGGGGTGACCTCGGGCAGAACGAACAACGAACTAACGAACTTCGAACTAAGACAAGCCTCGATTGCGAATAAAAGAGTTCCGCCCGCCGGTTGGCGGGCGTGTCCGATCCAATGGCCCGGCGCTGGTCTTGCTTCCCGGCGTTGGCCGGGACCAGGGTCTCTCGAGTTATCCGACCGCCACACCCTGCCGCGTTCGAGCGACGGCTTCGAGTGCACGGTCCAGGTCAGCGATCAGGTCATCCGTGTTTTCAATTCCCACCGAGAGTCGGACGAGTTGCTCGGTGACGCCCATCTTTCGGCGGTGCTCGGCAGAGATCATGGCGTGGGAGGTCAAGACCGGCAGGCAGACCAGGGAGTCGACCCCTCCGAGACTTGGGGCCAGTCGAAACAGCTGCAACGACTCGCTGACGGTCCTTGCGTCTTCGCCGCTGCCGTCGACTTCGAAGCTGAGGACGCCGCCTCCGCCCGTCATTTGCTCCACAGCGAGCGCATGCTGCGGATGGCCTTTCAGAAACGGATAGTTCACCGAGCGCACCTTCGGATGCGCCGCCAGAAACTCGGCGATGCGCAGCGCGCTCTGGTTTTGCCGCTCGACCCGCACCGCCAGGGTCTTCATCCCGCGAAGCAGAAGAAACGCGGCATGCGGGTCCATCGAGCCGCCCAGCGTGGTCCGGGTCTCGCGAATCTTGTCGATCAGGTCGCGCCGGCCGGCTGCGACTCCGCAGACTAAATCCGTGTGTCCGGCGAGGTATTTGGTTCCGGAGTGGAGCACCAGGTCGATGCCCAGTTCGGCGGGACGCAGGTTGATGGGCGTGGCAAAGGTGCTATCGATCAGAGTCATCAGGTTGTGCTCGCGCGCGATGCGGACCGCGCGGGCAAGGTCTATGACGCGCAGCGTGGGGTTCGTCGGGGACTCAAGATAAAGAATCTTCGTGTTCGGCCGAAGGGCGCGCTCGTGCTGCTCGTATTCCGTCGAGTCGACGAAGGTGGTCTCAATGCCCAGCCTGGGCAGCCAGGTCGAGAGAAATTTCGTGACCCCGCCGTAAATGTCGCGCTGCGCAACGATGTGGTCTCCGCTTTGGAGGAGCGCCAGAATGCTCGAGGTGATGGCATTCATGCCGGAAGCAAACAGCAGCGCGGCGTCGGTTCCTTCAAGCTCCGCCACGGCGTTTTCAACCGTGGTGTGCGTCGGGTTCCCGTAGCGGGTGTAAAACATGTCGGTGCTGGTGGCGCGCAGCTGTTCGTCGGAACCGGTGACCTCGAACGTCGAGGTCTGATAGATGGGCTGGGCGAGCGGCGCATTGCGCTTTTCCAGGCTGTCGCGGCCGCGGACGGATTCGGTTTCGGGATGAAAACGATGTTTCTTCATACTCGCTCCTTCCTGCCTGTATGTAAGATTAGCTTTCGAGAGAAGAGTCGGCAAGCAAGTCCCGGGTCGCCGTCTTATAATTCACAGACCATGGAAACAGGTCTCAAAGGCCGAGTTGCCATCGTGGCCGCTTCCAGCCAGGGAATCGGGCTGGCCACGGCCCAGGCGTTTGCCGCCGAAGGGTGCCGGGTGGCGATGTGCGCTCGCAATGCGCAGAAACTCGAGGCTGCCCGGGAAAGCCTGCGCGGCCAATACGGCGTCGAAGTTCTTTCCGAGGCATTCGACGTCACCGAAGCCGATCGAGTGCGCGGGTTCGTTAGGGCGGTCGGCGAGAAATTCGGTGGCGTCGATATCTGCGTCACCAACGCCGGCGGGCCTCCCGCCAAGGGATTTCTGGCGGCGACGGTCGAGGAGTGGCGAAAAGCCATCGATGCGAATTTTCTCAGCACGGTGTACTTCGCGCGCGAAGTCATTCCCTATATGCAGCGCAAGAAGTGGGGGCGTATCATCACGCTCACATCGATTTCAACCAAACAGCCGGTGCCGGACCTGGTGCTGTCCAATGCCGTGCGGGCGGCCGTGGTCGGCCTGGTGAAGAGCCTGGCCAATGAATTCGGAAAGGACGGCATTCTGGTGAACAATGTCGGGCCGGGCTACACCTCGACCGGCCGCCTGCGGGAGCTGGCGCAGGCTAGATCGCGAGCGCAGCAGAAAAGCGAAGACGAAATTTTCTCCTCCTGGGCGGCTGACGCGGCCGTGAAGCGCGTGGCCGAGCCCCGGGAGGTGGCGGACGTGATCGTGTGGCTGGCTTCAGAACGCGCGTCCTATGTCACAGGCCAAACGATTCTTGCAGACGGCGGCGCCTACAAGGGATTATGAGAGCCATGACTGAAAACAGCCAAACCGCGAAGGGGAGAGCGTCCGAGGACGACTCCGCAAAGACCGAACTGAAGGACACGGTGCGGGCTGGGACGCCCGAGCCCGGCCTGAAGTATCTCTCCTGGGACGAAGTTGAACTGGAAACCATGAACCCTTTGCTCGGACGCCAGTTGATTGTCGGCCACGAGGTCATGCTGGCGCGCGTCTTGATGAAGAAAGGGTGCATCGTTCCGTTGCACAGCCATGTGAACGAGCAGCTCAGCTACATTCTCGAAGGAGCGCTGAAGTTCTGGATCGACGGCCGGGAAATCGTGGTGCGCGCCGGCGAGGTGCTGACCATTCCACCCAACATGCCTCACAAAGCGGAGGCGCTCGAAGATACGGTTGATCTCGACATCTTCCATCCGCCGCGCGCCGACTGGATCGAGAAGACCGATCGCTATCTTCGCAGCGAGCCCGGCCGGGTCCAAAAATAAGAACTGGAGATGCCGGTTGCCAGAGCGCTTCCCCGAGCCTGTGGCATTGGAATTCAGGCGCTTAAGACCGGGCCCTTTGCCGGAAGGACCTACGTTCTCTGGTATTCTTGATTTTTGGGGAAAATTCCCGCGTTGATTCGCCGCCGCAGATGGTCGAACCCGCCCTTCAAACCCGGAGTGTCTCAGAAGTGCGCTGCATCGGCTGCGGCCGCACTGCCTTGCCGGACCGCTTTCGCTGCGAGCATTGCCGCGACCTGCTGGAAATCATTTATCCCGGATGGGAGGAGCGCGGCGCGGGGGGTCTGAACGCGTCCGCTCTCAGGAAGCTCTGGCGCGAGCGCCGTACCGCGCTTTCGCCGGCCGCGGAGAGCGGGGTCTGGCGGTTCCGGGAAATTCTTCCCGATATCGCCCCCGAGAAGGTCATCACCATTGGCGAAGGCAACACCCCGGTGTATGAGCTGCCGCACTGTGCCCGGAGCGCGGGCGTCAGCCGGCTTTACGCGAAACATCAGGGCATGAATCCCACGGGCTCCTTCAAAGATACGGGCATGACCGTAGCCGCCTCGTTTGCGCGGCAGGCCGGCTACCAGTGGGTGGCGTGCGCTTCGACGGGCAACACGTCCGCCTCGATGGCGGCCTATGCGGCCCGGGGCGGGCTGCACAGCCTGGTGTTGATTCCCGATGGGAAGATTTCCTGGAGCAAACTGTCGCAATCGCTCGACTACGGCGCAATCACCTGTCAGCTGAAGACCGATTTCGACGGGTGCGTCCGGGTGCTCAACGAGGTCGTCGAGCGCATGCCCGTGTACCTGCTGAACTCGGTCAACCCTTATCGGGTGGAAGGACAAAAGACCGCCGCCTATGAACTCCTGGAGCAGTTTGGCTGGGAGCCGCCCGACCACATCATTGTTCCCGGAGGAAATCTGGCAAATTCGTCGGCCATCGGCAAAGCAGTCGCCGAGATGAAGCAATCGGGGCTGATCTCGAGACTGCCGAAGGTCTCCGTGGTTCAGGCCGAAGGCGCCAATCCGCTGGTGCGAACCCTGCGCGAGACCGACGGCAAGACTCTGGTTCCGGTTCACGCCGAAACCATGGCGACCGCCATTCGGATCGGCAATCCGGCCTCGTGGAAAAAGGCGCTGCGGGTAATCCGGGAGACCGGAGGCGCGGTTGAGGAAGTCAGCGAAGTCGAGATCGCCGTGGCCAAAGCGGAAATTGGCGCCGAAGGCGTCGGTTGCGAACCCGCCTCGGCGGTGACTCTGGCAGGATTGAAAAAGCTGGTGAAGCGTGGATTCGTGAGCCGTACCGAGTCGGTGGTCCTGGTGCTTACCGGGCACCTTCTGAAGGATTCGGAGTTTACGCTCAAGTTTCATCGTGGAGATCTGTTTGCGGGAACGCCCTATGAAGCCGAAAGCCGCGCGGCAAGGGCCGAACAGCGCGCTCCGCTGGCACTCGAGGCGAATGTCAATGCGGTCATGGACCTGCTCCGCTCCGCCGTCGACTGACTTTCCTTCGTCCAGCTTGGCCCCTTTGCGGCCGATAAAGTTCTGAAAGTCTTAAGCGCGAAGCCCCGCACAGGGAACCGACAGTCAAAAATGACCCCATTCCACCTCCATCTTCCCGCCACCTCGGCGAACCTGGGGCCGGCCTTCGATGCGGCGGCCCTCGCGCTCGATTTGTCGCTTCGCGTTCGCGCCGACAAAGCCAGGGAATATACGATTGCCGCATCGGGATGCGATCGAGACATTTGCGGCCGGCTCGAGAACCACTTGATCCTGACCACGTATCAGGACGTGCTCCGGGCCGAGGGGAGGCCGGCGCCCCCTCTGGCCCTCCGAATTCAGAACGAGTTTCCGATCGGCAGGGGCTGCGGCTCATCGGCCGCCGCGCGCCTGGCGGGGATCGCCCTCGCGGTACACTTTGGCCGTTTGCGCTGGACGAGCGCCCGCATCATCGGCGAAGCCTCGCGCCGCGAACACCACTCCGACAATGCGGCAGCCTGCTGGAAGGGGGGCGTTACGGTCTCGCGCATGTCCGAGAGCGGGGACGCCCAGGTGGCGCAGTTTATGCCCAAGGGGAAGTGGCCGTTGTTGCTCGCGATTCCCGCGGAAAGCTTGCCAACCGAAGTGGCGCGCGGGGTCCTGCCGGCGCATTATCCGCGCAAGGACGCGGTGGCGAACATCCAGAATTCCCTGCTGCTGCTGGCGGCCCTTTTTCAGGGCGATTCGCGTCTGGCGGCCTCCGTCCTCGAAGACCGCATCCACGAACCCTACCGCGCCGGGATGTGTCCGCTGCTGCCGGCCCTGCGCGAGTTTCCCGGCGGGCGCGGAGTGCTCGGCGCAGTCCTGAGCGGCGCAGGGCCCTCGGTGTTGATGTTTCTCGACGCGAAGGTGTCTCCCGAAAAGACGAAAGCGAGGGTCGGGAAGTACCTGGAGGAACGTGGAATGCGGCCCGAACTGGTGCTCACCTCGATCGCCAGGCGCGGGGCGGAAGCCGGATTTTTCCGCAACTAGAGCGGCCTTTGCCGGGGCGTTATCGGCCGGGACCGACCGACATCACACCCAACACCGGTTAATCCCGCACAACCTCGTCGAGCGCATCCAGAAGCTTGCGCGCACGCCGGGAAGAATCCGAGCCGCCCGCATCCCGCTGGGTTTTGAGGAGATGGTATTCGTCGGCAATGTTCAATGCCGCGAGTACGGCCAGGCGGGCGCTATCGACCGTGCGGGCTTGCTCGGCAACGGCGCGCATCTTCGAATCCACGTATTCGGCTAGCTTCAGAAGGTAGTCAGGGTCGGTGCCGCGCAGGTTGTAGGCTTGATCGAAGATCTCGACCCGCACGTTCGAATTATCTGGTTCCTGAACAGGCGGATGCTTTGTGGCTGTCGCCATTGTTTGTCCTGATTCAGCTTGAGGTTTGCTCCACGGCGGTCATGTGGTCAATCTGCGAGAGCATCTTCTCGATGCGCGCCCGAACTTCCTCGCGCTCTTTGCGCAAGCCTAACATTTCACGCCGCAGATTCTCGACCTCTTCTTCCCGCTCCTCCAGCTGCTCGCGCAACCTCTTGATGTCGCGTTCGGCAGTCGAGCGCGCCTCCTGAGCGGACTTGTACAGCTCAATGGTGCGATAGATCTTGTCTTCAAGAGCCTGAAAATCGTCGGCCGGAACCTGCGTCGATACCTCTTCCGCCATGTTTAAGGTCATGATTGCGTTCCTGAGCAGCAGAAGTTGAACACTGTTTGAGCGCAGTATACTCCAGAACTGCTGTGGGAAAGAGCAGGAAAATTCGAGGACAGGGCCCAGTGATTGCGGCTTCCGGGGGCCCCCGAAAGGGTCTAGCGCAGCCCTACTTCCGGCTGCGGCATCCTAGTTGCCGGCGGAGGTGTTTATGCCGGCGGCCCCCAGGATTACGGCCGATGTGGTCAAGCAGCGAATCGAAGCAGGCGAAGACTTCATCCTGATCGACGTAAGAAATCCCCAGGCGTGGGCGGAGTCGGAGGTAAAGGCAAGAAATGCCATGCGCTTTCCTGTCGACGACCTCGAACAATACTTGCCGCGGATTCCGAAGGGCAAGCCGATTGTCGCCTATTGCACCTGACCCGGGGAAGGCTCGAGCGCCAGTTTGGCGCAGAAACTTCAAGAGCGCGGGTATGAGCGGGTGTGGGCGTTGAAGGGCGGACTCGATGCGTGGCAGAAGGCCGGGCTGCCGGTCGAGACGAAAGCCAAAGCAGCCTGACCTTGCCTGACGCAGGGGACCGGGTGAGGCCCCGGCGCGATTGGTCAGAAACCGGGCGGCCGCTCCTCTGCCACCCGGAAAGCCCGTTCCATCGCGAGGCCCGCGCGGCCGAGGGTTCCTTCGTCGAACAGACGGCCGATCAGTGTGACTCCATGCGGCACTCGCCGCGGCGGCGAAAACTTCGCGAGAGGGCGGCCAGGATCGGGCGCCCAGTCGCTGCGGGCTTCGGAAACTTCGACGAACCCGGCTCTCAGTGTGAGCGACGGATGTCCCGTGAAGTTGGTGATCGTCAGCATTTCATCGCGCAGGGAAGGCACCAGCAGCAGGTCGGCCTGCGAGAAAACGCGCGCCATTTCCTGGGCAACCTTGCGGCGGAAGCGGTCCGCTTGCACGAAATCCACGGCCGACAGGAAACGCGACTGCCGGAAAACGTTCGGCCAGGCATCGGGCACCTGCATTTTTAGTTGATCGACCTGGTGGTTGAGCGTGATGTCTTCAAAAGCCGCCGCCCCTTCGGCAAACAGAATTAGATCGAGCGAATCGTACGGCCAATCGGGGATCGAGACCTCCACGGGAACCATGCCCAGGCGCCTTACGGTTTCAAGAGCGGCCCGGTCCACGTCGGTTGCCGGACTTTCATGCATCCATTTGGGCAAATAGCCCACGCGCAGGCCTTCGATTGCGGCGCTGCGTCAAAATCGAGCTTGCCCGCAACGCTTGCCAGGTCGCCCGGGTCCGGACCTGAAATGGCGTCGAGCACCAGCATCGTATCTTCGACCGTGCGCGCCATCGGGCCGAGCTTGTCGAGCGACCAGCAGAGCGTCATGGCGCCGGTGCGCGGCACGCGGCCGTAGGTTGGGCGCAGTCCGGTGATGCCGCAGCGCATGCTGGGCCCGATGATGCTGCCGCCGGTTTCGCTGCCGAGCGCGAACGCGACCAGGCCCGCAGAGGTGGCGGCGCCGGGACCTGCGCTCGACCCGGAGGACCCTTCTTCGAGCAACCAGGGATTCATGGTCTGCCCGCCGAACCAAATATCGTTCAGCGCCAGCGCGCCAAGACTGAGTTTGGCAAGGAGCACCGCGCCCGCGTCGTGGAGGCGTTTCACCGTGGCGGCGTCTTCGCGGGGGACGCGGTTGCGGAAGGGTTCGGCCCCGTAGGTGGTCGGAATTCCCGCCGTGTCCAGCAGGTCTTTGGCTCCCCAGGGAATGCCATGCAATGGGCCGCGGTATCTGCCGGATGTGATTTCCCGATCCGCCTCTTTTGCCTGCCGGAGCGCCAGGTCGCGTGTGAGGGTGATTACGCACCGCAGTTTGGGGTCATACTGCTGAAGCCGGTCAAGGTAAATGTTGGTAAGCCGCTCTGAGGTTAGCTTTCGTTGCTCGATCCAGCGCGAAAGCCTGGTTACCGGCGCAAAGGCGATGTCCTCGTCCCGCGAAGGGAGAAGGCCCGGATCGGAATCGCTTCGACGGAATTGATTGCGCTCCGGCCCCGATAAGCCTCCCGGAAGAACAGGGTTCCAGCGTGACGCAGGAGAGAGCGAGGGTTCGAGCAATACTTTGCGGGGCCCGGTGCGCCTCTCGTAAAGCGACGCCATGTTGCTGCGCCAGCTCCTGGCGGCGACGGCGCGGTCTTGCTCGCTGAGCTCTACTTGCACGAGCTTCTCAGATTCTGCAAACGTCGCCGGGGAAACCTCCGGCCCCGCCTGCGGGCCGGTGCCGAATGCCGGGGGCGTACCCGGAGGCGGTTCGGTCGTCTGAGCAACCGTGCGCAAAGCGCTCGCCCCCAGCACACCCGCCGAAGCGCCTATCAGAAACTTGCGGCGTGATCTTTTCATACATTGTCTCCGGCAAAGCATTGTAGCTCGTCGAGGCAGGAAGACTTCGTCCGTGCTCATGAAGAGAACCATGAGCCAGAGCTTTTCGGAAAGGGAAGGCTGGCCGCCCAGGCAGTTTTGGCATGGATCATCGATCCGTATGAGCGGACAAGCGTTCGCGTATCGGCTAGGAGGACGACAGCAGCCAGAGCGACCCACGGCACGCGCGGTCACCGGAGAAGGGCCGGTAGAAGGCTTCGAGCTCAATCTCGCGCGCGTGCGGGAATGTTACGAAGAGCAGCCTCGCCGCGGGGGCGTTGTTTTGCCACCCCGGATGTCGTATTCAGCACCGGCTTTCAAGTCCCAAGTTAGTTGCCGCTTTATGCTCCGACCGGCTGCTTGCTGAGCAATGGAACCGGAACCGAAGTGAGCCAGTGATGACGGTCCGGCTGAGTGCCGTTCACGATACCGAAGAACTCGCGTTGCAGCTCGCGAGTCACGGGACCCACTCCGCCCGTACCCACGGGAATGCGGTCGACGGAGCGGATGGGGGTGATCTCGGCGGCGGTGCCAGTGAAGAAAGCTTCGTCGGCGATATAGAGCATCTCCCGCGGGATTCCGGCCTCGACAACCGGAATGCCCAGTTCGCCGGCGAGTTTCAGGACGGAGTTGCGCGTGATTCCGGGCAGCACGGAATTCCCCAGCGGCGCGGTTTGCAGAACGCCTCCGCGGACGACGAAGACATTCTCGCCGGAGCCCTCGCTGACATAACCGTTCGTGTCCAGCGCAATTCCCTCGGCGTAGCCGTTGACGGCCGCCTCCATGCGGATCAGTTGCGAGTTCATGTAGTTCGCCCCGGCTTTGGCAAGAGCGGGCAAAGTGTTGGGAGCGATGCGCGTCCAGGAAGAGATGCAGGCGTCTACGCCGGAATCGTCCTGGGTGAGGTATTTTCCCCAGGGATAGTTCACGATGTAGACCTCGACCGGGCAATTCACCGGACTTACCCCGGCATCGCCATAACCGCGGAGGACAATCGGGCGAAGGTAGCAAGGCCAGACGCCATTGGAACCAATCAGCTCGATCATGGCTTTTACCAGTTCTTCGCGCGAGAAGCCGACATCCATGCGATAAACCTTGGCGGAATCGAGCAGGCGGTCGATGTGTTCGTAGACGCGGAAGATCGCCGGGCCGGAAGGCGGAGCGTAGCAGCGCACACCTTCAAAAACCGAGGAGCCGTAGTGGATGACGTGGGCCATGACGTGAATCTTTGCATCTTCCCAGCGAATCAGTTTTCCGTTATGCCAGATCTTCGCGGTCTTTTCGAGGGCCATGGAAACTCCTAAAAAAATCTCAGTTGATTATAGCTTGAGGAATGCCCCGAAGTTGTCATGGCTCCGCGCGAACTGCCTTCCCGGTTGCCGTCCTTTCCCCGTATTGCACCTTTTGCTGAAAGCCGACATCCAAAACTGCGGGGGACCTTATGTCACTGCGGCCAGTAAGACAGATTGTTCAAGCAAAGCCGACGATTGAAGGCGCGGGCGTCAAGCTTGCGCGTGCGTTTGGCTTCGGCAAGACGAAGGAGTTCGATCCTTTCCTGTTGTTGGACGATTTTCGCAACGAGAATCCCGAGGATTACCTGGCGGGGTTTCCCTGGCATCCGCATCGCGGGATTGAGACCATCACGTATGTGCTTGCCGGCTCGGTCGAGCATGGCGACAGTCTCGGCAACACGGGCAGGATGACTGCCGGGGACGTGCAGTGGATGACCGCGGGCAGTGGGATTCTGCATCAGGAAATGCCGAAGGGCGATCCGCAGGGACGCATGCACGGCTTTCAGTTGTGGGCGAACCTGCCCTCGCATTTGAAGATGACGGATCCGCGCTACCAGGACATTGCTTCGAGCGCGATTCCCGAGATCACCGACGATGATGGCACGCGCGTGCGAATCGTGTGCGGCGAATTCTGGGGAAAAAGGGGCCCGGTCGAAGGAGTGGCGGCCGATCCCAACTATATCGACGTTTCCGTCCCCGCGGGAAAGACAAAGCGGCTGAAGGTCGAGACCACGCGGAACGCGTTCGCTTACGTCTTCGCCGGCTCCGGCACCTTTCGCGACGCTTCTCGTCCCCGGGCGGTGCTCACCGAACAGGTGGCAAGACCGGACCCGCCTGCCTACGATGCCAGGAACCACTCGCTGGTGCTGTTTGACCGCGGAGATGAAATCGTCGTCCAGGCCGGAGAGGAGGGGATCCGGTTCCTGCTCGTCTCCGGTAAGCCCATCGAAGAGCCGGTTGCCTGGTATGGACCGATCGTGATGAACACGCCGCAGGAACTCGAGCGGGCGTTTCATGAACTCGAGGAGGGAACCTTCATCCATCATCGATAAGGCATGTAGGGTCTGCGAACCCCGGGGATCAAGGGTCTGGGGATCAAGGGTCTGGGGATCAAGGGGCCCGGGGTGCGGACGCCCTGTTGCCGGGGCAATTTGGCAGGCTCCCTCAAGTCGAATGCAGGCGGCGGCTAGAGATTCCAGACGCGTTCTCCTTCCTGGATCGACCCGCTGTGGGTGAATTTCCTCAAATAATCGGTCCTCCGCCAGAGGCGCGCATCATCGCCGTCCGTTCGCCGCATCCTAATTTCCAGAATTCGCAAATTTCTGATAAACAAAAGGATCGAGCGGAGGGGAATTGTGGGCAGATGGGCCTTAGGTGCCGTGCTGTGTGTGGGAACGCTTTTTGCGGTCGCGTGCGGCGGCGGCGGCTCGAGCAGCAGCGGCACGACGCAGCAGGTGCGCGTGGTCATGGCCTCCCCGGACGCGCCTCCGGTGGACATTCTGATCGACGGAGGCCAGGTTGCGACCTCGCTCGCTTACAGGAACTTTACCTCCTACACCCCGGTAAAGACCGGCCAGCACCGGATTGAGGCCATCCGCGTCAGCGATTCGGCCTCCATTTTTCAACAGACGGTTGCGGTTGGGGCAAGCGCGAACCTGACCGTTCTCATTACCGGTCCGGCGGCGATGACGCAAGGTCTGGTGCTCACCGACGCCTCGACGACATCGACCACGGTGAGTACCGGAAACGGCTACGTCCGCGTGGTCAATGCGTCCCCGGCGATGGGCGTGGCCGATGTTTTTATCGTCAATGCCGGAGCTGGCCTGAACGGAGCGACGCCGGCCTCAAGCAGCCTCCCCTTTAACCAGACCACCGGATATCAGCTGACCGCAATCGGCAACTACCAGGTGTTCATGACGGCGCCGGGAACGACCAACGTCTTCCTGGACACCGGTCCTCTGGCGCTCGCCCAAACCCAGTATCAGACCGTGGTCGCGGTGGATGGAAGGAACGGCGGGTTCACCTACATTCTGCTCATGGATCAATGAGATTCGGGGATGGCGCGGTCAAAGCACACAGGCCAGCCAACAACACTTTGCTCTCAGGCCGCGTCTAAACATACTGGGCTCGAACCGGCTCCTCGGGCAGTACTGCTTCCGGCTGTATAATCAGTCGTTTGTCAGTCATTTGAATGTTGGGAGGCTATTGAGCTATGGAAGGACGCGCCGATCTGTGGGGGCGTTTGAAAGCGAACCGCCTGGGCTTCACGCTCGTGATTCTTCTCACGCTGACGGTCGGGATACTGGTCGGCACGATCGTTTCCTACGGAGTCAAAGGACAAGAAAAGGACAGGAAATCCTCCGATGTGACCCCGTTGAGCATACCTTCGCCTCGTCAACTCTCGAACCAGTTCTCCCAGATTGCGAAGACGCTCGAGCCGGCGGTAGTCAACATCAATACCGAATCGACCTTGAAGCCTTCGCGCCGCCGGCCCGGCGGAGGGGAGGGGGGCGAGGAGGAAAACCCTTTTGGCGACTTCTTTGACAAGTTCTTCGGTGGTCAGGGCGGAGATCAGGGGCCTATCCGCGAACGGTCTCTGGGTTCCGGCGTGATCGTCGATTCCAAGGGCTATATCATTACCAATCGCCACGTGGTTGAGAAGGCGGACCGCATTCGCGTTCACCTGCAGGACGATGCGCCCGGCGTGCAGCATGATGCCAAGGTTATTGGCAGCGACGAGGAAACCGACCTGGCGGTGATCAAGATCGACATCGATCATGCCGTGCCCACGGCAAAACTCGGCAATTCCGAGGGCCTGCAGGTTGGAGACTGGGTCCTCGCCGTGGGAAGCCCCTTCGGGCTGCAGGCGACGGTCACCGCCGGAATTGTTTCGGCCAAAGGACGCAACATCGTGCCCCTTCGCCAGTTCCAGTCGTTCATCCAGACCGATGCCGCCATCAATCCCGGAAATTCAGGCGGACCGCTGGTGAACATGGACGGGGAAGTCATCGGCATCAACACCGCGATTCTCACCGACACCAACGCCTATGCGGGCGTCGGCTTCGCCTTGCCCTCGAACACCGTGGCGCAGGTTTATAACCAGCTCACCGGTCCTGACCACCGCGTGGAGCGCGGCTCCATCGGCATTGAATTCAGTCCCCAGGAAAATCCCTCCATCCACCGCGTCTATGGCGTGCAAGGTGGAATTACGATTTCCAGCGTGGTCGCGGGCAGCCCGGCCGACCGCGCCGGCCTCAAAATAGGCGATACCATCATCTCGGTTGACGGCAAAACCGTGAAGAACGGCGACGAGCTGGTTTCTGATATTGCCGGCCGCAAACCGGGTTCGAAGCTGACGCTCGGCTATTACCGGAACGGCAAGAAAGACGAAGCCGCCGTAACCGTCGCCGACCGGGCCAAACTGTTCGCCAACCGCTTGGGCGACGAGCAGGAGGGCGGAGAAGAAGCCGCTCCCAAGCAAAGCAGACTTGGCGTTAACGTGCGCGACCTCACGCCTGAAATGGCCGACCGGCTCAACGTGCCTTCCGGCCAGGGGGTGGTGGTCGAGGAAATCAAACCGGGATCGTTTGCCGACGATATCGGGCTCGCGCGCGGAGACGTGGTCCTTGAGGTCAACAAACAAAAGGTGAACAGCGTGGACGATTTCAATCGCATCCAATCCACGCTGAAGAGTGGACAGGACGTGGTGTTCCTGGTGCGACAGCGCGGCGCCGGCCGGAATGACGGCACGATCTTCCTCGCCGGGTCGCTCCCGTAACGCTGCTGGCACCATCGAATCCCCAGTTGTGCTTCGCCTCGGGCGAAGGGCGAGCGCAAGCCCGGATGGTCCCCATCCAGCCCAAAAGTCTTGAATATGGCTGAAAGACGCGGGAAATTGCCCATGCTCGGCTGCTTGCTGCTTGCGGCCTCGGTGTCTCTGGCCGCTCTGAGCAGCTCCGAACCGGTCACCACGCAGCCCAAGACAACGCATCCGAAGCCTTCCGGAGCCAGGAAGACCGGCCGCCGTGCGACTCGTCACCGGTCGGTGAGGCACCGGATCGAAGGGCAAAGAGCGATCGACGGTGAGCGCGTGCGCCAGATTCAACAGGCGCTCCTCCGCGAGCACTACTTGAACGGCGAAGCTTCGGGCACATGGGACGGGGCAACCGAGCAGGCCATGCGGCGTTACCAGGCGGATCACGGCTGGCAGACCAAGACCGTGCCCGACTCTCGCGCTCTGATCCGGCTCGGGCTCGGGCCCGACAACGGGCACCTGCTGAATCCGGAAAGCGCCATGACCACCCAGCCGTCCGGCCAGAACACGAATTCTCCGGGCGGGCAAAAAGCGGCGGGAACGCCCGACCCTCGACCCGCCGCAGCCGCACCCATGCCGGCGGGTTCGGCGCCGGACCCCTCTCCGCCGCCGCCGGCCACCTCTCACGTGCCCGTGCACTAAATTTAGGCAATCATCATTCAGGCAATCATCGGTGAATGAAATACGGCAGCGGCTGGTTGTTCACGGCGGCACCGGGATTGGTTTCGAAGAGCGCTTCTGCGAGTTCCTCTCCGTAGACTTCGGAAATGACCTTCCTCGCCTGGGAAAGAAGGGGAACGCGACGCTCGGTGTCGTGGGCGTCGGTCGAAAGAAAATGGACGGCTTGCTCCTTGAGCAGCCAGTCGGCGATCTGCCGCGCGCGTACTCCCCACACACCGGTAAATACCGAAGCCGTAACCTGCACTGCGCAGCCGAGCTCGATCCATTTCAAGACGCGTTGCGGGTCCTGCTGGAGGATCGGGTTTCGCTCGGGATGGGTAATGATCGGCGTCACGCCGCGCTGATGCATATGGGTGAACCATTCGTCCACGAGGCTGGAGATGTTGAAGTTGCTGAACTCGACGAGCAGATAGCGGCCCCCGTCGATTGCATACTTTTCCGGCGTGCGGCTGGCCGACCGCATGTTGTCGAAGGAGAGGTGAAAGTCGCATCCCAGGCTCAATCGCGGCGCCGGCCCGATGCGCCGCCGCAGCTCCTGAATGAGCCCCGCGAGATAATCGCGATCGAAGAAATAATGGTCGTTGGCATGCGGGGTGGCGACAATGTGCTCGATGCCGTCGTTTGCGGCCATCCGGCACATGGCTTCAGAAATTTCCCAGGACTGGGGCCCGTCATCGACTTCGGGAAGTATGTGGCAGTGAATATCGATCACTAGAGATGATTAGATCAGATTTCCGGTCCGCTATTCATCGCTGGACCCTCGATGAGATCCGAATTTTCCGGGGAGCGGCCGTGGTTCGGTTTGAGCTTCAACGGCATCGTCTCAAACTCGGCTGGCGACGAAGCCCTCCGACGAATCTTAGATTGTACGCGAAAGGTTGCAGGCGAACCGGCGCCGAGAAAGGTCCCGCCTTGCGCTTCACCCGCGCGCCTGCATGAAGTCGCGAATCTCCGAGTAGGCCTCTCTCAGGATTTCCTCCTGGGGGAGAAAGACGATGCGGAAGTGCTTGGTTCCGGGTTTTTGGCCGAAACCCGAGCCCTGCACGGTCAGAATGTGCTTTTCGAGCAGCAACTGCTTCACCCACACGGCGTCATCTTCGGGAACGTCGATACGCGGGAAAGCATAAAACGCACCGCGCGGAGGAACGCAGCGAATTCCTGGAATCGAGTTACAGGCGTCGACTGTAAGGTCGCGCCGCGCCGTGAGTTTGCGGCGAACCTCGACCAGGTGGTCCTGCGGGCCTTCGAGGGCAGGCTTGACCGCATACTGCTCGGGATGATTGGCCGAAAGCCGCGCCCGCAGCATTTTATGGATGCCTTCGATGTAGGGCTTGACCGCAGCCGGCTCTCCGCTCACGATGCCCCAACCCATGCGCCATCCCGGAGCGAGATAGTTCTTCGACAGGCCGCCGATGGTGACGACGGGCACATCGGGAGCGACGGAGGCGATCGAAATGTGCTCGCCGCCGTCGAGGATCAGCTTGTCGTAAATTTCGTCCGAGATGATGAGCAGGTTGTGCCGGCGTGCAAGCTCCGCAAGGTCGTCGAGCATCTGCCGCGTAGACAGGGCGCCGGTTGGATTGTTGGGATTGATGAGCACGATGGCCTTGGTGCGCGAATTGATCCTCTTCTTGATGTCCTCCAGTTCGGGCTGCCAGCCGTCGTCCTCGTTCAAATAGTAAGAGTTCGCCTCCGCGCCGATTTTCGTGAGAACCGCCGGGTAAAGCGGATAGTCCGGACGCGGGGTGAGCACGTTGTCGCCGGGATTGAGCAGAGCGGTCAGAGCGAGATCCACCGCTTCGCCGGCGCCGTTCGAGATGAACACATCTTGTACGCTGCTCGAACCGTTGCTCTCGGCGTGGGCACGAATGGCTTCGAGCGCCTCGGGCACGCCGGCAGAAGGGGCGTAGCCGTTCTTGTTGTCGCGCATGGCCCGGTAGGCGGCTTCGACGAGGTGCGCGGGCGGAGCGAAGTCAAAAATGTTCGGATCGCCGACGTTCAGGTAGAGAACCCGGTGGCCCCGTCGCGTGACTTCATCGGCAGTGGCCACCAGGTCGCGGATCGCATAGCGAAGATTGTCGAGGCGCTGGGCGGGAGTGATTTCGCGAGTTTGAGCTATCGGCATAGGACCATTTTACTTACCCGCAGAACATCGAGAGAAGCTGCGGCGAGTTTCGGCCTATCGGAGGAGAACTGCAGGCGCGTCACTGCCGGGCGCTTCCGTCACTCTGGCCGGTCGATTTGCGCTCTTTGCAGGCGATCGGAGTAATCCACGTACACCGATTTCCATTCGGTGTAGAAGTCGATCGCGCCGATTCCCCCTTCCCGGTGCCCGTTTCCTGTGGCCTTCACTCCTCCGAATGGAAGATGAACTTCGGCGCCGATCGTGGGGGCGTTAATGTAGGTGATGCCGGCATAGAGGTCGCGCATGGCGACGAATGCTTTGTTCACGTCGCGCGTGTAGATTGCCGAAGACAGGCCGTATTCGATGTTGTTGGCAATGAGCACTGCGTCGTCAAAGTCTTCGCAGGGAATGATCGCAATGACCGGGCCGAAGATTTCCTCCTGCGCGATGCGCATTTTGGGATCGACGTCGGAAAAGACGGTTGGCTCCATGAAAAAGCCGCGCCTGTAGTTGCCCTGGTCGAGGCGATTGCCGCCGCATTCGAGCTTGGCGCCTTCCGTCTTGCCGATGTCGACGTACTGCAGGTCGGTCTGCAGCTGAGCCTGGTTGATGGCGGGCCCCATCTCGGTGGTTTCGTCGAGGCCATTGCCGACGCGCAGTCTGCGGGCGCGCTCGACCAGGCGATGCACAAAGTCGTGATAGATGCCCTTCTCCACAATGACTCGGCTGGTCGCGGTGCAGCGCTGCCCGGTGGTGCCGAACCCGCCCCAGAGAGCGCCTTCGGTGGCCAGGTCCAGGTTGGCATCGTTGAGCACGATCATCGGATTTTTCCCGCCGAGCTCGAGCGAGCAATGCTTGAAGCTCTTCGCAGCCGTCGTGCCGATGGTGCGGCCGACCTCGCTCGATCCGGTAAACGAGATTGCGCGCACTGCGGGATGTTCCAGCAAGGGCGCGCCCGCTTCCGGGCCAAACCCGGTCACAATGTTCACCACGCCTCTGGGTACGCCCGCATCGGCGAGCGCGCGGACCAGATTGAAGGTCGAAAGCGGCGTATCCTGCGCGGGCTTGATGACGCAGGTGTTGCCGCAGACGAGGGCTGGCAGAAGCTTCCAGGACGGAATTGCCATGGGGAAGTTCCACGGGGTGATCATCCCGCACACCCCCAGGGGCTGGCGTAAGGCCATGGCAAACTTGTTAGGCAATTCCGAGGGGGTGGTCGGGCCGAACAGGCGGCGGCCTTCGCCGGCCATGTAGTAGGCCGTGTCGATGGCCTCCTGCACGTCCCCGCGAGTTTCTTTCAAAATCTTGCCCATTTCGCGCGTCATGTCGCGGGCAAAGTCTTCTTTCCGTTCGGCCAGCATTTCGGCCGCAAGAAAAATGATTTCCGCACGGCGGGGGGCGGGAACCAGCCGCCATTTCAGGAACGCGCGCTTCGCGGCATCGACCGCATCGTCGACGTCTTCCTTTCCGGATTTCTGAAAAATGCCCACTACATCGCCGGTGTCGGCCGGGTTGCGGTTCTCAAAGGTTTCGCCGGTCGACGACTCGACCCACTCTCCGTCGATCAAATTCCGATAAATATTGGGGCGAGAAGCGTTGCCTTCAATGACAGAGCGGGTGAGCGTATCGGTACCCATCGCAGTCCTCCGAGGGAACTTTTCATGCTACAGCCCGGCCAGAGGTGGGGCAAGCTGCTTGGCCACCGACTGTCGGGCGCCGACTCCATTCCCGCGGTGGGGAAAGTTTCCCGGGGCGGCGAAGCAGGGATGCATGTCCCGCCAGATGTTGAGCTGCAAAATCCGCAACGATTGCGCCGGCAAAATGGGGATCGGACCGGGCAGCGAGACTCTTCCGGGCCCGGGTGTGGCCGAAGGATTTTCGGGAGGCGCTGCCGAGGTTCAAGCCCCATGGACCGCGTATCGCTTTCCCTTGCCAGATGTCGCCCCGAGGCGGGGAAGCATCCAACCCGGACAGCTCCCTTACGGGTACCCTGGAACCTACCTTGAAGTTCCGCTTGACATGCTGCCCGCGAAGTTTCATTCTTACAGGGGCTTAAAGAACTTTCCTCATGGGAGTGGAAGTCCAGCAGGCAGAAAAACGAGCTACCCGGCGCTTCTCTTTGCGCCTTCCCGTCCTGGTGAATTATGCCGGCAACACGGGGGCGGCACTGTCGGCAGAGACCCGCGACGTCAGCGCCCGCGGCATTTGTTTCTATCTCGCTACGCCGATGGCCACCGGTTCCGCCATCGAATTCACGCTGACCCTGCCGCCCGAAATAACCCTGACTGAAAGCATCCGCGTCCGCTGCAAAGGCCAGGTCGTGCGCGTCGATCCGAGCTTGATGGATACGAAAGTGCCCGTGGCGGCGGTGATTGACGAGTACGAGTTTCTTTCAGAGTCGTAGCGCGAGTTGGCCGATGATCGCCCGGGTTCGACCGATCCGCCGCTTCGGCTGAAAACCGCAGGCGTACGGCGGTAACTTTCTAATCGACGGAAGTAGTGCTACTCTCAAATTCGTAACCCCAGAACCTGGATCTGAGTTTGTCTTGCGTCCGAGCCCATTTTTGCGCCCTATGGCTGCTTGCGGCTGGTCTCTCTCCGGCTGTCGCACACGCCCAAACCTCCGCCGTTGAGTCGGTAAGCGTGGTTCCCCAAGATGGGGGCGCAACCCTTGAGATTCGTTTGACGAAGCCGGTGACCCCCCAACTCCAAACCGTCGAAGGCCCTCTGCGTCTCGTAATCGACCTGCCCAACTCGTCTTTGGTCACGCCGCGAAGGCACATTGCTTTCCGGAACGAGCAGATCAAGGGCGTTCGCATGAACCAATACCAGGCGACGGTAGCGCGCGTCGTGGTCGATCTGGCTGCGCCCGTGCGCTTTACCTGGAGCGCGAACAACAATCGGTTGAACATTCGCGTTCGCCCCGACGAAGCAGCCACGGCCAAGCCAGCTGCGGTCCCGGCGGCAACTCCCGCGGCCCAACCCGTCGCGGTGCCTTACGCCCCGGCTGCCTCGGGTGCTCTGGCAGAAGCGGGAAGCCGGGTTGGGGCGGGATCCTCGATCACGGCAAAGGAAGAAACCGCCGTCCTTCGCCTGACCCGCGGGGGCGAAGTGCGCGTGTGCCCCGGCACCACGCTCTCTGTGGCAACCTCGCCCGGCGGGCAGGACTTGATGTTGGGCATGAATACGGGCGCATTGGAGACCCACTATCATCTCAACGAATCCTCGGACTCGATCCTGACCCCTGACTTTCGCATCATCCTTCCCGGGCCCGGTGAGTTCAACCTTGCCGTCCATTCCGACCCGCGGGGCGATACCTGCATCAGTTCGCTCACGGGAAGCAACGCGTCGGTGGTGGTGGCAGAAATTCTCGGCACCGGCACCTACGAGGTCAAGCCCGATCAGCAGGTGCTGTTTCGCCAGGGGCGGATGCAGTCGGTCGAGGCGCCATTAGCCTCCTGTGGATGTCCGCCTCCCGAACAACCCGTTTTGCGTACGACCAGCGAGCCGAGGTCGGTGGTTCCCGAGCCGAAAGTCGGAAATCAGGTGGCGCTGGCGAATTCGAGCCAGGCGCCCGCCGCGACGGCTGGAGATGCTAACCGAAACCCCGCCGAGGGGACCTCGGTTGGTCAGTCCGTCGTGCCGTCCTCGTCCGCCGGCAACCCGGCTCCCGCGAGCACGGCTCACGTTTCGACGCCTCTGGTCTTCAATGTCAAGGAATTTCAACGAATGCGGGCTGACACGCCGCCCGCCCTCAGCGCGAAGGTGGCGTCGCTGCCTCTCTCGGCAAAACCGGCCGACCCGTTGCCGGCGCTGGTGGTATTGCCTCCCCCCCTGCCGCAGCACAAAGGATTCTTCGGCAAAATTGGCGGTTTCTTCAGGTCGCTGTTTTGATGGCTCTTATTCACCGCCTCTCCCTCGCATAAACGACCGCATAAACGACGAGGCATGTGTCAGCAAGGGTGGGTTCCGGCGCACCCGAGGGCTTCGGGCGAATGCTCGCGGCTTCCGCCCATCGCAGGTTTTCCTGTCGCGCGAACAGAGGACCGGTCCACGAATTGTGCGGGCAGATTCAAAAGGCGGGTGAAAGAAAGTCGCGAGTTACCGCCGTCTGGTCTGCCTGGTGAACGGTGTGACGCGGTCGCGCAGATCGTCGGCAATGTCAGAACCGCGTTCGATTACGTCATCGGCAAGATCGCGGGCATTGTCTTTCCAGTCGTCGAAGGTCTCGCACGCATTGTCATACTGCCGGCGCAACTTGCGCCGCATCTGTCGTCCGTCTTCCGGCGAGAACAGCATGGCGATCACGGCGCCCGCGCCCAAGCCGATCAGAAGAAAAGTAAGCGCTGTTCCCACCGTACCGCTGCTCTCATATTTCCCTTCTCTCATCAGAGCACCTCGTCAAGGTTTCAAACTTGGATTCTTCACCCGGCATTTTAGCTGTCTGCCAACTGGGCAGAGGACAGCCCGCGGCGCTGAAGACGGTAAATTTCCCCCGTGTGCGCGTGAGTTGCCGCATTCCCAAATTCGACCAAGCCGTATAAAATACAGAAGTTAGCCCACACCGGCTTTGGCTGTACCCGGTCCTTCGGCCAGCCGCAATCAGTCTTAAGTAAACCAAGGAGAGCAATTTAGCAATGGCCATCCCCGCCACCCAACTGCGTCCCGGCATGATCATCAAGCACAATAACGACCTGCACTCGGTCTTTAGCGTCGAGCACCGCACGCCCGGCAACCTGCGCGCCTTTATCCAGGCAAAGCTGCGCAACCTGCGCACGGGCGCGATGTTCGAGCATCGCTTCCGTTCGCCCGACCCGATCGAAAAGATCAACGTCGATGAGACGCAGATGGAGTATCTCTACAATGACGGCGACGACTATTACTTCATGAATACCGAGAACTACGAGCAGATCCACCTGAACCGGGACATTCTAGGCGAGGCGGTCGATTACCTGATCGCCAACTTGCAGATCCGAGTCGAGTTTTTCGACGGCAAACCAGTGGGAATTGAGTTACCGCAGACGGTCGATCTTACGGTGATCGAAACCGAGCCGGGATTGAAGAGCGCCACCGCCTCAAGCGTAACCAAGCCGGCCAAGACTGAGACCGGCCTGGTCGTGCAGGTACCGCCTTTCATCAATGAAGGCGAAAAAATCAAGGTGGACACGGCCGAAGGGGTGTATCTGTCAAGAGCATAGACCGCCCGCGTCGTCTTGGAGGATAACGGTCCGGCGGAGCAGGCGCCCCCATGGGGCGACGCCATGTTTTGAAAGCGCAGGCAACTGGTATTGGGACAAAGCCGTGGCTGAGAATGTGCAGAGCCGGCGATTTGTAGTTCGCGGACGCGTGCAAGGCGTAGGCTTTCGCTGGTTTGTGGAACGCGAGGCGAATACGCTCGGAATCTCCGGCTGGGTGCGGAACAGAGCGGACGGAACCGTGGAGGTCCTCGCTACGGGCACCCGCGAGCAGCTTTCGAAATTGCACTCGAGCCTTCGCCACGGGCCGAGAGCGGCGCGCGTCGATGAAGTCCATGTTTCCGAAGCGCAGCCGGTCGAAGGACTCAACACCTTTCGTATCGAAGGAGCGTGGTGAATGGCCGATGCCTCAACCAGGCAGTTCAAGGCAAGTATGAATTGCGAACATCTGAAGAAACTCATTCGCGAGGTGCCGGACTTTCCCAAGCCCGGCATACTTTTCTACGACATCACCACGCTTCTCAAAGACAAGCTCGGGTTTGCCTTGCTGATCGACGCGCTCTCCGAGCATTACATCGGCAGGGACATCGATCTGGTCCTGGGGATGGAGGCGCGAGGGTTTATTTTCGGGCCGGCAGTTGCCTATCGCTTGAACGCCGGATTTGTTCCCGTGCGCAAACCGGGCAAGCTTCCAGCGGCTACGACCAGGTACGACTATGCCCTCGAGTACGGCACAAGCACTCTAGAAATCCACCAGGATGCCATTGAGAAAGGCGACCGCGTGATTATTGTCGATGATCTGCTCGCCACCGGCGGTACAGCAGAGGCGACGGCAAGGCTCGCCGAGATGGCGGGGGCCGAAATTGCCGGAATGGGATTCGTGGTCGAACTGGATTTCCTTCATCCCCGCGAGAAGCTGAAGGGATATGACGTGTTCTCGTTGCTGCATTACAACAAGTAAGCGCGCTGCGCCCAGCTTGCGAGTTGCCATTGCCGGCATTCTACAGCAGCGAAAAAGACGCATGGGAAAGATTGAATAAGGGAAAGATTGAATGAAGTCCGGCGGCGCCTGGTGGCCACCATCAACCCGAGATTTCTCTCCCCGTGCTATACCGGGACCGCCGTCTTCCGCGGCGGATTGAAAAACGGAAGCTTCACGACCTTTGCCGCCGCCTTCTTCCGAACCGCTTCCACGGTGACCTCCATCTGCAGCCGGGTTCCTATCTTTGCCTGTCCCGTTTCAACGCTGGCCAGGGCAATCAATTTCTTGAGCACCGGAGACCATGTGGTCGAGGTCGCCTTGCCGACCTGACGATGGCCCGAGTATACGGGCACCGGTACGCGCGACGTCTGGCCGGGAGCGGCGGGCGTGAGCCCGAGTTCCTCGTATAAGGCTTCCAGTTCGTTCCAATCGAGCTCCAGCCCGACCAGTTGCCGTTTTACGCCGTCCCGGTAGTCTTTCTCGAGCCGCCGGCGTCCGACGAAATAATCTTTTTCAAGATGCACCATCTTGCCGAAGCCCAGCTCGTAGGGCGAGAACTTCTGCGCGGCGATCAGCGCCTTCCGCGAGCTGGTGTAGTCCACATCCAGCAGCAGCAGCCCCGCCTCTACCCGTGCCACATCCAACGCCAGCATTCCGGTCGGATGCAAATCGAAGGGCCCGCCCGCCGCGGTGATCGCGTCCCAGACCGCCACCGCATCTTTCCAGCCCACCCAGATTTCATAGCCCAGGTCTCCCGTGTACCCGGTGCGCGAGATATCCACCGGCACGCCGGCAATTCTGCCGCGGGTCATGCGGAAATATTTCAGATTGGCGATGTCGGCCTCCGCTACGCTCTTGAGCAGCATCGCCGAGGTGGGGCCTTGGAGCGCGAGAGCCGCAACCTGCTCGGAGATGTCCTCGATCTCGACCTCCATATTGAGGCGGTTCTGATGAAACCACCGCAGGTTCGGCTCGGCCGCGGTCCAGCGGTAGCGGTCTTCCTCGAGGCGCGTAATGGTTCCGTCGTCGATCACCTTGCCCTGCTCGTCGCACCAGCAGCAGTAAATCACCTGGCCCTTTGCCACCCGCCGGATGTCGCGCGTGATGATGCGGTCGACGAGCTTGGTCGAATCGCGCCCGCTGATCAGGTATTTGTAGAGGGGCGTGATATCAATCAATGCCGCCGCGTTGCGGATGGCGTTGTACTCGTGCTCATGATGCGTCTCATAGGCGCTGACCGTGTAATATCCCGACCACTCGCGGTAATTCAGGCTTTGGCACAACGGCAAGGTGCGTTCGTGAAATGCGGTTCCGACGGGCATGGGTTGCTTCCGTGATTTTCTGAACCTCCGATTATACGTTGTGGTTGTCTCCTCCTTCGCCAGGCGGGAGCAAGGGAGAGGAGGAGCCTCGGATTTCGCGCCCGTCCCGATTGCCCACTCGGGCACGCGTTGTTGGCTCCGGCGACACAGAGTGTGCCACCAGATGCTTGATGCCATTCAGGATTTGGCGCTGCCGATTCGAGTACTGATGCGATGGTCAGCGGCAATCACCAAAGAAGGTCATCGTACGGTGGCGATAATCGAGCATCATTTTCAAGCTCATGGACGCAAAAAGCTTATTGCCGACATTCGCCAAATTGGACGAGGATCCTTTCACATTGCGGAGAGTTACGGTTGCGCCAGGCGGAAGTTCAAAGCGAGCGAATCCCACCGGCTTGTTGAAAACATACTCGTTTAACTTCTCTTTTCCCAGGAATCCATCGGACTTGACTTCGCCTTTTTGGACCAACGCGGAGCGCACGCCAGGCATGTCCAGCGCGCCGTTGTAGAGGGTGATAGACCCGCTCGACCCGGTGTCCAGAGTTGCGGAGATGACGGCGTCACCAAGGCGCAACTGCGGAATCAGCGGCCAATTCTCCCTTTCCAGGAATTGCAAGGGTGCACTCCATTTTGTCCGGCAAGATGTGGTCGCGGACGACGCGGCCGATGGATCATCGAGTAGGTACAGGCTGCGCTGCGGGTAGTCGATCAGGATAATCTTGTCTTGCAGGAAGCTGTAGCCAACGAAGGCGTCCACCCGCCGTCCCAACTTGGCGGAAATAGCGCCGAAGTCGCCTGTCAGCGCGCCAAAGCTCGCGAATTTGTGCCCGGAGATGGCAAACCGCGTGATCGTGGTCGGGAAAGCCGTAGGGTGTTCGGTGTGGCCGAAACCAGAGGGCTCACCACCGCTCTCACGGTCAATTTTCAAATGCAGGGCCTCGGCACGCCCGAGGTCGATTGCGGAAGGATCGATGCCGGTATCGAGCAGAATGAAGAGCGGCTCGCCGTTCACCGTGGCGTCAATGCCGACCTCGGAATGCGAGAAGTCAAAAGGGACGCGAAGTGTTTGCCCGAAAACTGTACCCACCCCGAGCCCGAATGAAATGACCACGGCGGCCAGAACAGTATGTCTCATAAACAAGGCCAAAACTCCGACAAAGAGAACACAGCACACTGGGAACTGTCGTCTCTTGAGGGCCTGCCGCCCGAAACCTCATGAAAATTCGGATTCGCGCAACATCCTCATCCATGCGTGACGGGTTTATTGCTTCGGAACCAGTCCGTTGGAGCATCGGTTCGGGGAGGCCGGCGATGACCTGCGTGTCCATTCTCGTAACTACCGTACAAAGTTGTGAATGCCTCGTGCTTGTCGCCTTCGAATGGACGAGCGACGCCAACCGAAGCAGCCCTGTACGACCGCACAGTATAATTTACAGGAATGCGAGAGGAGCTCCGGGTCGCAAGCAAATGGCACATGAGGGATCCTGGCTGGCGAGCTGAAGCTTCAAAATCGCAAGATCCGGTAAAACCGCAATGGCAAGAGCGATGGTTTTCGCGGCGATGATAGCTGTCATCGTTGCCGTAGATGTCCTGATCTTCAGGAACCATTTCTGGGAGCGACTGATGGTGAACATCGGGATCGTTCTGGTGTTTGCAGCCTTCTATTTGCGATTCCTTAAGCACCCATAGCCATGACGTTCGTGAACCTTGACCTTGGCGGGCGATTACGCGTTTTGACGGCTCGTCCGTGAGCGCCAGGCGGCCTTAGTCGCCCGTCCTCGACTGGATGGGCTCGGCGACCTTGTTCTGTTTCGAGCCGATCCTGACAAAGCAAATCTTCACATCAGGAGTTTGTCGATGCCATCCCCTAAAGCCAATATTCTAGTTGTGTTCTACTCTCGTGAAGGTTCCGTTGAGGCGCTTGCTAAGGCCGTTAGTGGAGGAGCCCGCCAAGCCGGGGCCGAAGTCCGGCTCCGCCGCGTTCCCGAAATTGTTACTCCGGATGTGATGGCTAAAGTTCCCGGCTGGGAAGAACGGAGCAAGCGGATGCTCGGCGAGTACGGAGCTCCCACACACGCCGACGTAGAGTGGGCCGATGGCGTCGTATTTGGCACCCCGACGCGTTTTGGGAACACGTCGGCGGAGTTGAAGGCGTTCATCGACGGCCTGGGCGCCCTGTGGTCTCAAGGGAAACTGAACGGAAAGGCGGCTGGAGCCTTTACTTCCACAGCCGGGCCGCACGGCGGGAATGAGACAACGGTGGTTTCTTTGTTTATCCCGATGGCGCACTTGGGATTTGTCATTGTGCCGACCGGCTACACGCATGAAAAGATTTTTCAAGGTCACGGCACGCCCTACGGAGCGTCTTCGGTGTCAGGACAGACCGCGACTCCACCGACCCCGGACGATCTTGAGGTCGCCAAGCATCAGGGTGCACGGGTCACCCAGGTTGCTGCAGCTCTAAAGGCCGCGCGCTAAAAAAGGCCTGCGCGGTCCCTCGATGCAGCGCGAAGAACAGCTCGGTGCATCAGGCGCCGGCTGGCTGCATCGTTAACGTGTCGAGCCGCGTTGGCTCGCTCATGCTGAACTCGGATCGGACGAACCCTCCACCGTGCGGTCTTCGGTCCCGTCTACTCTGCCTCCAAGACGGTTCTCACTGGATTGGGGGAGATTGGCCGCCTCCTGTGGAGGCAAGTTGATTCTGGAATAGCTGTTTTGATTTGGGAGGAAGCTCAGCCCGAGGATGCTACCGTTTTTCGCTGTTGGGGGATGAGGACTGGTCTTGGCGTTCCTGTTGCTCGAGCGCGTCCTTGAATGTCTGCGCTTCTTTCGCCGTCGGTTCCGGGACAGCGATCGTCACCCCGTCCATGTCGCCATCGACGTGCAGAGGTTTAGAAGCCTGGCCATAGAAGCGCCGGGGGTGACTATTGTATCGCGGGGAAGACAGGCTGCCGGGTTGTTGCGGTAACGGTTGATAATCAACATCGGCAGCAAACCGGCTGCTGAGTATGTACTCGCCATCATAGATGAAGTTCAGGGTAAAGCCAGCGTTGTCCGCGGAAAGGTCCGCTTCGCCGGCAGGGGATTTGTCATCGCTGTTGTAGAGAGCGACCTGGCCGCTATTGATGACATGACCGTCATGGGCGGAAACGATGTGACCCGTGATGGTGTGGAGTTTGCTGAGGGGGAATTGCAGGTCCTCCCCGCTGCGTTCTTCACCCGGGGTGAGAGAGAGGACAGCGGCGTCCTTGAGTCGAGGGGTGTCGCCGGAGTAAATCTTCAAGGCCGTCCATTGATTCTCCTGGGTCTCGTCGGTGCCACCCCCGTGGGAGGAGAAATACGTAATCCCCCCCGAGAGGTCAAAGGTCGTAGCAACCACGTATTTTCCCGCAGGCAAACCGCTGATGCGATAGTTGCCGCGGTCGTCGGTAGGGGTGGGAGTGAATCCGCGATCGCGAGACGATGAGAATGGATCCACCCACGTTTCTTTCCCGTCCTCGAGCATTCTGGCGACGATCTCCACATCGAGGCCCGCGGCAGGGGTTCCATCGTCGTAGCTGATGTTGCCGCTGATGGCCGCCCCGCGTTCGAGGGTAACGTCTACTGTGGCGGGCTGGCCGGATTGGACAGCGATTCGTGGAATACCTTCGAGGACAGCCTCCCTTGCGTCCTTTTGCGACGGTGCCCGGGGCTGCTGCTCCGCATCGTGAGAGTGACCTTCGACAAGCGAGAGGGCGACATAGGGTGAAATGTAGCCGGGACACGACGCGATGACGTAGTAAACCCCCGGGGGCACCTGGGTGAAAGAAAAGCTTCCGTCGAAGTGCGTTTGGACTCCAATCGTGACTGCACCACCTGCCTGTCCCGGATCATGGACGGTCGGCATATCAATAGGAAGCGCGGCGGCGGGCTGAAGGTAGACGGTGGCTCTTCGGGCTGGTCCCTTTGTGTCGCCGAGGTAGACGTGGCCGCTCAGGGCGCCGCTGGCGCCAGGCTTGTTCGGAATGTCATCGGAGGCTTTGCCGGTCGCCGGTTGCTGGGCGACGCTGGTCAGGGTGCCCAGCAGGATGACGATAAACCATGGATGCTCAAATCGCATGGGCGTGACGCCTTCGCCGCGAGTATAACCCTCGGCAGCTTGATCTCGGATCCTTTTTGTGCCAGGGGCCACGACCTGCGGACGACCTGCGGAGGATCAGTACCGGCAAACCTCGGATCCCGGTCAGAACTGCCGTGTCATCCGCAAGTTGGTCTTTCATCAGGAACGGCAAGTCTGCTTAGTCGGCTCGGAGAGTGTCGTTCGGATTCACCGATGCCGCTCGACCTGCCGGTATGATCACCGCCAGCGCGGCAGCCAAAACCAATGCGCCGATGGCCGTCCACGCAGACAGCGGATCCACGGTGCTGGTATTAAAGAGTAACCCCCTTATCAGGCGCGCACCGGCCAGCCCAGCAGCAAGACCAACGACAATTCCAATCGCGCTGAACCCCCCGGCCTGGCTTAACACAAGACGCAGAACATCGGCACGGTTTGCGCCCACAGCCATCCTTACCCCAATCTCCCGCGTGCGTTGTGCGACAGAGCACGACACGACCCCGTAGATTCCAATGCCTGCGAGGGCCAATGCCACGATCGAAAATACTCCAAGCAGCAGGGCGGTCATCTGCTGCCGCGCCAGCGTGTCGGACCGCAACGCCTCGACCGTCTGCGGCTGGTAAATGGGCTGAGTCGGGTCGAGCGCATGCACTGCGTTTCTGACGATCGGCACCGTATTTTGTGGATCGACAGCAGAGCGCACAAGCAGCACTTCATGGAGCCCAAAGCCGGGCAGATAGATTTCCGGTTGCGGTTCGGCATCGACTCCGAGGTCGCGGGCGTTGGCGACGACTCCAATCACTGGAACCTTGTCCGGGCGCGCGCTAAGTACTCCCAGCCGGACGTTGGCCCCTACCGGATTCCTTCCTGATAGAAATCTCTGAGCAAAAGCGCTGTTCACGACCAGGGACCTGGACTTGTTCTCGATGTCTTTTTCCTCGAATATCCTGCCTTCCTCGAGCGGAAGGCCCAGCGTGTGGAAAAAACTGGGACTGACATAGCGAATTTGAGTCACGGGAAATGTTCCGGGAGCCTGGGGGGGCGCGCCTTCGACCAGGAATCGCGTCATCACCTCGGAAGGTTTGAGCGGAAGAACGCTTGTAGTTGCAGCCGAAAGGACTCCGGGGGATTGCACGATCTTACCGAGAAGCTGCTCGAAGAAGTGGTTGGTCGTGGGACTATCGTCGCCGTATTTTGGTTCAGGAAGAGTGATTTCGACGCTGAGAAGATGGTCGGTGCGGAAACCAGGATCCACGGCGACGAGCTTTTGAAAACTCCGGATGACCAATGCGCTGAGAAACAACACCACAACCGCAATGGCGATTTCCCCTGCTGCCAGCATTCCTCGTTCTCGTGCTCGGCCAAGTCCGCCGGTACTGCTGCGATCTCCCGGGCGCAGTGCCTCGTTCAGACTCGCTGGATTCTTCAGGACGGGGAGCAGGCCAAACAGGACGGCGGTGAGCGTGCATATCCCTAGAGTGAAAAACAGCACAGGAAGGCTGAGGCTGACGGACTCCATCGTCGACCGGCCGAGACCCGCTGCGTGGGCAAGAGCGAGGCGCAGCAAAGGCAGCACAAAGGCCGCCAAGAGAAGCCCAAGCGCTCCTCCCAGCAGACCAAGCACAAGTGTTTGAGCGAGAAACTGGGAAAAAAGTCGAACGCGGTTGGCGCCGAGCGCCTGACGAACCGCAACTTCCCGCCGCTTCGCTGCGCCTCTTACCATCAGAAGATTGGCGACATTGGCACAGGCGATCAGCAGTACCAGCACGACAGCTCCCAGAAGGCTTAAAATGGCTGGCCGCAGAGTTCCCACGAGTTGTTCGCGCAGCGGTTTGAGAAGAACACTCCAGTTGCGGTTCGTCGCAGGATAGGCGGCCGCGAGCCGCGCGGCAACCGTCTGCATGTCGGCGCTGGCACTTGGCAGTCCGATCCCCGGGCGTAGTCGTCCGAGGACATTCACGGAGTGCCATACGCGGGAGACGCGAGTATCGTGATCCAACAGGGACAGTGGTAACCAAACCTCGCCCTCGGTGGGATAGGCGGCGCCAGACGGCAACACGCCAACGACGGCGTAGGCAATTCCGTTCAGCTCCACGTTGCGTCCCAACACGCCTGGATCCCTGCCAAAGTAGCGGTCCCAGGCAGAAGCGCTCAATACGGCCACATGGTCGTTTGCCGGAGTGTCGTCCTGTTGGTTGATCATGCGGCCGATCAGAGGAGAAATCCCGAGCAGTGAGAAGAAGTTGCCGGACACGATCACGCGATGTACCTGCTCGGAATGCCCATCCATCACCAGCGAGACGGTGTCCGGGTTGAGCGTGGAATATGCGGCGATCTGGGAAAAGCTATTTTGCTGCGACTTCCAGTCCTCATAATCCGGGTAGGTAGCCTCGATGCCGTTCTCAACCTGGGGGTGAGTCTCAGACAAGGCCACGATTCTGCTCGCGTCCCGGAAGGGAAGCGATTTCAGAAGAAGCCCGTAGACGCAACTGAATATGGCCGTGGTTGCCCCCACGCCCAGCGCCAGGGTCAGGACCGCGGTCACCGTGAACCCCGGGGACTTGCGCAGTTGGCGCACGGCGTAGCGTAGATCCCGCAATAAGGTCGTCATGGATCCCCACCCTGTCGAAGGGGAATGGCCAAACGTGCGATGTTGCTGCTGGACTTGCAAGAATATAGCACTGCATGTGGAGATAAGCTTGGTGTTTTGGGCTCACCGGTTGCATCCGGGCGATAACACGCCGCCGGTCACCTCACGCTCTTCCCGATCCAACGGCAACTAGAATCGACCGATATGGAGAACCTCAGCAAACCAGATGATCTGCCGTCGGATGTGCTCGAAGGCGCCGTACTCCGAGGCAACGAGTACGCGTGGGCTCCCGCAGCCTTTCCCCTTGCTCTCGAACGAGCGGAAGCTCATGGTCTCGCATGTCTGGGCGGCCAGTTTCAGTTTGTCTTGGAGGAGGCTACCTACGAGATGTACTGGCTGGCTGCGGATTCAAAAGAACCGATGCCCAACGAATCATGGGCCGACTATTGTCGACGTTCGTGCCGCGAAGTCAAGGAGAGCTTCGAACGAGCCATGTCGAAAGTCGACTTCAGCAAGGACGCGTCGAACTGGCAGCTCCCGCCTACCGTCACTCGGAACCTTGTTTTTGTCGCTTATTTTCTAACAGAGGCCGACCTGGCCGGACTTGGGAGCGCCAAGGAGTGATCACCGGGCCTAACCGAGGGAACCCATAGGATCGACAGCCGAGCAGGATCGGCTTGCATCGAAGACGCCCTGCTAGAGCTGCCGGCGTTGCAGGGATCCGGTGTCCAAGACCCGCGCCGCCTGCGGACAGGGGCTGCTGCTCGGAGCCGACAACGCGCGCGCAGGTGGAGATTCCGTGAACTACGGTTCTTCCTCCCTGGATTGTGTGGGCTGTTTTTTCAGGGATGCAAATGCCTTGACAAATTATCATATTAGATATATTCCAAAACAATCGATGGACGCTGCCGCAATTAAACAATCTTTGGAGGGGGTCAGGTTACGGTGTACGCCGCAGCGCTACGCGGTGTTGGCATTCTTGATGGATTGCAACCGCCATCCTACGGCGGCGGAGATTTTCGAAGCCGTGAATCGCGTGGACCCACGCTCTTCGAGGGCCACGACGTACAACAATCTCCGGGATTTGGTGCGGGCGGGTCTAGTGCGCGAAGTGGCCGTCGAGGGCCGCGCCGCGCGGTTCGATGCGGGAGGTATGCGCCATCACCACTTCATCTGCGACCATTGCGGCAAGGTTGAGGACATGGAATGGTACGACGTGCCCAGGCCTGCCTCGGGCTCCCTCGGGAAGCGGATTGTTCGCGAATGCGAACTCATTTTTCGGGGGCTCTGCACGCAATGCGCCCGGCGGACATGCTCCCCCTGAGTTTGTTAGGTTAGTCGATGAATGGCGCGCCAGAGCGGAGCGCCCCGAAAAGGGAAGTTCGGATCGAATTTACAGTCGGTCACATTTCTGGGACTAATTCAATTTCTGACTCATTCAAAGGAAATCAAACATATGGAAAAGAACAAAGTCGCCGTCGAATCGGGGACTGCCGTCCCCCAAACTCAGGAACACAACACAGCCGAAACCAAGTGCCCGGTTGTGCACAGTGCCCGCACCAATGCCGACTGGTGGCCGAATCAGCTGAACCTGAAGGTCCTCGACCAGCACTCCCCGCTGTCCGATCCAATGGGCGAGGAGTTCAACTACGCGGAAGAATTCAAGAGCCTCGATCTGAACGCCGTGATCAAGGATCTGCATGCCCTGATGACGGACTCGCAGGACTGGTGGCCGGCCGACTTTGGCCACTATGGTCCGCTGCTCATCCGCATGGCCTGGCACGGCGCAGGCACCTACCGCATCGGCGACGGCCGTGGCGGTGCTGGAGCCGGCCAGCAGCGATTCGCCCCGCTTAATAGCTGGCCGGATAATGTAAACCTCGACAAGGCGCGCCGGCTGCTGTGGCCGGTCAAGCAGAAATACGGCCGCAAGATTTCCTGGGCCGACCTTATGATTCTCGCCGGCAACGTAGCCCTCGAATCGATGGGCTTCAAGACCTTCGGTTTTGGCGGCGGGCGTGAGGACACATGGGAGCCCGAAGCGGATATCTATTGGGGCCCTGAAGGCAAGTGGCTGGCGGACGAACGGTACTCCGGGGACCGTGATCTCGCCAATCCTCTTGGCGCTGTGCAAATGGGGCTGATCTACGTGAATCCGGAAGGGCCGAACGGCAAGCCGGATCCGATAGCCGCGGCCAGGGACATTCGCGAAACCTTCCGCCGTATGGCAATGAATGATGAAGAAACCGTCGCCCTGATCGCCGGCGGTCATACCTTTGGCAAGACCCACGGCGCCGGCCCTGCATCCCTGGTAGGCCCGGAACCGGAAGCCGCCCCCATCGAGGAGCAGGGCCTCGGGTGGAAGAGCGCATTTCGCACGGGCAAGGCGGGCGATGCGATCGGCAGCGGTCTCGAAGTAACTTGGACCACAACGCCGACAAAGTGGAGCAACAACTTCTTCGCCAACCTGTTCAACTACGATTGGGAACTCACCAAGAGCCCGGCAGGTGCGCATCAGTGGACACCGAAAAATGGCGCAGGCGCCGGTCTGGTGCCCGACGCGCACCATCCGTCAAAACATCATGCGCCAACCATGCTGACGACCGATCTCTCGTTGCGGTTGGACCCGGCTTACGAAAAGATTTCACGGCGCTTCTACGAGAATCCGGACCAGTTTGCAGACGCTTTTGCGAGGGCGTGGTTCAAGCTAACGCACCGTGACATGGGCCCCATCGCGCGTTATCTCGGCCCGCTCGTTCCCAAGGAGAGGCTGATCTGGCAAGATCCGGTCCCGGTTGCGGATCATCCCCTGATCGAGGAAAACGACATTGCGCCTCTGAAGACGAAAATCCTCGCCTCCGGACTGACGGTGTCCCAGTTGGTTTCCGCCGCGTGGGCGTCGGCCTCGACGTTCCGCGGTTCGGACAAGCGCGGTGGAGCGAACGGCGCGCGCATTCGCCTTGCGCCGCAAAAGGAATGGCCCGTCAACCAGCCGGCTCAGCTGGCGAAGGTGCTCGAGACGCTCGGACGGATCCAGGCGGAGTTCAACAGTGCGCAGTCCAACGGCGGCAAGGGGAAGAAGGTCTCGCTTGCCGACCTGATCGTTCTCGGTGGATGTGCCGCGATCGAGAAAGCGGCCAAAGCTGCGGGGCACGCCGCGAAAGTTCCCTTCACGCCGGGGCGAATGGACGCGTCGCAAGAGCAGACCGATGTTGATTCCTTTGCGCCGCTCGAACCGACCGCGGACGGGTTCCGCAATTACTTCAACGGCGAGCAGCGTCTGTCCGCCGAGGAGCGATTCGTGGATCGGGCGCAATTGCTGACGCTGACGGCGCCTGAATTGACCGTTCTCGTCGGCGGCCTTCGTGTTCTCGGCGCAAACGCCGGGAATTCCAAACACGGGGTCTTTACCAGCCGGCCGGAGACGCTGACCAATGATTTCTTCGTGAACCTGCTCGATATGGGCACCGAATGGCAACCGTCGGGCAATGGTTCGGGAGGCGTGTACGAGGGGCGCGACCGGAAGACGGGGAAGGTCAAGTGGACCGGCACCCGCGTCGACCTGATTTTCGGTTCGCATTCCCAGCTGCGCGCCCTCTCCGAGGTCTATGCCTGCGCGGATTCGAAGGAGAAGTTTGTGAAAGACTTCGTAGCGGCATGGGACAAAGTGATGAATCTCGACCGCTTCGACCTGGCCTGATTGGGCTCAAGTGGATCGCTGTCAATCCCGGCAGGAAGCGGAAGCCACGGTAGGGGCAATAGCAACCACCCCTTTCCTGGCTTCGCCTCCAGCCAAATCCCAGATGGCGGGATGATGTGGACCGGTGGGGTTGGTGCCACGGCCCTGCGGACGACGGTCTCCCGCATTCCGATCTGACGGGCAATCCCGGAAGCTTGAGAGACCGGACCATGACCAACCTCCGAAGCCTGCAAGAATTTGTTTGCCCAGCGTTCCTGGGATAGTTCATTGGAGCCAAGTATTCAAGCCGCCCAGCTTATGGCTGGGCGGGCTTTCGACACCTCCCACAATTCAAACTCCTTCCACGAACTGCAGAAAGCTAATGTCACCGACCCGTCCAACCCATGCCGACCCACACCGTTTCTCCGAACAGCGCCACCCTCCCGCGAGTCGGTGACCCACGAGCACCGGGTAGTCCGGAGCCGGGGGAAACGGGAATGGTACCTTCCAAACCGCAGGAGTGTCCAAGGTGTTGCCTTGTCCATTAGTAATGGACACGCGACAATACTGGACAGCATGAAGCTGTCGCCTGCAATGGATCCCTTTCTAGAACAGATCCGACAGCTCCCCTTCGCTTCGTGGTTGACAGGCCAAGGGGCCGGCCGAGGAGACACGCTGCCCGCAGGGCTTCTGCCGCCTGCGACATGGACCGTGTGGGCCCGCGGCAGCCGATTGCTGCCAAACCTATCGTCAATGGCCACTCTCTATGCGACAGCCCGTGCGGCACCAAAGGGTAAAAGGGTTAATCCGTTCTCTGAATAGCCTCACGAAATCTCGAGACCGTCTCTGAAATTAGCGACAGTCCTAGCGGCACTTTGTGGCACCATAATCTTTCATTCATTGTTCCCCCGAGACGTGATCCGGGCGCGAGAACGATGAGGGCCCAAACGCCACCCGGGATTTATGGAACTCATCTGCCCCCACTGCAGCCGCTGCCCCTTCAGCCTCTGGTACAAGATGGCCTTGGGCCCCGCCCGCACCGTGCCCTGCGGCTGTTGCGGTCAGAAGATCGGCGTCAAGCGCCTGACAGCCCTGGCCGCCGCGGCGCCGGCCGCTATCTTCTTGGAGCTGGGCTTCGGCCCCGTGATCGTGCAGCAGGGCGCCCTGATCTGGGGCGCAGTCATCACCGGGCTCGCCGCTTTCGTGATCTATCTGTTCGTGCCGCTTGAAAAACGCAGCGTTACCGATGTGGCGGACCTGGAGCAGCGGCGCGCCCGGTGGGCGGAAAAGGCCGACAGGGACTGAGCGGCGTTCCCGCGTGTAAGCCTTGGCGATGCCATTACTGCGTGCGGACATCGCGGTGGGTCCGATGGGCATGGAGAGCTGTCAAGGGCGGGGTACCCACTATTCCGGCTCGAAGCGAAAAGTCTCGTGACCTGGGGTTGGTGCTGCTGTCCGTCTTCAGTAAACAGAAAAGATTTTGGAATGATTGTTTCCTGGGATCGATAGCTATTGTAGTTTTGCGTACTCGGCCTTAGCTTGCTTCAGGATGGGGATGTCGGGATCGGCGTCGTTCCAGAGCGTGAGGAAGTCTTTGTAGGCGGCGAGCGCGCGGACACGGGCGGCGGCGTCCGTGCCTTGCGAAGTTTTCAATTGCAGCGCATTCGCACGCGCCACCCCGAGACGCGCCAACGCGCCCGTCCAACAATTCCAGACGATGCCGCTGTGGTCGAGAACCTTCCGGAACTCGGCCGCAGCCTCCGCGCCTTGTTGAGCAGCCAAATACGCCTCGCCGCGAATGTAGGTTGGATAGAGGCACGAGACATTGGTGATGAAATCGATTTGGCCGAATTCAATAGCTGAAGCAGATTGCAAGGTAGTCAGCGCAAGAGCCGGATTCCTGCGATTGAGTTCGAGTTGTGCTCGAATCGAAGGCAACCACAGAGACTGCATCTGCGTGTGCAGCGGAAAACGCGTGTTCAGGTCTTGCCCCAACGATTCAGCCCGCGCCGCATCGCCCGCCATGGCAAACGCAAGCGCGGCTTCGGCAGCCGCGCCGGGACTCGTAGGAGCGAGTTTTAGACCGTCGCCCGCCGCCTTCCTGGCCTCGGCCCGGTTACCGAACGCGGCTTCCCGTTGAGCGGCGATCTGCTCCCATATCGCCGCGGTTTCTTTGCTGTCCGCGTGAATCGCCGAATCTACGGATCGCTTGGTCAGTTCCCGTGCCCTGCGGATGTGACCAAGGTAAGCCTCGGTGTCGGACGCCAGCGAAAGTCCAAGGTTCTCTTCTGGCTTTCCCTGGAACCACTGTTGCGCTTTCGCCATAGCTGGGGAATCCGCCTTAAGGAAAGCGAGAGCATACAGCGCATCACGGAGAACCCCATTGTCCAGGTTCCGCGCTTCCACCTGCTGGACAATTTCCTGCGCCTCGTCGAAACGCTGCAAAGCAAGGAGGCTGTTTGCAAGATTGCTGTAGAGCGCGACATCATCTGAGGCGAGGGGCATGACCGCACGATATTCTTTCGCTGCCTTTTCAAAAAGTCCCTGCGCGGCGTACATATCGGCCAAATTGCCACGCCACTCGGGACGGCGCGGGTAACGCTCAACCCCCTCCTGATAGCTTCGTGCCGCCTTCTCGAGTTCCCCGGTTACGCTTTGGTAGTAGAAAGCGGTGATATCCAATCTTTCTCGCTCGCTGGTATGCTCCCGCAATTGAAACGCCTTGGCATAATAGCTCGTGGCGCGTCCTAGCTCAGCCACGTCCTCATAGTCGACGCCGACTGCCTGATATGCGCGGGCGAAATTCGGGTCGAGTTCGATGGCACGTTGAAAGTAAGGCAAACCGCCGGATCCGTTCCGGCGGTCTTCCTTTAAGCCCAGGCTGTAGGCTTTCAGGGCTTCAAGCGATGATGTAGTCTCCTCATAAAGCGGTACATTGAGCTTCTGCACGGTCACGAGCGACTCACCCAATTTGCCGCGCAGCTTGGAGGCTGCTTCGCCTAGCGCGCCCAGGACTTTCTCTTTGGCTGCTGCGGTTGCCTGCTCCTCGGCCAGCGTATCCCCGCTCTGGCAATCCACTGCTTTTAGCCCAAGTACGAATTGGCTGCCCAGACTGGCAATCGATCCGGCGACATATGCCTTGCTTCCTGCCCGCTGACAAAGCTCTTGGGCAATGTCGAGTGTGACCTTGGTGTCGGGCGGGCGCCTCATCAGCCTCAACGTTGCCATCATCTTCCCGTCCGACACGACATTCAGAAACGGCGACTGGTTGAGAGCGACACTCAGCCCTGTCTTGAGCGTGTCGTCGAAGACCGGGTCGCGGGTCCTGTTGGCAAACTCGGCGAGAACAATCGTATCTTTATCCGTGAGCTTAGGCGTGCGCAGAAAATGGAAATTGCTGGTTACCGCGAGGAGCACGATTACTAGCATGACGATGGCGGCCATCCAACCCACCCTTCGACTCATGACTCGTGCCAGGATGCTGGGCGCACCCCAGAACTTGCCTGATCTTGTCAGACTGGTCCCGTCCGAGCTTGGAGGTGGTTCTCGCTGGGGGTCGTCAAGCGTAGAAGGTGGCACGGTAACGTCCGTCGTCCGAACGATGCTTGCCTCGGCCACATCCGATGTCCCACCCTCGCTGTCGTCCGAGACTGGCGCGATAAACCGATACCCCCGTTTGGGAACGGTCTCCACGAACTGAGGATCATCGAGTTTGTCACCCAGGACCCTGCGGATCTCCA
>Ga0123356_10000149_pt1 | contig 78461 bp, 62 predicted proteins | sample TergutEmb28metaG_2_FD_92546 | JGI IMG/M metagenome (GOLD analysis project Ga0123356, IMG submission 92546) | Embiratermes neotenicus P3 segment gut microbial communities from Petit-Saut dam, French Guiana - Emb289 P3 | ecosystem: Host-associated > Arthropoda: Insects > Digestive system > Gut ...
ACTAACAATTATAGAATCTTTCCTAAAATAAATTCACACGGAGACACGGAGGCACAGAGTACACGGAAAAGATTTGGAGTATGAACTCCGTGCCTTTGTGCCTCTGTGTGAAATTAATTCGAACTATTTATCTGTCGATGATTTTTTTAAGGGTGTGGTCTTTTTGCCGCCAGTCTTTGCCGGTTTTAACTCGTAAATCCAAATCTATTTTCCAGTCAAAAACCTGTTTAAAATTTTTCAGCGACGCAAGGCGAATTGCTTTTATCATCTCGCCGCCTTTGCCGACTACCATGCCTTTTTGCGATTCACGTTCAACTATTATAAATGCTCTTACCCAAAGCTGCCCATTTTTATCGTCTTCTTTAAATTCCATGTCGGCAATTTCTACATACAATGAATGAGGCAGTTCCTGGCGCAGCCGGTTTATCGCCTGTTCACGGATAATTTCTGCAATACGAAACTCTGTTTCCTGATCTGTGTAATATTCACTGTCATAAAGCGGCTGTCCTTCGGGCATCATATCGTACAAGACAGACAAAAGTTCTTCGACACCTTGTCCTGTGAATGCAGAAATTGTAAAAATGCGTTCTTTATTAAAATCACACGCAGGCACGGAGGGAGAAAGAGAAGGTAAATACTTTGTTATAAATTCTTTGGAGCGGTTAATATCTGCGTCAGGTACATCTATTTTATTTATAGCAATAACAACTTTTTTAGTTAAAGGTGTTAAGAATTTAACTATTTCTTCTTCTTCCTGTCCGGGAGCGCGAAATGCATCGATAATATATAAAATTAAATCGCTTTCTGAAATTGCATTATTGGAAACATCCATCAATTTTTTGTTCATTTTTTTTTCGCTGGAATGTCTGCCGGGAGTATCTATAAAAATTAACTGACCTTCTTCGCGGTTAACAATTCCGCGGATTGCATTACGTGTAGTTTGCGGAACCTTGCTTACAATTGCAACTTTTTCGCCGCACATTTTATTCAGAAGCGTTGATTTTCCTACAGAAGGACGCCCAATGATCGTAACAAACCCGCATTTTTTAATCATTGGTTATTTACCTTATAACCATTATCTGTCTGATTTCGTCAATGTCAGGTGCTACAATACGCATAAAGTACATACCGCGCGCTACAGGTCTTCCGGCATTATTTGTTCCGTCCCATCCGTCTGTATATTCGCCTGCTTCACGCATTTCGTTTCGTCTAATGGATTTAACCAATGCGCCTTCCATTGTGTGAATATTAATTGTTACTCTGCCCGCGCGTGCCATGTGATAACGTATATAAGCGACTTCCCTGTTGCCGGAATTAATAACATTATTCATCATTGTTACGCCGCCTCGTTGGCGTCTTACGTCTTGAATATCAAAACTGAACGGACGCACAAGCTGATACCAGTTAGGCGGTATGGCAGCGCCTCGCGCGATATGAAGACGAGCAACAAAAAGATCAGAAGAAGGAGTTAGACGATAAATAAATTCTATTTTATTACCGCTTGTAATTGCTCCGGGGAAATCATAATTATATAAAGAAGTTCCTACGTTAGTTAAAGGTGATTGATTGATTGCACTTGGAGTTGCATTATAAATCGGCGCATAATAAAAGCGCGGACGATAACCATTTAAGCTTAAAATATTCGGTATCCATAATCCGCCAGTACCTCTTCCTCTTTCTGCAGGTTGTGCAGGATTTCTAAAAGCAGCGGATACATTAGTTGTCCAGAAAATTTCAAAATTTGATCCGGATAAACTTGAGTTTAATCTTGACTGCATTTGTATAATACCGCGTTGTTGACTAAGATATTCATATTCCAGGAATCTTGAACCGTCAAAATCCCTTAAAATACCGGTATCGGTAATATAATCACGCCAATCCCAATCCCATTCGTCATTATCAGCAAATGGATCTGTATTTAACGGAGATACATACCTTGCCCATATAGGCCAAGCAAAATAATTATCCTGATCAATACTGGTCGGAGGAACTGAAACAAGGACGTCTGTTACACGGCGTATAACGTAATCCTCTGTAAAACTTTGCGGAGTTATATATTCACCATCTCCATCTTCAAGTTGAGCAACCATTGCAGGTGTTAATAATCTGTTAGGAGGTAAAAATACCTGACTTAATAGAACTGGTACTCCTGCAGTTTCTGCATTAGATTCGTCTGAACTTATACCTAAATGACTATTCCCTCTTACTATTGCATACTTTGTATACCCCCAATTTAAAGGATATTTTGGCGCAGTATAATATTGATTATCCAAATCTTTCCAATCTAAAGCTCTAAGCCCCTGATCTACCATATTTTCAATTAAAAAATACCCATCAATTTGTGATGTATTACTCATATTAATTAATCCGGATAAAGTGCTAACATTAAGAGTAGCAGCAGGCGGCAGATTTAAAATATATCCTAATGTAGCGGAAATAACAGTTTGTGTATATGGAGGATGATTACTTCCATCAATCGGAAAGAATCTCCAGGTATATGTATATGCATTTGTAGTTTCTACTCTTGTTTCTGTAACAGGGCTGCTTCCATATTGAAACCCACCTGTTACAACAGGTTCTGATGTTCTTACATACACCTGCGGATGTCCGGGAAGAGTAAGCGTGTAAGAAATCCTCGGCGGAATAGTATCAAAAGGAACAATATTCCTGTCAACAGCGGGATCGCCAACTAAAATAGAAGGATGCTGCCTATCAGCCAATGTTGTATTTCTTATAACATTCCATCTTGGGGTATTACCTCCATCGATTTCAGGTTTTGGGACTAAATAAATATAAAATGAATCTTCATCAAAATCACCAGTGCCTGTAAAACGATGAACCATTTGGAAACCATTATGAAAATAATCAAATCTTGATTCAGGACTTGGTCTGGTTCTTAATACTTCATAACCTTCAACAGAGACATCAAAATCTGTAAAATCTCCGTTTAATTTAAAATTTGCTTGAACCCTTATTCTATCCAATCTGCCATCACCAGAATAATCCTCTGTAAAACTGTAAAGTATTGTTCGAGGCACTCTAAACCAAACCCAATCGTAATTAAAATAACTGCTTTGTCCGGTGGCGTAGTAGGGGTCAAATTCTATCGTATCTTTATCTAAAGGTATGATTATTCTTTGATTAAATGAATGACTGAAATATAAATTTACATAATCAAATCTACCTATTGGGTCAACTCCGTCAAAAATTAAATTTATATTCCAGTATTTACTCATTTCAACAGCACCTGTAGTTTTTAAATCCCCTGGTCTTGGATTTGCAGGTAACATTAATGATGTAATTGAACCAACTCCGCCAGGTGCTCCCATCGTTGAACGGTATTCGTATGGAACTGTATTTGGGTATGGAGCAGTATCTGTCGATTGCTGTTCTGTTAATCTTGTTAGTGTAATATAATTTGCAGCACCAGGTGCTCCTTCAATAATAAATCTATCCATTACAACATGATGATGTGGATTTCTGGAGAATTGAATAGTCGCTCCATTTTCTAAACATTCAAATTCACGCCAAATTGTATAACCTACGATCTCAAAAAATATATCTGTATATGTTTCGCCAATTTCTTTTGCAAAAGAAACTTTACCGCCAGGATCTTGTCTGAAAACATAAGGAACCATAGTTGGATCAGGGAATCCTAAAGTATTTGGATTTATTTCAACATTTGGGCTTTCCCATCTGGTATATTTTATTGTAGTAGAACCATTATTATTATACTCAATTAAATTTCTTGTACCCTCAAGTCCTGCATACATTATAATATTATTATTTGCGGCATTCAGCCATGAATTACTTGCATTAGTTGACAAAATAAATACTTCACCTCTAAAAGAAACAGTACCTACAGATGCCAATGTTGTTTGTGAATTCTCGCCAACATGAAAACTGCCAATGGGTTGATTAACTGTAAGAGTCTGTGCGCCAATACCATTCATGTATAATACAAGTTGTGGTGTATTGCCTGCAAGAGTTAAATTTGGAGCAGCAGAAATATTTGCATTTACTGTTACTTCTAAAGTTGCCCAAAATGAATTTTCTAAAGTAAATGAAGTTGGATTATTTAAATTAAGATTAGTAGCTGTTATCCTTGATCCAAGTGTTTCTCTATCTGCACGTACAGGTGTACCGCCAAGTAAAAGATTTCCATTATAACCTGTAAAACCTGCCTGTCCTGTTCCGTTTCCTATTTGCCATGAACCATCAATTAGAATAAGCCTTGCACCGTCTATTGAACCTGAACCAGCTTCCATTTTAAGAGTTCTAGTATTTCTTTGAGTAACAGTATTATTGTTTATAACTGTGACAGTACTTCCCATTTTGATGAGCACATTACATAATTCACGATTACTTGAAGGTGGAGTAAAGAAACTTAAATCGTGTGCCGCTGTTGTCCCTGATACAGAATAGAAAATTATTTCACTATCATTATGATGCGTAAAATTACCAAGTACAACATCAGCGCCAAAATATATTTCTACAGGGTTAGCGCCTGTTAATTCACCGCTTGCGCCTGTTATATAATCACCTTCAAAATAGGCATTCTTAATAAGTGTAAATGCGCCGGTATTATTCATGTTAGTTTCACCACTAACTGTAATTACTTCTTCTACTGTAAGCACATTCCCTGTAAATGAATAATTACCTGAATAATTTTGTATTCCAACAAATGTAGTAGAACCTGTACCTGTTTGGGTGAAACTGACGGCATATATTTCATCATTAAAAGCAACCGTACCGTTACTTGTTACTGTTATATTACCAATTCTATCAATTAAATCAGTTCCTACTTTACCACCAACAGTTATCAAAGGACTTTCGAATGATAAGTCTCCAATATTTTCTGTATCGCCGGAAATATTAATACTGCCGGTTCCGTTTAATTCCAAGTTATATGCAGCCTGACCAACAATATTACCAATATTAATAATTGTACCTGTTAATTCTCTAGTTGTTCCTGTAGTACCACCAAGTGTTATATCTCCATTATAGTCTTGTGTGGTTGCCGTTGTAATATTAGCGTTTACATTACTGATACCGTTTACAACCATACTGCCAATATCTACATCACCATTAAATCTAGCATTTGTACTATTAATTGTTAATAAATAATCACCTTCAATTTCATCATTAAAATAAACCCAACTTGCCGGAACTGCTGTTGTTACGTTAAGAATTACACTTGCACCTAATGTAACATTGCCGGTGTAGGTTTGATTTCCGCTTGTGGTGATATTACCATTAATTTCACTGGTTCCGGTAACTTCTAGAGTTGTCATTCCAGTGTTTGTAGAACCGTTGAAAACAGCATTACCTGTTACTAATAATGACAGATTATTACCTGTTATTGCACCCATTGTTACAGTTACACCTTCTAGTGTTCGTGTCGTTCCAGCACCGCCTAGTAAAACATTTCCGGTATATGTTTGTGTGCCTGTAGTTGTAATATCTGCGTTAATTTGACTTTCACCGCTTACACTAACACTACCTACATTTACCGTATTACCTCCAGCTGCCAAGCCAAACATTGCATTAGCGTTTATAACTGTTAATGAATAATTGTTATTAATATTGCCATGAAATGAAATTAAGTTTCCTGCTGTTGTAGCATCTAATATAATATCTTCACCCAGTGTTACATTGCCGTTATAAGTTTGAGCACCGCTTGTGGTAATATTACCGTTAATTCCACTGGTTCCGTTAACTGTAAGTGTTCTTATTCCATCACTGACACCATTAAATACAGCATTACTATCTATTAATAATATTCTATCATTACCTGTTATATTATTACTTAAATTTGCACCTAATGTAACAGTTGAGTTTGTTGTAGTTAAAATTCTTGTATCACCTGCTAAACCGCCGCCAAATTCTACATCTCCGCCGTAGTTTTGTGTAGTTGTTGTAGTTATATCTGCGTTAATATCAGAACTTCCGCCGCCTGTTACATTAACAGAAGCTATTGGATTACCTGTTCCGACTACAGTTCCTACATTTCCATTAAATACTGCATTTGCATTTGTTATTGTTAACGCACGCGCAGTTACATCAATACTTTCTACTGTATCAGTTGAACCTGCTCTATTCAATGTTATTGTACTTCCCGTATTAGCCGTAAGATTTACTGTACCTCCAATTCGTACATGTCCGTTATATGTTTGATTACCAGCTGTACCAATATTACCAGTAATTATAGTTGTTGTAGTATTTGGAACTGCATCAGCAACAGTTAAACTGCCATTACTATCTACATTTCCATTAAACCTTACAATCGCATTACTAGTTGTTGAAAAATTTATATTTCCTATAAGAGAAATTAAACCACTTCCTGTATTAGCACCATAAATTTGATCACCTGTAGTATTAATATTATTGTTGATTGTAGTAGTTCCCGTAGCTCCATTATTAATATTTATACTTGTTAATCTTGTATTTCCACCTACTATATTATCAAATATTACATTTCCGCTATTAACAACTAACGCATTTGCGCCGTTTACGGTATTTTGGAAATGTATATTACTACCTGCTGCTGCAGATAGATTTACAGTTGCGCCAAGTGTTACAGCGCCATTATAAACTTGAGCATCTGTTGTTGATTGTATTGTTCCAACAGTTTCTATACTACCTCTTATAGTACTATTTCCATCAACAATTAGGTTTCTTAAATTATCAGCTATAGTAAGATCGATTGCATCAGCGGTTACTGCACTTGAAGTTAATGTTAACGAATTATTAACGCCAATAATTGTGCCAATTGTAATACTATTTGCTTCTATCGTACTGCCAAGAACTGCATCAGATCCATTAAGAGTTATCTGATTTACATTAAATGTACTTGTTGCTCCATCAAGTTCAATGTTTGCATTATTTAAAAACACTCCTTCACTACCAGGTAATAAAGTTAATTCTGATGCTTCATAATCACCAATGACATGTATTTGTCCGGTAATTGCAGTTCCTCGAATTTCAAAAGTCATCGATCTAGGAACATCTCCAACTTCATGAATAAAAATACTATTATTAGTATTAACAAAAATTGTTGTTTCATTACTTATATTTGAATCAATAAAATATGGATTAATTAATGCAGAATAAATATCTTCAATTTGTGTCGTTGTATATATAGTACCGTCATAATAAACTACATCTCTGTTACCATTAAATACATTATGCAAGTGATATCTATCCCCTGCTACAAAACCGTGAAAATAATGATCTGTATATACTGTATCTAAATCAAGACAAAGATGTGTAGCACCACTTGGATTTATATTAGCAGAAGATATGGAAAAATCTTTTGCACCAATATAAATAGTTGAAGAAATATCACATGCCACGTTAAGACTAGAACCGCCTAAATTGGTTCTGCCAGTACCGGTTGAAGTTAATGTGCCGGTTGTATTTATAATTACATCTCCGTTTTTTGCACCTGCTTCTAATATTATTATTGTACCTGTTACTGCACCATTTATATTTATATTTTGGTTATCTGCGGATCTAAGTGTAATTTCTCCATTACTATTTGTAACATCTCCAACAATAAGACTTCCGCTGTTAACATAAATTATATTTCCAGAACCATTGTTTTCAAATGTGATATTTGCTGTATTATTGTCAGTTCTATCTAATGTAATACCGCCGGTTGCAGTTACAGATAAAATTCCGGTTGTAACGATTGCTCCGTTTTGGTTTACAATACCTGTATTTTCAATTGTAATATCATTACTGCCAACATTATTAATTCCGGCAATTGTAAGCGCACCTGTATTTGTAAAATCAACAGTACCGCCTGCACCTGTGATGTTTAAGGTTCTTATTGAATTGCCTGTTTCGTTTAGAGTTATAATATCACTTGAATTTAGAATAAGCGTTCCGTTTATTTCGATCGAACCGGACTGAGTTATCGCACCTGAAGCAATTATTGTTACATTATTTGCGCCAACATCGCTAATTTCTATTATTTCAATTTCATCACTGTTTGTAAATTGTACAGTAGCGCCGGCTCCTGTTATTGATAATGTTTCAATATTATTACCTGGATTAGTTAATGTTACTGTATTATTAACACCTGTTGAGTTTATTAAAAGATTTGCAGCATTAATCGAACCCGTTTGAGAAATTGCTCCTACCTGATTTGCATTATCACCAAGTATTAATTCATCACGAACAACTATATTACCATTTAATCTAATAGCGCCACGATTAGCTGGAACAACATGAAGTAAAGATAATTTGTCAATTGCTGCATTACTTACATTACCGCTAATAATAATACTTTCTTCTAAATTATGATTTCTTGCAACAAGTGCCAGATTATTATAAACAGATCCCGTAATACCGCCAATTGTTATATAACCAGCTGTTATATTATTATCAACTCCAAGCAATTCCAATAAATTTGCATTAAAATGATTATTACCAAAATCTACTATAGTATCATTCAAACGTACTCTTTCTGTAGTAAGTGTAGTTGTGTTTGTTGTACTAGTAAATGAATTAATTCCTCTAAATTCAATAAAATCAACGCTATTAGTAATAAATGTTAAATTTTTATCAGTAGACGGATCTACATCAATAATATAAATATTATATCCTGCAGATGCTGAGAAAATTTCTCTTGGATCAGTTGGATTAATAATAACATAAGGAGTTATAGAAGGATCAGGATTTGTTACATGTGTTGTATAAATTATATGGCGGTCAACTAATAATTTAATAAACACACGTTCGTTATTACCGCCGTCATTTGCAACAATTGAAGTAAGATTAAGATTAAGTTCGTTAGTTGAATAACAATCCTTTATTGTGGGCATATTTAATAAGTTAATATTTCCAGGTTGTATATTAATTGTCCAGTAATTCTCCGGGTCTTCTGTTATTACACCTCTTATTACAGACCCGTCTAAAGTTAAAGTATTAATGGTTTGTGTAAAACTATTTTGGAAAAGTACAGTGCCGTTACAGATTACATTATGAAAAGTATTACTACCATTTACAGTTGCAGAATTAAATATAACTGCTCCATCACCATGATTAAATGTACCTGTTCTTGTCCATGTGCCGCCCTCTACAGTTATCATACTGGCTGCCTCAGCGGTTAAAGTTCCTGCAATATTAAAATTTACAGCAGAAAGATCATATATACCAATATCAAAAGAAGCTCCGCTGGCAATATAAAATGTACCTGAATAAGTTTGATTGTCTCTGGCTGTACCGGTTCCTGTATTCTGAGAATAATTAACCGCAAATACTTCAGCATCGTCAAAAAATATATTTCCGTTTACAGTAATATTACCAATAGGTGAGCCAGCTGCTCCAACCGATGTATTAATAAAGATATTTATTGGTGAAGGATCACTTGCATTTAATTCAATATTTCCCGTTCCTGTAATTACAGGCAGAGCTATTTGAGTAGCATTAATTGTGTTATTTGTCGTTCCAACAAGAGTTACTGGAATTGTAGACGAATGCCAAAATTGATTACTACCGCGGTTTAATGTACCATTATTAAAACGAATACTAACATCTGTATTAATTGTTAATCCGTCACCTGTAAAATTATTAGTTCCGCGGAATTCGACATAACCTTGTCCGGTTGTTGTAAATGTTAAATTAGCTGCAGAAGACCAAGCATTAATTGGAACATCAATAATATAAATATGACGATTTACAGGTGCAGCTTGGTTAGTAAATGCTTCATTTGCATTTACCCATCTGTAATTTGGAGTATTAAGATCAGGATGAAAACTTGCGCTTGGCTCAGTAAAACTTAAAACAATATGTCTGTCGTTTGGATTATGCAAATGGTAATTACCTGTAACAACACTATCAAAAGCATCATGAACATATTCTATTACTAAATCAAGACAAAGATCTCCAAAACCTATATTATTAACTGAACCTCCAGCGGTTACAGTAAAATCATTTGCTTCAATATATATTGCTGAATCTTCATCACAAATTATACCTCCCAGATCTTCTTCACCCGGACTTGAAACATTTATTAAACCGGTTAAATTTACATTACCTGTTTTGTTTCCGGCTTTTATTACTAATTGGTAACAATTTATTGTTCCTGCTATTGCAATATTAGTACCCGCTGTAAGATTAACTTTACTATTTTGTTCTAAAGCAGTTCCTATACCGCCTGTAACAGTAATAACTCCGTTTGTTGATGTTAAATTAATATCTGCGCCGGAAACAGCAGTTCTAATTGCCTGAGCTCCTGCTCCAACTGTTAGATTTCCTGTATTTGTAATAGAAATATTTCCACCAGTAGTTGCATTATTTGTGGCAGTTGCTGTTAAAGCAGCTGTGTTATTATTAAATTCAATATCACCGGAAGTATTATTTGTTAAATTGACTGTAGCAACATTGTTAGCTGCATTGTCTAATGTAATACCGCCGGACGTTGCTGTTGCTAATACATTTGCTGTGAATGTTCCGGTTGTTTCAATTGCCCCTGTTTGTGTTATTGCTCCTACAGCGTTTATTGTAACGTTTCTGTCTGCACCGCTTTGTATATTAATTTCTTCAATTTCAAGTGCTTTATTATTAGTAAATTGTATTGCACCATTACCTGTTCCAACAGGTCTTGTAATATTTATTGTATCAATATTATTTCCGGGATTATCAAGAGTTATTGCGCCAGTTGCATTTATTGTAACAGTTTCTGCTTTAATCGCACCTGTACCTGTATTTGGCTGTCTTATATTTCCAGTATTTGTTAATGTATTTGCAATTTCAGTATTTGTTAATGTATTTATAGTTACTGTTTCAACATCAAGATTACCTAAAATATTAATGTTATAAGAATGATCTGTTGAAGCTAAATTTGGATTTCTACCAGTAGAATTTATTGTAAGATTCCTGATTCCTGCCGGTATTGTTTTAAATATAGTAACAGATGAATTAATAGCATCCATAGCTGGAATATCCCAATGACCACCTGTGGCAGTAATAGTTAAATCAATATTATTGCCTTCTACATTAATAGAACCCGAACCAAGTTGAATTGCTGGTGGAGATGGAAGTGGAAAATGATCGATGCCTAACTGAACAGCTAAAGCTGTTATTCTAACATTAGTAACAGAACCATCAATATTATTACCTACAAATGTAACTTTATTTAATAATGAATTTGTTCCTTGCGTAGGAACCCTAAAATCTGTATCATAAAACCTTATGCCACCTCCATTTGTTTCAAAAGCAGCAAACCAAACTTGAAAACTATTATATCCGCGGAATTCGACAAATGCGGTATTACTTGCCAATATGGGTAAAGCCAAAGCAGTATGACCAACATCAACAAAATATAGATTCATATTATCAGGGGTCTGATAATTCGATATTGGCAATGCAGGATTAAAATTATCTGCTGTAGGAACAGAAAGATCAACATTAACAAATCTATAAATATCCGGATTAGAAGCAAAATCAGAGTGATCGTCAAGCAATTGAGCTATTGTTTTCTGAGATGCGCTATAAAAAACAATATGCCTGTCAACAATCTCATTATGTAAATGAAAATTACCACTTACTAATGAAGTAAAATCAGCTGCATATCTCTGAACAGTTAAATCAAGACACAATTCCCCAGCACCGGGATTAATACTATTGTTATCTGCCGATGAAAAATTATTTGCATTAATGTAAATAGTAGAAGGAGTTGTACATGGTTCACTTAAATATGAACCACCTAATCCCGCTACTCCAGTATTACCAGAATTTACTGTTATAGAATTACCTGCGGCTACAGCTACATTACCTGTTTCGTTAATAATAATATTACCAGTATCTATTGCATTTGCCGTATTATTTATATTTACACTGAGTGTATTTGCCGATCCACGATTGCCATTATAATTAATATCACCTGTTGTTCCGTTATTATTTAGATTAATTGAATTTATAACATTACCTGGTGCAGCATCCATTGATATTCCGGTTGCGGCATTCACTGTAATATCAGAACCTGTAACAACGCCAGCAAAGGTAACATTACCGGCACTTGAAGTAAATGTCCTTGTACCTGCTCCACCTAGCGTAACAGCTCCGGTATAAGTCTGATTACCGCTTGTATTTATATTTGCATTAATTGTACTTGCGCTGTTATTATTAACTTCAACACTTTCTGCAAATACACTCTGTCCGAATGTAACATTATTTGTACTATTTACAATAACATTTCCAACTCTTGTTGCTGCATTGGTTCCAACCTGTCCTGAAAAGCCAACATTACCAGTACCGGCAGTTAAAGTAAGATTTCCTGTTCCTGTAATAGCTGGGTTAGCAGTGGATGTAAATGATATATTTCCATTTCCTGTACCAGAGTTTAATATTGAAGTTCCGGTTCCGCCTAAAGTAACAATGCCGCCAAAGCTTATATCATTATCTACTGTCGAAAGAGTAACTCCGTTTAATGTTACAGTTCCTGTAAAGTTGATACCACCGTTAGCTGTAATTGCTGCGTTTTGTGTAAAAAGACCGCTGTTATTGACAGTCATAGCGCCATTTATATTTACAATTCCGTCTAATGTTATAGCTGTTCCGTTCAGAATAAAATTTCCAACACCTGTTACAGTACCCAAATTGATGTTCGCCGCTGTTGTAATTGTGTTGCTTGTACCGATTAATGTAAGCGGTATTGAAGGCGTGCTGGTGTTGAAAGCGTTACTGCCACGGTTTAATGTGCCATTTAGATTAATATTACCTGTAGTTATATTTAAAACAATACCAGAAATTGTATTAGTTCCGTTAAACTCAACATATTCTGTTAATGCTGTTGCAAGCGTAACAGCACCGGATAATATGTTAGTTCCTCTAAATTCAATAAATCCATCACCGCTAGTTGTGAATATTAAATCATCCGTAGAAGCGACATCAATTATATAAATATTATAATTTGCTGATGCTGTAAAACTTTTTCTTGGATCGCTAGGAGAAATAACTATATGATCGGCAGGAATATCACCTGGTATAGCAGAAGTAGAAAGCGTAGTGTAAACAATATGTATATCTTCTAAATCATTTATAATACCTCCGCTATCACAAGGAAAATGATAACGATTTCCATCAATTCTGCCATTTCCATTACCAGTAAAATTGATTACATTTAAACAGATTTCACCATTAGCTCTTGTAGGTCCTGGTCCTGGATAAATTATTCCTGAACCACTTACCGCATTAAAAGTGTTTGCATTAACAAATATAGCTGAATTTATTCCATTACCATCACCTGGAGTTAAAAAGTGATTTCCTGTACTGGACACATTTATAGTTACTGGAGCTGCAACTGTTACTGTATTGTTCGGAGCAGTTAATACTAATCTATTTGTATTTGTAATATTCCCATTAATATTAATATTTCCAGCTGATGAATTTAATGTTAATACATTTGAAGTTCCAATATTTACTCCACCTAATCCAATTGTTATGCCATTGTTTGCATTTACAGTAAGCCCAACATTACCGTTAACAGTATTTGTTGTTACTATGCTTCCGTTAGTTGAGGTTAAGATACGAGTACCTGTCGTACCTAAATTAATAGCACCATTATAATTTTGATTACGTGTAGTGGTAATATTATTATAAATATTAAACAATAATCCTGTTAAAGAAAGATCACGAACACCTGTAATACTACCAACTGTAATAATCCCAGCGACAGAATTAAGTGTTAGATCATTAGCTCCCAAACTTGTAACATCACCTAATAATATACTCATAGCATTTATGCTGCTAGTTCCATCAAGTATTATAGGATATGCAGCATCAAAAGAGTTACCAATCAAGTTTATATTTGCATCAACTAACCTAATACCACCATCACCAGGTGAGAGATTAAGAAAACCAGTAGTCGTATAACCACCTCGTATTTCTATAAAACCTGTTCCATTAATAATAAAATCAATACTTCTTGTATTTGCAGGATTAGAATCTCCAACATCAACAATATAAATATTGTAATTAAGATCAACACTATATGATAATAATGTATCTAAATCTATTCTGCTAGAATCTATATAAGTATGATTCAATGGGATATCACTTGGCACAAAAGTGCCATAAACTAAATGACCAATAATTGGTTCTACAACAATTGGTGTTGGCGTTCCATGAAAATGGTAACGATTTCCATTAATTTTATTTGGACTAATCAAATATTCAGCAACATTAAAACAAACTTGTCCAGATGCTGCTGGAATAATTACTCCAGTACCGCCATATGCTCTAAATTGATTTGTATTTATATAAATAGATACATTACCAGTATGAATATTAGGAGGAGTATTACATTCACCTAGAGGACTATTTGCAACACCAATTGTATTTATATTTGCAGACCCATTTACTGTTACATTCCCACTTGAAGCATTTATAATTAATCTATTAGAGTAAACATCTCCAGTAAATGTGATGTCTCTAGCAGAAGTGAGTGTTATATTACGATTTCCTGCAATAATTCTCCCAACTCTTAAATCTTGACCCGGATTACTTTTTGTAATAGTTAAATTCGTACTCCAAAATTGAATTGGTGCGCCGTCCATGGTAAAATTATTACCACTATCAATTTGCGTTACGCTGTCATTGATGATTAAATTAACCGAAGATAATTCAGCATTTGGAGTATTATTAGAATAAAAATCATTATTCAATTCTGTTGTGGTAGAAGCTAACAAGCCATCTGAAACTAACACAGGCGTATTTAAGAATAATCTATTAACAGTTATCGAATTATTATTAAGAAAAAGTTGAAAATGAACATTTATATAAAGAGAATCTAAGGTAATTGGTTCATATACATTTAATGGCCATGATGCCACATTTATTAATGCAGTATCGCCAGCTCCATTTGGAAACCTACTTGCATTTTCTTCACCTGTTGTTATGTTCCTCCAATTGCTTGCAACAGTCCAACTCGAACCGCCTTTCCACTCAAATTCATCTCCCCACGCCACACTAACGAGAATAACAAAAAAAAGTAGGAAAACAGCAAACTTCTTCATCAGTACCTGGTATACCCTCTAAATATTAATAACATAAAATTTAATCAGAAAAATATGCAATTATTATTGATACTACATTGGCATGTGCGAAAAACACCGGCGGCGACATACGGTGTGGATCGGGATGCAGCCACGCCAAAGCGTGCGTTAACTGAAGCCACGACCGTCCGGAGCCGCAGGGGGTTTACGCTCATGCCACAGAATGAATTATAATAATTTTCATATATATTTATCGGCAGATCCCTCTCCCTTCTATATTGTAGCATACTATGGGAGAATTTGGCTACTATTTTGGTTGACATCGTAATGATTTGGAGTTATATTAAAGTTATCGGGGGCATTTCGGTATATCCGTTTTTCCCTGGATAGCCGCCGGGTCGCTTGACCCGGATTTTTTTTGTCTATAAACAGAGTTCGAAAGCTCTTCTTCTGTCCAATGATGAAATTCTCCTATTTGAGTAAAATAAGCAAAAATTACTCCGCCATTAAATCCCTTACGATTAATAAACCCAGATAACTTTCGAGTAAATTCGTGGCGGGATATTTGTGAATCAATTTTCAAGAATATATATAATGCTTTTGCTCTTGCTTCTTTGTAACGAACTTCAACTTGTCTTATACTCCCTGTAATTGTTTTAAATTCCATTACATGACCATCAACTACAGCATCCGGGTATTTTTTATGTTTTTCTCCAGGATTTGGGTTCTCTGGCAGTAAATAGACCGTACTTCCACAATCAACCAATATAAAAGCTTGCTTCAACTCTTTATCTAGTGTTTTTATTTGTTCTGCACTACGTGGCATCCTGCTTTTTGCAATGAAAATACCTGCATCAATAATATCCCATTTTTCATGAGGATACAAACTTTTTGCAGTTTGTAGTGCTCTTTCTGCATTACATTGCTTTTTTTTATTTATCATGCGTATATTTGAATAAATTCTAGTAAATGGTTTAGTTAGAATTCATATTTGAAATATAATAAAAAAATTAACACCTGAACATAAAAAAAGCAGAAAAACAGCAAACTTCTTCATCAATACCCGATATACCCTCTAAATATCAATAATGTAAAATGCAATTAAATCAGTAAAATATGCGAATTATTATTAATTACCACATTGGCATGAGCGGAAAACACCGGCGGCGACATACGGCGTGGATCGGGATGCAGCCACGCCAAAGCGTGCGTTAACTGAAGCCACGACCGTCCGGAGCCGCTGGGGGTTTATGTTCATGCCACGAAATCATTTATAATAATTTTCATATATAATCATCGGCATTTTCCTCTCCCTTCTATATTGTAGCATATTATGGGAGAATTTACTATATGAAGGCTTTAATAATTCGTTTTGCAGTAGATTCTTTGATTTCATTGTGTCTTGGAACAGCTTGTCCAATATTTGTTTCTTTTTTTACATACCAATCATGCTTAGCGCCATGTCGTTCAAGAACAGCACCAAGACTTGTAATTTTCTTGATTAAATCCAGCCTTTTCATGCAATTTTTAAATAACCATGACTGCGAATAAAAGAAAAATCATATGTTTTTATATCTTCATGCAGGGATCGAAGCATTTCTTCAAATTCTGCAAAAGTTTCACCTTGTGTAGTGTAATCAGGATAATCATCCAAAAAACCTACATACCATCCGTCATCTTTCCAGTAAGTATAACCTAATTCCATACATGATTTTACCATATTTCTTGATAAGCAACAAGTTCGGTTTAATTTCAAACCTTAATCCGCACCGTTCTGTAGGAACGATATCAGAAGACATTCCACCCAATTCCCCCTTGCCACAATCGTACGATTTTGCTATACAAATATCGTATGATATTAAGGAGATAAAAATGATAGCAAAATTGTCAGATCCCGATCAAGATAAAATGTCAATTCTGGACAGTCTTGTCGGGATTATTAAAGGAAATACAATAAGCCTTGATGAAATAAAAAGAGAAAGATTAGCCAGGCACGCTCCCTGGATCATGGATCCCAAGTATGATACTCCGCCGGATCAGGAAAGAGTATTAAGGAGTAAAACATGAAAGTACTATTTATAGGCGGAACAGGAACAATTTCCAGCGCGATCACAAGACGAGCGGCTCAATTGGGCTGGCAGCTTTTTTTGCTTAACCGCGGAAACCGCAAAGGCGAGTTTAAAGGAGCCGAATTTAAACATATTGAATGTGATATTTTCAGCGAAGAAACGCCTGCGATTAAAGAAAAACTGGAAAAAGCGATTGGCAAAGGAAACAAGTTCGATGTTGTCGCCGATTTTATCGCTTTTGTGCCCGATCATGTAAAAAAAGATTTTGAAATTTTTAACGGACTTTGCAAACAGTATATTTTTATTTCATCGGCATCGGCGTACCAAAAGCCGCTTTCGTCTTACCTTATTACAGAAGGAACCCCTGTATCAAATCCGCTGTGGAAATATTCAAGGGATAAAATTGCCTGCGAAGAATATTTAATGCAAAAATACCGCGATTGCGGCTTTCCTATAACAATTGTCCGCCCAAGTCACACATATGACGAACGTAATGTCCCGCTTGGAGTACACGGCAAAAACGGAAGCTATCAAGTTTTAAAAAGAATGCTGGACGGCAAACCCGTCATCATTCACGGAGACGGCACTAGCCTTTGGACATTAACCCATAACAGCGATTTTGCACGCGCATTTGTGCGATTAATGGGAAACATTCATGCAATTGGTGAAACATTGCATATTACATCTGACGAAAGTGTAACATGGAACCAGATTTATCAAGTAATTGCAGATGCTTTAAATGTAGAGTTAAAAGCTGTGCATATATCAAGCAGTTTTCTTGAAAGCTGCTCACAGGGAAAATACGATTTTAAAGGCAGTCTTTTAGGCGATAAAGCCAATTCTGTAGCTTTTGATAATACCAAGTTAAAACGGCTCGCCCCGGACTTTTGTGCAAAAGTGCGTGTAGACGAAGGCATCAAAATGACAGTAGCAAATGTACTTAATAACAAAGAATTGCAGCGTGAAGATGCCGAATTTGACCAATGGTGCGATAAAGTGATAGCCGCATTGCAGAGTGTAAAAATTCTGTAAGGGGACAGAGTGTACTCTATCCCCCACATACCATTATTTCTTGTTTTGCTTTTTGTGCTCTTTCATGGCAAGAACAGCGATTACGACGAATAATGTGAGGAAAAATAAAATCGTTAAAATAATTGCGATGGGATTAGATTCATCTTTTACTTCAATAGGTTGGTCAACCCTATAGGTAGACCAGTCAATAGGAACTTCAGTACCAGTAGAAAAATAGATAATAACACAGATTATTACAGTAAGAACCATCACAGCCAGTGCAATAAGGCTTACCAAACGAATTTGAAAACTCGACTTTTTATTAAGAGCCATGTAACTTACGGCTCCCATAATTGCTATACCTAATATAACGCCAAGGAAAATCATACTTGATTTTCGGCATTTTATATGATATTTTGTAGATAATATATAATAGCGAGGTACAATATGGCTCATAAAATTAGTGATGCTTGTGTCAGTTGCGGAGCATGTGTTTCCGAATGTCCATTGGATGCGATTTCGGAAAAAGACGGACAATATGTAATCGATGCAGATAAATGCACAGATTGCGGCGCTTGCGTTTCTTCATGTCCGACAGAAGCAATTTCGGCAGGGTAAATTGTTCATAACAAAAGCTGGCAAGGGAGTAACCCTTGCCTTTTTTTTATTATATATTTCTCTTCATGTTTGTAATGCCCAGCAGGCGGGTGTTTTTCCTGAAATACTAAGACTTACCCCGTCAGACACGGCTTTTAGGCAGTTATCCAGCGATATCGAAGCAAACAGAATACGCCTTGCCAGTATCAGAAATAACCGTGCATCTTTTTCATCGCAAAATATGGCTGATCATTTGACAATTTACCAATACACAGTCCGTGCGGGCGAAGATATTTTCTTCCTGGCAGCGCGTACTAATATTCCTTACTCTACCCTTGCAAGTTTAAATAGAATTAATAATACAATGTCACTGGAAGCAGGGAGCGTTTTATTAATTCCTTCGTGTCCGGGGATTTTTATACCTTTAAATATCGAAACAGACCTTGAAAAAATAATCGGATTGACAAGACAAAATACCCAGGATTTTATCGAATTAAGAATAAGAAAAGCCGGAACACCGGTAGTATATTATTTTTTTCCCGGCGCTGAATTTACACCGACAGAAAGAGCTTTCTTTTTAAACTCAGGATTTCGCTTCCCTCTTCGCAATTACCGTGTATCAAGTTCCTTTGGTCCGAGAAATGACCCTTTTTTAGGGCATCGAACCATGCACAATGGTATTGACCTTGCAGCCCCGGAAGGAACGGAAGTTTTTGCAGCTGCAGACGGAGTTGTAACGGCAGCAGGTTTTGATCCTGTTTACGGCAATTATATAATAATTACACATAATAACAGATGGACAAGTCTTTACGGTCACTTGCAAGTCATACTTGTAGCCTTGCGGACAGAGGTAAAATCAGGTAATCTGATAGGAAGGGTAGGATCAACAGGTCAATCTACAGGACCGCATCTGCATTTTGAACTGCGGCAGGACGGAAGACCGTTTGATCCGGCAGGAAGGCTTCGTCCCTAAAAATTGACGGAGAAAAAAAGGATGGGTATGCTAGCAGCAGGTTTTTTTCTCATAATTTTCCTGCTATTTCCAGGTCTCTATTTAAATGCGCAAATAGAATCATTCCGCACATTTGTTGACGCCGTTGTCGAAGTAACTCCGGAAAGAATGAACGGAACCACTGTCAATATTGGTATAAATAATTCTGTAATTATTAATCTGGGTGCTGAAGCGCGTTTCTTAAGAGGTATAGAACTTGAAATTACCGCTCCTCAAAGCTGGCTGCAATATCGCGGCGCACTTGTAATGGCTATTTACAATAACATCAATCCAACAACAGCATCCGGCACTGCAGATTTTGTCGGCAATCGTATTGCCTTTGAAGCCCTCCCCTCCAGGTTAAGGATCATCTATCATATTCCAATCCGATCTCAGCATGGATTTAGAACAACCACTACTGTTTCTGTCCCGTCTAATATAGCCCAACCTGCGGCATTTCCCATAATGTTCAGGTTATCGCAGGTAATGAAGGGATTACCGGATGAATTTGAACGAACTTCATTTAATTTGGCAGTAAGACCAATTCTTAGCGATGAAGGCGCTGTAAGGCTTGTTCCGCGCTTTCCGCCTCAATTAAGAAACAGACCTTTTACAGTTTTAATAAACGACAATGTAATAAGTAATTTAAACGAGCAAATATTGCTGCGTGAAGGCGAACATCATCTTGTAGTTCTTTCCGATGATTACCGCAACGAAAGCCGCCGTTTTGTCGTAGAAAGAGGGCGTATTATCGATTTAATCATCGATTTACAAGACCCTACCCCAATTTTAATATTCGAAGCGCCTCAAAACGCCAGGATTTTCCTTAACAATTCTCTAATCCGCAATGTAGCAGACCCTATCACTGTAGAACCGGGAACCCATGAGGTCAGGTTCCAGGTCGGCGACTACACAATAACACGCACATTAAACATCCAGCGCGGTAAAACTTACCGTGTCGCTCTTGCCGTGGATTTAACAATCCAGGAAGAAGATTAAACGGCTCCGAAAAAAACAGTTTATTTATTACATCGCCTAACCGATACTCAAAGTGTCGGGATTATAGTTCCCCTCCCAAATCACTATATTTCCGATATGCCTCAAGGGCATGGAGCTGTTCGATTACAAACTCGGGCAGCTCTTTTTTTATATCAAACCTTGTATTGTTATATTAAGCCAATTTTAATATAATTTATCATGCGTGAAAAACAGACAGAAAACGAAGACCAGGTTAAATTAAAGCATTATTTCGGTATAAGACCGGGTGTTTACCTTACTGTAATATACTCAATAGTTTTACTAATCATAATCTTTTTCTTTTTAATTTTTCCGGGGATTAAAAACCCGGGTTCTGTAATAATCGTAAAAACAAATCCCGCAGGTGCAGCCATCAGAGTAAACGATGTTTACATGGGACTTAGCGGCAGCAGAATATTTGTCCCAAAAGGCTCTCATACAATTACAGCCGTTATGCCGGGTTTTGAAAGCCAAAGCGCTGTTCAGCAAATACCTTCACGAATTTTTGCTTCTCTTTTATTTCCGAAAAAAGTAAAGATGGAATTTACTCTGGAAACAAATGATCCAACCGGCGCATTTGCATATTATGCTTCAGATTTTGCTTCCTGGACATTCGGCGGAGAGCCGTCATCTATATGGCAAATCCCTATGAGCCTTTCACAAGGCGCATACCGGGTCGGTCCTTATGGAAAAAATGATTCCGTTAAAAAAGAATTAAACGATATTTTGCTTGCAGCATCCCGTTTTACCGTAACCCAGGCTGCAATGCGTGATTTAATCCGTGCAAAAGTACTTATAAACAATAATGGAAACGCTCCTTCTGCGCCTGCATTAATAAGTTCAATTTCGGATGCAATTACATTTCTTTCTGTAAACACGGGCAGCGCACAATGGCTATGTGAATTACTTCCATCCAATTCCCCTGTTACAACTGCGATTGAATCGTCTGATTGGCACAAGTTTTCAATGCTTTCCAATAATACAATGAAAACCCAAATAGGATTATATAAAATGTGGGATTTTGATTACTTTGAAAGTCCGTTACAAAATATATCAATATTAATGTCCGGCATGATTGAATTTGGGATAAGTGAAATGCCTATTACTAATTCTATGTTTGAAACATTTTTAAATGAAAATCCGCAATGGAGAGAACACAAAACCGATTATTTTCCTGAAGAAATTAACATAAATACAATAAACACGGATGCTGTTACCGGGATAACATGGTATGCTGCACATGCTTTCTGCGAATGGCTGACAAACCGGTATATTCAACCGGCTTCAAATATGGAATTCAGACTACCTACGGAAAAAGAATGGCAGGTTGCATCCTTTTTTATCGAAAACATGAGTAATTCTGGCTGGGAATGGTGCGCCGATTATTATGCTCCATTATCATTTATAAATGCGCCATCCAACGCGGTAAAATTAATCGGTTCTCCTGAAAGGTCAATACTTGGTAGAACACCGGGTTCAACATCAGAAACAAGAGCATATCTGCCTCCGGATTTATCATCGCCGTTTGTTACATTTCGCATCGTTTACGCAGAAAAAGAGTGAGCGATAGGTATTATTATGGGTGAAGGCACAAAATTAATCGCACAAAACAGAAAAGCACGCCACGATTACACCATCGATGAAAGTTATGAATGCGGCATTGAACTTATGGGAACCGAAGTTAAATCATTCCGTGACGGCAAAATCTCTTTCCCGGACGCCTGGGCAGAAGTTGTAAACGGCGAAGTATGGGTGCGCTCTTTAGTGGTAGCCGAAAACCCCTTTTCATCGATTTTTAACCATGAACCTGACAGACGAAAACGGCTGCTTCTCCACAAAGAAGAAATTAAAAGAATACACAGAAAAGTCGAAGAAAAAGGTTATACGCTCATTCCATTGTCGTTTTATTTCAAAAAAGGCAGGGTAAAAGTGGAATTAGGGCTTTGCAAAGGCAAAAAAGCCTACGATAAACGCGCCGGCATCCGTGAAAAAGACCTAAAACGCGACATCGCCCGCGAATTCAGACAAAAGATTCATTAATTTTTTTACCACAAACCACACGAAATCTTGCCTGCGGCAAATTCACGAACTCTAACTTCGATATCCTTTCGTGATGGTTCGTGGGGTTCGTGGTTAATAATTGTATTTATCTTATTTTATAATTCTACTTTGAGCGGGTTTCGATGAATTCCAGCATAAATAAAAAGGCGAAGACCAGTAAACCTATACAAAAAGCAGCTATTTTTATATGTTTGTCCGGAATATAGTCCGGTTTTTGAGCCGTATATACATTTCCAACCTTTGAAGGTATCGGATTTATATTCCCTAACCCGACAATTCGTATAAAACGTTCATTTTCCTGACCATAACCCATTAAACGGGCATGAATCAAAATAGTTTCCTGATCATAAATTAAATTATTTTTTGTTTTTTCCAGTTCTTCATTTAAAATCCCAAGAGTTTTTATGTTTTCCCATTGATGATCACGCTCGGATAAAAGGTAATTATAAGCTGATATACTTCTTGGACCGCCTAAAAATGAAAAAATTGTATATATAGCAATAGCCACCCAAACAGCGATGAGATATTTTAGAATTCTCATGGTTCGATTAACGGTAATTTATACAAGTTTCTTTAAGTAATCAATTGAAAAGCGGCATTGACAACAGGAATAGCATACTTTATTATTAATATATAGGGTAAATAGGTAATTCTATTGAAAATAGGTTAGAATACCGATAATTAACGATATGTGTTAATTTAGGGAGCGGTCAATGGCAAGTAATAAAAAACCTTCAATATACTCAGATCGTAGCGGTATCGGCTCTGCAGAAGATCTTGATGAATACGGGGTATGGGTAAAAAGCGAACCCCAGGTTCTTCCCGAGAATGAAAAATCAAACGCTTCTTCCGGTTTAAAAACATCTTTTGTGCCGTCCAGTTCTGCTGATGATGAAGCATTAACTTATGATGACGCTATTCTGGATGTTAACGTAAATTCAGAATTTTCTGATTTTGGCGATATAGAATTCCCTGATGACAGTATTGCAATAGAAACTGTTGAAAGTTCCGGCAGCGCGGAATTTGATGATTTTGACACTTCATCCATTGCGGATAACGCAGTTTCAGATGATGATATTTCCTTTGACATTGATGATACTGACGACAGCGATATATCAATCGATAATAGCGATTTGTCAATCGATAATGGCGATTTGTCAATCGATGACTCATCTTTTGATGACAGCGATTTATCAATCGATAACAGCGATTTGTCAATCGAAACCGAAGACAACTTTTTAATTGATGATGATCAGGATTTTGAAATTCCTACGGTTAAATCAATCGAAAACAATGTTGACAGCTTACAGTCAGATATTGATTCTATTAAATCAGACGATAAAGAATTGTCTTCGCATCTTTTGCAGAAAATTGCGAATGAACTTTCATCTATCAGAACTGAACTTACAGACCTTAAAAAAGAATTTGCTAATGTACGCCCTGCAATAGATGATGATAAAAAAGACGAACGCGGCAGTTTCTTCAACGAAGAAGATGATGAAACTATCGCTCTTACAGGCGATGAGCTTGATAATATGTTCGGAACAGGCACTGATGATGATAAAACAGAAGAAAGCATTCCGGATTCTTTTGCGTCATCTGACATTGACGATGACGATGACGAAGCAATCGCTCTTACAGGCGATGAACTTGACAATATTTTAAACTCAGCCGATTTTACCGAAGAATCAGGAACCGAAGAAAACCCGGAAAGCGATTTTTCACTTGATGATGATCCAATGGATGTTTCAATGGATATATCAGACGATGATATGAACGATTCTGTATCTTTTGATGATATTGATTTATCCGCAGCTTCAGATGACGTTGATTTTTCATCTATGGAGGATGACAACACAGACAGTATTGAAGATGAAACTGAAATTGATATGAGCATTGATGAAGGACAAACCGAAGATGATTCTTTGGATATTGATTCAATAGATTTCGGCGGCGAAGACTTAACAACTGATGATTTGTCAGCTGATGATTTTACAACTGACGATTTTTCAGCTGATGACTTAGATTTAACCACCGATGACTTAGCATCAGATGATTTAATTACCGACGATTTATCAACCGACGATTTTTCAACCGACGATTTTTCAATGGAAAGCTCACCGGATGAAAGCGAAGCAGCCGGCAGTTTAGCCGAAGATGATTTTATTGACATTGATACAGACGATTTAGACATTGACCTTGATCCTAATACACTTTTAGATGAACAAAATGCTTTGGAAGACGACGCTTTTAACGTAGACAGTTTTGATGCAACAGAAGAGGCAGATACCGCAGATATAGCCGAAGATTCATTCGACGATATTGGTTTAGACCTGCCGGACACTGAGGCTTCAAATGACATTTTCGATGGTTTTTCTGAAGACGATAATTCCGATGAACTTGAAAAATTAATGGAAGACGGTGCGACTCCTGTTACAGATCTTCCGGAAAACAGTTCATACCTGGAAAACGATGAAACCGAGTCAGATGCAGAATCAGATTCCATCGATGACGATTTTGATCTTTCAAACGCTGTTATTGACGAACCGGATTTATCCGCTGACAGCATTAATGATAATATAGACGAACCTTCCATTGATGAACCAGATTTTGATTTGGATTCTCTTGATGATTTAACAATAGGCGACACTGACGATTTCAATATCGATGAACCGTTAGATGATCCTCTGGCAAATGACAGTATCAACAGCTTTGGTTCTGATGACGATTTTGGATCAGATGATTTTGCTGCAGACGATTTTGGATCGGATGATTTTGGAACAGACGACTTTTCATCAATCGATGATTTTACATCAGACGCTCCTGCGCCAGCTAAAGCTCCTGCAAAACAAGCTCCAGCACCGCAAATGCAAGCTCCAGCTCCGCAGCAGGCTTATGCACCGCAAGCGCAAGCTCCAGCACCGCAGCAAGCTCCTGCGCAAGCCTACGCTTCCCCTGCACAAGCTCCAATGCAGCAGCAAGCTCCGCAAGCAGCGCCTCAATCGGGTTTTGCAACTCCGCCGCCGCAGGCAGCACCGGCACAAGCAGCTCCGGCTCCTATGCAAGCAGCGCCGCAAGCGGCTCCTCAACAAGCCTACGCTGCGCCTGCGCAAGCTCCAATGCAGCAAGCAGCGCCTCAATTTGCGGCTCAACCGGCGGCTCCTTCACAGCAGCAGCCTCAAGGCGCAGCCGCTCCGGATGGTTTCCAAATTCCAAATGAATTAAAATCAGAACTTAGAAATATTTTAAGTTATATGGATCAGCTTCTTGAATCCCTTCCTGATCAAAAGATCGAAGAATTTGCAAAATCTGATTACTTTGATTCTTACAAAAAGTTATTTAAAGAATTAGGGTTGGTATAATTCCTGATAAAAACACACAGTTTATAAACAGCCTTCACTCAAGGTATAATCCGCAGGGTGAGGCTGTTCGTTATATTGATTCTTTAAATCTAAAAGAAAATACCGAATGTTTTATCCTTATTGAACCTGGTCTTGGTTTTCTAATTCCTGTATTACAGGAAAGATTTAAAACAAGCAAAATAATCGCTTTACATGTCGAACATCACCCTACTCAGGTGTTAGTTCATGAAGAAATCCCTGTTTTACACGGAATAGAAGCATCTTTAATAAATAATTTTCTTGAAACTCATGTACCTGAAACTGATATTGAACTTATTAAAATAATAGAATGGAGACCTTCATTAAATTATTATAAAGATTCTTATGTTAAATTGCTTTCACATGTTGTAGAATTTTTAAAGCGTACAGATGCAGGAAACAGAACAACCGCTGCTTTCGGTAAAAGATGGGTAAGAAATTTCTTTAAAAACCTTGAAAATATCGACAAAACACTTCTTTACAGGCAAACAACCCTTCCTGTAATAATAACAGGTTCCGGTCCAAGCCTTGAAAAAGCGATGCCAATAATTAAGAAAATACAGAAAAATTGTTTAATAATCGCTTCATCATCTTCTGTAATGGCGCTCTCTTATAATAATATAAAAGCCGATATAATAATTTCTACAGACGGCGGCAATTGGGCGCTGCATCATACTTATGCCGCATACAGATACCAAAAAAACACTAACCTTGCAGTAAATCTCTGCGCCGCGCTGCCTTCTCAGTACAGACATTCTCCTTTACTGGTTATAAATGACGGCAGCCTTTGGCAAAATATTATTTTACATAAACTTTCTATACCTTCGGTTATTATTCCGCAAAGAGGAACCGTTACTGCAACAGCTGCAGAGCTTGCAGGAATTTTATCTAATGCAAATATTTATCTTGCCGGAATGGATTTATCGGTAAATGATATTAAAACACATGTAAAACCATACGGCTTTGACAATTTATTTTTCTCCCGCGCCAGCCGGCTGTTTCCTGTTTATAATGAACTTTTTACCCGTTTTACACTTTTAAAACAGGGAGCAAGTTTGGATATATACGCAGCATGGTTTAAAAATAATAAAAAATCGCTTTCAAATAAGATATTTTCACTTGATTTTCCCGGCAGCGGAGAATCAAATATTTTTAAAAACGCAAGCCCATTTGATTTATCCGGTACAAAAAAAGATGATACTTTTTTTAAAATTGAAAATATAAATAAAGACAGTTCACTCTTGCAGCAAACGGGTTTAAAAACCTTAATTGACGCATTAAAAGAAAAGCAATACGGTGAAGATTTAAAAAAAGAATTAAATGCCTTACTTTTTCCCGGTGAAAAAACAGTAACCGCTGAAGCGCTTGAAAATGCATTAAAAGAAGCTGCCAATAAAAAGGGATCGTATGAATAAGATCCGTTATAAATTTGAAAAATCCAAAACCGGCGAAATAGTTCCGTTAATTGTAAGTTCATCGGGTGCTGAGGCGCAAGCTGTTCATTCACTTGTTGATCCTAAACGTGAAGCACAGAGGTTAATTTCGGCAGTTACAGAAGAAACAGGTTTTTTAATCTTTTTTGGACTAGGCGGAGGTTTTTATCCCGAAGCCGCATTGGAATTGACTGATGCTCAGATTATTGTTATCGACTTTGACAGAAAAAGTATAGAAGAACTATTAATATCAAAAGACTATTCCCATCTTTTAAAAAACAGCCGTTTTAATCTTCTTGTTGACTTTTCTTATGAAGAAATAAAAAGTTTTATAACAGAAAATTATAAACCTGCTTTGCATAACGGCATTAAAACAATTCCATTAAGAGTTAGAGTTGAACAAGACAAAGCTGTCTTTGAAAAAACAATAGATGGTATACAGGAAGTTATTGAAATAGTATCGGGCGATTATTCTGTTCAATCGCATTTTGGAATTCGCTGGTTTTCTAATATTATCCGCAATGTAAAAAACATTGATAAAAATAAAAACCAATGGCAGTTACCTGTTAATACAGAAGAAGCGGCTATTGTCGCGGCAGGACCATCACTTGATCAGCAGCTTCCATTAATTAAAAAAGCAAAAGCGCAAAATGTTTTTATAATAAGCAGCGATACCGCTTTTGGAGTTTTAATGCAAAATGGAATTAAACCGGATGTAATCATATCTATCGATTGCCAGTTAATAAGTTATTATCATTTTCTGGGTGATTACAGCAGTCAACTGCGGGAAATTCCTCTTTTGCTTGACATAACAAGCCCTCCTATGCTCTTTGGATTATCAAACCTGCCTTTATTTTTTTCAAGTACACATCCTCTTTCGCATTATATATGTAATAATTTTAAATCTATGACGCAATTGGATACATCCGGCGGGAATGTAACGTATACCTGTCTTTCTTTTGCAGAAATTCTCGGAGCGCACAATATTACTTTTTACGGAGCGGATTTTTCATATATTGGCAGCCGCTCTTATGCAAAAGGAACATATCTAAATCCGTTTTTTTCAAAAAAACAAAACAGGTTGTCTCCTATAGAAGCGCAAATGTCGGTTTTTTTATACCGTTCATCTTTTCTGCCTTTGGAAAATGAAAAAAAAGAAAATTACTTTGAAACATATCAGCTTCGGTTCTACCGGAAAAAACTGGAAGAAAAAATAGCTGTTATGACGGCAAAAAATAATAATTTAAATATTAAATTCGCTGAGGGGAAAGGGGCTCCGGTAAGTATTTATAAATCGTTTAATAATAAATTGAATAATAATCAAAATACAATACCAAATATACAAAATACAAAAAATATTACCGGTATGGATTTTCTTGAACAATACAGAAATGATATTAGAAATCTTCCTGTTATATCATTTTCCTGCGCTTCATTAAATGAAAAACAAAAAAACATCTTTACTACTCTATTACCCCTGGCAGCTGCTGTAAAAAAAAGAAATACAAATTTAAAACAAAATGAATTAATGGAAGAAGTTAAAAACCTTTCTGTTTCAAAAATCGAAAAAGTTCTGAATTCTTAATTTATTAAACGCCGAATGCCATTGCCGCATACCCTACAAATGAATCGGGCACAGAAATTGAGGTTTCTTTATCAATATCAGCGCTGGTTGAATATTCAAGGAGTTTTGCATTCCCAAGCCCCTTTTCATGCGCAAATCCCATAACACCCAATACAGCTCCCGGCGAACATGATGAAAAATCTTTTTCTGCTCTAAATAGCGTCTTTTTTGCATCCCCAGATTCCACAGCTTTAATAAAAGCGGCATCATTAACATCTCGCACCCAATCAAGAGCTTTACTGCCGGTTCCTTTGGGTGAAAATCCGTAATTTCTGCCGTAATGCGTTAAATCTGCTGATGCAATTACATTAATATCACGCCCTAATTTAACCGCAGTCTTCGAAATAATCTTTCCGTATTCATAGGATTTAATATCAGCAGGAAGGCGCAGCCATAAAACTTTTGCATTTGGAAAAAAGTAATGCGCCATTGGCAGAAGAACTTCGACAGTATTATCACGGTAACAGTCTTCCTTACCGCCTAATTCTTTTATTAACAAGGCGCGCAGATCATTATCTATGGACATTTGACCAAAAGGTGTTCTAAGAGCATCCTCCATGGCAAAAAGCGCTTGTTTTTCTGCCGGCAGATGACCGCCGAGTATAATAATTGTATCAGCTTGCGGTTTTAAGGACGCAAAGGCAATAGCGGCTATTTTACCGCAATAATACCAGCCTGCATGCGGAGCGATAGCAGCCTGACATGAAAAAAGCCCTTTTTTGCCATGTTTAAACTCTGATAAAAAGCCGCTTACAGAGTTTGCATCACGGGGAAACCAGCCTGCAGGTAATGAATATTCTCTTATTTGCATGATAAATCTACCGATAATTATATCAGAGAAGTAATAAATATGGAAAGAAAAAATAATAAAACCTGGAATATATCGATTGGCGGTTCAATAGTTGCCGCATTGTGTATTATTATCTACCTTTTTGCCCTTATTCAGGGAGTTGTGCGTGTATATCTGAGCATTGAGCAGCGCAGCGAGGTTGCTCGTATTGAATTTTCACAATTATACAGCCTTGCCCAATCTGAGGGAATACATGGCTTTATGAGCGAAAGCTATAAACAAACCATGAATAATGCCTTAATTTCAACAAAAAGCATTGAAGCGCTTATAATTACAGGCTCGGATAACGCATTCGCTTTTGAAAAACAAAGAGATAATGCTATTACCTGGGTGAATAATACTCCCAGATTTAAAAATAAATTTAGTTTTTCCAATGAAAACTTTTATGAATCGATGTCAATTCAGGATATTCGAAACGCAAATATTCAGGCTGTGGCAAGCGCTTTTGATTACAGTGTAATTTCAAAAATATTAAAAGAAACCCTTATTCTTATTCTTATTGGATTTGCTATTGCTTTTATTACCATGTTATTGCAGCTTTTATTAACAAAACCCGTAAAGGGAGATATGGTCTTAGTACCTACTAATGAGCAGAAAAAAAAGGTTAAACAGCCTTATGAAAGCGAATCTGTCAGAATAAATCCATTGAAAAAAGTATTTTCAGATACATCAACAAACCCAAAAGGTCTTTATTCACCGCGAAGCAATATAGGCTGGGAGGAATATATAAAAGACCGTCTGGATTCCGAATTACACCGCTGTTCATCAACAGAAAAAGATCTTTCCCTTGTATTAATGGATTTTGAAAATGTATCAGACGATGAAATGTTCAGACAGGCGGCGGAAGAAGCTGTTTCGTTTTACACATCAAGAGATTTACTTTTTGAGTACGGCAAGCAGGGTGTAGCTGTTATTCTTCCCGGCATAGGTCTTGATAGTGCAATAGAAAAGTCAGAAAAATTTTACCAGCGTGTTATGGAAAAATTTATTCAAAGCCAGGATGATATTTTTAATATTAAAATTGGATTATCTTCACGGGCAGGACGGCTTTTAAACGCAGACAGAATAATGCTGGAAACGAAAGAAGCTCTTAAAAAAGCAAAAAATGATCCTAGAACATCTATAATAGCTTTTAAAAGTGATCCGGAAAAATACAGAGATTATATCAGAACAAGCAGTTAAACATCTTTTTATTATTCTGTTTCAAAAAAGTCAGCGTTTCTTAAAAGTCTTAATGATGCCCACAACGGAATTACATACGTATAAGTACTGTTACTAACCCTTGCATAACGCTTGTGAACTTCATCATAATCACTGATACGAATTGTAATAACAGTGCCGTTGCCGAATTCAACTACAATACGGGCATAATCAAACGAAATTTCAGCGGCTGATGCAGGATCAATAAAATCTTCACCTTCTGCATTTAATACAAAATCTATATAACTTTCTATATTTGACAAATCAGGCGACTGGACAGAAATCCCGGAAACATCCCATCTTCTGTTATTGCGGGTAAAACGCTGTACTTCGTCAGGAGCAGCGCCGCCGTATACAGTAAGTCTTTGCACATTGCTTAAATCGGCAAAACCGCCGTCACTTTCAGGAATAAGGCGCAGATTGTACCAGCTTGTAACAGCTCCGGTTAAATACGCTCTTATGCTGCTGTCTCCTGAACGTACTTCATTATGACCTGCTTTCCTGAAATAAGATTCTTTTCCCATAAAATCATCATCACCGATTAAAAGATCAAGAATAACCGAATGTTCACCGTATATTGTTACTCTGCAAGCGCTTTGATCTAAACCAAAATTTTCATGCGAAGAAACACTTGAAGCGCGAAGAGGCCACTGCGACCTTGTTGTAAAAATTCTTAAAAAATCATCGATTCTTGATTGACGGGCTGGATACACATTGTTTTCGAATGTTATATACCATTGAGAATTTATTTTTTCTATTTCAAATTCCTGCCCGAAAGATTTAATAACAATCTTTGATGTATTTTGCGCTATTTTGGAATCCAGCCAGACAAATGTTGCCGACCTTGCGTTATCCCAATTATAATCAAAAATAAAACTTCCTATATATGACAATACCAGTACGCCGATTAACGAAAGAAGGCAGATTAGCTTATTTTTATATGTCATTCATGTTCTCCTTTTCTGTATTTTTTGCAAGCATCCTTCGCCTAAACGCTATAAAAAAACCTGCGGCAATTACAAATAACGGAATTAAACCAACATTTACAATTTGTGAAAACCTCATCGCGCTGTTTCTTCGGGTTTCATCAAGAATTTTATCAAAACGTCCTGTCTGCGGCAGCCTGTTTCTAATGCCGATTATATCATCATCATTAACAAGCCAGTCTGCAATACGTAAAATTAAATCAAGATTATGCTGTTCGCCGCGCTGGACATCCTGAGTTGCAGCTATCATATCGGTTGTAAAATCGGTATCGCCTATAACAATGATACGCGAAGCTCTTGCCACCATTGGCATATCGGGAAGTTCATCATCCAAACCAACACGGGAAGGTTTATCAACACCACTGAAAAAACTTGGGAATAAACCTGTTAATGCAGCGCCAAGAATCTTTTCTCCTCTGCTTTCATCCGCTTCAAGCTCCATCATATAAAGAACATCCGGGCTTGTGTGAAACTCCTGTCTCATAGTCCATGCTTCCTGAGTACTTGTAAAAAGAGGAACAGCTTCTACATTAGGCGGAGGATATAATCCCAAAGGGCTTGCCCAATAAAGATCAACTCCGTTAAAACCTGCGCTTACCGGATGATCCATATTCCCGCTTGAACCGTAAACACCTATCCAAAGAGGATAACGGGCATGTCTTAAAACTGTCTGCCCCGACATCGCCACTGATTGAAACTGTATTATAAGAGCGGTTTTATCCATTACAAGCTCGGATCTTATTACAGCGCCGTACGATTGAATCATGTCAAGCAATCCAAAATCAATTAAGTGTCTGGCGTCAATTGTCCCGCGCACAGTATCAACAAAAACTCCTTTAACGGCGAATAAAACTTTTCCGCCTAATTGAATATATCTGTCAATTCTGTATAAAACCCAATCATCAAAGTCTTCCACGCCTCCCAATACAAATAAAGCCGGCAGGTTATCGGGTATATCTTCACCCGGCTGCAAAAGCCGTATTTGATAACCTGCATCAGTTAAAACCATATTTAATAAATTAAAATCCATTCTCCATTGTCTGAAGTAATCGCCTACAATTATTCCTACTACACGTTCTGTATTATTAACAAGCGAACGAATCCTTGTTGTAAGATCATATTCAAGGGTTTCTGTTGCTATAACCCACGGCAGAACATCAATTCTATCAAGATACTCAATTACAATACCGGAATAAACCGTACTAAAGCTGGCTTGATCCTGCTCTACATTTTGAATCTGCCTGGGTATAAGACCCAATTCATCGACCATTCTGGAAACTCCGGCTTTTACAGGATCACGTACCGTTAGGCGAATTTTTCCTTTTGAGTATGCAGTATATTCGATCAGTGTATCTTCGATTTCACTAACAAGTGAAGTAATATTTCTTAATCTGTCAGAAACATAATATGTAATATTTACAGGTTCAGGTATTTCTCTGTGAAGGTTACGCGAAACTTGTGATATTGTATACGCTTTATTTTTGGTAAGATCCAGGCGCAGCCAAAAACGATCGCTTACCATCAAAGCCAGGATTATTACAGTGACTGTTAATAATGATATAATTAATGTTTGTTTTTTTGTCATAACGTACTTCCCTACTTCCACTTTCTGAACAAGATAACTCTTGTATTGACAAATAAAAATAATGCCGTAACCAGAATAAAAAACGCAAGGTGTCTTGAATCTGCCAAACCTTTTGTAAAACTTTCAAAATGATACGCCAATGAAATAAAATTGACAGAATTTGCAAGCCAGCCGGGAAGCGAAAAATGCATTGTTATCTGATTTACAAGCATTACTACCATAAGAACTACAACAGTACCTAAAAATGCGCTTGCCTGGTTTTTCGATAAACAAGACATTAATAAACCAAGAGCAATGGCGCATGATCCCAGTAAAAACGCTCCAAGGTATTCGCAGAATATCATGCCGGCATCGAAACTTCCCAAACTTAAAAGTGTCAGCAGAAGCGGCACTGTTAATAAAAGCATTACGAGTAATACGCCAAGACAAGCGAAAAACTTTCCAAGCACAAGATCCCATTCAGTAAACGGCATTGTCAGTAATAATTCTACAGTGCCTGTTTTTCTTTCTTCTGCCCAGCTTTTCATTGTAATTACAGGAATAACCAAAATAAAAACAACCGGAAAAATCGCAAAATAAGGTCTTAATGTTGCCTGACCTGCTGTAAAAAACTGCTGAAAATAAAACAGCCAAACGGAACAAAAAATTAAAAAGAAAACTGTAGCTCCGTAAAACGCAGGCGCGTTTAAATACTGTAAAAATTCTTTTTTAGCAAGTGTAAGGGCTCGATATGGAATTATTTTTTTCATATTTGCTCCTGTCCGTCTTTTGTAAGTTTAACAAAGATATCTTCTATACTTAATTTTTTTCTGTTCATTTCAAGGATTTTAATGCCGTTATTCACAGCCCAGTCAAAAATATGTTCATCGGTATTTTCATTATTATCCAGTGCCGGAATAAAAAAAGCTGCGTTAATTAATTGATTTTCCAAAGAATTAACAGATATGCTGGAAAGATTTCCAAGAGCAGATAATTTTTCTTTAATTATATCCTGTGCATTTTCGCCTGTGTATTTTAAAACCAGTTCCCATGTATCGCCGCCTTTAATTGATCCTGCTATTTCTTCAGGACGTCCCTGAGCTGCGATTTTTCCGTCATTTATGATTAAAACCTGCGAACAAATTGCTTCCACTTCCTGTAATATATGAGTTGATAAAATTACAGTTTTCCTTTTACCAAGTTCTTTAATTAAAGAACGTATTTCAATAATCTGGTTAGGATCTAAACCTGTAGTCGGTTCATCCAGAATCAATATCGGCGGATCATGAAGTATCGCCTGAGCAAGTCCTGTTCTTTGGCGGTAACCTTTGGAGAGAGTTTCAATTCTTCTTGTCCTAAATGATGTTAAGGCGCAGGCTTCAAGACTTGAATTAATAGCTTTTTGCCGGTTTTGTTTTGCAATACCGTATGCTTCGGCAGTAAAATTTAAATATTCATCGACAGTAAGATCGCCGTAAAGAGGTACATTTTCCGGCAGATAACCTATTCGTTTTTTAATTTCCAGCGGTTTTTCATCAACAGGAATTCCGTCAATCATGGCTGTTCCGCCCGATGGAAAGTGAAAACCCGTGAGTATTTTCATTATTGTGGTTTTACCGGCTCCGTTAGGACCTAAAAAACCAAGCACTTCCCTGTCTCCAACAGAAAAAGAAACATCATTAACAGCATGTACATTTCCATATTGTTTAGACAGGTTTTTTACTTCAATTTTTATTTGTGCACTCATAGTAGAATAATATATAAATTAATCAACATATTCAATCGGGAATACCATCCGATCACGGGTAAGAACAGTATCGGGAAAAACAGCCTGGGCTTCCTGTAATAGATTTTTTAATTCATGCTCTGTATAACGCGGACTGTAATGAATAAGAGCAAGTTTTTTAACACCCGAAGACGCTGCGGCGATTTTAGCTGCTTCTTGTGCAGTCATATGTTTTTTAGCTTTGGCATCTTCCGCTAATTCCTTGCTGAACATGCCTTCGCAGATAAATAAATCGGAACCTATAACATGCGTTGATATTTCACTGGATGCAAGTGAATCTGTAACAAACGAAAATTTCCTGCCATTACGGGAATTACCCATTACGTCCTCGGGTTTGAAAACCTTGCCGTCTTCGGTTTTAACCGTTTCGCCTTTTTGCAGTTTTCCCCACAACTTACCGACAGGAATATTAAGCTCTTTTGCTTTTTGCGGATAAAATTCGCCCGGGCGTTTATCTTCTTCCAGTGTATAACCATAACATGGTTTTGTGTGCGAAAGGGGAAAACAGCGTACATGATAACCATCCCCTTTATATACAATACCCGGTGATGTTATTTCTTTCACAATAATTTCATAATTAATATACATGTCCAAAACCCGGCGGCTGGATTCGATATACTCTGCGATACGGGGAGGTCCAATTATATAAAGCGGATCATCCCTGTCCACCTGAGATGATAACATTAAAAGCCCCGGTATCCCTGTAACATGATCGGCATGAGTGTGACTTATAAAAATGACAGATATTTTTTTCCAGCGAAGATTAAGGCGGCGCAGCGATACTTGAGTTCCTTCACCGCAGTCAAAAAGGAATAATTCTCCCTCCCGCCGTAAAAGTACTGATGTTAAATGCCTATTGGGCAGCGGCATCATCCCGCCGCAGCCAAGTACAAAAGCCTCAAGATTCATTAATCGCCTTTAGGCATTATTTTGTATTGTTTAATTTCATCACCCAGAATAACAGCACAATTGCGTCCTGAGCTTTTAGCGGTATAAAGCGCTTTATCAGCAAGATCATACAATCCTTCGGTATCTTGACGGGAACCGCATCGTATAATATATACCCCAATGCTCATCGTTACATATTTTGAAACCTTGGATTTTTCATGAAGCAGTTTTAAATTCCTGATAGTTTCTGTCCAGTGATTAATAACTTTATCTACATTGGCAGGGTCTTTTTCAAACCATAAAAGCGCGAACTCTTCGCCGCCGACTCTTGCTGCATATACGCCTAATGTATTTAATGAATTTAACGCTCCGCCAATTCCGCGCAGACATTCATCGCCTTGCGGATGTCCGTAATGGTCATTATATAGTTTGAAAAAATCGATGTCGGCAAGTGCGATGCAAAGCCAATCGTCAGATGCTCTGTAATTGGATAAAAACCTTTGAAAAGTCTGGTTAAAATCACGGCGGTTTTTTAGCTGTGTCAGTTCGTCAGTAATACTTTGATCAACATATTTATTACGCTCTTCTTCGAGCCTGTTGGCGCTTATTTCTAATCCTAACCGCAGTTTTGTAATTTGCCATGTAATTAATAAACTTAGAAACGCGGCAACAAATGTATTTGCAATAAGAAAAATTTTATTCATAGGAGTTTCAAAAATAAGAGCCGAAACTGTAAAAATTAATACTGCTCCAAACGTAAGAAAAAAGTTAAGCTGCGGCGGATTTACAAACATTATAAGAGCGCAAATTAAAAAACACGGGAAAAGAACGGCAAAAGTACCCGGGTTTGACCATATATCAAGATATGTAGAAAAGATAATTATATTGGCATAATACAATACTGTTAAAAAATATATTATTCTGTTGTTTACGTTTATTTGCTGCATTATAAAATTGGCGTAAAATGATATTAAAAGCGCAATAAGACCTACGGCTAGATAAATACCGGCTTTTAAAAAATTACCATTTTCAGCCAAAATAGGGATAAGCGACAAACAACCGGCGATAACAGCTACAAATATATTTAATTGGCGCAAGCCAAGAAGGTTATTATTAAAAACTATATTACTCATACACTCTTGGTACTGCTCTCTTCCAAATGAATAAAAGCGCCAATTGTAGATAAACTTAAGCATGTGTAAGCCCCCAATAGGTAATTATATATTAAAAACCACTCTATGGGAAGGAAAAAATGAATGATTTTTTAACAAAAAGCTCTATTTTATAATTGCAATTTACTTCGCTCGGCAAAACCAGTTAAATTATGGAATTCCAATATAGAACCATCATCAAGCAGTGCCTTGCCTGAAAAAAAACCGCAAACCTGCCGGCGGGTGGAAAAATGGAAAAAAAGCCTGTGGCGGTCAATTCTTTCCTGATGCGGGTGGAATGTCATTTCCAGCCTGTTATCATTACTGGTAAAACGCCAGTCAGAAAGCCAGTCAGACAAAGGAATATGAAATGTAACTTGATCCAATTTATGTAATTTCCCGTCAATAAAAAAGCCGTTTTCTGTTCCTAATGATGAATCTGCCCTGCTATAACCTATGCAAAAACTAAGTTGTTTGCCTGAACATATACCGCAAGCCGCTGCCCAATAGCGGGTATCGGCTTTAGGGCGGGCGCATCTTGTCCAGTCAAGTATCCCCCAGGCGTTTCCCCTGTTAAAAATAATTTCCAGACTGCTAAACTGCATTACACCCTCTGCAATATACCATGGAGAACATTTTGCATATTTAAAGGCGTTTTTTTCATTCCTCCAAGGTTGGTTTGTAATAAGCGACTGAGAATCTTCATTCTCGGTTAAAACCAGCGCACCCCTAAGGCTTCGATGTCTGCCGAAATCCGGAATATCCACTTTGATAATTTTTGCTCCGCCTTCCATACAAAGAAAATCCAGATGCATTTTTTTTCTCCGCCAGCGGATTGAACCGGATTCACTGCTGTTTGGCATATTGTATCCACCAAGCGGCATAAATGAGCTAAATACTTGTGTTGATCTTTTTTTGTCTCTTAACGATATAACGGAAATACTCATGTGACCAAGCCAGCCGTCATCCCTTATTTCAAAAATAAACATATGTGTAGGAGAAAATACAATATATCGATCTGATTCTGTAATTTTATATCTTGGAGCATAAGACATGTCAGGATCATAAAAAAAATTTGATTGTTTTGACCAGCCAAAATTCTGCGGATGCCCTCTTTCGTCCAGTAATGATAAAGGGGTATTTATTTCATTTTGAGGCATATATCATTCCTGTTGATTTGTGTACCTGTTTACAGTAAAAGGCTATCATGTTATTAAGATAACATGGATTATAAAGGAATAAAAGCATTAGTGATGGGGCTTGGCTTACACGGCGGCGGGCTTCAGTCGGCATGTTTTTTATTGAAACGCGGAGCAGATGTTACAGTTACCGATTTAAGAGACGAAGTTACATTAAAACCTTCAATTGAACAATTGGATAAATTCTGCACTGAATTCGGATGTAAACCTGTCCGTTATATTCTTGGAAAACACGAAATCGAAGATTTTCAAAAAGCCGATATTGTAATAAAAAACCCCGGTGTTAGACCGGATTCGCAATTTTTAAAAGTTTCAAAACGAATTGAAACAGACATTTCACTTTTTTTATCAGAATCGCCTGCCAGAATATTCGGCATAACAGGCACAAAAGGTAAAAGCGGAACAGCATCCGCACTCCACTGGATTTTAGGAACAGACAGAAAATCCGGCAAGGCTTTTCTTGGCGGAAACATTACTGTCTCTCCTTTAACATTTTTAGATGAATTAACAATTAATGACGATGTGGTGCTTGAACTTTCCAGTTTCCAATTAGGCGATATAAAAAATCATACCGGCGCAGACGGAAACAAGTTATTAAAACCAGCCGCCGCGATTTTAACATCGATTATGCACGATCATTTAGACCGTTATGTCTCGATGGATGAATACATCGATGATAAAAGAAATATTTACAGGGGACAGGATTCATCATGTATAACAATTGCAGGCGATGATGATTGGGGTAAAAGTTTTCACGCTGAATCAAAAGGAAAACCTGTAATTTGGTCAAACAAAAAAAGCCTTCATTCTCCTTTTGAAAAAGGACAAAGCGGCGGCTGGATAACCCCGGATGGTATAGGTCTCGCCTGTCTTTATGATTTTGATGTTTGTGAAGAAACTGTTGAACTTGTTCCACAACGCCTTTTAACACCGGGCAGTCATCAAAAGATAAACATGCTTAGCGCTTCTTTGGCCGCTTACGGTCTTGGTTTCCAGGCGCAGACAATCCGCGGCGCGTTAGCCGAATACCGCGGGCTTGAACACCGCCTTGAATACTTTCATACAGTTAACGGAATAAAATTTTTCAATGACAGCGCCGCAACAATCCCCGAAGCCGCCGCCGCTTGTATCGAAGCTCTGTCTGCCGATGCGCCTTTAGTTCTTGTTACAGGCGGCACTGACAAAAACCTTGATTTTACTCCTTTGGTTAAGACAGCAAAAAACGCCAAAACATTAATTTTATTGGAAGGCACTGGAAGTGATAAATTGGCTTCGATGTTAGATAAAGAAGGAATTTCGTACAACGGACCATTTGATGATTTGGACAAAGCTGTACAATTTGCGTTAAGTAAAGCGCAAAGCGGCGATAATGTAGCGTTATCACCCGGTTGTGCGAGCTTTGGAATGTTTTTAAACGAGTTTGACCGCGGTCGCAAATGGAAAGAAGCCGTTAAAACTTATGCTGGTTAAAAAACAATCAATAAGAGTTCTCACGGAGACACGGGGACACGGAGAACACAAAGGAAAGATAGTGAATTACGACTCCGTGACTCTGTGCCTCCGTGTGAGATTGGGGTTATAAATGAATTTAGAGATGCTGCAAAGACGTGCTGCAATTATTAAACAGATACGCTCTTTCTTTGAACAGAAAGGCTACCTTGAACTGGATACTCCCCTGCTTTCGCCGGATTTAATCCCTGAATCCTGTTTAGAAGTTTTTCAAACCGAACGTCTTTTCCCAAAAGGCAGTAAAAAAGAAAAACAATCCCTTTGGTTAATTCCTTCGCCGGAAATCTGGATGAAAAAGATTATTGCCAAACATAGTGTAAATGTTTTCCAGATTTGTAAATGTTTCCGTAATGGTGAATCGGAAGGCAGATTTCACAACAGCGAGTTTACAATGCTTGAATACTATACGATGGATGCAGATTATATGGATTCGCTTGTTTTAACAGAAGAATTGTTTAGAAATTTAACCACGAAGAACACGGAGTTACACGGAGAAAGAGGTAAAAGTAGTTTATTACCATTTGAGAGGATTACGGTTGCACAGGCTTTTAAAAAATATGCAGGGTTTGATTTATTTGAAACTGCCGCTAAAGGAGCTGATGCCATGTGTTTACAAGCTGTAAAACTCGGTCTTGACCCGATGCCCGGTTTAACAGTAGCGCAGCTTTACGATTTAATTTTTATTCATTCTGTAGAACCGCATCTAAAAAGTGATAAACCTGTTGCTCTTATTGACTACCCTGCTTTTGTTCCATGCCTTGCAAAAAAAGCGGCTAACGGACATACAGTTGAACGCTGGGAATTGTATTACAATGGTTTAGAACTATCAAACTGTTTTTCCGAAGAAACAAACGCACAAAAAGTAAAAGAGTTTTTTATAAATGAACAAGAAGAGAAAAAACAAAATGCCATTGTCCAACACAAGGTGAACAATAATTATTACAAATTGTTTGAAAAACAATTTCCGCGCTGCAGCGGCGTTGCAATGGGATTGGACAGGCTCATTATGGCTCTTACCGGAAAATCCAGTATTGACAGTGTAATGATGTCATTTGATGAAAATTAGGTGATTATTAAGAATTTCTCATTTATATATAATATACTTTTTTTCATTAATATCTGTTATAATATTCTTCTTCTTTACCTTTATACCAAGCACTAGTAAATAAATATATTAATCCTGATAAATCTAATCCTACGCCTAATTTAAACTTATTTTGATTATTATATTCTGCAAATATAGAAAAGAACAGTGAATAATTACCGATTATTTTTGGAAAAGCATACAATTGTGCTCCTACAGATGCATAAAAACCATTAAATATTCGATCAGTAGCTATTTCATGTTCTAAACTCCAGGCAACTCTTCCATAAAAAGAAAAATAAATATTATAATAATTATTTATAGGTATAACTGATAGCTCCAATGGTAAAATATTATATTGTGTATTATCATTAATAAAGTTTAATTCCAGTAAATTAAAACCTATGCCAAAATAACTTTTTATTACCCAATTAAAATGCAGTATATCAAAACTTATATCAGGATTTTTATTTATAAAATCATAATATATTTTAGCATTCCCTATATTCCATTTAAATTCTAAATCTTGAGCAAATATATTTCCAATTACCAGAAAAACTAATATAATTATTAAAATTAACCTTTTCATGTTTTTACTGCCCTACAAATAAAATCTCGGGTTCAAGTTCAAAACCTGTCGCTTTTTTTACTTTGTTTGCGACTTCGTCTGTTAACGCGCGGATATTTGCGGCAGTTGCATTACCTGTATTGATTATTATATTGCCGTGAAATGGAGCTATTTGCGCATCTCCGATTTTAAAACCTTTTAAACCTAGTTCGTCAATTATTAGTCCTGTAGGTTTTCCAAATTCACGGTTGTTTTTAAAAGCGGAACCTGCACTCGGGAAAAGGTAGTGTCCCTTATCAATCCTGTCTTGTTTGTTTTTATTTATTTTATTTATTATATCTTGTTTATTACCTTTTCTTAAATTAAATGCGGTGGATAAAATTAAACAATCCATATTTTGAAAAGGGCTTAACTTGTATCCAAATCCGTGTTTTTCTTCGATTTCTATTTTTTTTATTGTATAGTTATTTTTAATTAAATCTTTTTCTATTATTTCTACCCGTTTTAACACATCTGACATTTCATTGTCATAACAGCGGGCATTCATCCAAACAGCGCCTCCTATAGTACCGGGCATTCCTGACAAAAACTCAAGTCCGCTTAATTCACTTGCGGCAGTTATCTGACACGCTTCATCCATTGTTGTTCCGGCTCTTAAAACAAACTCGTTTTCATTAACAATTTGTCCGTTCCATTTTTTTGTATCAAGAACGATACCTCTAATTCCTTTGTCGCTTACAACAATGTTGGCTCCGCCTCCAAGAACAAAAACAGGTATTCCTTCTTTTTTTGTTTCATTTAAAAGTCCGGTGCAAAAATCAGGGAAACCATCTCCCGATGGTTTTATCCAGCAATCGGCTTCTCCTCCAACTTTAAAAGTTGTATGGTTTTTCATTGTTTCGTTAAAACGAATATCAATTTCGCATGGATTTTGTGATAGACATTTGTTAACAATATCTTTTATTTTATTCATTTAATAACTTTATTTATCTTTATCAGGTATCGTCAGGAATTTCAATTCCAAGGGATTCCGCAATACGTCTTTCTTTTCTTGCAAGACTATCGTTTCTGTCTTTTACAAGCGTTAAAATTTCCAGCCTTAATTCCAAAAGATTATTGTTAGATGCCATATCAAGAGCGTATGATTTTTCTATAATTGTGCCGCTTGTCATAAAACGCCGTGCAAGATTTTCAATATCTTTTTTCTCACCTTCAACTACTGCTTCACCTGCCACTCTTAAAAAACCGTTATACAAAGCTGTCTGGTTTTTAGTTCTTGCATCATCAAGTTCAATAATAAGTTTTGTAAATACTGCTGGAGACTTAGTTTTCATAAGCATATCCGCAGCAAGTATGCGGACACGATCGGGATTTCTGCGTTCAGAAAATAAAACATCCAAAACCGTAATCGCTTCTTCGTTGGCGATCGCTCCAAGGGCTCTTATCGCTTCATCTTTTACATTGGGAACTTCATCGCGTTCGGCGCGGAATCTTAAAAACGGAACAGCCGCAGCAAGTTTTCTCTGAGCGCTTGCCTGTGCCGCTGCAATTCGTGTGCGGTAATACGAATCACGAAAACCTTCCAAAATTGCATTATCTACAGCTTCACCCGAAAACGGACCAAGAGCGGAAACTGCTGCCGACCTTACATTCGGATCGTTAGTTGAAACACAGCCAAGTATGGCATCAAGACCTTCTTCATCGCCGATCTTGGAAAGTGCGCCTAACGCTGCGATACGAAGCGGCATACGCTCGTCTGTATTAGAAGCTATATCAACTAAAAGCGCAACACCAACAGATGAAGCTGTTTCGCCGATAGCTGTTATTATTATACTTCGGTTATCGCTGCCAGGTTCTCTGTTTTCATAAAAGTCTATAAGAAACTCTGCTGTTTCATCCGCCAATTTTGTGTCCGAAGAAGCAGCTCTCCCGATTGCCCGAAAACCTGCGCTCATAAAACGTCTTTCTTCTGAATCTAAAAGTTCCATTATTGAAGGGACAGCATCGGCGGATTTAATACGGCCAAGATATTCAACAGCGGATAAAATTGTTTCGTTTGTTTCATCTTCACGTTCGTCTATTATTCTAATCGCGCGGCTTTCAAGCCCTGTTTTTTCGCGTTCTCCGAAAAAAGCAAAAATGCCGGTTAATATTCTCTGGTTTTTTGATGTTTCTATTAAAGCTATAAGTTCATTATCAAGATAATCTGCGTTTTCTGTTCTAAGTGTTTGAATAAGAGATGCTATTTCTGTTTCAGTACCGTACTGGATGGTATCACGCCGTGTCGCTTCCACATCCTGCTGCGCAAACAATGGAAAAGAAATAACGAAGAATATGAACCACAGAGGACACGGAGTTGCACGGAGTTCTTTGTACGAAATCTTTTTCTTCCTCCGTGTTTCTCCGTGTACTCCGTGGTTATTAATTCTTTTCTTAATCATTTTTTTCCTCACTGTATCTCGATAAAAAATCTTTCTTATACTCTAAAAACCTTCCTTGGTCTATTGCGTTACGGGCTTTAGCCATTAAATCGTTAATAAAATACAAGTTATGATAACTGGCTAACATCGAACAAAGAATCTCCTTTGTCTTGAATAAATGACGCAAGTAAGCCCTGGAGTAACCTGCGCATACTTTACAACCGCACTCTTTATCTATCGGCGAAAAATCATATGTATTTTCGGTCTTTTTTAGCGATATTGGTCCATTATGAGTGTAAACTCTGCCGTTGCGCCCTTCCCTCGTAAGCGAAACGCAGTCAAACATATCAATACCATGTTCTATTGCGTTTAGAATATAATCGGGAGTGCCTATCCCCATTACATATCTTGGTTTTTCTTCAGGCAGCAAAACAGCCGTCGCTGCCATCGTTTCATAAAATTGCTCCGATGGCTCTCCTACAGATAATCCGCCGATTGCAATTCCTGGTGTATCAGAATCAATACAAATCTGTGCGCTTTTTTTTCTAAGATCAGGAAAAAAATTACCCTGCACGATGCTAAAAAGACTTCCTTTATATCCGTTATTAACTGCTTCATTCCAAGTAACTAAAGATCTATAAAGCCAATTTTCTGTAATATCAAGCGCATTTTCCGCTTCTTTGCGGCTGGATCCCCATGCTGAGCAATAATCAAGCTGCATTTGAATATCACTGTTTAAAGTTACCTGAATATCTACAGCTTTTTCCGGTGTTAAAAAATGCCTGGAGCCGTCTATATGAGATTGAAAACTTGCTCCTTCGTTAGTAATTTTGCGTAACGCAGAAAGAGAAAAAACCTGAAAACCTCCCGAATCTGTTAAAATATTTCTGTCCCAATTAATAAAGTTGTGAAGCCCTCCGGCTTTTTTTATTACTTCTTCACCAGGGCGAAGATAAAGATGGTATGTATTGGAAAGAATAAGATTAAAACCAATTTCTTTTAAATCGTCAGATGTTAGCGCTTTTACTGTTCCGTTTGTTCCTACAGGCATAAATACAGGTGTTTTTACTTCTCCATGCGTTAGCTGCAATATACCGGTTCTGGCTTTGCATGAAACATCGCGGTTAATTATATTAAATTTCATTATGTTTTTGCGCTCCGAAGCAAAAGTATACCAATAACAATAAATAAAACTATCGGGAACCAAGCACCAATAAACGGATGAAAATAGTTAAGACCTGCCATTGTCATACTGAGCATTTCGACTATATAAAATATTACAGCTACTGCAAGACTTGTAAAAAGGCTCATTAATAAAATATTTTTTTTGAATCTTCCGCCCATAGAAACTGAAAGTATCATTACAATAAAAGAAGTTGTAGCAAATGAATAACGATGAAAATAATCCGCTTGAGCCTGATAATGCGGAAGACCAACATAACGAAGATCATTTATAAATACTCTCGCTTCTCTTGCCGGCAGTTCCTGAAAAACTACTGTTCTTCTTCTAAACATATCTGGATGTTCTGTATATGATGTACAAAATGCAAGCGGATTAACACGCAATATTTCATCATCATACTGATAAATAACAGCGTTTCTGAACTCCCAATGCGTTTCATTCCAATCAGCAGAAGGAGCTCTGATTTGTGACAAAAATCTGCCGTTTACATCTTTTTCAACTATAATAACGTCATTTAATATTTTTTTGTCGTAATCAAAATAATCAACCAAATAAATAAGACGTCCGCCTCTTGTGATAATAACAATATTATTACCGCTTCCGGCTACATATTGATTCAAAGCACGTCTTGTAAGTTCATTTTTTACTTTAACTGCAGGAATTACCAATTTATCTTCATAAAAAAAAGATAATATTGATGTAATAAAACCAACAATCAAAAGTGAAAAACAAAACCGCCAAAAAGGTATACCTGATGAAAAAACACATGTTAGCTCATTTTTTTCAAAAAGATCGCCAAGTACATATGCTGCAGCAAAAAGAAGTGAAATAGGCAATGCAAATGAAATACTTTTAGGAATAAAACAAATACTTATATACAAAATTGATGCTATCGGCACATCATTATTAATGAACTGGATTAAGTTGGAAAAAAGATCGATTAACAGAATTATAAAAGAAAATAATGAAATTGCGATTAAAAATATAGGAATAAATTGGCGTAATAAATAAATATCGAGTATCATTATTTTTTTCATTTCTTTGCCCTGAGTATCATTAAAACCATACCGGTAAGCAATGACATAATATTTGGAAACCACATAGATATTAAAGGCGGAGATTGTGAACGTAAAGCCAGTAACTGCCCGATATAAAGCAAACACCAGTACAATACGGCAATAATAACGCCGTAAATAAAACCTACGGTTTGACCATTTCCTTTTGCCATTAACCCCAATGAAACTGCCAGAAAAACAAAACAAAACGCTCCAATCGGTACGGAAAATTTTCTGTGTATTTCAACAACATGAATTAAAAGATTTCTGTCATCTCTTATTGAAATAAGAGAGTTTATTTCACGCTGTAAAGTTGAAGCATAAGATGCTCTTCTATTCCAGTCCTGGGAGCCGGGACCTTCTCTTAAAATATTTTCAAGTGCAAATGCCTGATTAGCCAATCTTATTTTTCTATTATTTTCATTTTCAGCTATTTCTAATCTTCTGGCAGAAATTGTTGATAAAACATCTCTTGAACTCATTTCTCTGGGAGTGATGTTAAAATCCATCTGCATAATATCTTCGTTTGAAACCCAGTATTGCAGTTGATCGGCGGTTGCGTAATCATAATTTTCTCTTGTCATTTCTTTTGATGACAAAACAAATGCATTATCCAAATTCAAATTAAGTCCTTCTTTACCGCTGTCTCTTAATTCTGCACTGCTTGCCATAATCATTCGTCTTTCACCTTCTTCAGTTTTATCCAAAATAAGAAGATCGTTAATTACATTACCTGAAACACCGCCTGTTATAACAAATGTATCTCTGAATCTTTTTACAGAATTTGCCTGTAATTCCAGAGCCGGAACTGAAACAAGAATCCTTCTCCATAATTTATTGTATTGAATCATTCCAGCGGGAAGCAATACATCATTCGTAAAAAATGATAAAATTGAAATTATAATTCCCATTGTAAGAGCGGGAAAAAAAACAATTTTATAAGAAAAACCTGATGTCAGCATAACAAGAATTTCATTATCTGATGTTAATCTCCCAATTGTCATTAATGTAGCTACTAATGAAGCGAAAGGAGCCGACATTGCAATAACAGTAGGCAGCGAGAATAGAATTAATAAAGCTACCTGACCGAATGGTACATGCCTTTCCAGAACTTCCCTTGCTAATAATAATATTTGATTCACAAAAAAAACAAAAAAGAAAAAACAAAAACATATTAAAAAAGTAAAAAACATTTCTGCAAGCACGTAACGATAAACTGTAAAAGAAAGAAACCGCTTGCTCTCCATCAATACATCCTTGTAATTCTAAAACTCTGTAAGTTTAGATTCCGGTCGAGCCAAAGCCGCCGCTTCCCCTAATACTTTGCGATAGTTTATCTGCTATTATAATCTGAGCACGGCAAATAGGAGCAAAGACAAGCTGGGCTATCCTATCTCCGTCGTTTATCGTAATGTCCTGATCTCCGAGGTTGATTAAAATAATCTCAATATCACCGCGGTAATCTGCATCAATAGTACCCGGTGAATTAAGTACCGTTAATCCTGTTTTTAATGCTAAACCGGAGCGCGGACGAATTTGCGCTTCATAACCTTTTTGAAATTCTATTTTAATTCCGGTCGGGATTTTAACCCTGCCAAGAGGCGGTATGGAAACAGGAGTATCAAGAAAAGCCTTTAAATCCATACCGGATGCATTTTCGCTTTCATATCGTGGTATTTCAACACGATTATGAGATTTTACAATTTTTACTTTTACCTTCATGACGCCCTCACAATATATACGGGCTAAACACGCTTCCCTATTTATGCTCGTTTATTTTGCTTCAATTGCGTCAATGTACGAAAGGTTAAGCCTGCCTTGTTTGTCAATCTCAAGAAGTTTAACAGGTATTTGCTGACCTTCCTTTAATACATCAGTAACCTGAGCAATTCTCTGCCGCGAAAGTTTGCTTATATGAACCAATCCTTCTTTACCCGGCAGTATTTCTACAAAAGCTCCGAAATCCATTATGCGTTTAACTGTTCCGTTATATATTCTGTCTACTTCCGGATCAGAGGCGATTCCTAAAACAGCTACTTTGGCATTTTCAGCGTCTTTTGTATTTTTACCGAAAATTGTTACTGTTCCGTCGTCTTCGGTATTAATTTTAACAGAATATTGTTCGCATAACGCTTTTACATTTTTTCCGCCGGGACCGATTAAAGCTCCGATCTTGTCAATATCAATACGCAATGAAAGAATTTTAGGAGCATACTCGCTGATTTGGTCTGCAGGTTTGTCAAGACATTTATTCATAATCGAAAGTATATGCAGCCTTCCCCTTTTCGCCTGATCAAGTGCTTTTTGCATAATCGCAGGGCTAACTCCTGCAATTTTTATATCCATTTGAAATCCGGTAATTCCGTCTGCAGTTCCTGCAACTTTAAAATCCATATCACCAAGATGATCTTCTTCGCCGAGAATGTCGGATAACACTGCAAACCTGTCGTTAGGACCTGCGTTTCCTTCTGTTATAAGACCCATCGCAATACCTGCAACAGGTTTCTTCATCGGAACGCCGGCATGCAGCATTGCTAAAGTGCCGCCGCAAACAGATGCCATCGAAGATGAACCGTTGGATTCCATTATTTCTGAAACAACACGAACTGTGTAAGGAAATTCTTCTTTGGACGGTATCATCGCTTTTAAAGAACGAAGAGCTAAATGCCCGTGACCTATTTCGCGCCGTCCTGTTCCTGTTCTGCCGACTTCGCCTACCGAATACGGAGGAAAATTATAATGAAGCATAAAGTTTTCGCGTTTATCGCCTTCAATATCATCGAAAATCTGCTCGTCAAAAACCGTTCCTAAAGTTGTAACGCAAAGAGCCTGTGTTTCGCCTCTTGTAAATAAAGCAGAACCGTGTGTACGTTGTAAAATATCAACTTCGCAGGTAATATCACGGATATCTTCAAGACCTCTTCCGTCAACACGTTTGCCGTTATTTAAAATGGAAGTGCGAAGGATTTCGTACTGCATATCTTCGAACAAAACGTCAAATAATTTCTTTTGTTTCTCATCTTCAAGCTGAGTTGCATACTGCTCTTCGTATTCTTTCCTGACAGCTTTAATTCCTTCTCGTCTTTCATGTTTTGCAGGAAGAAAACATGCCTTTTCCAGTTTCGGATAAGCGCCAGACCTTATGGTTTCTCCGTTTTCAAGAGAATAAGATAAGGTTGTTAATGGTAATTTTTCCTTTCCGGCAAGTTCGCGCAGTTTATCCTGCAACGAGCAAAATTCTTTAATCATGGCATGAGCTTTATCGAGCGCTTCGATCATAAGATCTTCGCTTACTTCTTTTGCGCCGCCTTCTACCATTGTAATTCCGTTTTTTGTACCGGCTACTACAATTTCCATGGTAGATTTTTCGATCTGTTCATAGGTTGGGTTAACAACCAGCTGACCATCAACCTGACATACTCTTACACCAGCTACAGGTCCGTTAAAAGGAATGTCAGAAATATGAACTGCGGCAGATGAAGCAATAATCGCAAGAATATCAGGAGGATTTACCTGATCTGTAGAAAGCGTTGTCGGAATTAATTGTATTTCACGCCCGAAACTTTTTTCGAATAAAGGGCGCATAGGTCTGTCTATAAGACGGGAAACAAGTATTTCTTTGTCTTTTGGACGGCTTTCTCTTTTAATAAAACCGCCGGGTATTTTTCCTGCAGCATAATATTTTTCGTTATAATCAACGGTAAGAGGTACATAATCAAGACCTTCTACGGATACTGATGATGAACAGACAGTAGCAATAACCGCCGATCCTGCATATTGAGCAAAAACAGAGCCGTTTGCCTGTTTTGCTATCCTGCCGGTTTCAAGAGTAAGTTCCTTGCCGGCAACATTGAGTGTTACTTTTTGCATCATTATTTTCGTAATCCCAATTCTTTAATTAGTTTACGATAACCTTCCAGATTGGTACGCTGAATATACTTTAACATTCTGCGGCGTTTTCCGACCAATATCAAAAGCCCTCTTTGACCTGATTTGTCTTTTTTAAACTGCTTGCAATGTTCTGTAAGCTGGTTGATTCGTTCAGTAAGCAGTGCAATCTGAACTTCCGTAGCGCCTGTGTCTTTTTCATTTTTCCCAAATTTTGTTACAATTTTAAGCGCATTTTCTTTGTCTAATGCCATATTTATCTCCGTTTGACCAAAATAATGGCATAAACCGGCAAAAGTGTCAAGGGGACTACATCACACAGCCGTATTTCCATTTTCCGTCCTTGTTTTCAATAATGGCGGCAAGGGTTTCTTCGCAGAAAACCGCTGTAGCGTTCTATTATTTACCCACGGAGGTACGGAAATCTCCATTTTTACGAATTTTTAGGGAACTTATTCAGATTTTTTCGTGCATTTATTTCCAATATTTTACCTTATTTTGCCAAATCTGCGAATATTAACATTATTTATGGAATATGTGTTTTCATTATTAGCATAACCTATCGACACAAAGTATAATTTATTCTATAATAAACTAGATTTTTAAGGAGGGCATAAATATGTCTGAAGTTTTATCCATCATATTGGGTGGAGGCAAAGGAACTCGTTTATTTCCGCTAACCCAGTTCCGATCAAAACCGGCAGTCCCCTTCGGCGGCAAGTACCGTCTTGTTGATATTCCCATTTCCAACTGTATTAATGCTAATTTAAGACAAGTTTACGTTGTTACACAGTTTAATTCGGCTTCTTTACATATGCATATAGGCAGAACTTACGTTTTTGACTCATTTTCCAATGGTTTTGTTGAAATTCTTGCCGCCGAACAAACCCCTGAACATACAGGCTGGTATGAAGGCACTGCAGACGCTGTTCGCAAGAATTTACTGCATTTTAGGTCGCAAAACCCGTCATATTACATGATTCTATCCGGTGACCAGCTTTACAGAATGGATTTAGAGGATTTTCTGAAAAGACATATTGATTCCGGAGCCGCCATAACAATTGCCTGTACAGGTGTAACAAGGGAAAATGCAAGCGGTCTTGGTATACTAAAAGTCGATAAAAAGAACCAAATTACGGAATTCATGGAAAAACCCGGTCCAACCAAGGATATTTCTGATTACAAAGCTCCTGCCGAGCTGCAAACCGAAAAAAATAAGGATGATTGCTACCTGGCATCTATGGGTATTTACATTTTTAATGCAAAAACGATGGAAGAATGCCTTGCTAACGAACTTACCGATTTTGGAAAAGAAATAATCCCTGCCGCTATCAGTAAACTTAAGGTTAACGCCTATCTTTTTGACGGTTATTGGGAAGACATTGGAACAATTAAAAACTTTTATGATACAAATCTTGAGTTAACTTCATTAAAACCTCACTTTGATTTTTATGACGAGCAAAAACCAATATATACCCACATGCGAAACCTGCCTCCGTCAAAAATGAACTTTTCTAACATGAACCAGTCAATTGCTGCAGAAGGTTGTATTATAACAAACGCTAATATAACAAACTCTATCGTTGGTATTCGTACAATAATAGAAACCGGTTCCAGTCTTAATGGTGTTGTATGTATGGGTGCAGACTTTTACGAAACAGAAGTCCAAAAATTGCAAAATGCCGAAGCCAGAGTTCCAAATGTAGGAATTGGACGAGGCGCAATTATTAAAGGCGCAATTATCGACAAAAACGTCTGTGTCGGCGAAGGCTGCCGCATCGGTGTTGATGACATTAAACGTGTTGACGGTAATTACGGTCATTACTGGATTGTAGACGGAATTATTGTAATTCCAAAAAATACAATACTATATCCGGGAACAGTTATTTAATTGATTCGTTTTGCTGCATTAAGTTTTGTATTTTTACTTTTTCTGACATGTAATACTGTTTATTTTGATGATTCAGAATTTTACCAATTAATATCAAGTGATAACCGTTCAGGGGCGGATTTTAATAATATCGCAAGAATTTCTTTAACATTAGATAATGCTCAAATACCTTCAGGTATATCTTCCCGAATTCTTAATAATGTTTCTAATCCTGCATTTAATAACGAACTTAATTTTATTATTCAAAATGTTGACCGCAATTTTTGGATTTTAGTTGATAAAGAAAATGCCTTAAGCCGCGATTATACGCCGTCTGATCTTGTTCAACTGGAAAACTCATCTTTTAGAGTGAACCGAAACGATCTTTTTTTAAGAAGAATTGCCGCAACAAGCCTTGAAGAAATGTCTATAGCAGCAATGACAGAAGGTTTAACAATACTTGTATCTTCTGCTTACAGGTCTTTTACAAGCCAGGAGCAAATATATACACGTAATGTAAACCAAATGGGAAGACAGGCTGCAGACAGAGTTTCTGCGCGTGCCGGGCACAGTCAGCATCAGCTTGGACTTGTTGTAGATTTTGGCTCAATTACAAACGCTTTTGCCCAAACGCGCGAAGGACGCTGGATTGCAGCTAACGCATCACGTTTCGGCTGGTCACTTTCCTACCCTGACGGCTACGAAAATGTTACAGGTTACAGCTATGAAAGCTGGCATTACCGTTATGTTGGAAAAGAAGTTGCGGCATTTATCGATAAATATTTTGACGGCATCCAGCAATACGCCCTTCGTTTTTTACATGAATACCAAAAGTTAAATTAATAACTTGTTATAAGTTCTGGTTCAAATACTTCTACGGTTTTTTTGGCGCGAAGTTTTATCATGCCGTTTTTTGCATCAGCGGTAAAGGTTGCGCCGTCTTTCCAGCAGCCGTTAAGAATCATTTCAGCAAGCGGACATTCAAGCTCTTTTTGAATAGTGCGCCGTAAAGGTCTTCCTCCGTATTTTGGATCCCAGCCTTTTTCCAAAAGAATACGTCTCGCAGCCGAAGTAACTTTTAAGCTGTAATTTTGTTCCGAAAGCCTGTTTGAAAGCTGTGCGAGTTCAATATCAAAGATAGCTTCTATTTGTTTTTGTTCCAATGTGTTAAATACAACAATTTCATCAACTCTGTTAATAAATTCAGGGTTAAAAATCCTGCGTAATTCTGACATTGCAGCAGATTCAATTTCTCCCGTATTCATAAGTCCTGAACCGGATGCAAAACCCAAACGGGAGTCTTTTGTAATCTCTCTTACACCAGCGTTACTTGTCATAATAATTACAGTGTTTCGGAAATTAACAGTATGACCCAGATTGTCGCGAAGCTCTCCTTCTTCCATCACTTGCAAAAGTAAATTAAAAATATCATGATGAGCTTTTTCAATTTCGTCAAATAATATTACACGGTAGGGATTGCGTCTGATTTTTTCTGTTAACATTCCGCCTTCTTCGTAACCGATATATCCGGGCGGCGCTCCAACAAGACGGGAAGCGTTATGTTTTTCCATATAGTCGGACATGTCAATACGGACAAGCGCATCTTCGTTGGCAAATAAATATTGAGCAAGTTTTCTGGCAAGAAGCGTTTTTCCGACTCCTGTTGGACCTAAAAATATAAAAGAACCCATAGGACGGCGCAAAGATGAAACTCCTGCTCTAGACCTTCTTATTGCAGATGCAATCCGTTTAATCGCATCATCCTGTCCTATAACGTTTTTATTAAGCTCATCTTCGATTAGTAATAAACGTTTTGATTCCTGTTCTTCAAGATGCATAACAGGTATTCCTGTAGCTTCTGTTACTATACATCGAATATCGTCATCGCTGACTACAGGACGTTCATTTCTTGACATATATTCCCAAGCCACCCTGGCTTCTTCAAGACGGTTTTTTAATAAACGAACCTTGTCACGAACTTCAGCAGCACGCTCATAATCCTGAGTACTTACATAAGTATTTTTTTCTTCGCATAACTGCGCAATTTCCGTTTCAATATCCGTTATCTCAGGCGGCTGCTGCCGGTTTTCCAGTTTTCTTAAAGCGCCGGCTTCGTCTAGAATATCTATTGCTTTATCCGGCATAAACCTGCCAATTATATAACGCTGCGCAAGTTTTGCAGCCAAATTAATTGAACTTTGTGTATATTTTACCTGATGATGATCTTCATATTTTTTCTTTATACCGTTTAAAATTTCCAGTGTTTCATCAAATGATGGTTCCTCTACAATTATCGCCTGAAAACGCCGTTCCAATGCAGCGTCTTTTTCAAAATGTTTGCGGTATTCAGCTAACGTCGTAGCTCCAATACAGCGAATCTCTCCGCGGGAAAGACCCGGTTTTAACATGTTGGAAGCATCTAAAGTTCCTTCCGCTCCGCCTGCTCCGATAATCGAATGTATTTCGTCAATAAATAAAATGATGTTAGCTGCTTGACTTACTTCCCGCAGTATTTTTTTAATTCGTTCTTCAAATTCGCCGCGGTATTTAGTTCCCGCAACAACAAGCCCCATATCAAGGCATAAAATCCGTTTGCCCGATAAAACATCAGGAACTGCTTCACTTACCAGTAATAACGCAAGCCCTTCTACAATCGCTGTTTTGCCTACACCCGGCTCTCCTACCAAAATAGGATTATTTTTTGTTCTTCTTGATAATATACGGACAGCGCGGTTTATTTCCGCTTTCCTGCCTACAACAGGATCAATTTTTCCGGCTTTTGCCATTAAAGTAAGATCTCGTGAAAATGTATCTAATGTAGGCGTAAGAACAGGGTATGCAGCAGGTTTAATTCTTGGCTGCCTTTCTGTTTCGACAGCGGTTTTTTGATGCACTCTTTCCCTGTGAACATAAAACGGCTGATATTTTTCCGCCGGCATATAATCATCATTTCTTGTGGAAGGCTGATTAAATGTAGTTTGAATTATCACCCTCATCATATCTGTATCAACAGCACGTTGATTAAGGTACACATTGACGCTTGAATCCTGCTCGCGCATGGCTGCAAAAAGTAAATGTTCAGTTCCAAGATAATCGCTGCCCATCGCTCTTGCTTCTTCTGTAGCAATATCAAGCATATTTTTTGTACGTCTTGAAGGCGGAACTTCGCCTCTTATTATAAGACCCGGAATTCTTGGGATAGAACTTTCAAGAATATGTTTAAATTCTGAAATATCGATTCGAAGGAACATAAGCGCTTTACAGGCAGTTCCGCCGCCGTCTTTGAGCATGGCGATAATGATATGCTCAGGTAATAATTGATCCGAATTAAAACGCTTTGCCTCTTCCTGAGCATTTATGGAAAGAAGCCGCTGTACACGATTTGTAAGTCCTTTAAACAAGAATACACCTCTATAATTAATTATAAGTTACTTTTATTATTTTTCAATAATAACTATATCGCCTTCCAGTACCCCGGCTCTTGAAAACCAGCCCTGCGGTACTTCCAGTGCATAACGTACTGAACGGCTAGACACAATATTATTTGTATCATGCGGGTACATATCTTTCATTTCGATTATTCTGCCGTCAGAAGCGATAAAAGCGATTGTTAGCGGGATATAAGTATTTTTCATCCAGAAAGATAATACCTGATCTCTTTCATATACAAAAAGCATTCCCTCGCCGTCAGGAAGATTCTGCCTGTGCATAAGACCTTTCATCTGTTCTTCACTGGTAGTTGCAATTTCTGCTTTTATTGTTGTTATTACCTTTCCGTCTCTTTCTATCGAAAGTTCCTGAACGGCTAACTTCTGCGAATTACACGCAATAAATAAGATTAATATTAATAATATTTCACACAGAGGCACAGAGAGCACGGAGGACACAGAGGGTTTTGGTTTAATATTAAATAACGCATAGCTCTCCGTGTCTCCGTGTCTCCGTGTGATTAATTTTGAAATTAATTTGTTAGAATTCATTTAAAAAATCCTGGCGGAGGCGGACATGACCGGATTCAATAAGCCCGGATTCATTAATAATATCGTTAAACACAACCCTGTCGATATATTTTACAGTAAGCGGTCTTTCAATCGCAATTCTGGTTTCTTCTGTTTCCCATACTGCCATCCTGGGATCAAGATACGAAGGCTGCCCGTACTTATCAACAAATTGAGTAAAAACTGAATAATGATCGATTATTTCCGTGTTAAGAGAAAAAGACATTATAAAGACTTCACCGTCTCTCAATTGAAAAAATGCCCGCTTTATAAAAGATGATCCTGTGGTTTCCACAAGACTTTGCTCTCTTGCAGGAAGAAATGAAACATCCCTGTCACCCCTGAAAAGAAAGAGATCATCTCTTAAAAGACCGGTTTTTAAATCATCAAGATTCATACCAAGATACAATTGACGGAACTGACGAGGCAGTCCGCTTTCATCATCATTTTCACTTAAATCCTGCGCCCAGACAAAAGGCAAAACAAGAAAGAAAACTAAAATTACAATAAAAAATCTATTACTCATAGTTATATATATTATCGGAGAATTTATGAAAATTAAAGAAGAAAAACCACGGAGTACACGGAGAAACACGGAGGAAGAATGAGCTTTCGTACTAAAAACTCCGTGAAACTCCGTGTGCTGGAAGCTTCGCTGCAAGTACCTCTGTGGTTAAAATTTTAAATTTTCTAGTTTAAGCCAGTGGTTTGTTACCAAGGCGGGTTTTTTCCAATTGCTGCATTTTACGGTAATATGCATTCTGTTTTACGATCTCGCTTGCGTCTTTGACTACCAACTTTTCATTAATTATCTGGAATGCACGGTTTGCCATCAATTTACTGCCGTATATTCTGCCATCTCCCTGTGAAAGTCCAACCATGTTAATAAGCTCTTTTAAACCAAAATCAAATGAATAATTGGTAGTGGAGCCAATATTAATTTTTTTCTTGTCAATTTGGATTTGGAGCATATCATACATACGCCCGAGCGGTTCACTAATCTGAGTATTGGCAAGCTGTTTATAAATCAGCCAAATCCTTTCGGATAATAATGTGGTAAGTCGTGCTATAAGCTGCGGCTGCGTTTTAATCATTTGCTGGAAGTTTTCACGGTTTACTGCCATAAGCTGACAATCTTCGTAGGCGACTGCTCCTGCCGCTCTTGGTTTGGACTCCAAAAGCGCCATTTCGCCGAAAATATCTCCGGTTTTTAATACAGCAAGCAAAATCTCGTTATTATCGATGATTTTTACTATTTTAACCGCTCCCTTTTGTATAATAAAAAGTTCGTCACCAGGTTCACCTTCGCAAAAAACAATTTGGTCTTTCTTTAAAGAACGAATATTTTCGCCGGGTTTAAAGGGCTGCTGTACATCCTTTACATAAGGAGCAATCTTTTTTAACCGCTCAATAGCGCTTGGAACATTAAAACCTTTTGGACAGCATTTGACATATTTTTGATAAGAGTAAAAAGCCTGATTAAATTGATTATGCCTTGCGTAATATTCAGCAACATCAAAGATATGACTTGGATCTTCGGCGGCATTATTTTTTAAAGTAAGACGTGTCAGCGCTTCGTCAAGGTAGCGCATTCGTTTGGAGAACTGTAATATAATCTTCATAGCAACAGGAGCGTTATTTTGAATAAGTTGGCTGAATTGTTCTTTTTGAACTGAAATAAGAGTAACATCGGTAAGAGCTTTAGCCGTCTCAATATGACTGTGACCTGCCATAGTAGAAACAACGCCGAAAAAATCACCAGGTCCAAGGGTATCTCCCTGTTCCTCAGCGACAATTTGGACTTCTTTTGAAAGTCTTACCTTTCCGGAGCGGATAATAAAAAATTTGTCTGCATTTCTCTTACCTTCGACTATTATATAAGAGCCAGCAGAAAAATTTATAAATGCTAGTTGCAGCGGTGCAGCCATCTCCCCCTCTCACTCAATAAATTACAGTATAGGAATTATATCGGCATGATGTCAACTAGCCTTGATTGTTGAAATAAGCCGCAGATTTTGTTATATTTACTATATAAAGGCAGTTTTTCTGCCGATATAATGTAATAATGCCATGAATAAACGTATAAATTTTGAAGATACAATTTTTATCTTAAATGTCAGAATCAGAATGATTCGTGACCTTATGCGTCTTGATATAGATGCTAGTCTTTTTTATGATCAAACAATAAGTGATCTTGAATTTATTAACTCTGTTTTAAATATGCTATCAGAAAAATTTTTAGAAAATATGAAATTCCTTGATCGGGAAGTTGAAGCGGATAATATTCTTGATGCAGAATGGCAGTACGGACAGCTTTTAAATGAAATTTCCAATAATTCAAGCATTTTTACTCCGGTTATTTTTCAGGAAATACCCGTCATTATAAATAGACTGAGAAAAGACAGTATCAGACGAAAAAATCAAATAGAAGAATCATATACTCCGGCGGAAAATTCCAAACAAGAGCCTGTTGTAAGCCATGCTGAATTAAATGGACTTTTAGGCAGCGCTTAAATCCTGAAAAATGAGAATAACCGGCGGTTGTTTAAAAGGCAGGAAGATTTCAGTTCCGCCGGGTGAAATAAGACCGAGTATGGACAGGATGCGGGAATCTGTTTTCGCTTGTCTAGGTGATATAAACGGTTTATCATTCCTTGATATTTTTACAGGTTCTGGTATTATCGCCATAGAAGCGGCTTCCCGCGGAGCTTCATATATCGAAGCGATTGAACAGGATAAATTAAAAACCAAAATTCTACTTGAAAATGTTTCAATTTCGCCAAGCCGTATTAACTGCCGTTTCATGCCTGCCGAACTTTTTGTAAAACGAGCAAAAAAATCTTTTGATATTATTTTTCTCGATCCTCCGTTTCCGTACCAATTTAAGTGGCAATTAGTAAAAGATATTACACTATCAAAACTGGCGGCAGATGGTACAAAAATACTGATTCACCGCCCTCGTCCTGAATATTTAAAGGAGGAAATTTCAAATCTTAAAAGATTTGATTCACGGGAATACGGAAGATCGGTAGTCGATTTTTTCTTGTGTTTTTATTAAAAAAGGTTTATTATTAATCTATAAGAAAAAGCATGGATAATAAAAAAATATTTGAAAAATTTGATGACAAAAACGCATTCATAAAAGTAACAGCACCGGCAACTGTCGAAGGCTCTCAAAAAGCGGCATTAAACCGTAAAGGCAACCAAATGTTTAATGACGGGAATATTGAAGGGGCTAGAAGAATTTTCATGACAACCGGTTATTCTGACGGACTTTCAAGAGTCGGAGATTATTATAAAGAAAACAACAGGCTAATCGAAGCATTGCGTATGTACTGGACAGCGCCGGATCGGAAAAAATCACAGCCATTAATAGATAAACTTGCTATCGTTTTACAAAGTATGATATGTGAACAGGAATCAGAAAATGAATGAATCTGATACTCAAAAAATAGCAGATATCTCAAAAGCCGGTTATCAAATGTTAAAAGAAAACAGAGTAAGCGATGCTATCGATTGTTTTACAAGAATCCTTCTAATTGATGAAAATAATAATTACGCTCTTGTAGGAATGGGAGATGCAACCAGAAAATCCGGTTCTGTCAGTGATGCTGTTAAATACTATCAAAGATGCTTAAATCATCACCCGGGCAATAATTATGCTCTTTTTGGCCTTGCAGATTGTTATAAGGCTTTAAATCAATATCAAAAAGCAATTGATATTTGGGAGCAGTATTTATTACATGATGATAAAAATATTACGGTTTTAACCAGAATTGCTGATGCTTACAGAAAAGTTAAAGATTTTGAAAATTCAAAAAATACTTATCTTCATGTAATAAATATGGAAAAGACAAACCCCTATGCCATTATCGGTTTGGGACATTTACATTATGATTTTAAGGATTACGAAAAAGCTCTTTTTTACTGGGAGCAAATGATTGAGTTTAAAAAAGATGAAATAGATATCCGCGTTCTTACATCAATCGGCAATTGTCATCGTAAATTAAAAACATTTGACAAAGGCATTCCCTATTTTGAATCTGCTCTTCAAAAAGAAGTACATAATTTTTATGCTCTTTTTGGTCTTGCTGATTGTTACAGGGGATTAAATCAATTTGAAAAATCCCTTATTTACTGGAATCGCATTCTTATACAAGACCCAAGAAATAAAATGATTTTAACGCGCACAGGTGATGCTTACCGCAATTTAAGTGATTTTGAAAACGCTAAAATATATTACGAAAAAGCATTAAACATTGAGTTTGATACTTATGCTGTTTTGGGTCTTGCTATTCTTTCAAAAGTACAGGGAAGATACGACGAAGCAATAGCTTCGTTAAAACGTTTAATCCAGCAGGATAATAAAAATTACCGCTTATACATTGAACTTGCCGGCTGTTTATTACAAACCGGCAATAAAAAAGCAGCGCTGGAAACTTTGGAAAATTTTCAAAAGTTTGGAATTAAAAATGACAAAATTTCTGAAATGCTTGAATCTTTAAGTTAAATAATAGTAAAAGTATGAAAAATCTTTGCGGCTTATCCCTTACAGAACTTGAACAAATATTTCCTTCTCATCCGCGTTACCGCGTTAAGCAAATTTATAAATGGATTATTAAAGGGATCAGCAGCTTTGAACAAATGACAGATATTCCGAATTCTATGCAGACAGAACTAAAAAAAGATTTTAAAATATTATCAAGTGAAATTTCAAGTATTCATAATGATGTTAACACACAAAAAACAGCTGTTACTTTAAAGGACGGCTCATGTGTAGAGTCAGTTTTATTAAATGATGATAAAGACCGTTTTACTGTTTGTCTTTCAACACAGGTTGGATGCCCTGCAGGTTGTGTCTTCTGTAAAACAGGCAGCCTTGGATTTAAACGTAACCTTGACAATACCGAAATAGTTGAACAATTTTTCCATTTGAAGAATTTATTAGAGAAGATCTCTCGCAGAGACGAAGAGACGAAACATACGATAGATAATATCGTGATCATGGGCATGGGAGAGCCGCTTTTAAATCTTGATAATTTGCGTAAAGCTATTTCAATTTTTACAGATCCGCATGGTATGAACTTTTCAAAACGAAGAATAACAGTTTCTACCTGCGGTATTTATGCCGGTCTTTTTGATTTGGCAGAAAATGGTCCTTTTATCCGTCTTGCTCTTTCACTTGTAACGGCTGACGAAACATTAAGACAAAAACTTATGCCGATAACAAAAACAAATCCGCTTAAAAATGTAAAAGATGCTTTAATTCGTTTTCAGAAAAAAAGCTCCAGCCGTATCACATTGGAAGTTCCTTTATTGGGTGGTATTAATACACGTAACAAAGATGCCGTTTCCATTTTTGAATTTTCAAAAGGGTTAGATACTGTTGTAAATATTATCCCCTGGAATCCTGTAACAAATCTTGAATTTGAAGGAAAACCTTTATATGAACCTGATAAAAATGAAATACAGGATTTTATCAAAATGCTGGAAAATCAAAAGTTAAAAGTTACAAAACGTTTACATAAGGGCAGATCTGTAATGGGAGCATGCGGACAGCTTGGAAGCTCACTTTTACATGGATTCTGAAGCGGTTTGTGCCTGGCTTTCATTTCTGTATATTTCCATTACATCTTCCTTAAGCCAGCCTTGCTGTTCCGATTCAATAAATACCCATGAAATAAAACCGTCAGAGGTTCTTTGCAGTTGACGCCTTATAACCTTTACAACAGAGCCGCGGCGAAGGTAACCTAAAGATTCACTATTTTCCAAAGGATCAACCAATATATGCGTAAATGACGCTGTTATAACCCCATAACCAATATAATCTCTTGAAAGGGGGGAAGTAACAGGCGGAATAACAGGGTTGTCGTCCCTGCCTGCGAGGCAGGAGTTAAATGTAATCAAAGAAAAAACAAAGAGCAGAATTAAAGTAAAATATGACAATTGACTATTTACGTGTTTCATTGTTATTCTCATTATAATGAAAAATATATATTCTTTTCCAGTTTTAGTCATCATTATATTTTTATTTTTTTCAGTTAACCCGGTATTTTCCCGGGAACAAACAGATACTGATTATGGATTTTCACTTGCTCCCCAGTTTGGTTTTATATCCGGTAAAGCTCTTGAACTTGTCTACCCTGACCAGTCAAGACCTCATATTGATTTATTAAGCGAATTAACCTGGGAAATGAAACCTGTCTATTATTTGGGTATTCAAATTGACATAAAACGCAATGATATAATGAGCGCAACCGGTTTTTTCTCATCAATTTCATTCAAGATGGGGATACCCGGTGTTTCAGGTATTCATGAAAACCGTGACTGGATGAACCTGCATAATAATAACTTAACTCATTTTTCAAGCCATACAAATAATACAAAACAGTTTTTTTGGCTTGATGCGGTTTTTGGCATATCAATACCTGCAGGAAATTTTTATTTAAAACCGTTTATCAGCGGTTCATGGATGCGTTTTTCTTTCTCGGGAACAGACGGTTATGGAAATTATACATGGTTTACTCCTCCGGATGTTTCATATAGCGGTCAGGAGGTTATCCGTTATCAGCAGGATTGGTTTATACTAGCCATTGGATTTTCAGCAGGCACAAAAATTTTATCATCTTTTTCGGTTGATTTAACTTTTCAAATATCTCCTTTTACATACTGCGCTGCAAGAGACGATCATCTGCCTGTTATACTTCCGCCTCCGTTTTCAAATACAAACCATAAGATTTTTAAAGACTATACAAGTTTGGGGCTTTTTCTTGAACCAAGCGCAGCTATTTCCTTTTCAGCGGGTAGATTTGATTTTTCTTTAATCGGCGCGTATCGTTATATTGGAAAAACCAGAGGTACTTCATATCTTGACAATAATAATACAGGATACTTCTCAAAAATCGGCAATGCGGGAGCTAGTTTATCATTTTTTGATATACGCTTTCTTGCCGGAATTAAAATCTGGCAAAATTTAAAAAATTAATATAATTGGATTTTTTTTATAAAAACAGCGCATGCGGAAACAGAAAATGAATAATGGCAACGGCAAATAAAGCAAGTCCTATCGGTTTTCTAAACGCAAGGAGGCTGACCCCAAAACGATCCAGCTCTCCGGTTTTGGAAGATGTATTCTGACGGTACATTCCAAAAATCAATATTATACCGGCGATAACCCCGCTTGATGCAGGTATAAAATCACCTATAATTACGAATTCCTTCATAGGAGCCAAAAGTTTAAGAATACCTGTAACAATGCTTAAAATGCCCAATACAAGAATGAAAGTGGGGTTATTAACCGGGACCAGTGTATTTTCAAATCTGCTGTCATCACCGCAAAACAAGATATACCCGGTGAGAAAATTACATAAGATGGACAAAAAATACAATTGTTCCATATTTAATTAATAACAGAAAAAAGGGGAAAAGTCAACTGATGATATGGAAAAGTATTAATTATTCAGGCGAAAATTTAATTTGAAGGTTGTTTTTTTCATTTTGAAGCACCATTAATAACACAGGTCCGTAATAAGGAGTAATAAAACGGTACTCTTCTTCTTTTTCAAAGCTAAAATAAATACGATGATAAAAAATATTTGAAGTCATGTCCGCAGGTTCGCCGGCAGTTTGGTCAATCGCCTGGGAAACCGCTATATCAACATGACCTGTATATGCATTTTCATTTTGAGCGGTTTTTCTTAAAGTGATTAAAGTTGTTTCTTCAAAAAAAGTGCCTTTAATATCAATTTTATTTCCATCAAGTATATATGTCTTATCAAAAAAGCCAAATCTGGATAACATCAATATCCCTACACACATAAAAATAATAATTATAAAAAGTGTTCTTCTTGGTTTATCGGCAACCAGCGCTTTGAACACACCAAAACGGCTTTGCTTTTGCTCGTTATATAAATCTTTTACACTTTGCGGAGCGTTTGCAAGCCTGCGTTCACGATTATAATGAAAATTTAAGTTTTCTGTCTCTGCAGACAAATCGTTATTTGTTTTACTTAGTTTATATTTACTGTTTGGTCTATTCCCGCAAGGCAGCTCATCATTTTCCATTTTAAATCCTTGATTCTCCCAGAATTATTGAGTTTCTCCCATAAAACGATCTGTGCGCCACCAGACCAGTTTTACGTTAAAATTATCAGCCAGCATAGCACATAAAATACCTTCTGAAGAAAGATAAAAATCATTATAATGAAGTTCTTCATAGGAAAATTGAATAAACCCTCGCTGCTGCTCTCTTGAATGCGTATCAACATAAAGCAATGTATACCCGGTTTCGACAGGGAAATAAAGAAGTAATTTGCCATTACGTGTAGCGCCAAGCATCGAATAAAAAACTCTTATATCAGATGATCTTCCATTATCGGTAATTTCATATAAAGGAACTTCTACTGAAGAAATATATGAGCCGTTTTCTATATTAAATGTCCAGATAACAGAGCTAATAGGCTCGCTGCCTGTCCGTGTATTTGTAGACTGATCAAATGTATCGCGAGTATAATCAACTTTAATATATAAACGCCGCGAGTCAGGACTTGCTGTAATACTGTCTATTATTGAAAGCGCTTCCGGCCAGTCGGCAAGAACCGGAATAACATTTGAATAAATCTTAACAACATATAAAAGAGCACCGGAAGAATTAAACCAATAAATATTCCAGCCATCTGGAATACGGCAAATTATTGCAAGTTCATCATTAACAGAAGTTGTCATCCCGATGATACGGGGGAATGGACTGCCTCCTATTCCTTCTCTTCCAAGATAATTAATAAAACGCCCGTTTTGATCAAAATGCAGAATTATTCCGTCAAGCAAAGCTCTTGTTTCCGAATCATAACGCTGATCATGCTGCGGGAGTCTGTCTTCAACAAAAATATGTTTGCGTGAATCAACTGTTATCCAGCCCGGTTCTTCAAGGGGATATGAATACGCCCACCTTGTTGCGTGTTCATCATCTGTAATAACCGGAAGATCAATTGGAGGCGGGTTTGTATCTTCATTATAAATCATGAAAAGCATATTGCCGTATGAATTATACCTGACTACTTTCCCGCTATTGCCGTCAGATATATAAAAAAGTCCTTCTCTCATTGTAAACCCGGTGCGCCTTATACCCCTGTTGCCGTCTAAACTATATAAGCCGATTTGATCTTCCATAGGACCTATTTCAAGCGAAAAAAGATCCTCACGATCAACCGAGCCTGCTTCTCTATTCCAGCAAGCGCCGAAAATAATGATTATGGCGCTTAAAAAAGTAATTGTTAATAACCGGGAAATATATTTCATACTTATCTTAAAATCCACTTTTTTATACATTTTGTCAATGGAGTAAATAGACATGAATTAAATGGAAATATTAACCTACTAGTCATTTCCTGATAACAACCATTATAATTCATATATGCTCAAGGTTGTCTTAAAAATTTCAATCATTATTCTATGCTTTTTATCTCCTGTTTTTCAAAGTTGTACCAGTACAGCAGCATCTGCCGAAGAATACTTTTCCATTGGTATGGCTTATTTTGAATTGGGCAGATACGAAGAAGCTGAAAGATGGTTAAATCGGGCAAGACAGGCAAACAGAACAATGGTAGCTTCTACATATAACCTTGGCAGGCTTGCGTATGAAAGAAAAAGATATGAAGAAGCTGCAAATTATTTTGAAAGCATTTTAAAAAGAGACCCTGATAATATTCTTGCTCTTAAAGCTGCCGCATATACAAGAATTATGACAGGTGAAATCCAGCTTGCAGAAAGGCATTATTCAAGACTTTTAATACTTGTTCCTGAAAGCGCTGATGACGGGTATAACCACGCTCTTGTTCTTTACGCAATGGGGCGCTTTGCTGACGCAGAAAATGTCCTTAACAAGTATCCTTTTGCTTTACAGGAAAATAAAGACGTTCATCTTCTTCATGCACGGTGTCAAAAAGCTCAAAATAAAATTGAAGCTATTAATAATTTTACATCATGGCTGACACTTTATTCTGATCCAAAAGTGCGTTATGAATACGCTCAAACACTTGAATATCATGAATTATATGCAAGGGCGCTGGAGGAATACCGTAAAACACTGTCAGAAACTTCTTTAGCATCGGCAGATCCAAAAAGAAGCGATGTGCAGTTTTCTATTGCCAGAGTGCTTTTAACCGCAGACAGCGCCAGTAATGAAGGCATTACTGAACTGGAAAGCGCAATTCGTGATGGTTTTAACGATATAAGCGCAGTCGAAGAATTATTGAATATAAGAAGACTTAATACAGCAAATACAAATAGTATTCGCGCAATTATTTCCAATATGCGCCGGGCGATTGAATCAGAAAATAATTCTTAATGTTGTGCCTAATTGGGTATCAAAAGAAAAAATATCTGTTTGAAAATCTTTATTTAACCTTAATTTTATAAAAGTTGTAAAATTAAGTCTTCCCAGTATCCTGACTATTTCTTCATGACCTAAAGCTGCTGTCCATCGCAGATACTCATTTGAATTATCAATAATAAACTCCAGGGTTTCTCTTCTTAACTGTTCATATTCTGAATTTAAAAACGATAAAAACCCGTACCTCGAATCCCGATCATCTACAAATGGAACTGCCCAATCATACAAAGCACTTGTCATACTTCTTTTTGTTGGAGCTTCCCAGCTTATTAATAAACTTTCTGTCCAGTATCCATTTGAACGAATTGTAAGCGTGTTTAATAAATTCAAAGTTCCACCGGAAAATCCACGGAAACCTGCGTTAAAAGTAGATTGAAATCTCCATTTAACATCTTCTCCTTTTGGAATACTAAAAGATGTTTCCAATACATGCGAAAATTCATCGCTTTGATAAAAATTAAACACAGGTGAATGACCCATAGCGCCAAACATATTGATCGCAGAAAAACCAAGAGCACCTGTTAAATTTAATGTATCAGTTTTTGTATCCATTTTTTGTTCCAATACTCTTTCAATGCCGAAATTGATTCTTGATGGAATATAAAAAGCCGATAAATCATAAACGGCAGGTAATATAATAATAGCGTTGAATTGATCGTTAAATGATGAATAATATGCCGATGAATTATTTTGCAAACTATCCATTTTTTCATTTAACCCTGGAGAGAAAAATGAATACAGCGGAAGAGTTGTCCAAAGAGAAGAAAAATCACTTATACTTTCGAAAAATTTATTAGTATCATCAAAAACATCATTACCCGAATAATAAAGATGTCTTTTATGCCCTCGTCCAAGACGGAAATTTAAATTTAAACCATCCAATGATACAGGTATGTTAAGCGCTGCCGAAGTTTCCGAATTTGTTGTATTATTTGCACCAGTAAAATTTGTACTGCCAAAAAGAGTTAAAATTGCTCCCACAGGCGTTGTTCTTTGTGTTATAACAAGTCTTGTCTGCATTCTCCTTGTATCTGTTCCAAAACCGCTATCTGGAATTAAAGGCTCCCATGATCTAAGCCATAATCCTCCGTAGCTTTCATTTTCTTCAATTTTTTCCTGCTTTGTCCACACAGCTTCGGTATTAAAATTAAAAGACGGTATATAACTATTTTGAGTTCTTAAACCAGTATTTAAATTCCATCTTTGCCTTAATCTGGATAAATCATATAAAGCGTCAGCGTCAAAACTTGCAGAAAAATCAGATGAATATGACATATTAAATCCATGACGTGCTGTATATACATACGGAGAGGCAAAAAATGTTTCCCTTACAGAAAATGAACCAAATCTTCTTGAAATAGAATGATCAGCACTCCAAATAAATGAATTTTGAGCTGCTGTAAAAGAAAAATTACCTGTAACGATTGCATCAAATAATGAAAAACCCATTCCTGTCCGGCTGACTATACTGCCGTAAATTTGTTCAGAATCATCGCCGCTTTGAGCGTGAGCTTCGGATTCAAAAACAGACGACACAGTAAAATCAGCTAACACAGGAATACTGCCGGCTGATAATAATATACCGGCTCTTTTATACTCTGCGGCGGCTCCTGTATTAAATCTGTAAACCATTAACGCATCTTCAAGAATTATTTCATCTATCAGGATTTTTGTATTACCCGCAGGAAGAAGTGACAACGAAGGACTTGAAGGACTAATCAGAATAGCGATATAACTTGTACGTCTTATATAATTGTTTAATAATACGCCGTGCGGATTATAATTGACAGAAGCGCCTGGTACACTGATTCCATCAACTAATACTTCTTTTTCATTTCCTTGATAACGAACTGTTACTTTTGACCACATTCCGGTTTTTCCGCTAAAAGCTGATATTGGGATGCGAGCTTCAAGCTGATTATTATTTATCATGTCAGGTCCGGATGAAACAATAAAATTTAATATTTCATTATTTAATCCCAATTGAGAGTTATCAATATTTATAAAAAAAGATAATTCACGGTAATTGGCAAGAGGCAGTTCACTAATCCTTCCGTCTGCACCTGCACTGCTTCCGCCGGTATTAAAATCAGATCCTTTCCATTTAATTTCCAGGACTCTTTGGCTGCTTAAAGAAGAATGAAACCGCCTGATTATATCCGGATATGCCGAATTAAGCGTATTAACACCTGTTTCCATTACCTCTGCAGCTGTCACTATATTTGTGTTAGCAATACCGGAAAAGTTATTACCGCCGTCCAATGACGCTGTTATTGGCCTGAATACAGATCCCCTAACAACCGGCGGAGCCAGTAAAACTCGTCCTGTTATTTCGTTTGAACCGTCATAAACTACAATTAAACGCAAAAATTTTGCGTCTGCAAGTTCCTGTCTGTCTTGTTCATTTAATGTAAATCTGGCTATTCTGTAATTGCCGCTGATTATATTATCTGCATCAGGATTATCAGGAAAAATTACTTTTTCCCAAATAAGATCAAGATTCTCTGTAAATAAATAATCTCTTGGTGAAAGAGAACCTATTTGAATTATTACTCTAATATCAGAAGAAGGATCTGAGCTGAAATCATAAAATCTAAAAGGAATATCAATCTCGCTTGCCAGTGTTATATTATCTGAATATCTGTCAAGCGGAACCTGAAAACCTGTCCATCTTTCATTTGAATCCAGTTTAAATTCCGCAGTTAATATACGCGCACTTAAATTGGAATCATTTACAGGATATGGTCTATTAATACCAGATATAACAGGAGCGTTCCAATCTATAGGCATTAGATTATTGCCTAATATATTATTATTAACATAATTTCTGTAAATTAAATCAGAACGATTGGCTGTATTAAGACCTATTGTAATGGCAGAAACGGGTAAAGAAATAGGCGGATGTGACAAAAAAGATAATTCATGCGGCAAGTTTATTATAGTTTCATTACCTTCCATTCCGGCAGCGCGGTAAAGACCTGTAGTATCTGTTTGAACCAATGTAAAACCGGCGGCAACATGAGCTTTAAAATAATCATAATTCCATATTGCTTTGGCGCTTATTCCTACAGTACCTTCGCTTGAATTATATTCATCTGTATATGAATCATCTGCCAAATTCCAGCGAAGACCTACAGCAGCCTGAGCGGAAAAAGGATTTTCTCTTCTTTGATAAATAACACCAAAACCTGCAGCTATACTGCCAAATTGCGTTCCTTCATTTCTTTTTAAATACGTTATACGAATTAATTCATTCTGACCTATTGAACCGAAAATTATAACTTCACCTGATGATTGATTGTAATTAAAATTTGTATCTTGAATTCCGCTTCGCCAAACTTGAACAGAGCCGGGTATTACATCATTACCGATAAAATATCCGCTAGTACTATTATAATTTGTAAATCTTAAAGTAATATCACCGGAAAAAATATTTTTTGGCGGTAAATAAATTTCTGCAAACTCCTGTATTAACGGCCATATAGCACCTGCCGATCTTCTGTTAACAGCGCCTTCTATTAACAATTCATAAGTGTTTATTTGACTTACAGATGACGGCGCATTTGCGGTTGATGCAAAAACAGTTAAATTATCAAATCTAACCAGTTCAAAGCCATTAACTTCTGATCCTGTAGAAAGTTGTACTAAAACAGCTCTCTCTGACATACTGGAAGGAGCGTTATAACGGTTTAATCTTTCAAAAGGAGAAAAAGTACCCGGTTCATAAATAACCAGTGCGTGTGTACCGCCAATGATTACTTCTCCCGGTCTAGATGATCCATGAGCACCGCATTGCGGATAATCACCTAGTATAAAACTTGAACCAAACCAATTTTGTACAAAATGAAGAAATTTTCCAGTATCCGAATAATTGATACCCATTGAATCATTCCACGGCTGCGTATCTCCATTTTTTGAATATGATACTGCGATCTTTGCGTTTGTTCTTACATTCAATTCCAATAATCCCAAATCTCTTGAAGCGGCATATTCACTTGGCAAAGCAATACGCCATCTTCTTCCGTTATTATCTGCAATGCCGCCTTTTTCATCTTCAATGTAGACAATTATGTTTGAGTCAATCTTTTCATCAGGCAATACAAATGAAACTCCGCGTAAAAAGTTTTGAACACCAACATCGGATGTAGTTCTTTCTCTATTTCCCGAAAAAACACGCTCTTCTCTTGAAGCGGCGTCATATCGTAAAAGAGCATGAAAATTGAGATCATTATTTCCAAAACGGCTGTAAAATCCAAATGATGAAGCGCTGTCGCCGCCTAAATCAAGATATGGGAATGAAGGAAAATCAAGTCCTGTATTTCCAATACCTGCGTATTGAAGGAATTCACCCGCAAGCCCCTGATACCCTGCACGATAGGTATTTAATGTATATTCATCCTGAAAATTAGCCTCTACAAACCATCTTTCATTGATCCACAAAGACAATGTTAGATCAACTTCCTGTTTGAATAATAATGGTGATTGCGGAGAATAAAACCCTGACCCCAAAGGAGAGTTATAAAACCCAAGGTTTCCCGATAAATCACCTTTCCATGTACCTGTTAATGAAAGGGAAACTTCTGCATCCGAAAGAGAAAAAGACATAAATTCAAGCGGAGGTTCTCCTAAAATCCTGCGGCGCAGCTCTTCTATGTCCAATTCAGATTCGTAATCGATTTCGATTTCTGATTCAGTTACTAATTCAATATTTTCCTGAGCAAAGCCAATAACCGGCAATAAGAGAATTAAAATAATAACCCTTCGCAAAAAACTCACTTTATGTTATATTATCTACATTCTTATGATTGTTTCAATGATGCAGATTATTTTTGAGATTCCCGGTATAATTAATATTAAGGAAAAACGCCGTGTTGTTAAGTCCATGATTGACAAGATGCAAAGCCGTTTTCATATGACTGCTGCAGAGGTTGACCTTCAGGATTCACTGTCTTTTTCACAAATAGGCGGAGCACTTGTTTCCAATTCAAGGATACACGGAGAAAAGGTTCTGCAAAAGGCATTTAATTTAATCGAAAAAGAAATGCCTGTAAGGATACAGGACATGAAGATTCATTCGGAGGAATTTTAATGAAAAAAAACAATGTTAAAAAAACTATATTTATTCTTTTGGTTATCGCGGTTATACTTTTTAACTCCTGCATCGGAATATCTTATGACATTCAATTAAATAGAGACGGTTCGGGCAAAATAACAATGGAATTTAAAATTTCACGTTTACTTGACGATCTTGGCGGATTAGACGGCAATGAATCAATGCCGACAATCCCCTTAAGCCGCCAGGATTGGGAAAGAACTGTAGAAAGAATACCCGGTACAAAACTATCTTCATTTTCTACAAGAAATACAGCACAAGATACAATTATAAGCGTAGTAGTAGATTTTTCCAATACAGAAGCTCTGCTTGCAATACTTGAAGATTCCGGTAATAAATCATCGATAAACCATAACGGCAGAACAGGCAGTTTTGATTTAATTATTTTTTATGGTCCGACTGAAGAATATGATGATAATGTTCTGGTTTTAGCCCGTTCATTTTTTAACGGTTATGATTATACATTTAGTTTCAGCGCTCCTGAAAACTCCACTATGTCATTAACAAACGGCAGCGGCGCTTCCATTAATGTACCGCAGTCAATAGAAACTTCTTTATCCGGTAAAAGGGTTTCATTTACTGCAAACATGATGGATGTTGTAACTCAAAGCGATGGATTGGGCGTAAGAATAAACTGGTAACTAATTAAATCCTTACTTCTTTCTTCTTAATTTCGTGTTGGTTCGTGTGGTTCGTGGTTAAATTTCTATATAATTGCTTCCTAAAGTTTTTTTAAACTTAAGTATTTTCCAGTTATATTGTTTTGCTCTTTTTTGTAAAATTCTGTCAGGGTTTACAGCCACAGGATAACCGCAGTATTCCAAAAGCGGAATATCGGTATATGAATCAGAATAAAAGCTGACATCTTTTGGATTAATATTATTTTTTTCCATCCATTGTTGTGCTGCGATTTTCTTTTTTTCACCGAAAAAACTATAACCCACAAGATTACCGCTTGTTTTACCGTTTATGTATTCAAGCTCGCTCGCAATAGAACCTTCTATATTAAAAAATATTTCCAGCGGTTTAATTATAAAATCAAATGATGATGTTGCAAAAATTACTGTCTCACCTTTCTTTTTTGCTTCAGTTATAATCTGTGCCGCTCCTTTATATACATTAGGTTTTATTTTTTTTTCAAAACATATTTGAGAAACACGTTCCAAATCTTCTTTATTAATATTTGTAAGTTTTTTAACAGTATTTTCGATAAAGTTCATATCCGGTTTTGCAAGTTTATATTTTATCCAATCAAAAGGAAGACGGCTTACATGCGAAAACTTAATTACTTTTTCTTTTAATGCAAGAAAGATAAAATACTGAGCCGATGTTTTTCTTACAACTGTAAGGTCTACGTCAAAAATATGTACTGGTTTTATCATATAAAATCCAGGTATTTACAATTTTTATGTGCATATAACGAATAAATACCGCGCATATTTTCAGGTAATAAAGATGCAATCTGCCCCATCACCTCATTCATTATACTTTCACGTTCTTCCTTGCATGGTCTTTCTTCGCATTTAATAAAAAACGGTTTTCCTGCTTTTATAACAAAATTTGTACGTTTAAGCTTTTTGATATTCTTCCATAATTTTTCACCGCCGTAATGCGCTACAGGTAAAATCGGAATATTCGTTTCAGCTGCAAGTTGAATAATACCTGCCTTCCCTTTACTAAGCACACCATCCTTATTTCGTGTTCCTTCAGGAGCAATACATGTAAAAACACCATTACTTACAGAATCACGTACTTTTTTAAAGCTGTTAATAAATGAGCCGCTCCTGTCTATCGGAATACTTTTATATGTATTAAACAAAAATGCAAATAAAGGGTTTTTCCATGTTTCAGATTTTGCAAGCCCTGTAACATATAAAGGATAACTAAACGCTACAAGAACCGGTACTTCCAAAAAATTTATATGATTAATAATAACAAGCATTGGTTTATTTATGGAAAGAGCTTTAATATATTCGCGGCAGTCAATTTTACATAATAAACTTAAAATTGCTTTCATTGTATAAGAAACGGCAAATCTTCTAAAACCCACTTTATTCTCCGGGTATAATAAGACGCAAAGCATTAGGAATACATGATATTTCAAGTTCTTTGCCTTCATGACAAACAGTTTCGCCGTCACAATGAGCAGCCATTGAACCTTCTATAGCCGTTAATTGAATATACTTTCCCTTTCCAAAAAAAACTCCTTCGCAATTTTCCTGCGTTCCTTTTGTATAATGCGAAAGTATTTTTAAAAGCGAGCGTCTTGAAGGCTGATGTTTCACATAACAAACATCCAAAAGTCCGTCATCTAAAACCGCATTTGGTCCCATATAAAAACTGCCGCCCATCCTTCTTCCATTAACAATAGAAACCAGAACAGCAGGCATTGTAACTTCATTATCATCGTATCGAATTTTTAAAATAGGAGAAGGTTCATAACGGGCAATTAAAATTAAAGCGCCGATTGCATAAGTTATTCCGCTTTTTATTTTTAGTTTGGCGGCTTCAAAACCTACTTTTGTATCAAAACCTATGCCAATTCCATTTATAAAAAAACGCCCTTGCGGAAAATATCCGCCTTTAACAAAACCTGCGTCAAGATGTTTTGTTTTGCCGTTTATAATTATATTTAATGTATTTTCTAAATTACCTGTTATTCCCGGAGTTGAAGCAAAATCGTTGCCTCTGCCCACAGGAAGTATCCCAAAAATGGGAGGAATAAAAGCCAAGGGTCGTAATAATAAGCCGTTTACAACTTCATTACAGGTTCCGTCTCCGCCGGCTGCGATTGTTATATCATTTTCACCTAACGGTAAATTACTGACAATTTCTATTGCGTGCCCGGGAAATTCTGTTTTAATAATTTGAAAATCACGCCCTGAATTTTTTAAATATTTTTCAATTTTTGGGGATTGTTTTTTTGCCTTTCCTTTTCCTGCTGTAGGGTTTAAAATAACCCATATTTTCCCATGTTTTATCATAATTGTATTATATTATACAAAATAATGTTTCTTTAGTATACATAAATTACAAATTTGTCATACTAATTGCTTCTAAAAGCCCTGATAAGTAAGATAAACCAAGGGCTCTATCGTAAAGACCATATCCCGGGACACAAACCTCCCCCCAGATATTTCTGCCGTGATCGGGGCGTATGGGTCCTTTAAACCCTATATCGTAAAGGGCTTTCATTATTGAGTACATATTTAAAGAACCCTCGCTTGAAAGATGAGCGGATTCCTCAAAATTACCTGGACTATTATGTTTAACATTGCGTACATGAGCAAAATGAATATGTCCTTTTAAGCTGTGTATAATATCAGGAATATCATTTTGGGGGTTACTGCCTAAACTTCCTGTACATAAAGTAATACCGTTATATTGATTATCAACAGCATTTATAATATTTAAAAGCTGCTGCTTATTTGTAACAATGCGGGGAAGGCCGAATACAGTCCATGCAGGGTCGTCTGGATGAATTGCCATTTTAATTCCATACTGCGAGCAAACAGGTTTTATTGCTTTTAAAAAATAAACAAGATTGTTAAAAAGCGCATCCTCATTTATTCCTTCATACATTTGAAAAAGTTCTTTTATTCTTTCCATTCGCTGCGGTTCCCATCCCGGTAAAATAAAACCGTCAGATTTTGAATCGATTAATTCAAACATTTTCGCAGGATCGATATTATCGATTATTTTTTGATCATAAGACATTGTCGTAGAACCATCGGGCAGAACCTTTGCCAAATCGGTTCTTGTCCAGTCAAATACAGGCATAAAATTATAACACACAAGATTTATATCTGATTGAGCAAGCGCTTCTAATGTTTTTATATAATTTTCTATATATTTATCGCGATCCTTGCCGCCTGTTTTTATTGAATCATGTATATTAACACTTTCTATACCGGCTATAACAAGTCCCGCATTTTGTACTTTTTCTTTTAGATCAAGTATTTCGTCTTTTTTCCATTCTTCTCCGGGCTGCTTTCCGTATAAAGTTGTAATAACTCCGTAAATGCCGGGAACCTGCCGTATTTTTTCCAGAGTTACAGGATCAAAACCCGGTCCAAACCATCTCATTGTCATTTTCATATTTTCACCTAACGTGTAATTCTTATTGAATCAAACCAAATACTGATTCCTGTTAAATCCTGATGTTCGGCTGCAAACTCAAGCCTGTTTATATTATCCCATTTAAATTCCCCCCTGGGATTAAGCCATGTTTGAGTCGAGTTTACCCAAGCGCCCTGCTCTCTCATATTATTAAGCGGTATTCTGATTGTCTGCCACCTTCCGTTAGGTGTCAAATTACTTTCGTTTACCGTAAAACTTATCCGCCAGGGAATGGAATCTGCATTTTCTTCCATTATAAAACGTACATCAAACTGCACCGGCTGTAATGTTCTGCTTTTAAACTCAAGAAAAAATCCGTTTGATACAAGTTCTGTAAAATTACCATTACGCGGAAATGCAAACCAGAATGCATTGTAACGTCCAAAGTCGGACATGCGGATTGCAAAATCTCCGTCTGCAGCATTTGTATCATAAAAACTAAAGTCGGCTTTTTCATCACCCCAAAAACCAGAAACAATATCACGTCCGGGAAAATCGTTAAAAACAACAAAACCTGATCTTAATGGAGAAGCGCTTCTTTGAGTTTGTGCAGGAGGATTAAAACCCATAGCTTTAACAACTTCCGTGTTTACATCTGTTCTAAAATCACCCTTGCCGTCAAAATTAAATATTCCAAAACCTCCGTAATAATCCCAGCTGGTACGCGATATATTACGTCTGTCCAATGCTTTGGTTACATAATCATACCAAACAACCCGATCATCATTAGGACTGTTTGGTATATATACACCATACTCTCCGCAAAAGATGGGAACATTGCGCTCATTCGAAAAAGCAACTACTTTATCCAGAACTTCCAAAAGTTTATAAGGAGCTGCGTCAGCTGCATAATTTCTAAACGCTCCTTCTACCCACGTTCCTCTAAGAACAGACGGAAATCTTGGCATACGAATCGGATTATGCGGAAATGGAATTCCAGATAAATGCTCTAAAGGTTCTGCCCAGCTAGCACCCTGATGTGTAAATAAAAATGGATCATAAAAGTGAAATGTATAAATTAAAAATTGATCCTGATAATTAGGAATGGCTGACAATTTATTAACCGAATTGTAATCCGTTCCGCCGACTATTATCCATTTCCTTTGATCATGCGCTCGAATTGCTTCTATTGCTCTGCCTTGAATTTCGCCCCATCTGGCATCAGGAATACCATGCGGTTCGTTTAAAATTTCATAAACCAGGAAATTACCCCTGTTTCTGTATCTCCTTGCAATCTGACTCCAAACAGGTATAAGCACCTTGTCTACGTCATGAGGAGTATGGTTAACAGGATGAAAAGAATGATTATCGATAATAAGATAAAGCCCGTATTTTTGCGCCCAATCAACTGCCATATCAAGCAATCTTAGAAGCAAAGGATCTAATGTATAATCGGGCGCTCCGCTTGTCATATCATTTAACCTTACAGGAAGGCGAATTACATCTGCTCCAAGGCTTTTTACATCGGCAAAATCCTGCTCTGTGTACTGGGTAAAAGGAATCCTTTGAGCGTTATAAACTTCAAACCAGCCTGAAAAATTTACTCCCTTGGAAAAAGGCGCAGATCGCAATGCCGCTGCCACAGTCCCTGTTTCAGTTAAAAAATCAAGCGTAGATTCCATTGAATTTTCCGTACTGTTACATGAAAAAAATATTATTGCAGTTATAATCATAATAAATCTTTTCATTAAATTACCCCGGTGATAATTTTACACAAAAAGATAATTATGTAATAGTATATTATAAGGGAGTTATATGATGATTAAAAGTATATTACCGCCTTTTATAAATAACGGGATGGTTATTCAAAGAGACAGGGCGTTTCCGATATATTCCAGCCAAAAGGTGTCAGTCACCTTTTTGGGTAAAACCTACGAATCATGTAAAATCGATGATAATAAAAACAATGAAAATCGCTGGATGTTAAAACTAGATCCCGCACAGGCTGGCGGAGCATACACAATGGAAGTTACCTGCGATAGTCAAAGTCTTCAATTTGATGATATATATGTCGGCGATGTTTGGCTTTGCTCGGGGCAAAGCAATATGGAAATGGATATGAACCGGTTACGGCAGGATTTCAGCGAAGAATGGACAGGTAATTATCCGCCGATAAGGCAATTTAAAGTTCCGCGCCAGTTGGATTTTTCCGCTGCCAAAGAAGAAATAGAAAACGGCGATTGGCATGTGCCGTCTGATGAAAGCCTTAACTGGTTTTCTGCAGTCGCCTGGTTTTTCGCAAAAAATCTATACGAAAAATACCATATCCCGATAGGGCTTGTAAACAGCACCTGGGGAGGCACTCCTGTCGAAGCATGGATGAGCGAGAATGCGCTCCGTGATTACCCTGAAAAAATCGCACAAGGCAAACAATACATTGACCCGTCAAAAGAAAAAGAAATGAAAAAAAAATACAGCGACAGTTTTTTCATTGAACGCCAGCCTATGGGAA